>WNGI01003031.1_pt1 | contig 15373 bp, 13 predicted proteins | sample 5400621 | NCBI WGS metagenome assembly WNGI01 (sample SAMN13153374, study PRJNA577476) | soil metagenome | isolation source: 20 cm soil or saprolite under Garry oak tree replicate 1 | place: USA:California | collected 2016-06-15 | reverse complement strand
GTCAGCGGCGAGGCGTCAGACCAGTTCGCCAAGGTCCGCCACCGCTCGCCGATGCTCAGCCTGCAGAACGCCTTCGACGAGGCCGAGATTCGCGGCTTCGACAAGCGCGTTCACGCGGCGGTCGGGGACAAGGTCATCTACTGCGCGGAGCTGAAGATCGACGGCCTGGCGATCAGCCTCACGTACGCGAAGGGCCGCCTGCAGCGTGCCGCCACCCGCGGCGACGGCACGACGGGCGAGGACGTTACAGCCAACGTGCGCACGATCCGCAGCGTGCCCCTCGCGGTCACGCCGGCGAAGGGCTTGCCCGATTTGTTCGAGGTGCGCGGGGAGGTCTACTTTCCGATCGCGGGCTTCGAGCGCTTGAACCGGGAGATGGACGCGGCGGGTAAGCCCCGTTTCGTGAACCCGCGCAACACCGCAGCGGGAAGCGTGCGCCAGATCGACCCCAACGTCACCGCGAGCCGAGACCTCCAGACCTTCATGTACATGCTCGACCCGGCGGGTCCGAGCAAATCGCAGTGGGACGTCCTCAATGTGCTCGAGTCGATGGGTTTTCGCGTCAACAAGAATCGCCGGCGCCTGGACACGATCGACGAGGTGATCGAGTACCACGCGGAGTGGCAGCGCCGCCGGCATGAGCTCCCCTACGAGATCGACGGCATGGTGGTCAAGGTCAACGGATTCGCGCAGCAGCTCGAGCTGGGCTTCGTCGCGCGCTCGCCGCGCTGGGCGATCGCGTTCAAGTACGCACCCGAGCAAGCGGAGACCGTGGTCGAGGAGATCGCGTGCTACGTCGGCCGCACTGGCGTTCTCACACCCGTCGCGCATGTGAAGCCGGTGGTTGTCGGCGGGGTGACGATCCGCAACGTGACCATGCACAACGAGGCGCAGGTCAACGAGAAGGGGGTCTACGTGGGCGCTCGCGTGACGATCCATCGCGCCGGAGACGTGATCCCGGAGATCGTCAGCGTCAAGAAGCCCAAGCCCGGCTGGAAAATGCCCACGCACTGTCCGGTGTGCGGGGGAGAGGTCGTGCGCGAGGAGCCATACATCGCGCATCGCTGCATCAATCCCTTCTGCGGCGCGCAGCGGCTCGAGCGGCTGCGGCATTACGCGGCGGTCGTGGACATCGAGGGACTTGGCTACGCGACACTCACGCAGCTCATCGACCGAAGCGCAGTCGAAGACCCGAGCGACCTCTTCCGGTTGAGCAAGGATCAGCTCGTCGAGCTGGACGGATTTGCCGACAAGTCGGCCCAAAACCTGGTCGACAGGATCGCAGCGAGCATGCGGCCTGAGCTGGGGCGTTTCCTCTACGCGCTCGGGATTCCCCAGGTCGGCGAGGCGACCGCCACGCTGTTGGCGGCAGAATTCGGAACCATCGGGGATCTGCAGAGCGCCACAGAAGAGGATCTGCGCAGGGTCGAGGGAGTCGGCCCGAACATGGCGCGCGAGGTCCACATGTACTTCCAGGGTCCGGGCGCAACGCTCGTCAAAAAGCTCCTCGCGGCGGGCGTCGAGCCGTCGGAAGCCGAGGTTTTCGGCGATGGCCCCTTCACCGGCAAAACCTTCGTGTTCACCGGAACGTTGGAGACGATGAGCCGCCCGGACGCGGAGGCCATGGTGCGCAAGTTGGGTGGTAAGGCCGCCGGGAACGTGAGCGCCAAGACGGACTATGTTGTGGCCGGACCGGGCGCAGGCTCGAAGTTGGAGAAGGCACAGAAACTGAAGCTCAACGTTCTCGACGAGGACCAGTTCAAGGCCCTGCTGCCCAAATGAGGCGTTGGACCTCGTTGCTCTTGATCGCGGGCGCGGCCGGCCTTGTCTGGTGGGGATGGTTCGTGCTGGGCTTTCTCCAGGAACCATCGGCGGTGGATCGGGTGCGTGCCGCCTTGATCGTGATCGGCGGGGGCTCGATCGCCGCCGGCTTCGCCGGCGCGGGCCTTGGAGCGGTCATGTTGATCGCTTCCCGGCCGAGTCAAAAGTCGCCCAGAACCTAAGCTAAACCCCGTGCCACTTTCGAAGGACGAAGTCCGCCATGTCGCCATGCTCGCGCGCATCGGCCTCGAGGCCGGCGACGAGGAGTTCTACGCCGGCCAGCTGAGCGGCATCCTCGAGCACATCGACCGGCTGCAACAGCTCGACACGGAGGACATCCCGCCGACCGCGCAGGTCGTGGAGATCGCAAGCCGCCTGCGCGAGGACGAGCCACGGCCATCGCTCACCCAGGAGGAGGCATTGGCGAATGCGCCGTCTGCTGTCAACGGCTCCTTTCGCGTGCCGTCGATCCAGGAAGAGACGTGACCGACGACCTGACGCAGCTGACGATCAAGGACGCCTCGCGACTGTTGCGACTCGGCTCGATCTCGGCCGCCGACCTCGTGACCGCGCACGTGCAGCGCATCGAGCGGCTCGACCAACACGTCAAGGCTTTCCTCCGGTTCACGCCGGAGGTCTGGGAGAAGCAGGCGGACGAAGCCGACCGGAGGCTGAGGCAGGGTGACGCGCCCCCCTTGTGCGGAATTCCGCTGGCGGTGAAGGACGTGCTGTGCGTGCGGGGGGTCGAGACCACAGCCGGGTCGAAGATCCTCCAAGGATTCAAGCCTCCGTACACGGCGACCGCGGTGGCGCGACTCTTCGAAGCCGGCGCGGTGATGCTGGGGGTCACGAATTGCGATGAGTTCGCGATGGGAAGCTCGACGGAGAACTCGGGCTACTTTCCGACGCGGAACCCGTGGGACCTGGAGCGCGTGCCCGGCGGCAGCTCGGGTGGAAGCGCGGCCGCGGTTGCGGCGGGCGAGGCGATGATCGCGCTGGGGACCGACACCGGCGGATCGATCCGTCAACCCGCCGCCCTGTGCGGGGTCGTGGGCATGAAGCCGACCTACGGACGGGTCAGCCGCTACGGGTTGATCGCGTTTGCCTCGAGCCTGGATCAGATCGGCCCCTTCGCGCGCAGCGTCGATGACGCCGCGATCACCCTGTCGCTGATGAGCGGGCTGGATCCGCTCGATGCGACCTCATCGGACCGCGCCGGCATGGAGGTGCTGAACAACTTCGGCGCCGGCGTGAAGGGAATGAGGCTTGGGGTCCCGCGCGAGTACTACGACGTCAAGGGGATCGAGCCTGGGGTGAAGGCGGCGATCGACGCGGCGCTGGCGGTCTTGCGAATGCAAGGTGCGGAGGTCGTCGACGTGTCGCTGCCGCACACCGACTACGGCCTCGCCGCTTACTACATCATCGCGCCGGCCGAGTGCTCGTCCAACCTGGCCCGATTCGACGGTGTGAGGTACGGCATGTCCGAGGTCGACGCGCCGAACATCACCGAGCAGTACCTCGAAACCCGACGCAAAGGCTTTGGCTCTGAGGTGCGGCGCAGGGTCATGCTTGGCACCTACGCGCTGTCGAGCGGCTACTACGACGCCTACTACTTGAAGGCGCAAAAAGTCAGGACCCTGATCAAGCGCGACTTCGACGACGCGTTCAAGCAGTGCGACGCGATCGTGAGCGCGACGTCGCCCACGGTCGCGTTTCCGATCGGCTCCAAGACGCAGGACCCCCTGTCCATGTACCTGTGCGATGTGCTCACGCTGGGGGGCAACCTGGCCGGTCTCCCGGGGATCAGTGTTCCGTGCGGAACGTCGGACGGTTTGCCCGTCGGGTTGCAAGTCCTCGGTCCGCAGTGGGGGGAAAACGTGGTCTTGCGCGTCGCCCGCGCCTATGAGGAAGCCAGCGAGGTCAAGGCCGAGGTCGCGGACGTTGTCTAGCGCTCATCGCCATGACGAGAGCCCCCACCCGACGCCTTCGGCGCCGACCTCCCCAGCAAGTGGGGAGGTGAAGCCCGACCTCCCCGTCGAGCGGGGAGGTGAAGACGGCAAATGGCAGGTGGTCATCGGGATGGAAGTCCACGTCCAGCCGCGGACGCGCTCCAAGATGTTCTGCGGCTGCGCGATCGGGGAGCTTGGCGATCCGCCCAACACGCACGTGTGCGAGGTCTGTCTCGGCCTGCCAGGCGTGCTGCCGGTGCCGAACAAGGCAGCCGTCGAGGCCTGCCTGAAGACCGCGCTCGCCCTGGGCTGCGAAATCCCTCGGCATACGAAGTTCGACCGCAAGAACTACATGTATCCCGACCTGCCCAAGGGCTACCAGATCAGCCAGTACGACCTGCCGATGAGCATCAACGGCCACCTCGAGGTGGGCGGCCGCGAGGTCCGCATCCGCCGCGTGCACCTCGAGGAGGACACAGGCAAGCTCATCCACGCCGGCGACAAGCTGCACAAGGCCTGGGAGTCGTATGTCGACCTGAATCGCGCGGGCGTGCCGCTGATGGAGATAGTGAGCGAGCCCGACCTGCGATCCGCGGACGAGGCGCGCGACTACGCCGTGGAGCTGCGCACTCTGTTGCGCACCATCGGCGCGTCCGAGGCGGAGATGGAGAAGGGGCAGATGCGCGTCGAGCCGAACATCTCGATCCGGCGCGAAGGCTCGAATGAGCTGGGGGTAAAGACCGAGCTGAAAAACATCAACTCGTTCCGCGCGCTCCATCGTGCCATCCTCTTCGAGGTCGAGCGTCAGAAGCAGCTGCTCGAATCGGGCGGCGCTGTCGTGCAGGAGACGCGCGGTTGGTCGGACGCCGAGCAACGAACGTTCTCGCAACGCAGCAAGGAATTCGCCGAGGACTATCGCTACTTTCCGGAACCCGATATTCCTCCGTTGGAGCTGGACCGCGCCTGGATCGAGGACCTGCGGCGCGGCCTGCCGGAGCTGCCGGCGGTGCGACGCGGCCGGCTCGTCGCCGAGCACTCGCTGCCGCGCGGCGACGTGGCCGTGATCGGCGCCGACCGCGAGCTTGCGGATCTGTTCGAAGGGGCGGTGGCGGCCGGCGCGCCGGCCAAGCAGGTCGCGAACTGGATCGTCGGTGAGGTGGCGCCAAGCGGCAAGCTGCCCTCGGCGCAGAACCTGGCCGAGCTCGTGAAGCTGGTGAGTGACGGAAGCATCACCCGTGACCAGGCCCGCGAGGTGCTGGTGGAGTCGGTCGAGACGGGCCGCACCCCCGCCGAGCTCGTCGCCGAGCACGGCCACCGGCAGGTGAGCGACGTCGATGAGCTCCGCCTCGTGGCCTCGGCGGTGATCGACGCCAACCCCAAGGCCGTCGCCGACTACCGCAACGGCAAGAGACAGGTGATCAACGTTCTGATCCGCGATTTGACGACGCGCCTGCCGCAGGCGAACCGCCAGGTCGCCGGCGAAGTCTTGACGAAAATGCTGGATTAGACGTTACTTTTCGGCTCGGAGACCGTCTGGTCAGCATGAAGCCGCTTGTGGGCTCGATCCTTGCCACGCTCCTTATCACCGCCTGTGGCGCCGTGGCCGGACAGAGCGCATCGACGCCACTCCCGCTTCCCAGCCCGCCGACCGCTGCCCTCGCCAGGTGGAACGATTTCCCCGCCAACGCGAATCCTCGCCCGACCATCTTGTTTGGCGCCTTTGTGGAGCAGATCGGCCCTGGTCAGTTTCCGGATAACGACAGCAAGCTCACCTGGTTGTGCAACAAATTCGTCCTCGCGAGTGGCGTGCAGCTCACGGGCACTGGCCCGGCAATCGCATCCGCACGATGGCCATCCGGTGCCACGGCCTCTTACCGAAGCATCGGGTCAGCACGCGCGTTCTCCGCTCTGATGGCGCGGCCGGGCGGCGGCAACTCGACTGATTGCCCGCATCTCAAGCCGTTTGTCATCACGAATGTGCGCTGGTCGACCGCGGGATTTTCCACGGACCGCGGCACCGCGACCATGTCGGCGTGGCTTTTCGACGTTCCGGAGGCAGAAGGCTTCCTCGGTTATTCGGGCATCGATCCCTCGGCGCTGTGGGGTGGTGGGATCGCGACCGAGGGCCGTGGCGCCCAGCTTTCCCCTGACGGCCGGACTTTGAAGATCGCGGTCAGCAACGCACAACCGGGGCCGTGTGGTTCGGATTACACGGCCAACACAGCCGAGTCAAGCACCGCTGTTGCCGTGGCGGTCAAGCAGATTCCGCACGTGTCGCCGGGTCAGGATGTGATGTGCGACCTCATGCTGCGCGGCAGTTACATCACCGTGAGGCTGAAGGCTCCACTCGGCGGTCGCGTGCTCTTGGACGAAAAGGGCGACGCCGGCGGCGCTTGCCCAGAAAAGGGCGACTGCTAGCTCGCGGGGCGGCGGGACAGCCAGGCGCTGAAGAGGTAGAGCAGGAGCGCCACCACGTACGCCGCCAGCGCGACCAGGACGAGGATCCCGCCGGTGGCCTGGGGCACGATCGAGGTGAACAGGATGACGAGGATCGACCCGCCCAGCCCGATCGCGGTCAGGCCCTGCAGGCGGGCGACGAACGGCGTCACCCGCACCAAAGGCCACAGCAGTCGCTCGGGCCACCAGCCGGGAAACGTGCCGCGCAAGAGCAGGTACAGGCCGGCTCCGATCAAGAAGGCGCCCGAAAGGTAGGCCACGGCCTCCACCACGTACCCCACGGGCCGATTCTAGGGTGAGTTGACCTCCCCACTTGCTGGGGAGGTCGCCCGGCGCGCCGGGCGGGTGGGGGTCCCCGATTGACCGCTAGCCTTGACTGGTGGCGCTGCCCCCCGACCTCCACGTCCACACGGAGTGGTCGTACGACGGCCGGCGCGGGTCGATGGAGCGCAGCTGCGAGCGCGCGATCGAGCTGGGGCTCCCGGCCATCGCCTTCACCGACCACGCCGACTTCGTCAAGGTCCACGAAGACCAGTACTGCGTCGACATCGCCGGCTACCTGGACTCGGTGGAGCGATGCCGCACGCGGTTCCCAGGGCTGCGCATCCTGAGCGGGGTCGAGCTCGGCGAGCCTCACTGGTTCCCCGCAGAGACCGCGGCCGTGCTGTCGGCCGGCCCGCTGGACAACGTCCTCGGCTCGGTCCACTGCGTGAAGCTGGACGGCGATATCGTCGATGCCAGCCAGCTGCGAGACCGCGCAGGCGTCGACCTGGCGGCCGCCACCCGGGCGTACTTCGGCGAGGTCCTGGCGATGCTCGAGGCCGGCCAGCCGTTCGAGACGCTCGCGCATCTCGACTACCCGAAGAGGTACTGGAAGGAAGGCGCGCCAGCATATAAGGAGAAGGACTTCGAGCCAGAGATTCGCGCGGTGCTGAAAGCCGCGGCGCGCACCGGGCGTGTGCTGGAGGTGAACACGACGCGCGGCGACAGACTGTGCCCGGACCTGACCGTCGTGCGCTGGTGGCGAGAGCTGGGTGGGCAGGCCGTGCAGTACGGCAGCGACGCGCACAGCCCGGACAAGATCGCCGCGGGGTTTCAGGTGGCGACGCAGATGGTCGAGGCAGCCGGGTTCAAGCCCTCTCGCGACCCGGTGTCCCTGTGGCGCCGCTGATCCTCAGGCCTTCGTCGCCGGCCCACGGCGGCGCCGCGGTGGCTCGTGACGACGGCAAGGTGTGGCTGGTCAACTACGCGCTGCCAGGCGAGGTGGTCGAGGCCGAGCCGCGCGGCCGCCAGGGCGGTGTCGCGGTCGCCGCGGCCACCCGGGTGATCGAAGCCTCGCCCCATCGCGTCGCCGCGCCGTGCCCTTACTTCGGCGCCTGCGGCGGGTGCCAGCTGCAGCACGCCTCGTATGGCCATCAGCTCGAGCTCAAGCGGCAAGTGGTCGAGGAGGCCTGGGCGCGAGCCGGCCTGCGCCTGCCTCCGGATACAGCCGTCCTCGGCATGGATGATCCGTGGCGGTACCGGATTCGCGGTGAGTTCGAGGCGGTCGCCGGCGCAAGTGGGTGGCGGTTCGGCTTTCACCGGCAGCGCTCGCACTCGGTGCTGCCGATCGACAGCTGCGTGATCCATGACGCTCGCATCGAACGCGCCCTCCCGGCTTTCGCGCAGGCGGCGAACGAGCTCCGACTCACTGGTTTGCAGAATCTCCTGTTAACTGCTGAGCCGACCGGCAGCGGGCTGCTGTGGCGTCTGCGCTTTCACGGCCGCGAGCCGCGCTGGCCGCGCGACGATTTCGCGCACCGCGTGGCGGAGCTGCTTCCCGACACGACGTTGCTCGACGAGGCGATGACGTTGGAGTTCTGGGACATGACGTTTCGTGTCCGCAGCGACACCTTCCTGCAGACGAATTACAAGCAGATGCTCGTCCTGTACCGAGCCGCCCTCGACATGCTTCAGCCGAAGAGCGAGGAGAAAATCCTCGACCTCTACGCGGGGATCGGGACGATCTCGGTCGCGGTCGCGCGCAGTGCGGCGACGGTGACGGCTATCGAAGAGAACCCACGCGCGGTGCAGCTCGGGAGGCTCAACGCGCGGATCAACTTGGCCCGTGTCGAGTACCTGCCAGGCAAGGTGGAGACGGTGCTCCGCGAAATCCGGCTGGGGCAGCACCAGGCGGTGATCCTTGACCCGCCGCGCGCGGGATGCGAACCGGCGGCACTGGCGGAGCTGATCCGGCTAGGGCCAGCCCGACTCGTCTACGTGAGCTGCGAGCCGTCGACGCATGCCCGGGACCTGATCGGACTGGTGCGTGGCGGTTACCGGGTCAGGCGTGCCGCGATCGTCGATATGTTTCCGCAGACCTATCACATCGAATCCGTCGCGCTTCTGGAGAGGGGGTAGGGACGCCGATTACCCCCATCCGGCCGTGGCCGCTGCGCGGCCGGGGCCACCTTCCCCCGGCAAGCGGGGAAGGGAAGTCGGTCGCGTTGTCGGAGCGGCGGTAGGGACGCCGATTACCCCATCCGGCCCGTGGCCGGCCCCATCCCCGACCTTCGGTCGGTACTTCCCCATGAATGGGGAAGAGTTAGGCTCGGCTAGCGCTCCAGCTTGCGGGCGAGCTTGACGACTGAAAGCCGCAGGCGCCCCGGGCCGAGCGACCTGACGACCATCGACAGGATCGGCCTCAGCAGCTGCATGTCGGGCCAAACGGAACGTGTGGTGGGACGGTTACGCCCGAAGTCAACGGCGGCAGCTTAAACGAAAGGACCCGATTACGTACTCCGATGTACGAATCTGGCGAGCCGGCCTACTCCTTCGCGCAGGTCTGCCTCTGAGCTCGCCAGGCTGATCCGCACGGCCCCGGAGGCCACCTCGCCGAACGCCGTCCCTGGGGCGGCGCTGACCCCCTGCTCGCGAAGCAGGGCAAACGAGAATTCACGGGCGGGAAGGCCCCGCGGCGAGACGTCGGCCATGATGTAGAAAGCCCCGCTCGGTTCGGAGATCAACAGCTCCGCATCCCTCAAGATGTCGACGACGAGATCCCGGCGCCGCCGGTAGGCGGTGACCATCTCGGCGACACAGTCCTGTGGACCGGTCAGGGCGGCTTCCGCCGCGACCTGCGTGATCGTCGAGGCGCACGAGGAGTTCGACTCGAGGACCTTGGTCGCGGTGTCGATGAGAGCGACCGACCCCGTGATGTAACCGAGACGCCATCCGGTCATCGCGTACGTCTTGGAGAACGTGAATGCGGTCACGATGCGGTCGTCGTCGGGCGCGAGCTTGGCGGGACTTGTCCAGGAACCGTCGAGGACGATCTGGTCATAGCATTCGTCGCTCAGCAGCCACAGGTTGTGGCGTTGCGCGAGGTCGATCATCGACGCGATCGTCGCTTCCGGGTAGACCGCTCCAGTCGGGTTGTTCGGGCTGTTGACCACCAGGATCCTGGTCCGGGGCGAGATGAGGCGCGCCAAAGACTCGAGGTCGGGTTGAAAGCCCGATTCCGGCGGGCATGGGTAGAAGATGCCGTGGGCGCCAAGCCAGGGCAGCATCATCCGGTAGTTCGGCCAACCAGGATCAGGAAGCAGCACCTCATCGCCATGCTCGAGAACAGCGGCGAACATCGCCGCGATGGCACCGACACCCCCCGGACCGCAAGCGATGGCCTCGGGTGTGGTCTGGATGCCGTTGACGCGCGCGAGCTTGTCGGCCAGCTTCTCGCGCAGCGAGAGCAAGCCCTGAGTGTGGGTGTAGAAGGTCTTGTTCTCGTCGATCGCACGTTTGCCCGCGTCCTTGACATGCTGGGGAGTGGGGAAGTCGGGCTGGCCGACGTCGAGGCGGATCGTGCCGGGCCGGCGAATGGCCTCGTTGGCGATCTCGCGTATGCCCGAGTGCAGCGACTCGGCAGGTCCCTGGGCGAGGGATGGGATCACGGTCCCAATTCTCGCCGGTGAGGACTAGTAGAGCCGGGGGTTGTGGTGCAGCTTGACGACGGCGAGTCGCAGGCGTCCTGGGCCGAGGGTCCAGATCACCATTCCCAGGACGATCCGCATAAGCACATCAGCCTGAACGCGGCTGATGGCGGGTCGGTTACTGCCCCTGGATTGATGCCCGGCCCCAAGTAGACTATCCGCCGGGGGCCGCCACACCCAGAATCAAACGATGCCGCACGCCCCAGAGACCTTCGTCCACCTCCACAACCACACCGAGTATTCGCTGCTCGATGGGGCCAGCCGCATTCCCGCCATGGTGTCGCGCGCGGCCGAGCTCGGGATGCCCGCGATCGGGCTCACCGACCACGGTGTCATGTACGGAGCGATCCACTTCTACAAGGCATGCAAGGAAGCCGGGATCAAGCCGATCATCGGCTGTGAGGTCTACGTCGCGCCTCGGTCTCGCCTACTGCGGGAAGGACGCGTGGACCGCGATCCCAACCACCTGACGCTGCTTGCATCCAGCCACGAGGGCTACCTCAACCTGATGCGGCTCTGCACTGTCGGCCAGATGGAGGGGATGTACTACAAGCCCCGCATCGACAAGGAGATCCTGGCCGAGCACTCGAAGGGCTTGATCGCGCTTTCGGGATGCCTGCAGGGCGAAGCCGCGAGCAAGATCGTCGAGGGCGACATCGACGGGGCACGCGAGTCGGTCGCGACCTATCGCGACATCTTCGGCAAGGACAACTTTCTGCTCGAGGTGCAGAAGCACGGCATCGACAAGCAGGTCGAGGTCAACACCGTGCTCGCTCGTTTCGGCAAGGAGCTTGGGCTTCGCCTCTGCGCGACCAACGATCTGCACTACGTCCACCGCCACGACTCGGAGGCGCACGACGTCCTCTTGTGCCTGCAGACCGGTGCTCGCTTCAACGACCCGAACCGCTGGCGCTTCTCGACCCAGGAGAACTATCTGAAGACGCCGGCCGAGATGATCGAGGCATTCGCCGATATGCCGGATGCGCTGGCCAGCACGCTCGAGGTCGCCGACCAGTGCGACCTGAAGCTGAATCTCGGCGCCACGCTGCTGCCGCCGTTCGACGTGCCGGATGGATTGACCCCGGACCAGTACCTGCGGCAGCTCGTGGTCAAAGGTCTCGAGTGGCGCTTCGGCAAGCCGTCAGTCTCGGTGACGGAGCGGGCCGACCAGGAGCTGGCCGTCATCGGCCAGACGGGCTACGCGTCTTACTTCCTGATCGTCTGGGACTTCTACAACTTCGCGCGCCAGAACGGAATCGTCGTCGGGCCGGGGCGGGGCAGCGCGGCGGGCAGCCTCGTCTCTTACTGCCTCGGCATCACCAACCTGGATCCATTGCAACACGGACTGATTTTCGAGCGCTTCCTGAACATCGACCGCGTCTCGATGCCCGACATCGACTGCGACTTTTCGGTCGAAGGTCGCGAGAAGGTGATCCGCTACGTCTCGGAGAAATACGGCGCCGATCGGGTCGCGCAGATCATCACTTTCACGACGATGGCGTCCAAGGCCGCCATCCGCGATGTGGGTCGCGTGCTCGAGGTTCCTCTCCGGGACACCGACCGTCTGGCCAAGCTCGTCCCGGTGTGGCAGGGCCGTTCGAAGACGCTCGAAGACACGGTCAAGGAAGTCCCCGAGTTTCGCGAGGCGTATGAGTCCAGCGACGAAGCCAAACGGCTGGTCGACGTCGCCAAGGCGCTCGAGGGTGTCTCGCGCAACGTCAGCACCCACGCCGCCGGCGTCGTGATCGCGCCAGAGCCGCTCGTCCGCTACACGCCGCTGCAGTTCGGTCCGGGCCGCGAGGCGGTGATCACCCAGTACGACATGAAGGCGGTCGGCGACATCGGCCTTCTGAAGATCGACTTCCTCGGCCTGCAGAACCTCGACATCATCGCCACATGCATGCGACTGATCAAAGAGCAGCGAGGAATCGAGATCGACCTCGAGCACTTGGCCTTCGACGACCCCAAGACTTACGAGCTCATCTCCACCGCTGACACGCACGGAGTGTTCCAACTCGAAGGCGCGGGCATGCGCCGGATGCTCATGGACATGAGGCCGCAGAGCTTCGAGGACGTGTCGGCCGCCATCGCCTTGTTCCGGCCCGGCCCGATGGTCAACATCCCGGCTTTCATAGCGCGCAAACAGGGCCGCGAGCCAATCGAATACATGCACGAGCGACTCGAGCCGATCCTGCGCGAGACCTACGGCGTGATGATCTACCAGGAGCAGGTGATGATGGCCGCGCGGGAGCTGGCCGGGTTCACCATGAGCGAGGCGGACATCCTTCGCGCCGCGATGGGGAAGAAGGACAAGGCCAAGATGGCCAAGCTCCGCACAAAGTTCATCGATGGAACCGTCGAGCGTGGGATTCCTAAGGCAACTGCCGAGGCCCTTTTCGACGGCATCGCGAAATTTGCGGAGTACGGATTCAACCGCGCGCACTCTGCCGCCTACGCGGTGATCAGCTACCAGACCGCGTATCTCAAGGCCAACTATCCGCTCGAGTACATGACGGCACTCCTCATTCACATGGAAGGGAGCGCCGACCGCGTGGCCACGGCGATCGTCGACTGCCGTCTGCGCGCAATCGACGTGCTGGCGCCGAACGTCAACCAGTCGCGCACCGACTTCTCGATGACCGACGGGCGGATCCTGTTCGGGCTGGCGGCGATCAAGAACGTCGGTCGCCACGCGGTGGAAAGCATCGTCGGCCTGCGTGACGCGGATGGTCCGTTCAAGTCGCTGGACGAGCTGTGCGAGCGCACGTCGGCGATCCAGGACGTCAACCGTCGAGTCCTCGAGGCGCTCGTGCAGTCGGGCGCATGCGATTCGCTGGGTGAGCGCGCTCGTCTGATCGCAGCCCTGGACCACGCGGTCAGCCGCGCCGAGCGAGCTCGTCGCGACCGCGAATCTGGTCAGACCTCGCTGCTGGAAATGGTCGGTTCACCCGACGTCGAGATCGAGGACTACGGGCTGACCATCGACGTCGCCCCGATGGCCGGCGACGAGAAGCTGCGACTGGAGAAAGAGCTGCTCGGGCTGTACCTGAGCGATCACCCGCTGCGTCGCATCTCGGCCGAGCTGGCCAAGCTGGCCGACGCGCAGGCCGTCGAGGTCACCAGCGCACTGCAAGACACGGAGGTGCGCGTCGCAGGGTTGGTGCGTGAGGTGCGGCGTGTGGTCACGCGGAAGGGCCAGATCATGGCTTACGCGACCCTGGAAGACCTGACCGGCACCGTCGACATCGTGTTGTTCCCGCGCGTGTTCGAGCAGACCAGGCTGCTGTTCGAGCCGGACAAGGTGGTGGTGGTGCAGGGCAAGGTGGACGCGCGGGCCGGTAGCACGCGCGCGAGCGGGGCGGTGGTTTCTCCGGTCGAACCGGAGATCGAGGCAGAGGTCGAGACAGCCTCGGTCGTTGCCGATATGGCGTGGCTGTGGGATGACCCGGATTGCGTACCGGTGTCCCGGCGCCAGCTCGTCCACGTGCGCATTCCGAACGATGACGCCGGGCTTGCGGACCGCCTGGAAGCGGTGCTCGCGCGGCATCCCGGGACCGACGAGGTCGTGCTGCATGTCGTCGTTGGCAGCCGCGAGGTTGTCGTAAATGCCGATCGTTATCATGTCCTCGCCGGTCCGGCGCTCGCGGCTGAGATCGACGAGCTGGTCGGTCAGGCGGCGACCAGGCTGGAGACGGTCAGGCCTAAGGCGCAGTCCAATGGGAATGGTTGGGGCGGCAATGGAAGGGGGAACGGTGACCGAGGACGAAGAAGCCAGTAGCCGGTACATCGTGGTCAAGGCGCTGGAGGATGGCGTGGTGATCATGGGCCTCACGCGCGGCAAGGACACCCGGTCGCATCATTCGGAGCGTCTGGACGCCGGCGAGGTGCTGGTCGCGCAGTTCACGGAGCTGACAGCGGCGATCAAGATCCGCGGCAAGGCCGAGATTCTCACCGACGTGGGGAAGGTGGAGTCCGGGCTCTAGGGGGTCACGGGCAGGCCGGCTGCCTTCCAGGCCTCGAAGCCGCCGACCACGTCCGTCGCGTTGACCAGCCCCAGGTTCTGGAGCGAGGCCGCGGCAAGGCTGGACGAGTAGCCCTCGTTGCAGATCACGATGACCCGGACGGCGTGGTTCGTGGCTTCAGGAATCCTTGCCGTCGACGCGGGGTCGAGGCGCCACTCGAGGACCGTGCGCTCGATGACCAGCGCGCCGGGAATCTCGCCGTCCGTGGCGCGCTGCTCCGAGGTGCGCGTATCGACCAGCAGCGCTCCGCCGGCATGCTCGGAGGAGGCTTGCTCCGGGGTGATACGGCGCAGACGCCGCCGCGCGTTTTCGAGGACGTCGTCGATGGTCGGCATGATCTGGCCTTCAGTTTGTAGCAGATAGAATCGAATTGAGTCCCGCCCACGTAGCTCAGGCGGTAGAGCATTTCCTTGGTAAGGAAATAGAATCGAATTGAGTCCCGCCCACGTAGCTCAGGCGGTAGAGCATTTCCTTGGTAAGGAAAAGGTCCCCGGTTCGAATCCGGGCGTGGGCTCCAGCATTTGCCGCGGCCGCCGGCGCACGCGGTTTTCGCACCCCTCGGAATGCCGCCGCACCATACACTCGCGGATCGGCCCTGTCGCGGAACGCGATGCACACCGATGGCGTATGAGACGTATGAGAGTTGCTCGCGCAGCATCATTTGCGGTCGTAGCTGCCATTGGTTTCGCGTGTACCTCACCTTCGACCAGCGGAGCGAGAGCGAATCCCAGCTCAACACAGAGCGGCTACCTGGGCAGTCTGGGGAAGCCGGCCTGCCAGCCAGGGGCGGCATTCCACGGGTTGGGTGGCGACGACGGAGCTCCGGAGGCGGGATTCGATTCCAGCAAGGGCAGTTTCTGGGCGCTCTTCTTTACGCCCGTTCCGCCTCCAGCCGGCAAGGACGTAAAGGTCGTTTGGCGAATGACCGGACCGGGCGACTTCGTCTTTCGCGTAACAGATGCGGCTGGCCGCACGATTCCGCTCATTTGGGGTCCTGAAGGGCACGGGTCATCCAGCTGGAACCATCCGGGTAGTGAGGTGGGAACCGGACTCAATTTCCCGCACCCTGGCTGCTGGGATATTCATGTTGCGAAACCGACCGTTGACGCGGATCTCTGGCTAGATGTTGCCTCCTAGCTGGGGCTAACTTCGTCGA
>WNGI01002728.1_pt1 | contig 15378 bp, 14 predicted proteins | sample 5400621 | NCBI WGS metagenome assembly WNGI01 (sample SAMN13153374, study PRJNA577476) | soil metagenome | isolation source: 20 cm soil or saprolite under Garry oak tree replicate 1 | place: USA:California | collected 2016-06-15 | reverse complement strand
GACCGCGAGATATGCATCCATGCCGATGAAGTATCGAGGCAGGCGGCGTGCCGCCGCCTGCCTCATTCGGTCGTTACGGGCCGTGGTCGCCGAGCTGACCGCGGATGACACCGCTGCCGCAGACGTTGGTGTGGACGTTCACGTAGTAGGCCGACGGATTCGTCTGCAGCCCCGCAACGAGCGCGGGGTTCGTAAAGGTTCCCTGCTTGATCACGCCGTTTTCTTCGCCCGGGGTCGGTGCCAGCGACTGGATCACTGGACCGGGGGTTCCCTTGGGCGCGAGGTGGATGTGCGCCGCGGCGATGGTTCCGGGCAGATTGCTCGCCACAAGGGTGAACTCGACCGTCCCTGTCGCCTCATCGGTCACGTGGAAGACCGCGAGACCGCGCGACGCGTTCGTGGCCGCCGCGCAATGCGGGACTTCCTCATCGGCGGTCAAAACGGCGACGAATGTGGTCGGTGCCGGTTGATCGGCAGCCACCGTGACAGCCAGCATGGCGAACGTCAGCCCGACAGTAGAAAGAGCGACAGCGAGTCTCCGCATAAGCATGATCCTCCCCCTGAATTAGCCGTTAGACCATACGCGCATCAAGAGGCGGTGGATCAGACCTCCCCGCGTCTGTGGCGCAGCTCCATGAGGATCTCCGCCGTCGACGATGTGCCGAGCCGCGTCGCGCCCGCGCCGATCATCGCGAGCGCCTCGTCGAGGCTGCGGATCCCGCCCGACGCCTTCACGCCAATGTCCGGACCGACGACCTGGCGAAGCAGGCGCACGTCCTCGACGGTCGCGCCCTCCGGCCCGAAACCCGTCGACGTCTTTACGTAGTCGGCGCCGGCGGCCGCGGCGATCTGCGCGGCAATGGCCTTCTGCGCGTCGTCGAGGTAGCCGGTCTCGAGAATGACCTTGACTTGCGCCTCGCTCGCGTGCGCGAGTCCCACGACGAGCGCGACCTCGCGTTCGATCGTCGCGTAATCCTTGTCGATGAGGGCGCCGATGTTGATGACCATGTCGAGCTCCGTCGCGCCCTCGTGCAGCGCGTTCGTTGCCGTCGCGACCTTCACCTCGGGTGACTGACCACCGTGCGGGAAGCCGATGACGGTGGACGTCATCACACCGGAGTCCTTCAGTAAGCGGGCCGTGACCGGCACATAGAACGGCTTCACACATACCGATGCGATGTGCCAGCGCAGTGCGAGCGTGCACGCGTCGACGACGTCGCGCTCGGTCTGCGTTGGCTTGAGGACCGCGTGGTCGATCATGCTCGCGAGTTCGGGAACGGTCGGCAGCTCCACGGGTCGACCAGTATGCTCGGAAGATGCCGGGCTCGATTCGCGTGGCTCGCCTCTTCGGGATCGACATTCGCATCCACGTTTCGTGGCTCCTCATCTTCTTCCTCGTTGTCCTTAGCCTTTCGGATCAAGTCTTCCCCAGTCGATTTCCGCAGTGGTCCAATCAGAAGAGCCTCGTAGTCGCTGCCATCACGGCCTTGCTCTTCTTCGGGTCAGTGCTTGCGCATGAGCTCGCGCACTCACTCGTTGCGCGGCGCTTCAAGATGTCGGTCTCGTCGATAACGCTCTTCCTCCTGGGCGGTGTCGCGAATCTGACGAAGGAACCACCGTCAGCAAAGGCCGAGTTCTTCATGGCGATCGCGGGACCGGCTACCAGCGTGGCCATCGGGGCCATCGCGCTTGTTCTCACGGTGCTGATCGGAGGCGTGATCGCGAGCATCCCGAACATCGAAGCGGTCGGCGCCATCACCCGGTACCTCGGGGAGATCAACCTGGTGGTCGCGGTCTTCAATCTCATACCGGGATTCCCCTTGGATGGAGGGCGCGTGCTGCGATCGATCATCTGGGGCGTCACCCGCAACCGCCTCGCAGCCACGCGGATCGCCGCTCGCGGAGGTCAGCTCGTCGCCGGGCTCATCCTGTTGGTGGGCGCGAGCTTCATCGTCGGTCCATTGGACGAGAACAACTGGGCGCAGGCGTTCTGGTACGGGCTCATCGCCTATTTCCTGTTCAACGCCGCTACGTCGACGCTTCAGCAGGAGCGCCTCTCAGCGGTGGTCGGCACCGTCAGCGTCGGGCAGCTGATGACGACCGACTTCCACCCGGTGCAAGCCGGGACGACCATCGGTTCGCTGATCCGCGACCTCGTTCTGCCGCTCAACCTCCGCGCCATACCGGTCGTCTCCGGCGATCGCATGATCGGCATGGTCACGATCGGCGACCTGCGCAAGGTGGAGCAGGAGCGCTGGCCGGTCATCCCGGTGGACGAGGTGATGACGCGCATCGAGGATCTCCCCACGGTGGCCCCTGACGATCCGCTGACGACAGCGCTCGAGCGTTTCGGCGCGACCGAGCTCCCACTTCTTCCGGTGATGAGTGGCAGGTCGCTCGCGGGGCTTCTCTACAAAGAGTCGGTGATCGGGTACGTCCGAATGCGGGAGATGCTCGGTCTCGAGGGTCGCCGCTGACCGAGACCATCGGCATCGGCGTCATCGGCGCCGGCCTCATGGGCCGCCGGCACGCCGAGAACGTCAAGAGTTCGGTCTCCGGAGCTCGTCTTGCCGCCGTCGCGGACCCCGATCCACGCGCGCGGCAGCGTGCCGCGACCGACTTGGATGCGCGAGCCTGCGCCACAGTCGACGAGCTTCTCTCGCGCGAGGACGTCCGTGCCGTCGTCGTGGCATCGCCGGCGCGCTTCCACGAAGAGCACGCGGTCGCGGCGGCGCGCGCCGGAAAGGACGTTTTCGTCGAGAAGCCGATCGCCGCCACGCTGGAGGCGGCCGATCGCGTGATCGCGGCCGCTCATCGGTCGAAGGTCCGGTTACAGGTCGGCTTCCAGCGCCGCTACGATCCCGCGTACGCCGAAGCCCACCGTCTCGTCTCGAGTGGCGCGCTGGGTCGGCCCATCTTCTACCGCGGAATCAACCGCGACCTCGACGCCCCCGTCGGCACCCCGGGATCGATGGCGTCGAGCGACATCCTGGCCGAATCGGCGATACACGATCTCGATGGCGCTCGCTGGATGATGGCCGACGAGGTCGCCGCACTCCGCGCCAGCCTCGCGACGATCGGTGACCCCACGGTCGCGCCGGCGCCGAACCTCACGATGATCGAGCTCCACTTCGTCCGCGGCGCGATCGCGCACGTCGAGGCTCTTCGCGGCGCGCGCTACGCCTACGACATCCGGAGCGAGATCCTCTGCGAGAAGGGCGCCGTCCTCGTCGGCGGCTTCGCGCAGACGATGCTCACGGTGCTTCACGCCGGCGAGCGTCACGACGATCTCTATCCGGGATTCCTCGAACGGTACGCCGAAGCCTATGCCCTCGAGCTGCGGGACTTCGTCAGCGGTATGCGCGAGCGGCGTCCGCCGGCGGTGACCGGCGAGGACGGAAGGCGCGCTCTCGAGATCGCGCTCGCGGCCGGCCGCTCGGCCGAACAGGGGAGCGAGGTCAGGATCGGCTGACCTCGCGCTCCGAAGCGATCATGTCGAGGACGAGCGTCGTCCAACCGAAATCGCGCGCGCCCTGACCCTCGCCGGTGCGCGGGTCGTAAAACTCACGGATACCGCTCTTCGCGAGCATGCGGATCGTGCGCTCGGCGAGCTCGGTTGCCACTTCGGGACGGCCGTGCGCGCGGAGGCCGTGGTACAGGTACCAATTCACGTTCACCCAGGTCGGACCCCGCCACGTCGTGTTGGTGCGCCATCCCGGGTCGAAGCTGGGTTCGGTCGCGGCGACGCTCGGGATCGGATAGGAAAGCCAGAACTCGCGCTCGTTCAGGAGGTGCTCGTCGATCAGGCGTCTCGCTTTCGCCGGATCGAGGTCCTCGATGATGAGCGGAAAGAGCGAGGAGAACGTGAGCGTTTTCACCGGCACCTCATCCCATCCGGCGAGATCCCAGAAGACGCCCGCCCGATCGTCCCAGCATTTCTCCTCGAGCGCCCGGCGCACCCGGGCTGCCCGCGCCTCGAACTCGAACGTCTCGCGCGGCGCGTCGCCGGCGATCGTGACGAGCTTGGCGAGGCAACGCAGGCCGTCGGCGTAGATCGCGTTCACCATCACGTCTTCCCAGTTGAAGAGGTCGAGCGCCGGGATGCGTGCCGGGTCCGCGCGGAACGGCGCGTACGCGTCGAACAGCCGCTGCATCGACCGCTGCAGCTGCGGGAGCGTGTCTTCGGGACGCTCGTAGCCGACCTTCATGAGCGCGTCGTACTTGGGGCTGGCGTCCAGCCCGGACTCGTCCGGCTGGATGATCGCAACCAGCGCGTCGTCATCGGGGTCGCGGTAGGCCTTGAGCCAGCGGAAGAATCGGCGGATCGGTGGCAGGACCTCGCGCACGAAGTCGGCGTCGGCCGTGGCCTCGTGGATGCGCAGCACTGCCCGCGCGACCACAGGAGGCTGGATCGTCGCCGTATAGAAGGTGTGCGCGAGTGTGATCGAGTACTCGCGCAGCGCCGCATCGTGGGCGCTCTTCTCCCACAGCACCATGTGCGGGATGAATCCATCGGGCTGCGCGCCCTGCATCAAGCAACGGATCTCTTGCTTGGCCAGCTCGGGATCGACATGGATCAGCGCGACCGCGTGGAAAGCGCTGTCCCAGAACCACTGAAAGGGATAGGTCGCCGGCGAAGGGCAGACGAAGTCGTAACGCTTGCCTTCCCACGCCGAGACGCCGCGCTGACGATTACCGGCAAGGACGCGCCGCGCGTCGGCCGCGACGCGGTCCCAATCCGCGGGCATGAGCGCGGATTATCCGATAGATGCCCGCGTATGATTCGAAAAAGGCGCCCGCGCGATCCTCGCGCGCGGCAGGGAGGTGTTCATGGAAGAACGGAAGGCTCCGGTTCTCTCGCGGCGTGCGTTTCTTCAGGCGATGGCCGCGACCGGCGTCGTGGTCGCGTGCGGCACGACACCCTCGGCTGCACCGACCGGCAGCGCAAAGCCGGCGACGCTGTCGGGCACGATCACGGTCTCCTATCCGGACGAGCTCGGCGCGAAGCCGAAGTATGTCGAGAAGGCGGCGTCAGACCTCAAAGCGAAGTACTCGGGGCTCAGCGTCAACATCGATCTGCAGAAGATCGCGAGCGGCGACTACTACACGAAGCTGCTCCTCGCACTCTCCGGCGGCGGTGACGTCCCCGACGTCATCCACGTCGGCGGCGACCGCATCGGCGAGCTCGCGGATGCCGGGTACATCGAGCCCCTCGACAAGTACGTGTCGCAGTGGGAAGAATGGAAGAACTATCCGCAAGCCGTAAAGGATGGCGTGAGCTATCAGGGCAAGGTCTGGGCGATCCCGTACGGCCTCGACATGCGCTGGCTGTACATCCGTCGCGACGCCATGGAGAAGGCCGGCCTAACCGGCGACTGGACTCCCAAAAACGTCGACGACATCCTCACCGGCGCGAAGGCGGTCAAGGACAAGAACGCCACGTCGATCCCGTACGCGCTCTACGCCGGGGTCGGCGCCGACACCGGAACGGCGAACCACTCGTTCGTGCCCCTCGTGTGGGCGTACGGCGGCGACATCATCGACAAGAGCAGCGGTAAGTGGATCGGCGACAGCCCCGCCGTCCGCAAGGCGCTCGACTACTACCAACGCGCCTATAGCGGCGGGCTATCCCCCAAGGAGATCCTCACGACCACCAAGCCGTGGACGTCGATGCGCGAGAAGGAAGGCAACGGTCAGCTTGCGCTCCTGTTCGAGGGCGGCTGGGTGTACGGCGGCTGGCAGACGGCGAACAAGGCCGAGACCGAGAAGAACGTGCACTACGTTCTGCACCCGACATCAAGCGCGGGGCCGTCCTTCACGATCGGCGGCCCCGGCACCGTGTGGTACGTCACCGCGAAGAGCAAGAACAAGGATGCGGCCTGGGCCTTCATCGCGCAGTGGAACAACAAGGACACGGTCGCGAAGCTGAACATCGAAGACCCACATCCGGTCGCGCGCAGCGACTCGGCGGACGTCGCCGAGTTCAAGGCACAGCCGTACCTTGTCGACTCGACGAAGGCGCTCGAAAAGGCGCGCTTCATCCCGACCGACGCGAACTACGGAAAGGTGATCGGCGCGATCCAGAAGGCGACCGGCCGCGTCGCGGCCGGCGAGATGAGCGCGGACGACGCCGCGAAGCGGTACACCGATGATCTGAAGCAGGCCATCGGCGCCGACAAGGTCATCACGCAATAAAGACGGCGGTCGGAGCGGGGGCGATCCGCCCCCGCTCCACGGCCGCATCCGGCGCGCTCCGGCGCAACGGCGCGTATCTTCTGGGGCTCTCGCCGGCGGCGCTCCTCCTCACGCTGTTCTTCGTGGGACCCTCGATCTGGGCGTTCTACACGAGCTTCACGAACAAGGCGCTCGTCGGGCTCGATGCCGCCCGGCCGCGGTTCGTCGGCCTCGACAACTACCAGCGCCTGCTCAGAGACCCGGATTTCGCGACCGTCGTCCTGAACTCGGTCGTCTTCGTCGTCGGCTCGGCGGTCATCGGACAGTTCGTGCTTGGTCTGCTCCTCGCGCTTCTCCTCGATCACTCCGAGCGCCGCCGCTATCGCTTCGCGACCGTCGCATACGCCGCGGTCCTCCTCGCCTGGGTGAATCCGACGGTCATCGCAGGCTTCCTGTGGGTCGCGATGTACGACTTCTACTACGGGTCGCTCAACACCGGCCTCGGACTCCTCGGCCTCGGTCCGGTCGACTGGCTCGGCCGATTCCCGATGCTCGCCGTGATCATCGGGAACGTCTGGCGTGGGACCGCGTTCACGATGCTCATCTTTCTCGGCGCCCTGAAGACCATCCCGAGTGACATCTACGAAGCGGCACGCGTCGATGGGGCCAACACCTGGCGGCGCTTCTGGGACCACACCCTGCCAAGCCTGCGGCCGATCGCGGCGCTGGCGCTGCTCTCCATCACCATGTCGACGTTCGGCACGTTCATCTTGATCCAGACGCTCACCAACGGCGGGCCCGGATCGCAGACGGAGGTCATCGCGCTCTACGCCTTCCATGAGGCGTTCCGGTCGTACGAGATCGGTTACGGGTCCACGATCGCAGTGGTGATGCTCGCGTTGAACGTGGTGTTCGCCGTCGCGTACCTCCGCTGGTCGCGGGCCCGGGCATGAGCATCGGCTCCGAGGCCCGCGTCCAGACGATCGTGCCGGCGCGGTCGCGCCCGCTGGGCGGTGGCTCACGACTTGAGTGGCTGCTCGCGCACATTGCCTTCGTTGTCATCACGATCTTCTTCCTCGCGCCCTTCGTCTGGCTCTTCACGGCGGCGTTCGACGCGCAGGCCAAGGCCTACATCCGTTGGCCCAGCCAGCCGACCCTCGGCAACTTCGTCCAGATCTTCGAGCGCTACGCGTTCGCGACGGCGCTCGCCAACAGCGTCTTCGTCGCCGTGTCGACGATGCTGCTGACGGTTCTCGTCGTCGCTCTCGCCGGCTACTCGCTCTCGCGCATCGAGCTGCGTCAGAAGACCTGGATCACGTATGCGGTGCTCCTGCTCCAGACGATGCCCCTCTCCGCGACGATGGTCCCGATCTACGGGCTCGCCCGGGAGCTCGGCCTTCGCAACTCGTACCTCGGCCTCATCCTCGTCCACTCCGCGATCGAGCTGCCATTTCTGGTCTGGCTCATGAAGGGCTTCTTCGATTCCGTTCCGCGCCACCTCGAGGAGGCGGCCTGGCTCGATGGCCGTGGCAAGCTGCGCGCGCTCTTCGAGATCGTGCTGCCGGTGGCGCGGCCGGGGATCGCCGTCGCGGCGGGGCTGTCGTTCCTGTCGGCGTGGGCCGAGGTCCTCATGGTCCTCATCCTCGTCGACCAGCAGAGCATGAAGACGATCCCGCTCGCGTTCTACGAGACGTTCCGCACCGCCGGTGGATATACCGAGGTGCAGTACGGCCTGGTCGCGGCGATGGGCGTGCTGTACGTGCTCCCGGTGATGGCGGTGTTCTTCGCGACGCGGCGTCTCATGGTCCGCGGCCTCATGAACAGCACCCGAGGGCTCTAATGGGGAAGGTCGAGTACGACGACGTCTGGAAGCAGTTTCCCGCGCGGGAGGCGCCTGCTGTCCGCGGCCTGACGCTCGACATCGCGGACGGCGAGTTCCTCGTGCTGCTGGGACCGAGCGGTTGCGGCAAGACCACCGCGCTCCGGATGCTCGCGGGGCTCGAGCAGCTTGACCGAGGCGATATCCGTATCGACGGACAGAGCGTGGTCGGCCTGGAGCCGAAGGACCGGGATGTCGCGCTCGTGTTCCAGAGCTACGCGCTATATCCGCACATGTCGGTGCGCGACAACATCCAGTACCCGCTGAAGGTCCGAGGGCTCACCGCGGCGGAGCGCTCGAGCAAGGTCGAGCGCGCAGCGAAGCTGCTTCGGATCGAGCATCTGCTGCCGCGAAAGCCCGCGCAGCTCTCGGGCGGCGAGCAACAGCGGGTCGCGCTGGCACGAGCGATCGTGCGCGAGCCACGGGTCTTCCTCATGGACGAACCGCTGTCGAACCTCGACGCGAAGCTGCGGACGCATACGCGAACCGAGCTGAAGGCGCTGCAGCAGCAGCTCGGAGTCACCACGATCTTCGTGACGCACGACCAGGCCGAGGCCATGACCATGGCCGATCGTATTGCCGTGCTCGATGCGGGCGAGCTCCAGCAGCTCGGCACCCCGGATACCGTCTATCAGCGGCCCGCGAACCTCTTCGTCGCCCAGTTCATCGGCAGCCCCCCGATGAACATCCTCGACGCAGAGCGGCGCGGCGATGCGCTCGTCGTCGCGGGTGGGTGGCGGATCGCCGCGCCGCGCCGTCTCGACGGCGCCTCGACCGCCCTCAAGCTCGGCCTGCGGCCCGAGGCGATCGAGCTCGGACTATCCAACGGCGACGGCGCGCAGCCTGCGGAGGTGCTGGTCTCCGAGCCGCTCGGCAGCGAGGTGATCGTGAATGTGAAGCTCGGCGAGGCGCTGCTGAAGGTGCGCACGGCGCCCGAGGTTCGGCCCGATCCGGGTACGCGCGTCTACCTGCGGGCCCAGCCTGAGTCGGTGCGCGTCTTCGATGCGTCGACAGGCGCTGCGCTCAATTGACCGGGCCCCAGCTCGGCGCCGCTGACCGCGTCCTGAGTGGGCGGTTCGAGAAGGATCACGAGCGCCGCTACGCGCACATTCCGTTCGATGTGCCGCCCGGGCTGCGGCAGATCCACATGCGCTACTCGTACAGCGATCAGATCGACTCCGACCCGCTGGTCACCGGCGGCAACACCCTCGACATCGGCCTGTTCGACGAGCGCGGGATCGCCGAGGGAAGTCCCGGCTTCCGTGGCTGGAGCGGCAGCAACAAGATGGAGTTCACGATCGACGAGGCCTGGGCGACGCCGCCGTATCGCAAGGGGAAGCTCGGCGCCGGCAGGTGGCACGTCCTCCTTGGTCCGTACAAGGTCGGGCCGCGCGGCTGCGAGTGGAAGGTCGAGATCTGGTTCGACCCGGGACTACCTTCACCTTGGAAGATGGGCGGCGCCATCGCGCACCGCGTCGATCCCGATCCGCTGCCCGACGCGCGATCCGGCTGGCTCCGCGGCGATCTCCATTGCCACACGCTCTATTCCGACGGCGATTCGTGGCCGCAGGAGATGCTCATGACGGCGTCCGAGGCCGGGCTCGACTTCCTCGGCACGACCGACCACAACAACGTCGCGCATCAACTGGCGTATGGCCCGGGGGGCGATGGGCTGCCGATCGTCATCCCCGGCGTCGAGGTGACGACGTACGGCGGGCACTGGAACGCGTTGGGTACCGATCGGTGGTGGGAGTTCCGCGAGCCCGAGGCCAGAGCGGTGGAGCGAACGATGCGCGCCGCCGCGGAGAGTGGAGCGCTAGTCAGCATCTGTCACCCGAAGCCCCTCGGGCCGCCGTGGGAATACACGGTGAACGGGGTTTTCCACGCGGTAGAGGTCTGGAACGGGCCGTGGGCCCAGCTCAACGCGGCTTCTCTCGCGTACTGGGAAGAGCTTTTGCGCCGCGGCGAACGTGCCGCCGCCCTTGGAGGGAGCGACACGCACTACCTGCACCGTCCCGCTGTGACGCCGCGGCACGCGGATGCGCTCGGAAGACCGACGACCTGGGTCGACGCGGGGGCGCGGCCCACGGTCGCCACAATCATGGCCGCGCTTCGCGAAGGCCGGTCGTTCGTGTCCGAGTCGCCGCGCGGACCGCAGCTCTACCTCGAGCCGGATCGCGGTCGGACCGGCCGGGTCGTCGTCGAGGTGCGCGACGGGGCCGGCGCGACGCTCGCCCTGCTCTCGGACTCGGGAGCCATCGAGGCGGCGCCGGTCAACGATGCCGCCTGGGACCGCGCGTTCGATCTGCCGGCAGGTTCGCGCTACGTGCGCGCGCAGGTCGTCGCCGCCAATGGCGACCTGCGCGCGCTCACGAATCCCGTTTGGGCGGATCGCCTCTAACGCCGAGCACGCGCGGATCGTCGGTCGCGAGCACGTCGATCCCTAAATCCGCGAAAGCACGCGCTTCCTCTGGATCATTGGTGTGGGGCGCCATCACCAGCAGCCCCGCGCCGTGCAGGGCGTTGACGATCGCCGCGTCGAGGGGCCGAAAGCAGGGGTGCGCGTACCGCGCGCCGACTGACCCGCAGGACTCGATCATCTTCGGTGCGGACGTCCGCGCGAAGAGCACGCTTCGCGGGACCTCCGGTGCGGTGTCGCGAAGCTCGCGGACAAGCACGGGTTCGAACGAGCCCGAGATCAGCTCGACTCCCGCGGCCGCGCCGGAGCGGGCGAGCCGACCGAGCGCGCCACCTGTCCGCATTCCCTTGAGCTCGACGTATACGCCGATGTGTCCCCGCGCGAGAGCGAGCACATCAGCAAGCAGCGGTATGCCCTGACCCTGCCCGAGATCGACCCGGCCGAGGTCCTCGGCGGTCAGATCGGCGACTGCTTCTGGCCGTCCGGCAAGCCTCCCAAGGTCTTCGTCGTGGATCACGACGAGCTCTCCGTCGCGACTCAGGTAGACGTCGACCTCGACCAGGTCGAGCCCGAAATCGATCGCAAGCTCGATCGACCGGAGCGTGTTCTCGGGCGCGAGCGCGCTCGCGCCACGATGGCCGACAGTCCGCGGCCGCGGCCGGACGGGGGCGCTCATCGACCGTTCACTCGGCGTTACACCCCCGGCGTATGCTCGCCACGAATTTGTAGGGGGAGGCGTGTCCATGGGCAAGCGCACCGTGGAAGGGCGCATAGAGGTGGACTCCACGTACCGCCTCTCGCGGCGTCACTTCCTCATCAGCACAGGAGCACTCATCGCAGCGTCAGCATGCAGCACCGCGCCGCAGCAGCCGGCGGCGCAGAACCTTCCGGAAGGAACGGTCAAGCTCACGGCCTGGACGATCGGGCCCGATGCACCGTCCTACTTCCGGCGCGACAACCTCATCGCCGCCGGCGAGACGCTCGGCAAGGCGGTCGCGGCCCAGAGCCCGAAGACCTCGATTCAGGTCGATGCGACCTTCGAGAGCGGCGGGCAGTGGGGGGACTACCTGCAGAAGTTCACGCTGGCTGCGGAGGCGAAGACGTCGCCGGACATCATCCTCGCAGGCCACGAGAACTTCGCGCCGTGGGTCGGACCCGGATACATCGTGCCGCTCGACGACCTCATCAAGAAGTACCAGAACGAGGGCGACATCAAGGACGTCATCCCGACGCTCTGGACCGCGATGAAGCTCAAGGGCAAGACATACGGCGTCCCGCAGGACACCGAGGCTCGCCCGATGTATTACCGCAAGGATCTGCTCGCGAAGATGGGCTGGTCGAAGGACAAGATCGACGGGCTGCCCGATGCGGTGAAAAAGGGCGAGTTCGCGTGGACCGACTTCGTGGCGACCGCGAAGGAGGCCGTCAGCAAGGGGATCGTCGGCCCCGGCATGGGCTGGTACAGCCGGCCGAGCAAGGGCGCGGACATCTACATGTTCTATTACCAGAACGGCGGCGAGATGCAGGACACCGCCACGGCGAAGCTCGTCATCGTGAAGGACGCGCTGCAGAAGCACTTCCAGGTCCACGCGGACGCCGTCCTCAACGACAAGATCATGACGAAGTCGATCTACGGCATGGACGCCGGCAAGGAGTGGCACCCGACCGTGACCGACGGAAAGGTGCTCTTCTACAACGCGGGCACGTGGACATGGAAGGACTGGCAGGCGACGTACAAGGTCGGCGAGCAGGCACTCTGGGACAACGTCGGCTTCATGCTGATCCCGGCCGCACAGCGCGGCGGCAAGCCCGTCACCGTCTCGCACCCGCTCGCATACGCCGTGACGTCGAATGCGAAGGACCAGGATCTCGCGTTCCGGCTCATCGCCAACGCTACGACACCCGATCTCAACTCGAAGCACTCCGTGACCAGCGCGCACCTCGCCGTCCTCACGACGCAGAAGGACGACCCGACGTACAAGCAGGACAAGTTCCTGCTCGCGACCCAGTACATGCTCGACTACACGAAGTTCATCCCGAACCACGCGAAGTTCGGCGTCTACGACGACGTGCTGTACCGCTTCCTCGGCGCTGTTGAGCAGGGACAGTTCACGCCGGCGCAGGCGGTGGACAGCGCGGTGAAAGAGCTGCAAGGACAGCTAGGGGACGAGCTCATCGTCAGGTAAGCCGATGGCGCGAACGCAAGCGATAGCGCTCCCGCGGGAGCGGCGGACGGCAGCGTGGTGGCGTACGAACGCCACCGCGCTGCTCTTCATGGGGCCGGCGGTCGTGCTCGTGCTCGTGTTCCTTCTCGCGCCGGTCGTCATCACCTTCGTGATGAGCCTCACCGACCTCGCGACTTCCACCGGCCTCTCCAACTGGCAATGGATCGGCCTCGAGAACTACGCACGCATGTTCCGCAGTCAGTTCTGGCTGATCATCCTCGGGAACACGCTCGTGTACGTGGCGATCGTCCTCGCGTTCAACGTCGTTGTCGGGCTCGGGATCGCGCTCCTTTCGGTGCACATGGAATCAAAGTCCGGCGGCCTCTTTCGCTCACTCTGGCTGCTTCCACGCATCTCCCCGTCGGTCGTCTACGCGCTCATGTGGACGTGGGCGGCGGCCTCACCGCCGTTCGGGATGCTGAACTACGTCGTCGCGCCGCTCGGCCTGGAGCCGCGCTTCTGGCTGCAGTCGGACCCCTGGCTCATCGTGATCCTCATCAACGGCTTCGTCGGCGCGTCCTTCGGCATGCTCATCTTCACCAGCGCGATCAGCGCGATCCCGCAGGATCTCTTCCGGGCGGCGCAAGTGGACGGGGCGTCGGCGCTCCAGATCATTCGGCGGATCACGCTCCCCCTGATCAAGTGGCCGATCCTTTTCGTCCTCGTCTACCAAACGATGAGCCTCTTCGCGTCGTACGAGTACATCTACCTCACGACGAACGGCGGCCCGGGTCTCTACGCCACCGAGACGTGGAGCCTCTGGGCGTTCCACACCGCGCTCTCGAACTACTACGGCAACCTCGACTTCGCCTACGGGGCGGCGATGGCCGCGATTCTCGTCCTCCTCGGCCTCGGCATCAGCGTCATCCTGCTGAGGGTGTTCCGTTTTGGGCAGCTCGTCGCGGAGCCGCGGGTGGAGGTGGACTAAGAATGAGCGACGAGCGGCTCCGCCGGGAGGAGCGAATCCACAAGAGCAGGGCGATGCGGCGAGGCGATGCCGCGCAGCGGGCAGAGCCGAGCGCGAAGAGGGGGGACTGAGTGGCGGCGGTCGTCGTCGAGAGGGCCCCGAGCGCGAACCGCTGGCTCGCCGCGCTGCCGTACGTTGTCCTCGCACTCGCGACCCTGCCGATCCTCGTCCTCTACGTCTGGCTCTTCTACTCGTCGTTCTTCCCGCGGATCGAGGGCTTCCGCCCCGTCGGCGACTTCACCTTCGACAACTGGCGCTTCCTCTGGGACCCACTCTCGGTCCCGCAGATGCGCAATCGCCCGCCGATCGTCCCGCTCACGTTCAACACGTTCATCTTCGCCGCGATGACCTCGGCCATCGGACTGCTCGTCTCGTCGATGGCGGGCTACGCGTTCTCGCGGCTCCGTTTTCCGGGTCGCCGGATGTTCCTGGGCAGCGTTCTTCTCCTGCACTCCTTTCCGAGCGTCACGCTCCTCATCGCGCTCTTCGTCGTGCTGCGCGCGCTCGGCCTCTACGACAAGCTCGTCGGCGTGATCCTCGTCCAGACCGCGTTCGCGCTCCCGTTCGGGATCTGGATCATGAAGGGCTTCTTTGACAACATCCCCTGGGACCTCGAGATGTCCGCGCTCGTGGACGGCGCGGGGCGGTTCCGTACCTGGTGGCGCATCATGCTGCCGCTCGTGAAGCCGGGGCTCCTCGCCCTGGCCGTGCTTCTGTTCGTCGAAGGGTGGAACCAGTTCCTCTTGCCATTCGTGTTCATGCCCAGTGGCAGCCAGCAGACGCTCTCGACGCTCGTGAAAGGCATCCTGGGTGAAGGCCGCTTCGTCGACTACGGGCTGCTCACCGCGGTGGGCCTCTACTACATCGCCCCGGTCCTCATCCTCTTCGTCCTCGCCCAGGACCAGCTCATGCGCATCTACGCCGGTGGGGTGAAGGGCTAGCCGTGCGCGTCGCGGTCGAGCGGCTCACGAAGCGCTTCGGCGCCGTCACCGCGGTGCAGGAGCTCGACCTCGAGGTGCGGTCGGGCGAGTTCGTCGCGCTCCTCGGACCATCGGGCTGCGGAAAGACGACGACGCTGCTCATGATCGCGGGGATCTACCGGCCGACGACCGGCACGATCGTCTTCGGCGACCGGCGCGTGGATCATCTCCATCCGAAGGACCGCGGCATCGGCATGGTCTTCCAGAGTTACGCCCTCTACCCGCACATGACCGTCTCCGAGAACATCGCGTTCCCGCTGGAGTTGCAACGTGCAGTCGCCCGGCCGGACCGCGAGGCGCGCGTCCGCGAGGCCGCCGCGAAGGTGCAGGTCGCCGAGCTCCTGGACCGCCGTCCGGCGCAGCTCTCGGGCGGACAGCAGCAGCGCGTCGCACTTGCGCGCGCGCTCGTGAAGCGGCCCGACATCCTTCTCCTCGACGAGCCGCTCTCCAACCTCGACGCGCGCCTGCGCCACGAGATGCGCGGCGAGATCAAGCGGCTGCAAAAAGAGGTCGGAATCACGTCGATCTTCGTGACACACGATCAGCTCGAGGCGCTCAGCATGGCCGATCGCGTCGCCGTCATGCGCGACGGCCGGCTTCAGGCTTACGCGACCCCGGACGAGCTCTACGCGCACCCGGTGAATCGCTTCGTCGCCGGCTTCATCGGCTCACCACCGATGAACTTCATTCCGGCCGACCTCGCGGCCCGCAACGGCGACCTCGTCGCGCGCGCG
>WNGI01002727.1_pt1 | contig 15379 bp, 9 predicted proteins | sample 5400621 | NCBI WGS metagenome assembly WNGI01 (sample SAMN13153374, study PRJNA577476) | soil metagenome | isolation source: 20 cm soil or saprolite under Garry oak tree replicate 1 | place: USA:California | collected 2016-06-15 | reverse complement strand
GCGTGCTCGATCTGCGGGACAGGGGCGCCTGCGAAGCGGCCCTGTCGCTCGACTCGGGCGGCTTCGACGTGGTTTACCAGCTAGCGGCCGACATGGGTGGCATGGGGTTCATCCACTCGGCCGAGTGCGAGATCATGCGCAACAACGCGCTGATCAACCTCAACATGATCGACGCGGCGGCTCGAAAGGGGATCAAGCGGTATTTCTTCTCGTCGTCGGTGTGTATCTACCGGGATATGCGTCCCGGCGAGCCGGAGTTGACGGAGAAGGAAGCCTACCCGGCGCTCCCCGACAACGAATACGGCTGGGAGAAGCTGTATGCCGAGCGGGTGGCCGTGGCTTACGGCCGCAAGCACGGGATGGAGGTGCGCATCGCGCGGTTCCAGAATTGCTACGGGCCGGAGGGCACGTGGACGGGGGGCCGCGAGAAGGCACCGGCCGCCATCTGTCGCAAGGTGGCAGAAGCGGCCGACGGGGGCACCATCGAGGTATGGGGGGATGGCAAGGCGATTCGCTCCTACACGTACGTGGATGATATGGTGGACGGCATCTATCGGCTCACGGCATCCTCCCTGGTGGGGCCCGCGAACATCGGGAGCGCCGAGTATGTCTCGGTGGCGCAGCTCGTGCAGACTGTCGCCGACGTGGCGGGGAAAGCGATTCAGATCCGGTACATCGAGGGCCCGGTGGGCGTACAGTCTCGCAACTTCAGCAACGAGCGGATCTACTCGATTGGATGGCGCTCGCGGTACTCGCTCAGAGATGGCATCGCGCGGACCTATCCGTGGGTGCAGGCGCAGGTTAAAGCCCGGGGGGCTCCTTCAGCCGCGACTGCCTCGCCAGCGTCAAGGTCCTGCGCGCGATGAACGCGCCGGGGAACGTCGGGGCGATCTCGCAGATCGTGGCGAGTATAGTGGGGATCGTTGTCGTGGTAACGAAGCTCTAAGGGTGCCTACGTCTGTGGGAACACCAGCGGGGGGCGGCCTTACCTTCGAGGAGCTCGCCCACGCAGCTCGCCGTACATGGCGCTCCGCCATTGTGTGGGGGGCCATCGGGCTAATCTCAGCGGCCATCGTAGGGATCCTGCGGCCGAAGAGGTACACCGCGCGCGCATCGTTCATCGCTGAGCAGCAACGGGTGCGAAATCTGCCGACGGGCCTGGGTGCGCTGGCTGCGCAATTCGGGATAAACATCGGAGGGGATGGGGGCCGGTCGCCCCAGTTCTACCAAAATCTGGTTCAAACTTCCGGCCTACTCCTCGGCGTGCTCGACAGCGTCGTCGCTATCGCCCCCGGGGAATCTCTCTCGGTTCGCCGCCTCCTTCGGGGTAGTGCGGACAGTTCCCGAGAAAACGTGGACCGGTTGCTTCGGCGGCTTCGAAGCAGAGTCGCCGTCCAGGTCGACTCCCGGACGTCCGTGGTCACTTTGATGGTCGCTCAGAACACTCCCGCTGCCGCAGAGGCCTTGTCCCGTATCCTCATCGGAGCGATAAAGCATTTCAACGTGGCGACTCGCCAACTGCAGGCCCGCGAGCTCCGGATCTTCCTGGAAAAACGTGTTGTCGACGCGCTCCAGAATCTTCACGATGCGGAGGACGGCCTTCGCAAGTTTTACGAACGTAATCGGCGCTTCGCCGATTCGCCGCAACTCACCTTCGAAGAGTCACGCCTCAAACGCCAGGTCGAGCTAAGGCAGGAGCTTTATACAAGCCTTTCGCAGTCGCTCGAGTCAGCCAGAATCGATGAGGTAAACGACACCCCGACGATCACTATTATCGATCAGCCTTTCGCTTACAGTCGTCCCGACGGCCCGAGCATCCTGGCGCTTGCCTTCATCGGCTTGGCCCTCGGAGTTCTTGCGCGGGGCGGCTGGCTCCTGCTCACAAGTCGGTAAGGCGTACAGCAGTGTGCGGGATCGCTGGGGCGGCCGGAACGATACCGGAGAGGGCGAACGCAGTCCGAGCCATGCTGGAGAGCTTGGTTCACCGCGGGCCCGACGACGCCGGTGAATTCGAAGACGGCTACTGCACGCTAGGGATGCGCCGGCTGAGCATCATCGACGTAGCCGGTGGTCATCAGCCGCTCCTCAATGAAGAACGCAACATTGCCTGCGTCTGTAACGGCGAGCTCTACAATTTCAGAGGGCTAGCCCAAGAGTTGAAACGCCTCGGTCATGTCTTTGCGACAGGCTCGGATGTCGAGGTTGCACTTCATGGATACGAGACCTGGGGCGATGACGTCATCCGGCGGCTCAATGGCATGTTCGCTCTGGTTATATGGGACGCGAAGCGTCGACGTTTGCTTCTCGCCCGTGACCGCTTGGGAAAAAAGCCACTCTACTACACCCAGCTTCGGGACGGGCTGGCATTCGCTTCCGAGTTACGAAGCCTGCTGACACTCCGAGGTGCCTCATGGAGCGTGGACCTCGAAGCCTGTCGCGCCTTCTGCATCCTTGGCTACCTACCAAGCGATCGAACCCCGATCGCAGAGATCCGCCGACTACTGCCGAGTCACCTTGCGGTGTGGGGCGACAATGGCCTCGCAATACGCCCTTATTGGAAACCCGAGCCGTCGCCGCCTCCTGCCACCGAAGATGAGGCTGTCAGGGCGTTACTAGACATTCTACGCGACGCGGTGGAGCTCCGACTCATCAGCGACGTACCGCTTGGCGGCTTCCTGAGCGGCGGACTAGACTCTAGCCTCGTAGTCGCGGTAGCCGCTGGTCAGCTCGGCGCTCGCATTCCAACGTTCTCCATCTCGTTCCCGGGCTACAGCGATTTCGATGAAGCACCGTATGCCCGTTTGGTCGCCGAGCAATTCGGCTGCGACCACCATGAGATTCCGATCGATCCTTCCCATTTCGCGGATGTGGTTGAAGTCATCTGGGCGCTGGACGAGCCGCTTGCGGATCCGGCTGCGCTGCCGACACTCCTCTTGAGCCGAGAGGCGCGCAAGCGAGTGACGGTTGCTTTGACGGGGGAGGGAGCCGACGAGGTCTTCGGCGGCTACGAACGTTATTCACTTGCGCTGCAGGGCTCGGCGCTGGCGGGTCGGCTGGGCATCTTCGGCAAACTGGCGACCGCTGGCCTTACCGTTCGAGGGCGGCGGCGGCACGACGACTCCAGGATGTCGCGTCTGCTTCGATCGGCCGCGGCGGGCGGACAGAGCGCGCTCACGTGGAGTCGGGCTGTTGCGATCGCACCAGGTGTTGCGCAGGCAGCGGGCTGGATGGAGCACGAGCCAATAGTCCCACCGGCGATGTACAGCCCACCAGATGAGGCTCGTAATGGTCGGCTGCTTCCGCTTCAGCTCGACGATTTGGAGAACATGTTGGCGAACGGGCTACTGACGAAGGTTGATCGTATGACAATGGCAGCGTCGCTCGAGGCCAGGTGCCCGTTTCTCGATTATCGGATAGTCAATTTTGGGCTTGGACTACCTGATTTCTGGAAAGTCCGACGCAGCACAACGAAAGTCCTTCTGCGCCGCCTCGGGCAGCGACTGCTACCGAGGGAGATACACACGCGACCGAAACACACGTTCCGTGTTCCGCTCGCCCAGTGGCTGCGCGGGCCACTCAAGGAACTCGCGCTCGAAGCCACATCATCGCCCCTCTTGCCGAACCTGGGGATTCTTGCCCCGGGAAGCATTGAGACGCTCGCAGACGATCACGTTGAAGGTCGAGCGGACTTCAGCCGGGCACTCTGGGCCCTGATCACGTTGCACGTGTGGTTCACGGAGGCCCGACGGCGAGTAACGATCGAGCGGGCTGGATGAGTACCGACGACCAGAGCTCACTCCAGGAGATTCAACGGAGGCTGCTCCGGGATTCGCCGTGGCTGCGATGGCTCAAACCGCCCGCACCAGCGCTCAATACCGGCCACCTGCTGGGGCGCGTGCTCGAGAAGTGCCGCCCCGGTACAGATCGCTTGCTCGACTTGGGGTGTGGCCCACGTCGCCTGGACGGCGCGGTGCGATGCGACCTCGCCTTGGAACCACCCGGCGTTCGCGCGGACGCGGCGCGCCTTCCATTCCGATCCGCCAGTTTCGACTTTGTGGTGGCGACTGCCGTTCTCGAGCACGTGCCTCACCCCCAGAGAGTGGTGCGAGAGATCCATCGCGTCCTTCGCCCACAGGGCGTGCTCTATGTTGAAGTCCCCTTCCTGGAGGGTTTCCACGCCGACCCGGATGACTACCAGCGCTACACGTTCCGCGGCCTCGACGTGCTGTTGCGTCGGTTCGAGATCCTCGACCGAGAAGTCTGTGTCGGGCCAAGTTCAGCACTCAATTGGATCCTGAGGGAGTATCCGGCAGCCTGGTTTCGGAGCCCGCGCTTCGCACTCGCGGCGAAGTTCATTGCGGCCTGGATTACAGCTCCGATCAAGTACCTCGATTACCTGATGGCACACCGTCCAGGCTCATTCCGAATCGCTGCCGGGTTGAGCGTGCTGGCACGGCGCCGGGCCGGGGCGTGAAATGAGACGGCTCAAAGTCCTCCACCTGATCACGACCCTTCCCCGTTTGTCAGGCGCCGCGGACAACACGCGTTACACAGTGAATCTGCTTGACGGCAGTCGGTACGACGTGCATCTCGCGTGCGGGCCGGCGGAACTGGATACGTCGGCCGTGAAGGCGCACGTTCGCGTGATCGTAGTCGCGCGCCTCGTTCGCCCCGTCGCCTTGGCGTCGGACGTGCGCGCTCTTGGAAAACTGTGCAGTCTATTTCGGCGAGAGCGATATGACATTGTTCACACACATAACGCGAAAGCCGGCGTGCTGGGGCGCGTCGCCGCGAAACTGACAGGCGTTCCGATGGTCGTCCACACCGCCCACAGCATCTCGTTCGCTGCGTCGACGTCGTCCGTTACAAACTGGGTATACCGCGTGGCCGACTGGGCGTGCGCACCTTTGTGCGATAAGATCATCACGGTATCCAAGCTGAACACGGCGACGTACCTCGACGCCGGCATCGGCCGGGCGGAGCAGTACGTGACCATTTACAGCGGCGTCGAGACCGCCAAGTATCTCAATCGATCACAGCGAGCCGCCTGTCGCGACGAGCTTGGCATCGGTGTCCGTGACCAACTCGTCGCATGGATCGGGCGCCTGAATCGCCAGAAGGACCCCGTCACGTTCGTGCGTGCAGCCAAGCTGCTATCTACCCGGTTCCCCCAAATGCGCTTCGTGATGGTCGGGGAAGATCCGCTCCGCGAGTCGCTCGAGCAGGAAGTGAGAGAGGAAGTGGACCATTTGCACCTGGAATCAAGCGTTCGCCTCCTCGGGTATCGTGCGGACGTGGACCGAATTCTCGCCGCTGCCGACCTCGTCATGCACACGTCCCTGTACGAGGGATTGGGTCGTAGCGTCATCGAGGCTATGCTCGCCGGGACTCCGTTGGTGGCAACGGCTGTGGATGGGGTGCGGGAAGCTGTGGTATCAGGTGAACGAGGCGGCATACTCGTGCCTCCCAAGAACCCTGAAGCACTCGCCGAAGCCGCCGCACGACTGCTGGCCGACCCGCGTCTGGCAGCTCAACTTGCTAAGGCAGGTCAGTCCTGGGCACGGCAACGGTTCGAAGTCCAGGAGATGGTGACATCCATCGATCAGCTCTACCAAGAGCTTTGGCGCAATCGTCTCCCGAGGCAATAATGAGCTCTTTCCTGACCCGCAGGTCCGTGATTCAGAACTCCCTTGCAGCATCTCTTGGAACACTTTGGACCGAACTGCCGCCCGTCAACCGGGACCGCCGGATTGCCCACGACCAGGTGTGGGTGGACTCCTTCAATGTCAAAGAATTTGGTGCGAAAGGTGACGGTTCGACCGACGATGCTAGAGCTTTTCAAGCGGCCATTGCCGCCGCCAGCCACGTGAACGGCGTTGTGGCGGTCCCCGCTAGTGCTGGGAAGTATCTTCTCGGCTCTCCAATCACGCTAGCACCCAATACAAGGATTGAAGGAGCTGGAGGACACGGTCCCACCCTGCGACTTGGCGTCCCAGCAGATGCGATGTTCAACTTCGTTGGCACCAGTGAAGCGCAACCATTGAACGTGATCCTTGGCCATCTAACCCTTGAGTCCGGCTCCAGCGAGAACGGAGTCGCTGTGCGAGTGCGCAATTTCAGGGACATCTTCGTCCACCACGTCAGCATCAGTCACTTCAAGGTGGGTATCTGGGCCGATTGGGGCATCGGACTTCATCTGTACGATTGCAACCTCGTTCGCAACACGCGCGGTCTTCAAGTCGGAGGTGCCGGCGCAGCAGGCGGCATTCGGGGAGCAGGCCGCCAAGCGGACCCGTTCATGGATACGGTCGTCGTTGATGCCTGCAGCTTCGCTCAAAACGGACTTGATATCAACGACATGGGCAGCACCCGGTCGCTTGGCGGGACGGTGGTGCGCGATTCTTCCTTCTACGAGTGGTACGCCGGTCCCGTTCCCGGTAAGTCTCTCTACATCAGGGTCGTTAATAGGAAGGGGTTTACCCTGAGCAACAACTGGTTCGAAGGAGGTCAGAGCTCGCGGACGTTCGTTTACGTAGGCAACTACGATCATGACGGGAACACTACGGGTATCTGTCACGGCGCCGCAATCTTCGCAAACGACTTCCTCCAAACCGGGCTCAAGGACACCGTCGGCGTAGACGTCGCCCGGTGCGAGGCCGCCACGATCTTTGCAAACTGCTACGAGTTTGCGCCCGGTAACAGTCCCCTCCGCCTCACCGATACCGTCGGAAAGACGTCCGTGGGGCATAACTCGTACGTCACCTACCCCGACCGAACGGGATACATCAACCCGATTGGCGGATCTTCGAGTGGGCACCTAGTTCTCGACCCAGAGTTGCCAACCAGGCTGGGCCATGAGGTCGTCGTGGCCGGGCGCGTTACATCTGCGGTAACTGCTCTCGCCTACGGGACGCTGATTGCGACCGACGCCGCCGCTGGGAACTACTTCACCATCGTCGCCACTGACCGAAAACCGTTCACGATCAAAGACCCCATCAGGCCCCTTTCCGGTCAGCAGATCATCTACGACATCCGCAATAGCTCCGGGGGAGACATGGGCGATATCACATGGGGCGCATCGTTCCAGCTCGCCGGGTCGTTCAGTAGGCCAGTGAGCCAGAAGAGGAAGACGATCACGTTCTATTACGACGGCGCTGCTTGGATCGAAACTGGTCGAGCGGCCTCAGATATCTGATCGTGAACAAGCCCTGGCGGGGAGTGAGTAGCCCCTGCCGGGCGGAGGGCCCCGAACACCCTACGTGCAAGAATCGTCCTTCCTGCGCCCAAGAGTCGATGTCAATCCCAAAACGTCGTAGTATGCCTCACACGTTGCGAGAGCCGTGGCATCCCAAGAGAACTCCGTGACACGCTGACGACCACGTGCGACCAGCGTTCGCCGCAGCTGTTCGTCGTTCCAGATCCGGCCAATCGCCTCGGACATGGCCATCTCATCGTGAGGATTCGCGTACAGAACTGCGTCTCCACCGACCTCGGGCAAGGACGATACGTCGGAGGTAAGCACCGGCACACCCGCGGCAAAAGCTTCCAACAATGGAAGTCCAAAGCCTTCCGAAGTCGAGACGTAAGCAACAGCCACTGCACCGTTATAGGCCGCTCGCAAATCTGCTTCGTCCAGTTCGGGATGGAGCCGCACATCTGTTCCCAACCCCATCTCGGAGACTTGCGTACGCAACTCCGGCGAGCCGATTCCGACACCCGCCAGCCAGAGATAGGGACCGCTTCCCTGCTGCCACCCCTTCGTCACACGGAAGCGGCCAAAAGAGCGAACGAGCCGGACCAAGTTCTTATGTGGACGATCGACTCCAACGTAGAGAACGTATGAACGGGATCGCCAGGGAGTCTCGGCGGCGCCGATGCCCCAGGTAGAACGGACATCGCTGACCTTCCCAGCCCAGGCGTTCGAGTCCACTCCCAGATGAATTGTGCGCACCTTGTTCACTGATCCCGGGTAGTGCTCCTGAACAAGTCGCCTCGTAGCCTCCGAAATAGCAAAGGCGGCGCGACTCCGACGCAATGTGCTCCTCATCAGCGCACGTGCGACCTCATTTTTTAGTCTTGCGAGATGGTGGAAGTAATCAACATGCAGCATCGGGTTGAGATCGTAGATCGTGACGACCGACGGAGACTTAACGTATGGCAAATCGAAGAATGGGTAGTGGTATAAATCTGGCTTCAATCGCCCGAGCACTCGTGGGATCACAAGCCATTGCTGCAGGGAGGCGACGCGCGCGTTGACGTAGTGAACCTTCGCGCCCGCGTCGCTGAGCATGTTAGGAATCCGCGTCGCTTGCATGGTAGGAAGAAGCAGCACCTCGACCGCTAGGTCGCGGGTGAGGTTAGGAAGGCGTCGCGCGAGCTCGATGACGTAGCGACCGGCGCCCGTCATGCGTTGTATCACGATGCGCCCATCAAGGACCAGCCTCATCCCGGCCGTCTTCAGCCCTTGGCTGGCGTTGCGGCGTGCCACCTGTGGCCGAGCGCGAGGAGCGCGACACTCAGAATCGTGGCTCCTGCCACACCAGTGAGAGTGACAGTGACGATCCGGCCCAGGGCAGAGGGACTTGTTATCGCAGTCGGGTGTAAAGCCAGGAGAATGGCCAACGTCAGTCCTGCGGCCGCTACTGTGCGTATCACGAGGAGAGATATCTGTTTCGTGTCCATCGACTCCAAACGACGAGAGGCATAAAGCATCAGTCCAGCTCCAGCTGCGAGCACCCCGATTGAGGACGAAACGGTCAGCCCCGCCACGCCCAACACAGGCACCAAGAAGTGGTAGCACAGCCAGTTGACAATCAGTGCGACCGAAAAGACAACTACATAGTCCCTCAGCCGCCCTCGTAAAACCATGGTACGATGGAGAATCTCAACGAGAGTCAAGCCAACGATTCCCGGCGCGTACCCTAAGAGTCCGGACGCCACTAGCTGAGTTGCTCGATCGTCAAAAGCATGGCGCTCATAAACCAGCGCTACAATCTCCCGCCGGCAGGTAATGAGGAGGACCACAAGCCCAGCCGTAGCCGGCAGCAGCCAAGTAAGGGTCCGAATGACAGCTTCCCACGCCGTCTGATGATCACGGCTGTGAAGGAGCTTAGCGATGCGTGGGTACACGAGCACGCCGACGGTGACGATAACGGTCTCGTAAACTGCTGTCTGAACCTTGCTCCCAAACAGAGACGCGGCCAGTTCACCCGGCCGAAGTCCGGAGCCGAAGACGTACATCAGCAGCAGGCTTCCTTGGAAATACACCTGCATCACACACGCGCGATACGCGACTCCAGGTCCGAAGTCGTCGGGCGGAGTCGCCTGACGGGAGACGGGCTGCGGGATGTCTAACGAACGCCGCGCGGCGAACAGCCCTCCGAGCGCCGCAGTCCAGCCCGCCGCAACGAAGGCTGACACCGCGCCAGCCGCTCCGTATTGCGGTGTCAGTTCCATAACGACTCCGAGACCGACCAGTCCGCTCAGCGCAAGCCAGCCGTACGCAGCCGTGAATCGCCCGTCCGCGAACAACTTGCCGTTAGCAACAGCCTGGATCCCGAGGGCCGGGATAGCGAGGACTCCGATCCGCGTGACCGACACAGCCTCCGCGAGCCGACTACCCTCGAGTCCCGGAGCGTACATTGCGACTAGGATTGGTGCGGTTGCGACGGCGCAAAGCGCCAGGACGGTGCCAAATCCTGACACGAGGAGTAGGGCCCGTCCATAGACGCGCGGGCTGGACTCGCCACCTCCCGATGGGGCGGTCGCCAATCGGGCTGTCACCCACAAGGAGAAGGGCAACGCCAGGAGATTGTACAGGACCGTCGGCACGGCGAAGGCGAGGTAGTACGCATCCGAAGAGGCGCTGATGCCGAGATGGTACGCGACGACTGCTTCCCGGGCAAATGCCAAGCCCTTCGCCGCGACCACAGAGACGACGACCGTCGCCACCGTGCGCCAGTCCCTGATCAGGAACATTACGCGCGTTCGGGCTCCGGCGCCCGGCATGACAGCGCCAGAACACAAACAAGCGGGAGCGCTCCTGTCGCGTTCATCTCCGAAAAGAAGTTATAGATCACCAAGACGACGACCGACGCGATCAACGTCAGGACGTTAGTCCGCGAGCCCGACCCCCGAGCAGGCGTGGTTCGGTACTGCCTGTAGAGGCAAAGCACTCCCTGAAGCTCCCAGCCCACCAGGGCGACCGCACCCAGGAGGCCCGTTTCCGACAATAGGCGCAGGTAGGTACTATGAGGACCTTCGATGGGCGTAAGTATGTGATTCGGCCCCATCTCAACCGCGTCCGGGAGACCGGGTGGCGCATAGTTTGGGAGCACCGCGGGGAAGGCTTTGAGTCCCACGCCAACAACGGGGTGCGCGAGAAACATCCTCCACGCGCTCAACGCCAACGCGATCCGGATGATCGAGCTGTCGAACCCTGTCAAGTTAGCCTGGAGGCTGAAAATACTCTGAGCCCGCTCGCGGACTACCTGCCCCCAATCGGCTACGCCGGCGAACACCGCGGCGGCACCAATCATAGCTAGGATCGCTGGTGCTAGCGCGCCCCGCAGAAGTAGAACTAGCGTCAACATCGCCGCCGCGGCAGCTAGCCATGCGCCGCGCGTCTGTGCGATCAGCAACGCCCCGCAGTTGAGGATGGCGGCGGCAGTCCACAAAACCCCCGCGCGGAAATGGCGTTCGGTGATAGCACCGACGAGGCGGGGGACGGCAACGCTCAGCCCGAGGACTTGAAAGTACCCCTGGTAGTAGTCTGCCGGCCCCCAGACCTGGGGTATACCATCCGCGAATCCCACCTGTGTCGCCGTCCACAAGTTCGCAACAGCCGCCAACACGCTCCCTAAACCGATGGATCCAAGGAGCTGCTGCCTCGCGCCGGACGAATCGAAGAGGTTGGGGACGGCAATCGCTGGCAAGAGCCACAAGGCGCCGAGTTCAGCAACGCCCAACATTGTGGCCCTCGGGTCCGGGCTAGAGATCAAGGACAGTGAGCCGGCGGCGAGGACGAGAAGCGGCCACTTTCCGCCTATCAACCAAGGCCTCCTGCGGGGCCGGATAAGTGAGCTCACGAGCCAGCAGGTGCCGCCCAACATACCCAACGCGTCGCTCAGAGTGAAGTGGATGGCGCTGACCTCAATGCGCGGCGTCGTCATCGCCACTGGCAGAGCGACCAGCAGCAAGCAGCGTCCTGCCCGCCTCAGGATTTCCGCAACCGGTGTCGCCAGCCAACCACTCGGCCATACCAGTCGCTCAGCCATCGCTCCTCGGATTGTTGTTGCGGCAGACTCACCCGCTGTCTTATCGTATGCCTCGACGGGCATCGCCGGTGTCGCAAACCTAACCCGACTACCGAGAGAAAGGCACTTGCTGCACATGAGCGCGACGACAAGACTGGACCGTTTCATCCGGCGCACTGCCCCGTGGCAGGCGCTGAGGCACCTCCGCCGCCGCTACGAGGTTTGGCGTTGGAATCGGGATGGGCGGCCGAATCCTCCGCCTCCTCTTGTGAAGCAGGAGATCGTCAGGGAATACGGGCGGCGTTTCGCCCTCGACACGCTGATCGAGACAGGCACCTACCGCGGCGATATGATCAACGCGTGCCGCGGGACGTTTAACAGGATTGTTTCGATCGAGCTCGACGACGTCTTGTTTGAGGAGGCACACCGCCGATTCGGAGCCTCCTCCCAAGTATCTGTTCTCCACGGTGATAGCGGGCAACTTCTCACCGACACCCTTCGGACCCTTGCGAAGCCATCTCTGTTCTGGCTCGACGGCCACTACTGCGGCACCGTGACCGCTCGCGGGCGCGTTGAGACGCCAATCCTCCTTGAGCTCTCAGCCATCTTGAACCACCCTGTCCGTGACCACGTCATTCTAATCGATGATGCCAGGTGCTTCGATGGTACAAGCGATTATCCCGCCATTGATGACTTGAGACGCCTCGTGTTGCATGCACGCCCCGATTGGGTTTTCGAAGTCGCAAGCGACATTATAAGGACCCACCGCCGCGCCTGACGTTCGCCGGGGGCATCGTGTTAAGCCTGTCGGAATGGTAAGAGAATTGTAGAGAAGGTCCCGCGGTCTAAGTGGCAGTCATAAAGAGACACCTAATACATCAACCCCGCGAAAGTTAGAAGCAGTACCGGGCTTGTGCTCGGACTGCACCAGGGAGGCCTGACTGTGTGAATTGGCCCCCGCGCGGCACCCAAACATCCAGTACCACCTCACCGCTCGCATTTCCGACTGCATCCAGGCTCCGATACTCGACCCTGCATTGACCGACCGGGAGAACGTCAAGCTGTGCAGCGCTCTCCCATGTCCCGCCGTTCAATCGTCGCTCGAAACGTTGGTAGTTCGGGAAGGTCGAAGAGAGCTGAATGACGTACACCGAATCCTCCACTTGCAGTCCTCCAACCACGACACCCAGTGTTGGGAAGGCTACCTCCGCTGTCACTCGGTCGTACACAAGCGTGTTGCTGAACGGTGACTCTAGAGCGAGTCGCGGTACATCGATCTGCACGTAGCGCGTAGGCCACCCTCCGCTCCCAGGTATCACGGTTCCCACGAGATTGTTATTGAGCTGACTCCCCATGATCACGAACCCATCGGAGTGACCTTCGTTGAGATAGGTGTCGCCCGCTACGTAGACCTCTGGGTCGAAACTTGGGCCCTGAACCTTCGCTGCGCGCAGGCGGCCCGCTTGACCGGCAGAACTGAGCGCAAGCAGATCGGTGGGAGACAGCGGGTCTCCGGTGCCGTCCAACAGGTACTCGTTGTCCCACTCAGGATCCTCAAACACCCATCGACCCAGCTCGGGGATGAATACTGCAGCGGGATCGTGACCAACAGTCGATATGAGCATACCATGCAGTCCAGCAGCCGCCCACAGAGCATTCAGCATCACGTCTTGATATGAACAAAGGACGTACCGGTACGCCTGAATGTCTCGGATTTGGTAGCGCGCACCAACCACGCGCACCATCATGCCGTCATCCGCCCGCACGCCTGTGACGGGATCAAGAGTGCCGAGGAGTCTGTCTAGCATGGCATACCCGTTCATTCCTACTGCACCCCAGTATTGAGTGTCATCACCGATCTTCGACATGCTCACTGGATTGACGTCCGCCCAGGTCTGGTTTGGCGGCAGTACGCTCAGGTTAGTTGTGCTGCCGGCTGGGTGGAGAGGGCGGTAGGGGTGAATTGCGGTTCGGCTGAGCCAATCCCGTATGACCCGGGCGCGGTCCAGGTTGGTTGTGGGGTTGCCGTACGCCGCGAGAATCTCCGCTACCAACGGACGCAGGGCCAAGATCAATGGGTTTGCCAAGTCCTCGCCAACGAACACGTCGCGCTGCACCGTGGTCAGTGGTTGAGCTGCCGCCATGACGCCCAGCGAATCCGGTGTCGTCGAGATTATCGCTGGAACCCGCGCGTGCATCGGCCCCAGTGCGAAAAAGAGGGTATCGTATCCCGAGCGCAGGACGCGCGCGTCACCGCACCTACTCCCGGTGACCGTTCCCCGCAGACTGCCGACGAACGCCGGGTCGCGCGCGATCTGAAAACCGTTCTTGTCGATCGCCTGACACGCGAGCGGGAGGGACGCCCCGACCGGTAGGCTCACGACCGGGTTACCGAACGCCAGGCCTACCGTCAGGGACGTCGGGACCTGGTCCACGACGATCATCACCTGCCCGGTAAGGCCAGCCACCGTAAACGTGACGTTGGTCTGGCCGTTTCCCCGAGAACGGACCGTAACCGAATCGAGCCGCTGAACTATGGTCGTGTCCGCCACTAGCAATCCCGTGACCCCACCGGGCACAGCGGAGCCGAGCGAGTCGAACGCCACGCCGCCGATGCTGTGCGTATCACCGAACGCCACCAATCGTACGGTATCGCTCGACGGCACGAGCCGCACAGCACGTTGGGCAACGTGGACCGCCACAAAAGCCGTGTCACCGCCGGACGCCGCGGTGACGACCGTCGTTCCGTTGGCGATGGCCCGGACATTCCCGCCCCCGTCCACTGTGGCGACAGACGGTGCTCCCGCGGCATAGGAGAGCGCAGCCCCCAGCACGGGAGAGCCCAGCCGATCGAGAGGGGTTGCCTGGATGGGCAAGACAGCTTGAAGCGCGTCCAGGAGAATTGAATCGCGTGGGGCCGTTACACGCGCCACCTGCTGCGCAACAAGGAACGCAACGCTGTCCGCGACTCCGTTCGCTGCCCGAGCGTACATCCACGTGGACCCATTGGCCTTGGAAGTCACCAGCCCACTGGGCCCGATCCTCGCGACGGACGTGTCCTTTGCCGAATAGGCGAGCACCTGACCGGCGAGCGGAGCCCCGAGACTATCGGAAACGACAGTTGTCAGCTGGACCGTATCGCCCAGCGCGTCCATCGTGACGCGACCGGCCGACAGCTTCACCTTCGCGGCCTGCTGATTGACCAGGACCTGAACCGCCTGTGCGGACGTTCCCGCGCGGAGTATGAGCCGTGTCGCGCCGTTCGCTACACTACGGACCGCAAACGGCTTTCCGGGTTGAACGCTGACGACCGCATCCACCGCGACGCTGTCACGAGGCAGCGAATCCCGAACGTATCCCCCTTGGTCGTCGAGCAGCTGGACGTTGAGAGTGACGGTCTGACCCAACGAGTGAAACTTTAGTGTGTCCGGTGATGCGAGAATCGCTTGAACGATTTGGGTCGGATGCACCCAAGCCGTGTCCGCTGCCGCTCCGGCCAGAACTACGACTCTTCCGAACCCGCGTTTGCGCGCCTGGACAGACCCGAGTGAATCGATGATGCAAAGACTGGTGTCGAGGGAGGCGAAGCGCATGCCGGCAGGAACGAACTTGTTTCCGAATGGGTCGGTCGCCTGAGCGGACATCGGGGTCGCGACCCCCAGCTTCACCAGCGTTGTGTCATGCCCGCTGAACGCGATCGACCTGACCTCGACGGGCTTGGCGATCGCGGGGACGGTGGCGGAGGCGCGGTGCTTACCGACCGCAACCTGGGCCGTGAGTTGCTGGCCCTCCGACGCCTTTGTGCCGAGCACCCAGAGCGCACTCGCCTGTCCTCGGGAGTCGGTTGCTCCGGCTGCCTCGTCAAGCCGGCCGTTTGTGCCGGCAACCGTCCAGACAACCACAGCGCCGGGCACCGGCCTACCGTCTCCGTCTACCGCTTCAAACGTGATCGCTGTGGGGAGGGGGCGACCCGGAGCGCCTACGAGAACGGAATCGAGAGGGCTCAGCCGTCGAACGACAAGCGTGCCGCGCGGCCCCACCGGGTCTCCGAGGCACCCGATGAGACACACCAAGGTCGCGGCCAAACTAGGCCAGTGCAGAACACGCACGAGTAGGGAGAACTC
>WNGI01002726.1_pt1 | contig 15380 bp, 14 predicted proteins | sample 5400621 | NCBI WGS metagenome assembly WNGI01 (sample SAMN13153374, study PRJNA577476) | soil metagenome | isolation source: 20 cm soil or saprolite under Garry oak tree replicate 1 | place: USA:California | collected 2016-06-15 | reverse complement strand
CAAGCTGATCGTCGACGCCGTGTTCAACCGCGACTATGCGGTGGTGCAAGGCGTGGTGCTGGTGACGGCAACGATCTACATCACGCTGAACCTGATCGCCGATATCGCCTACATCCTCGTCAACCCCCGGCTGAGAACTTGAGCGCATGACCGACGCAGCCCTCAGCGGCATCCCGATCGGCGGCGTCCACGCCGATGAACTCGAAAGCCCGGCACGGCGGGCGCTGCGCCGGCTGCTTCAGCGGAAGGGCGCGGTGGTCGGACTGGTCGTGATCGCGAGCTTCATCGTGCTCGCGATATTTGCGCCCTTGATCGTGCCCTACGACCCAATCGCGACCAGCTGGGCGCTGGTACGCAAGCCGCCCTCCGTGCTGCACTGGTTCGGCACCGACGATCTCGGCCGCGATATCCTGGGGCGCGTGATCTATGGCGCGCGCGCGTCGCTGATGGCCGGCGCTATCGCGGTCGGGATTGCGCTTGGGATCGGCGTTCCCTTCGGATTGTTGTCGGGCTATCGCGGCGGCTTCATCGACGCCTTGATCAGCCGCATCACCGACGCCATGTTGGCCTGCCCGTTCCTGATCCTCGCCATCGCGCTGGCGGCATTTCTCGGACCGAGCCTCGGCAACGCCATGATCGCCATCGGCATTTCCACCACGCCGATCTTCGTGCGGCTGACCCGCGGCCAGGTGATGAGCGTCAAGGTCGAGGACTATGTCGAGGCCGCGCGCGCCATGGGTAATCCACGCTGGCGGATCGCGCTGTTCCATATTCTGCCGAATATCATGCCGGCGCTGCTGGTGCAGGCGACGCTTTCGATCGCAGCCGCCATCATTGCCGAGGCGGCGCTGTCGTTCCTGGGGCTCGGACAACAACCGCCCGCGCCGTCTTGGGGCAGCATGCTCAATGCCGCGCAGCGCTTCCTGACCAATGCGCCGTGGATGGCGCTGTGGCCGGGGCTTGCGATCTTTCTCGTGGTGCTGTCGTTCAACCTGGTCGGCGACGGCCTGCGCGACGCGCTCGATCCGCGCGAGCGCTAGACAAGAAAGTTCTGGATTGCTTCGTCGCGGAGCCTGTCATCGGGCTCGCCGAAGGCGAGACCCGTTGGCTCCTCGCAATAACGACAAACACGAACCGGTCCGGCTCTTAGATCATTGTCTCACGTGTCATGCGGCGGCAGTCCATCTCGTATTCGAGATCGATCACCGGCGGGCGCGCGAAATGCCAGGTCAGGCCGGATCGCGTGGCGCCGCGGCGGACCAATTCGTCTGATATCACCGGATGAAAATCGTGCACGGTGTAGGCCTGCACCGCCGTGGTGTCCTTCCAACCGAACCCAAAGGCGCCGAGACGGGCTTCCATCGAGCCAACCGTGAAGCGGACTTTTTCCTTCAGTCCGTCCGGGCTGAGATCGCGGTAACGCACGGTACGCTCGGGATAGCTTCCGCTGCCCTCGCGGGATTCGGCGCCGCCGGCAATGACAAAACTCGGCGTCGCGCTCTGGCTTAGCCGCGTGAAGGAGAATGCGTAGAACGACGGCTCGCCCGGCGGATCGATCTCCGGGCAGACATTGCTGCGCGCCACCGGATTGCTGGTGCCGTCGAACAAGCCCCATTCCGCGAGCGTCTTGACGTAATGCTGGTTGAAGGTGCGAAATCCGTCCTCGGTAAAGGCAGCCGGCGAGCGCAGCTCGCAGGCGCAAAACGACGTCAGCGGCCGTCCCGCCGCCCGGATATATTCTGCGATCTGCGCAAAACCGTCGGCCAATGACGGCATTTTGTCGAACCGAACGCGCTCGACTTCATAACCGAAATCGGCCGCGGCGCCGCTCGAATATTGAAACACCGCGGGGATGAACCGGTAATTGCCGGCCGGAAAATCGCGCGTCATGCTGGGCCCCTGTCGTTCAGGTCGGCTTGAGCGCCTGAGAACCCAGATCGAAGTCGGCGATCTCCTTGGTTCGCTCGGATTCGGCGTTTGCCCTGTGGTCGGTAGCGATCGCCACATAGACGGCCGGCAGCACGAACAGCGTGAACAGCGTACCGATCGACATGCCCGCGACAACCACAAGCCCGATCGAGAACCGGCTCGCCGCGCCCGCCCCGGTCGCCGTCAGAAGCGGCAGCAGGCCGGTGACCATCGCCGCCGTCGTCATCAGGATCGGACGCAGCCGCACCCGTGCCGCCATCTCGATCGCCGAGCGCCGGTCGAGGCCCTCATTGAGCTGCAGCTCATTGGCGAACTCCACCATCAGGATGCCGTGCTTGCTGATCAGGCCGACCAGCGTCAGCAGTCCGACCTGGGTGTAGATGTTCATGGTGGCGGCGCCGAAGAACAGCGGAATCAAGGCGCCGACGATCGCCATGGGAACGCTGATCATGATCACCAGCGGATCGCGCAGGCTCTCGAACTGCGCCGCCAGCACCAGGAAGATGATGATCAGCGCGAAGCCGAAGGTGATCGCGAGCTGATTGCCTTCCTGCACATATTGCCGGGAGTCGGCCAGATAGTCGTGACTGAAGCCGGCCGGCAACTTCTTGGCCTCGCTTTCAAGGAAGTCGACGGCCTGGCCGACCGTCACGCCGGGCATAGGCACGGCGCTGAAGGTCGCGGCATTCAACTGATTGTAGTGAGTCAGCGAATTCGGATCGGTGCCGGTCTCAATCGAGACGATCGTCGACAGCGGTACCTGCTGGCCGGTGTTGGTCGGGACGTAGTAGCCGCCGAGCGCCTCCGGCGACAGCCGCAGGCTGCGCGGCACCTGCGGGATCACCTGATAGGAACGGCCCTCGAGATTGAAGCGGTTGACATAATTGCCGCCGAGCAGCGTCGCCAGCGTACCGCCGACCTGGGCCATATTGATGCCGAGGTCGCTCGCTTTCGAGCGATCGATCTTGATCCGCACCACCGGCTGGTTGAAGTCGAGGTCGCTGTCGGAGACGATGAACAGGCCGCTCTTGCGCGCGGCGTCCTTTAGCTTCGCCATCTGCTCGTAGACGGCCTGGAAGCCGCTGGTGGAATTGATCACCATCTGCACCGGCAGACCGCCCGGTCCGCCCGGCAGCGGCGGCAGGTTGAACGCGAACGCATTGACGCCTTCGATCTTGCTGAGCTGTGCCTGCACCAGCGGCTTCAGCTTGATCGAGGAGCGCTCCCGCTCATCCCAGGGCTTGAGCAGCATGCCGGCGATGCCGTTTTGCGGACCGTTGATGCCATTGAGGGCGAAGCGCAGATCCGTTTCAGGAAAACCCGCAAACACTTTGTCGAGTTTCTCGCCGTAGAAATCCAGATAATCGATGTTTGCGTATTTCGGTCCCTTGATCACCGAGAACACGATGCCCTGGTCCTCCTCCGGCGCCAGCTCCTTCGAGGTGTGCATATAGAGGAAGCCGACGAGGCCAAGGATGGTCAGCGCAAACAATCCGGTGATCGGGCGATAGTCGAGCGAGCGGTCGAGCTGCCGGCCATACCAGCGCGTGATCGCGCCGAACACCCTGTTGACGGCCCTGGCGAAACGTCCCTCTTCGGCGCTCTTGAGGAATACCGAGCACATCATCGGCGACAGCGTCAGCGCGACCACGCCGGACACGATGACGGAGCCCGCGAGCGTGAAGGCGAATTCACGGAACAGCGAACCGGTCAATCCGCCAAGGAACCCGATTGGCGCATACACCGCCGCCAACGTGATCGTCATCGAGATCACCGGTCCTACGATTTCGCGCGCGCCCTGCAACGAAGCCTGGACTGGCGTCTTTCCCTCTTCAAGGTGGCGGTGGATGTTCTCCACCACCACGATGGCGTCGTCGACCACGAGCCCGATCGCGAGCACCATCGCCAACAACGTCAGAAGGTTGAAGCTGAACCCCATCACCAGCATCAGAGAGCAAACGCCGATCAGCGACAGCGGAATGGTGACGACGGGAATGACCACCGAACGGAACGACGCCAGGAACAGGAAGATCACCACGACCACGATAATGACCGCTTCGCCCAGCGTCTTCTCGACCTCGTCGATCGACGACTGGATGAACCTGGTGGAATCGTAGGCGACCTTCATCTTCATCGAAGGCGGCAGGTTGCGTTCGAGCTCCGGAAACAGCGCGCGCACGCCCTTAACCAGCGTCAGTGGGTTGCCCTGCGGGGTCGCCTGCACGCCGATGAAGATGGCGTGCTCGCCGTTGAAGGCGACGCTGGCATCGGTGCTCTGGGCCGCCAGTTCGACGGTGGCGATGTCCTCGACCCGCACGAAGCCGCCGTCCTTGGATTTGACGATCATGCGCTTGAACTGATCGAGATTCCGCAGATCGGTGTTGGTCGAGACGTTCGAGACGATGAAGTAGCCCTTGGCCTGACCGGCGGCAGCCTGGAAGTTGTTGGCGGCAATCGCCGCCGAGACATCGTTTGGCGATACGCCACGCCCGGCCATCTTGACCGGATCGAGCCACAGCCGCATCGCAAAGGTCTGTCCGCCCAGAATATCGGCCGACGCAACGCCGTCGACCGTCGACAGCACCGGCTGAACCACGCGGGTCAGATAGTCTGATATCGCCGAACCCGAGAGCTCCTCGCTGGAGAAGCCGAGATACATCACGGCGGTGGTCTGGCCGGTGGTCTTGGTGACGATCGGGTCGTTGGATTCCTTCGGGATCAGATATTTGACCGAATTCACCTTGGCGAGAACTTCGGTCAGCGCCTGGTTGGGATCGAAGTTCAGCTTGATGTAGACCTGGATCGTGCTGGTTCCCAGCACCGACGACGAGGTGATATAGTCGACGCCTTCCGCCGAGGCGACCGCCTGCTCGATCGGCGTGGTGATGAAACCCTGAATCAAATTCGCCGACGCGCCCGGATAAGAGGTCGTGACGTTCACGACCGTATTCGACAGTTTTGGATACTGCCGGATCGGCATCGTGGTCGCCGCACGGAAACCGATCAAGAGGATCAGCAGGCTGACGACGACCGAAAGAACCGGACGCTTGATGAAGATATCAGTTAAGGCCATCGCAGGGGTCTCGGTTGGTTGAACGTTGAGGCATGATTCCCGGAAAGCGGTGGCCGCCTTTCCGGGTCACACGCTAGTAGCGCGGCGGCTGCGCCGGAATCGGCGGCAGCGGATCAGTCGAGATCGTGACAGCCGATCCCGATTGCAGCTTGAGCTGCCCCACCGCCACGACGCGATCACCGGCCTTCAGGCCTTTGAGGATTTCGGCGCGGCCCTCGATCCGGTTGCCGGCCTGCACGAAGGTGCGCACGGCCGTGAGGCCGGTCTTGCCGTCATCCTCTTTCTTTTCGGTGATGAGAAAGACCGAATCTCCGTAGAGGGTATAATCCACCGCCGTTTCCGGAACCGTGACGACCGGCGGCTTTTCCGGCAGCACCACCGTGGTGGTCGCGAACATGCCGGGCTTCAGGATATGATCCGGATTGGCGATCGTCGCCTGCACGCGAATGTTGCGCGTGTCGGTGGAGATCTGGGGTTCGATGGTCGTGATCTGGCCTTCGAACTTCCGGCCGGGATAGGCATCGACCACGACGCGCACGATCTGTCCGACCTTGAGGTTGCCGCTGTCCTTTTCCGTCACGGTGAAGTTGGCGTAGAGTTCCGACAAATCGGTCAACGACACGATCTGCGTGCCCGCGGTAAGGAACTGTCCAACCTCGACCTTACGCACGCCGAGTTCGCCGTCGAACGGCGCCCGCACCAGCTTCTGCGAGATGATCGCCTCGGTCTTGGAGATGCCGGCATTGGCCTGATCGAACGCGGCCTGCGCCTGATCGACGGTTGCCTGCGGCCCGAACTGGCGCGCGGCCAGCTGCTTGGCGCGATCGAGCGAGAGCTGCGCCACTGTCGCCTGGGCCTTGAAGCTGGCGAGATCGCCCTGTTCGGGACCGTCGAACAACTGCACCAGCGGCGCCCCCGCCTTCACGTTGGAGCCGGCGGTGAACATGATGTCGGTGATGCGTCCGCTCACATCCGAGGTGACATTGACCTGATGCACGGCGGCGAGATCGCCGACCGCCGTCAGCAGGTTCGGAATGACTTCGGCCTTTGCTTCCGCAACGCTGACGTTCGACGGCGGCGGTTTGTTGCCGGCAAAGAACTGCGCAATCATGTGGCCGCGGAATGCATTGAAGCCGACGAGAGCGCCGACCAGCAGGGTGAGCAACAGCCCGACGATGATGAACCAGCGCACCATTCGGACCGGGCGCTTGTGCGACTTTTCAGCAACCGGCTTGCCCGAGATATGGGATTCGGTCTGGATATTCATGTTATGCACTTTCTGCAGCTACCGATTGTCCCGTTTCCGGCGACAACTCGCGGTCTAGATGCGAAGCAATTGCGGCTTCGTTAAGTCCGATTCCACGGAGGATAAATTCGCAAAGCTGCCGTTCGAGATCGGCCGCATTGCCGTAAGAGAGGCAGGGCATGGCCGGAAGCCTCGCCAGCGCCGCCATCAGCACCGTGTGATGCGCGAACCAGAACAGATTGAGCGGTTCACTGCCGATACGCAACGCATCGCCTGTAGTGACCGCGCTTTCGATCGATGCGGTGAACACCGGCCCGATCAAATCGCCGATCTTGGCATAAAGCAGCCGCGCGAATTCTCCATCATCGAGATGACTTGTGGTCATCAGCCGCAACCGTTGCGCGTCCTGTTCGTGGGGGACATCCGATATCTGCATGAAGTGCCCGACCATGCCTTGGACCAATTCGACCAGCGTTGCGGTCGACGGCTCCTGGCCGAGCAGATGCACCAGATCGGGATCGGCCTCGCATTCCTCGGCGAGGATTTCCGCGTAAAGCGCGGCCTTCGAAGGAAAATGCTTGAACAGCAGTCCTTCCGAGATGGCAGCAGCAGCAGCCACGCTTTTGGTCGTGGTGCCTGCAAAGCCATTGCGGGCAAAGCAACGCTTGGCTGCAGCCAAGATCAGCTGCCGCCGCAGGTCGCCGGTCATTCGCACTGTACTCATGCTCGTGAGTAAGCACTCACCTTAACAAATGTCAAGGAAATGCTGCGTCGCACCACTACTTTCACGCCGATGTCAGATCGGCGCGAATCCTAGCGCGCTGCGGATGCGGGTCATCGTGAACTGGCCGTCGCGGCTCGACAGCACGCGTTCCAGGTTGGCGCTGTCGATCTTGACGCTGGCAAAGCGCGGCCCGCTGGAGACGTCCTGCATGGCCGCAGCAAAGGCCTGGATCTCGGCCATGGTCGCCATTGCCCTTGCGTCCGGTATCCCGCAACTGCGGGCGACGCCGACGAGATCCACCGTCGCCGCGGTGTGGCTGGCCTGCCCGCCGGTCTCACCATAGACTTCGTTATCGAGCACGATGATGCTGAGATTGCTGGGCTTTTGCAGGCCGACGGTCGCGAGGCTGCCCATCCCCATCAGCATCTCGCCATCGCCCGTGATCACCAACACCGGCAGGTCGGGCTGCGCCAGCGCGACGCCGAGGCCGATCATCACCGCGCCGCCCATGGCGCCCCACAGATAGAAATTGCGGTCATGGTCGCCGGCCGCGGCGATATCGTAGGTCGAGGCGCCCAGTCCGCCGACCACGATGGCATCCTTGCGTTCCGCCAGCAGGCTGGAAACGACGCTGCGGCGTTCAAGAAGATTGGCTTTGCTCATTTGGTGAAGACCTTTGCCCCGATCAGGCGCTGCGACAACAGAACGGCGGTCGGCGTGCAGGCGTTGTAGGCTTGGCCTGCCGCGGCCTCGACTACCTCGCGCACTTCTTCCGCGTGCGAGGCCCGCAACACCTTGATACCCGACAGTTCAAATACGCCCTGGGTACTCGACCCCATCGGCACCTGCCACGGATTGAACTCGCCCCATTCGCCGCGCATCGTCACCAGCGTCAGGAACGGAAACCGGAAGATCTGGGTCAGCGACAGCATGTTGATGCAATTGCCGACCCCGCTCGACTGCATCAGCAGTACGCCGCGCTGGCCGCCGGCCCAGGCGCCGGCCAACAGCGCCACGCCTTCTTCCTCCGTCGTCAGCGGCACCGCGCGCATCGAGGATGCGCCGAGCACCCGTTCGATCAGCTCCGAATGCCCGGCATCCGGCACGTAGGGCACCTGGCGGACATCGAAGCGCTGCAAAATCGCAAAAATCTCCTCCGGCCATGAGGCTGTCGTTTCGGACGCAGTTTCGGTGCGGGCGTGCATTTGCATTTCCAGTGGGTGAGCGAGATTGTATTCCGGGGCGGGACTGTAGAGGCAGCCCCGGTTTGCGAAAGAGCGAAAACGGCATATCGGTGCTCACCAAAGAGTATGGCAGCATGAATGCGGATGCGCGAGAGCTGGCGGCCCGTTTCGATCTTGAGAAACTGAGCCCGGAATTCTATGTCGACCCCTACCCGACCTATCGTGCGCTGCGGGAAAACGAGCCGGTCAAGCTGATGCCCAACGGCTGCTATTTCCTGACGCGCTATGACGATTTGGTCAGCGCTTACAAGAGCACCAGGCAATTTTCCTCCGACAAGAAGAAGGAGTTCTTGCCGAAATACGGCGACTCCCTGCTCTACGAGCACCACACCACCAGCCTCGTCTTCAACGACCCGCCGGCACATACCCGCGTGCGGCGCCTGATCATGGGCGCGCTGACGCCGCGGGCCATCGCCGGGATGGAGCCCGATCTGATCGCGCTGGTGGACCGGCTGCTGGCCGCCATCGCGGCGAAAAACAATGTCGATCTGATCGACGACTTTGCCTCCGCCATCCCTATCGAGGTGATCGGCAACCTGCTGGATGTGCCGCAGGAGGAACGCGGCCCCCTGCGCGACTGGTCGCTGGCGATATTGGGCGCGCTCGAGCCGGTGATCGGCCCGGAAGCCTTTGCGCGCGGCAATAAGGCGGTGACCGATTTCCTGGCTTATCTCGAAGTCCTGGTGGAGCGGCGGCGCGCCAAGCCGGGCAATCCCGATCGAGACGTGCTGACCCGGCTGATTCAGGGCGAGGACAATGGCGAGCGGCTGACCGAGAAGGAGTTGCTGCACAACTGCATCTTCCTGCTCAACGCCGGACACGAGACCACCACCAATCTGATCGGCAACGGGCTGGTGGCCTTATCGCAAAATCCCGCGCAGAAGCAACGGCTGATCGACCATCCCGATCTGATCAAGACCGCGGTCGAGGAAATCCTGCGGTTCGAAAGCTCGAACCAGCTCGGCAACCGCATGACCACGGAACAGGTCGAGCTTGGCGGCGTGGCGCTGCCAGCGGGCACGCCGGTGACCTTGTGCATTGGGGCTGCGAACCGCGATCCCAAACAATTCGCCGATCCGGAACGCCTCGATATCGGCCGCACGCCGAACCGGCATCTCGCCTTCGGCACCGGCGCGCATCAATGCGCCGGCATGGCGCTGGCGCGGCTGGAGGGCGCGCTCGCACTATCGCGGTTTCTGGCGCGCTTTCCGAACTACACGCTGAAAGGCTCGCCGGTGCGCGGCGGCCGCGTCCGCTTCCGGGGATTTCTGAGCGTGCCGTGTGTGGTTAGCTAGTCGCCAAAGCCCACATAGCGGACGAAATCGCTGTTCGGTTGCCGGTCGGAGGTGACCGCGTTGGCGGGAAAACCGTCGTCGGGATATCCCATGGCGACGCAAGTCATGATGACCTGATCCTCGGGAATCTCCGCGACCTCGCGCACGATGTCCGAACGGGTTATTCCCTGGCCATTGATGACGGAGCCGAGCCTGCGATTCCAGGCGGCGAGCACGATGCCATAGCAAAGCGCGCCGAGATCGAAGTGACACACCGCGCCGGGATCGAGAATCCGGTCATAGGTCAACACCAGCGAGACCGGCGCATCGAACTGCCGGAATCCTCTCAACACCCAGTCCTGCCGCATCGGCTTGTCGTCACGTGCAATTCCCATCACAGCAAACAGCTGCTTGGCGATGTCGACTTGCCGTTGGCGGTGAACGCCCTGATATTCGCCGTGCGAGACGATATCGCGCTTTGGCTTGGCGCCGGCGAGCATCTCTTCCATGTTACGCCGGCGAACCTGCTCCAGCGGCTCTCCGGTCAAGACGTGCACGTGCCAGGGCTGGGTGTTCATGGAAGACGGCGCGCGCTTGGCGACCGCGATGACCTCCTCGATCACCGCGCGCGGCACCGGCTCGGCTTTGAAACCACGCACACTTCTGCGCGTGTTGACGAGCTCCTCAAAATCCATTTCTGCTATCCCAACGGTTGGTCGAGCGGCGTGTATTTATCATCAAAGATTTATGAGTACACGTCCTAAACCACCGAGCGATGCCGTTCAATGCACGTCCGTAACACCTTATCCATCGATTTCCCCCACCAGCCGTTGGAGAAAATCTCGATCTCGAAATAGCCGGCAAAGCCTTGCGCTTCGACCGCAGCGCGCAACCGGCTGATATCGATCACGCCGTCGCCCATCATGCCCCGGTCGTTGAGAATATCCTGCCTGCGACATGTCGAACGGCCTATTAGGCACCTACTAAGAGACAGGTCCGGGAGGTAGAGAAACACGGCAGCAACTCTGACCGACCGGCGACGGTTGACAAGCACGCGAGAAGGGGCGTCCACTTAATCGAGCTTCAGCAATCGCTACAATGGGCCTCCTCGCCCGATAGTCTTCACATCGAGATGCTGTGAGGCCAATGGGAGGTAACCATGAAGAAGTCCATGCTCGCATTGTTACTGCTGGCCTTCGCTGCCGATTTTTTGATTCAATTCCCCGCACGAGTGTTCGCCGGGCCTGCAGAGGATGTCGAGGCTGCGATGCAACTTCTCAAGTCGAAGGCTGCGACGCTGGGTGCACCCAGTGTCAACGGGGAGGAGGCAGTCGCCGGCAAGATTCTTCCCGTCCTACATTTTGGGGCGATCAAGATGAACAACAACTTCGTGCTGGTTGACGAGGTCCAGAAGGAAGTGGGTGGGACGGCCACGATCTTTGTTAAGAGCGGCGACGAGTTCGTCCGCGTGGCAACGAACGTTAAGAAGGATGACGGGTCGCGCGCGATAGGCACCATTCTCGACCCAAAGGGCAAACCCATGACGGCTATTGCGAAGGGCGAAAGCTATTTCGGAGAGGCCGACATCCTGGGCAAGCCTTACGTCACTGGCTATGAACCAATCCGCGATGCAAGCAGCAACGTGATCGGCGTCTATTACGTCGGCTATTTGAAGAAATAGTGGTTCCGATCTGACGCAGTTCGCAGGGCGGCACCCTTCGCGCCGTGCCCACCACCACAAGAAAGATGGTGAGCACGCTTACCACTGCGGAGCGCAACCGTTTGATGTCGATGACGCCGTCGCCCATCATGCCGCGGTCGTCGTTGTACCATCCCCAACCTTGTCCTGCGTCTTCGTTGCAAAATCGCTGGCGTCGTGACGTTCATGCAACTGGCTTGAGGGCTCGCCCCAGGTGCGGTTGACAATGCGCCCGCGCTGCACGGCCGGGCGTTTCGCGATAACGTCGGCCCAGCGCTGCACGTTCTTGTATTCCTGCACGCCCAGGAACTCACCCGCGCCATACAGCACGCCCTTGGCCAGCCCGCCGTACCACGGCCAGGTTGCGATGTCCGCGATCGTATAGGTGTCGCCTGCCAGATATTCGTTGTCCGCAAGGCGCCCGTCGAGCACGTCGAGCTGACGCTTGGCCTCCATCGCGAATCGATCGATCGCGTATTCGATCTTGGTCGGCGCGTAGGCGTAGAAATGGCCAAACCCGCCGCCGAGATAGGGCGCGCTGCCCATCTGCCAGAACAACCATGACAGGCATTCGGCGCGAACAGCGACATCGGTCGGCAGGAACGCCCCGAATTTCTCGGCCAGATGCATCAGGATGGAGCCTGATTCGAACACCCGGATCGGCGTCGGCCCACTGCGGTCCACCAGCGCCGGTATCTTGGAGTTCGGGTTGACCGCGACGAAGCCGCTGCCGAACTGATTGCCGTCGATCCGGATCAGCCAGGCATCATATTCAGCGCCGCGATGACCGGCCGCGAGCAGCTCCTCCAGCATCACCGTGACCTTGACGCCGTTCGGTGTGGCCAGCGAATAAAGCTGCAGGGGATGGCGCCCGACCGGCAGTTCTTTCTCGTGCGTCGGCCCGGCGAACGGGCGGTTAATGCTCGCGAACCTGCCCCCGTTCTCCTTGTTCCAGCTCCAGACCTTGGGCGGCGTGTATTCGGATAGATCGGTCATTCCTTTGGCTCCAGGTGTTCGACGGGTTCGTCAGTGTCCGGGCCAACATCGCAAGACCGGACGAGGCCGGCAAGGGCAACGCCGTGATGCAGAATGAGGACAGCTCAAACCACCGAGCGATGCCGCTCGATGTGTGTTTCTCCGTCTGAACATGTCACGCCGCGCCGCAAATTCTTTTGAGTGGCTTATGCTCGTCCGTCACCCTGCGTCGCAAAGTCGCAATAACATTCAAAGGGCGAACGATTTCTGCGCTCGCGCATTGAACCCGTGGGCCACCAAAGAGCTACCAGGGAGCGACGATCATGCTTCCGTTCGGCGTTCGCTTTGCAGCATTTCTTCTTGGCGTCTCTATGATCGCCATGATCGCCGCGAGCGTCGGCTCGTCCGCACAGGAGCCGAGAAGGGGTGCGCCGGCGGCGGTACCGCAGCGACCCGCCTCACCGCCCGCCATGGCCCGTCCTGCGCCACCCCCGATGGCTCGCCCTGCCCCACCCTCCGCCATTGCTCGCCCTGCGCCGCCTCCGGCAATGGCGCGGCCTGCCGCGCCGGCGTTCCGTCCGGCGCCACCGCCGCAGCGTCCGGCCATGGCGCCGCGTCCTATGCCGCACATCGCCGCATCGCCGCGACCGAGCGCGCCGCCCGCGCTGAGCGCACGCCGCCCGCCGCAACAGGAGCGGATCGAGCAGCGCGCGCAACAGCGTGAGCATAGGCCGCGCATCGAGCAACAAACCACGCAGGGGCGGCCGCGCGACATGCCTTCGCGCCAGAGCGTGCAGCGCCATGATCGCATCGATCGGTTGCAGCAGCGCGTGCAGCAGCTGAAGTCGCAACAGCCGCAAGGCCAGCGGGCGCAACGCGCGCAGCAACGGTCGCTGCAGACAGAGCAACGCCTGCTCCAGCGGGAGCAGCGCGTGCAACAACGTGATCTGGCGCGCCTGCAGCAGTTGGGAATACAGCCGCCGGCGGCGCGTCCCGCCGCTGCTGCCGCCGTGCAAGCCGCACGGGGGCGATTTGCGACGCGCTTCGCCAGTAGTGCCGACCCACAGACCGAGGCAGCACGCGCGGCTCGGCAGCACGGCTGGGCTCCGCGCCACGCCTGGCGGCGCGGCCTGCGCGCGGCGTTTGTGCCGTGGCTCGGCCACGTGTTCTGGCCCTATGCCTATTCCGACATTTTCGAATACACGTTCTGGCCTTACGCCTACGAGCCCGGCTATTGGGCGTATGCCTACGATGACTTCGTCGATACCGTGTACTGGGGCGCGGACAGTCCGTATTCCGCTTACGCCGGACTCGGCCCGACGGAATATTCGGAGCCCGACGGCGCCACCACCGGCTCTCGCCCGCGCGTGAGCCAGCCGGCGCTGAGGCAACTGTGCGGCGATCCGGAAAAGGGTATCACCGCCTGGCCGGTTGCTTCGATAGCGCGGGCGATACAACCGACGCCCGAGCAGCGCGCGTTGCTCGACGCGTTGAAGAGCGCGGCTGCAAAGGCTGCCGATGCGTTCAAGCAGTCTTGCGGCGATTCGTATGCGATGACTCCCCCCGGCCGGTTGCGGGCGATGACGAACCGTATCAGCGCCACGCTCGAGGCCGTGCGGATCGTCCGGCCGGCACTGGAGAAGTTCTATAGTTCGCTCAGCGACGAGCAGCAGGCACGCTTCAATGCGCTCGGCCCCCCTGCCGGACGTTCGCAACAGCAGCCGCAGCAAGACGCGAGCACGCAGTCCGATACCTGCGGCGAGCCGAAGTCTGGCCTGACCAACCTGCCGATCGAGCGGATCGAGACCATCATTCACCCGGCGGGCACGCAAAAGGAAGCGCTCAACCGCCTGCATGAGGCGACCTGGAAGGCCGTTCAAGGACTGCAAGCTGCCTGCCCGGACGACGTGCCGCTCACGCCGGTTGGACGGCTGGAGGCGATGGAAAAGCGGCTCGAGGCCATGCTGCGGGCGGCCAAGCTGGTGCAGCCGGCATTGGATGAGTTCTATGCCACACTGAGCAGCGAGCAAAAGGCGCGCTTCAATACACTGCCTCAGTTTGCAAGCCCTTGAACCGCAACTGCGACCCAATCGCTTCGTTGATGAGGTGATCGAATGAGCCGACGGCAGTTCACGACGCTTTTCGTCTGGCCAACTTTCAGTTGCCGGCCAGACGTACGAGTGCGGCACCGCAACCGAATGTACTTGATAATGGCATTGAGCGGATTGGCGTACGTGCTGTCATCGCCTTCCGCCCTGCCTCAGGCGTCGCAAGGCATGGAGGCCGCGTCCGAGCAACAAGCCTTCAACAATGCTTGTCGGACCTGCCACATGGTCAAGGAAGGCGACAATCGGCTCGGCCCCAACCTGTACAAGGTTATCGGAAGGAAAGCAGGATCGCTGCCGGACTACAACTATTCCAGCGCGATGAAGGAGGCAGGCTTCGTATGGGACGAGGAAAAGCTCGGGCGCTTCATCGCAAACCCCGATGAGATCGTACCCGGCAACAGCATGAAACCGTATGGCGGACTCGCATCAAGGGACGATCGAGCAAAAATCATCGCTTTCCTTGCTCAGCCGCGATAACCGGGTGAGAGCCGTTCCGGCGATGGCCGGCATTTAAGAGGGGCTTCTGTACCGGCCCTCACACCGCCGAGCGATGCCTTTCGATGCAGGTCTGCAGGACCTCATCCATCGGCCTTTCCCACCAATCCTGAGAGAAAATCTCGATCTCGGAATAGCCGGCAAAGCCTTGCGCCTCGACCGCAGCGCGAACCGATTTGATATCGATCACGCCATCGCCCATCATGCCCCTGTCGTTGAGAATGTCCTTGGTCGGCACCAGCCAGTCGCAGACATGGAATGCCAGCAACCGGTCTTTGCCGGCGCGTTCGATCTGCGGCAGCAATTCGGGGTCCCACCAGATGTGATAGACGTCGAGCGCGACGCCAAGCAAACCGGCACGGCCCGGGTCCAGCCGATCGCAGATATCGAGCGCTTGTTTCGTGGTGTTGACGCAGGCGCGGTCGGCGGCATAGGCCGGGTGCAGCGGTTCGATCGCCAGCGGCATACTCGCGGCGCGTGCGTAATCCATCATTTCGGCGATGGCGTCGTCGACCTGCGTCCGTGCTTCCGCGATATCCTTGGAAGCCACACTGCCCGGCCGCGAATATTGCGGCAACCCGCCGGCCACCAGCACCACACACGGCGCGCCAAG
>WNGI01011283.1_pt1 | contig 15381 bp, 18 predicted proteins | sample 5400621 | NCBI WGS metagenome assembly WNGI01 (sample SAMN13153374, study PRJNA577476) | soil metagenome | isolation source: 20 cm soil or saprolite under Garry oak tree replicate 1 | place: USA:California | collected 2016-06-15 | reverse complement strand
GAGAAGGTTTAGAAATCGGCATTTAGTGATTAGGAGGCTGCGGAGTAGGGCAGTTCGAAAAGTGAGGAAATCATGAAGCTCGGGTTGAGTTTGATTTTGTTCATAGCTTTAGTTCCAGGGTTTACATCGGGCGTTGCCGCCCAAAGCACATCAGGTGCCGCGCAAACCGCCGACGATCTGCGCGCCCAGTTACTCGACGTTCAAGCTAAGGAAACTGAACTGCAGGCGCGAGCACGACAACTTGACGAGGATCTAAAACCGGAAAACATCGAGCACTCCTTAGCCGGCGTCGGCTCGACGAGACCTGAAGAGTTGCGCGATTTGCGCCGTCGTCAGCTCAATATCGAGCGAGACAGCGTACGCACCCAGCTCAAAATAGTCGGAACGGGCCGCGAACGTTTGGAGTCTGCCATTCGCACTGCTGAATCGAAGGCGTATCAAGAGAGCGCTGATGGAACAACGCTTAATCAGATGGTGGGAGCGCATTATCTGGGTAGCTATCGCTGGGTAGTGGGAATGCTTGCAGGTTTTGCCGTAGTTCTGGGGGTTATGTTAGTGATCGCGGCGACTCGCAGACTACATGTGTGATTGCCCGCCGCGTCTTGCCGGGCCTCTTCTCTGTGCGATTTTCCGTTCCCTCAGAGAAATCGAATTGAAGACACCACCAGCCAATAGGAGCGCGCCGAGCGGCGCGCTGCTTCTTATTTTAGCGACCGACCTTACTCAACCGTTACCGACTTCGCCAGGTTGCGTGGCTGATCTACGTCACAGCCTCGACGCACGGCGATGTGATAGGCCAGTAGTTGAAGCGGAACGATGGAAAGAATCGGTGATAACAGATCGCTGGACGCCGGAATGTTAATGATGTAGTCGGACATGGTGGCGGACATGGTGTCGTCCTCGGTTAGCACCGAAATGACAATGCCTTCTCGCGCTTTGACCTCGACAATATTTGAATGCGTTTTTTCATAACGCAGCTCAGACGAGCGGTTGCCCTCTTCTCGCGTATTGATAAACATCACCGGCAGGCGTTCGTCGATAAGCGCGTTTGGCCCGTGCTTCATCTCGCCCGCCGGATAGCCTTCAGCGTGAATGTAGGAAATCTCTTTAAGTTTCAAAGCGCCTTCGAGAGCTACGGGAAAGTTGATGCCGCGGCCGAGATAGAGAAAGTCAGTAACCCGAAAGAATTCCTTGGAGAGTTCCTCAATGTCGTCCGACTCGCTCAGGAGGTGTTCCAGCTTGACCGGCAACTCCGCCAGTTGCTGAGCGTGACGTTTTGCGTCTTCCTCTGAGAGGGTCCCCCGCAGGTTGCCCAGATACAAACCGAGTAAATAAAGGGCGACCATTTGGGCGGTGAAAGCTTTGGTCGAAGCAACTCCAATCTCGGGCCCAGCGTGCGTGAGAATAGTGCCGTCAGCTTCGCGTGTAATCATCGAGCCGTTAACATTGCAAATGGCGAGGACCTTCGAACCGAGCTGTTGGGCCTCTCTAAGCGCTGCAATAGTATCAGCCGTTTCGCCCGATTGTGAGATCACCAGGAGCAGGGTGTTCTCATCCATTACCGGTTCGCGGTAACGAAATTCCGACGCGTAATCAACATCCACCTGAACACGAGCAAGCTGCTCGATCATGTACTTGCCGGCCAGACCGGCGTGCCAGGACGTGCCGCAAGCAGCGATCCTGATCGAAGTAAATCGTTTGAAGTCGGCCTCGGTGATGTTTTTCATCTCGTCGAGAAAAACACGACCAGTGTCGAGGGAGATGCGGCCCTGCATGGTGTCACGCACCGATCGCGGCTGCTCGTAAATCTCCTTGAGCATGAAGTGTTTGAAGCCGCCCTTTTCCGCCATGATCGGGTCCCAGGTAATACGCTGGATCGCGGGCTGCACCGAGTTGGCTTCAAAGTCGGTCACGCGCACGGCGTCTTTGTTGATAATGGCCATCTCGCCATCACCCAGAAAGAAGACGTCGCGTGTGTGTTGCAGAATGGGTGGAATGTCGGAAGCGACAAAAAACTCCCGATCGCCGAGACCGATGACGACAGGCGGCCCCTGCCTGACGGCAATGATCATATCCGGTTCATCGGCGTTGATGATTGAAAGCGCGAAGATGCCTTTGAGTTCCAGCATGGCGCGTCGCACGGCCTGTTCGAAGTTGTGATCTTTTTTAAGATACTCTTCGATGAGGTGAGCAATAATCTCGGTATCGGTTTCAGTGACAAACTGGTGGTCCGTCTTGCGCAGTTGCTCTTTGAGTTGAAGATAATTCTCGATGATGCCGTTGTGAACAACAACAATGCGCCCGGTGCAATCACGATGGGGATGCGCGTTTTCTTCAGTTGGCCGGCCGTGGGTGGCCCAGCGGGTATGGCCAATTCCATAAGTCCCATCCAGGGGACTTAGCCGGATAACCTCCTCGAGGTTGCGTAGTTTTCCTTCGGCCCTGCGTATTTCAAGATCGTGGCCTTCATTGACCACAGCGATGCCGGCAGAGTCGTAACCGCGATACTCCAGCTTGCGCAAGCCGTCAATGATTAGCGGCACCACCTGCTTGTTCCCAACGTAACCAACAATTCCACACATATGTTTTCCCCGGACGACTTTAATCAGTGATGAGTGATGAGTGATGAGTCATGAGTCATGAGTGATGGGTAATAATCATTGGATCAAGCATGCTCGTCTTACTCATCACTCATTACTCATCACTACTCTTAAGCCTTTTCTTAATAACTGCCGGTACACCGGCAACGAGCGTATCCGGCGGCACATCCTCGGTAACCACTGAGCCGGCAGCAGTGACTGAGCCTTTGCCAACTCTGACAGGCGCCACCAGCATTGTGTCTGAACCGATCCTCACGTCGTCTTCGATAATGGTTTGATGCTTTTCCTTGCCGTCGTAGTTACAGGTCACTGTGCCGGCGCCAATATTGGTTTTCTCGCCAATAGTGGCATCGCCGAGATACGTCAGATGCATCGACTTTGACCCACGGCCGAGCCGCGATTTCTTAACCTCTACAAAATTGCCTACTACGGAACCCTCTTCAAGCAGCGTATTCATTCGCAAGTGGGCAAATGGTCCAACAGAACAATTCGACTGGATCTCGGAATCGATGATCACGCAGTGATCTTTTACGACCACGCTATTTCCTAAACGGGAATTCGCAATCCGCGTACCGGATCTAATCTCGCAATTCTCGCCGATCGTTGTTTTTCCTTCGATAGCAACGTCCGGATAGATGATGCAGTCCTTGCCGACCTGCGCGTCAGCGCTGACATAGGCATGAGACGGATCGATGAAAGTTACGCCCGCCTCGATCATAAGTTTGCGGATGGTCCCGCGCCGCAGCAGGTTCTCAAACTCTGCCAACTCAGCCCGGGTGTTGATGCCCGAAACCTCGCGGGCATCGCCATGAAGATGGACATCGACCTTTTCGCCGTCGGATCGCAGTATTTGCGGCACGTCGGTTAGGTAGAATTCGCCTTGTTTGTTTGAGGGCTTAACGCGTTTGAGCGCCGCAAATAGTTTGCGCGCAGCGAAGCAATAGATTCCGGAGTTGATCTCCTTAATTTTTTGCTCCTCAGGTGTTGCGTCCTTCTGCTCGACAATGCGAACCAGTTGGTCGTTTTCATCGCGAAGAATCCGGCCATAACCGGTCGGGTTTTCCAGCCGCACGCTGAGAATAGAGCACGCCGCGTCGCCGGCACGGTGTTGATCGATAAAGTTCTCCAGGGTTTCTGCTCGGATCAAGGGCACGTCTCCCGAGAGAACGAGCACCAGAGAATCCGAGTTTTCGAGCTGCGCTCGCGCGGCCATCACCGCATCGCCGGTACCGCGCTGGTCAGTTTGGGTAACGAACTCCGCTGTGTCCCCAATCTCAGTTTGTACTGCACGTTCTACCTCCGCCGCCTGATGCCCTACTACCACATAGATTTTTCCCGGGCCGAGGGACCGCGCGGTGCGACAAACATAGGTAATCAGAGGCAGGCCGCCAAGTTCGTGGAGCACCTTGGCTCGCCCGGATTTCATTCTTGTCCCTAGTCCGGCTGCAAGAATGAGTATGTCAAGAGACTGGTTGGTTTGGCGGGGCTGCAACGGCGGGCCTTTCTCGATAGCGCTGGGCTCCATGGGTTATGCGGGAACAGCGGGTTGTGAGCAGGCTTGTTGTTTGCACGCGAGCACTACACGCGCGAGAAGCGCCGAGTCGTGTCTTACCTTTTCATCCTCTTCGAGAAGGTTAGTGCGAACGACCACGGTTGATTGGTCGAGCACGCCGGCCAGGGAATTAAGTGAATCAAGGGAATCGTCGTCGATCCCGATTTGGTGGGCGCCTTCCAGCGCATAACGCTTAGCCTGTTCTTTCGTGATTCGTCTATCGTTAACGATGACAAAATCAAAATGAATTTCCGGAGCGTAGCTCTTAATCGTCTCCAGGTGTTGCCGCGCAGTGTAGTTGTCCGTCTCGCCGGGCTGGGTCATTAAGTTGCAGATAAATATTTTGGTCGCCTGAGTTTCACCGATTGCGCTGGCAACGCGCGCCACCAGCAGGTTCGGCAGGATGCTCGTGTAGAGCGAACCTGGACCAACTGTTATCACATCTGCAGCGCGAATCGCTTTCAATACCTGGGGAAGCGGCAAACATTGCTCGGGCTCCAGCCGAAGCCGACGAATTGGGACTCGAGACGCGGATATTTGAGTTTCACCACGCACGACACTTCCGTCTGCCAGTTCCGCCGCCAATCGCACATCACTGATGGTTGCGGGAAAAATGTGGCCCTTGCTTGCCAGAACTTCCGATGACAATCTGACGGCTTCAGTGAAGTCGCCGGTGACCTCCGTGAGCGCCGCCAGGAAGAGATTACCGAAGCTATGTCCCCCGAGCTCGCCCGTGCCGCGAAATCGATAGCGAAAGAGCCGCGACAAGAGCGTCGAGTCTTCAGAAAGAGCGATCATGCAGTTGCGAATGTCACCGGGGGGCAGCATTTGCAGCTCGTCTCGTAAACGTCCTGAACTCCCGCCGTCATCAGAGACGGTGACGATGGCCGACAAACTTGCGATCCATGGCTCAGTGGAAGGCAGCTCACTAACCAGACACTTGAGGCCGGCAAGCAGCGTCGAAAGGCCAGTGCCGCCGCCCAGAGCAACGAGATTAAGACCGCGATTTTGTTCAGGCAAATATTGCAAACTCAGACTCTCCCCCAGGCTGCTGGCGCGATCATGCGCTTTACAGAATCATACCTAAAAGGCGAAGGCTTTGAAACTGTCTGGACGTGCCGAATGAAGAAGCAGAGCGCAAACTTCCGAGCGGAAAACTACAGGCGGGGTTGAAAAACCAGTCGGTCAAAGTCTGGATCATTGCGCAGTGAAGTCAAATCCTGATCATGCTGCGCGCGAACGCGTAGCGTGGGCTGAAGGTCCAATGCGCGCTGGAGCGACTGCAGCGCAAGATCGACGGAACCCAGTCGAGCGCGTGTCGCCGCCAGTCCATAGTGAATGTGTGCGGCTTCAGGCTCGCGCTTCAATGCGCGTTCGAACATTTCCTGTGCAGCAACATACTCACCTCGGTTAAGCTCGATTACGCCTCGATCGTAAAGTGAGTCGGCGTCACGCGGTAGTATGCTTTCCGTGCGTAGACGCGCATCTGCAACGGAAAGATAAGTGCGGGCCCGCGCTGCTACTTCTGAAACCTGGAAATACTTGTCCAGCAGAGCACGAAATTGATTACGCGCTTCGCCGAAGCGACCGCGCGTAAATTCTTTGTGTGCGCGTTCGAATGCCTTTAGTGCAGCAGACTCGTCAACCGTAGGCTGGCGAGGAGGGGGCTGAGGGATAGTTGCGGGTCGTGGGGCGCGTACAGCTGCAAGCTTCTGAGTCTTTTTGACGCTTGGGGCGATAGATTTTTTATGCGTTGCTAAGGTAGACTTCCGTAGAATAGGTTTGCGAGACACTACCTTCTTTGCTGGCCGCTGCTTCGGTGCGGCTTTCTTTTTGACAGCGGACTTTTTGACAGCAGGCTTTTTGGTCACCCTACTTCTCAAAGAAACTTTTGCTTTGGTGATTTTACGGGCTGCTGCTTTTTGCGCCACCGCTCTTTTTGCTTTAGGGCGGACAGCCTTCGGGGTCGCCGCGCGTCGCTTGGCGGCGGACTTAGGCGTAGACCGGTGAGTGGCTGCGCGTGATGTGGAACGTTTTAAACCTTTGGTGACTGCACTCATTTCGAAGCTAAGTTTGAAGGGCAAATGCGGACATAACGCTCTGGAAGTTGCGGTGGCAGAGTAACATAGCCTCGGTTCTAAATCAACGAAAACAGCAGTTCGGCGCCAAAAACACTCGTATTTTGACCCTCAAAGAGTCCACTAGACTAAACAAAGGAAAACACTTGAAGCACATTGTTGCGCTGTGTTACAGTGCTTTGCGGCCTCAGGGGCATGGGATACCCAGCCGCCAAGCAATCCAAGGTAGCCGAAAAGCACTTTCCCTTCAGCGGCTTGACTCGAAAAGCCACAGTTTCTCGAAACCCAACGCCCGCCACTGTCCTCCCCTTATCTTCTAAAGAAAGCTGTACTAATGGCAGACACGCCTCTTCTGCTCCGTGAGCAGCAGTATCACCAAATCAAAGCCGTGCTAGCCAGGCTCCGTATGGACTCTGCTGCCAAGGTGATCTTCCTTGTGGACAAAGATGGCCAGGAGATCGCGTCCCAGGGCGAAATAGGAAGTCTCGACTCAACTAGTCTGGCCTCATTGGCAGCGGGCAATGTCGCGGCCACTGGCGGCATGGCTCAACTAATCGGCGAAAAAGAGTTCCCCACGCTCTCGCATGAAGGTGAACGAGAAAGCATACACATCTCGGTCATCGGGCGACTTCTGCTGATCGTTGTTTTCGACGAACGCTCGAGCCTGGGCCTGGTGAAGTTGAGAAGTAAGCAGGTCGCGCAGCAATTGTTGGCGATGGTTGACGAGATAAGTAAGGCTGAGTTCAACGACGAGGACTCGCCATTCGGGGAAATTACGGATGAGGACATCGATAGTCTTTTCCAATAAACCACATCAAGAGTAAGTGCCAATATGACCTTTATCAACTACGCCTCCCGAGAGATCAACTGCAAGATCGTCTACTACGGCCCCGGCCTCTGCGGTAAGACGACCAACCTTCAGCATATTTTCGAGTCAACGGCGCCCCAGGCGAGAGGGAAACTGATTAGCCTCGCGACGGAAACTGATCGGACTCTGTTCTTTGATTTTATGCCGCTGGAATTGGGAACGGTGCGCGGTTTCAAAACTCGATTCCATCTTTACACGGTTCCGGGCCAGGTTTTCTATGACGCTTCACGCAAACTTATCTTGAAGGGCGTCGACGGAGTGGTCTTCGTAGCTGATTCGCAAGAGGAGCGCATGGATGCAAACGTGGAGTCCCTGTACAACCTGGAAGAGAATCTTCAGGCTCAGGGCTACGACTTGATGAAGATGCCCTACGTTCTGCAACTGAATAAGCGTGACCTTCCCAATATTATTCCGGTCGAAGATCTTGCTGCCGAATTGCGGCGCAAGGAGGAACCCGTTGTTGAAGCAGTGGCTTCAACCGGTGAAGGAGTCTTTGATACGTTGAAGGCTGTTGCCAAACAGGTGTTGACTGAACTCCGAAAAGGATAAAACGCCCGCATCCCGCTATCTCAGATTCAGATCTCCAATTTCAAACTAGTCCAGCGATTTAAGCATCAACAGGCCATCCCCGCCATTTGAATAGTATTTCGGCAATCGCTGAGTGATTGCGTATCCCAGGCTTTCATAGAGCTTCTGCGCGGCAATGTTGAGCGACCTCACTTCAAGTCGCACCAGCCGGACATTGCGTTGTTTGAACCCCTTTTCGACTTCTGCCATGAGACGCTTGGCCAGGTGCCGCCGCCGATGGTCTGGCGCCACGCCAACGGTCGTAATGTGTCCCGTATGATCGGGTTCCACCAAGCCTATAACGAATCCCACCATCGACGCGGCCGAGGTAGTAGCGCGATACGATACGGCTTCTGGAGCTGTCAAGAGGTATTCAAAAGTTTCCCTGCTGTACGCTTCGCCATCGACGAAGCATCGCTGATCGAGTCGCCAACATTCGTCGAGGTGCGAAATCGTGAGCGGGCGAATGTCATAACGAGTGCCAATTGTTAGAACCAGTTTATCATCTCGGCTTTGTCGGATAGTTTATCATCATCGTTTTGATGATCACTAGATCACAAACATACAATCGCCGTAACTGTAGAACCTAAAGCGCGCCGCAGCTGCATAACGATAGGCAGCGAGCGTGAAATCCCGGCCCGCGAAGGCGGAAACGAGCAATAGCAGAGACGAGCGTGGCAGATGGAAATTCGTCAAGAGGGCGTCGGTGACGCGAAACTTGTAGCCCGGCGTAATAGTAAGCTCTGTCAATCTTCCACCGGCCTCAATCTTTCCTTCAGCATTTAGAGCTGACTCAAGCGCGCGTGTCGTAGTGGTACCGATGGCGATAACTCGCCCGCCTTGCGTACGATTCTCATTGATTAGAGCAGCCGCCTCCTCGTGGATCTGGAAAAATTCAGGAGCGACATGATGCTGCTCGATCTCGTCGACTCGCACCGGCTCGAAAGTCCCGTAGCCGACATGCAAGGTGATTTCAACCACTCGCGCTTTTCGCGCGCGTATTGCTTCGATGACCCCAGGGGTGAAATGAAGTCCGGCAGTGGGTGCGGCAATAGCTCCTTTTTCTCGCGCGAAAACCGTTTGATAACGTTCTCTATCCTCTATTGAAGTTCCGCCAGGGCGCCGAATATACGGGGGCAGCGGCGTTTGTCCACGCTCATTCATTAGAATTTCCAGCGGCTTATCGCCCTCAAATTTGAGAAGCCGAAGTCCTCTTGCTGAATTTTCGAGCACCTCAGCGCGCAAGTGAGAATCGCCAAAACGGAGTCGCGCGCCATCTTTCAATCGGTGCGCTGGTCGCACCAGGGCTTCCCAGATGGAAAAAGCCCTGCCGGGTTGCGCGCTTTCAGCTTCAACCTCGCGGACCAGCAATACCTCGACGCGTCCGCCCGACGGATCACGCTGACCAATCAGCCGCGCCGGAAATACTCGCGTGTTGTTAACCACGAGCACGTCGCCCTCGCGGACGTATTCCGGAAGAAGTTCAAATTGGGAAGTCGTCAGGGTTTGAGTTTCGCGATTCAGGACCAACATCCGCGACGCGTCGCGTTGTTCGAGGGGTTGCTGCGCAATCAGCTCTTCAGGAAGGTCGTAGTCGAAATCGGAGAGATGCATTCCTACGGAGTGTCGGGTGTGGGACTGGGATAATGTGGGTGTTCCCGGTGAAAAACGGCCGTCAGTTGGGCGCCAAACAAGAGTATCAAACTGGATACGTAGCTCCAGGTCAATACAGCGACTACGGCGCCCACTGATCCGTAAATCTGATCATAATGAAAATAGGTGAGCGCCCACGCGAACACATACTTGGCAACTTCCCACAGCAAGCCGCCAATAAGTGCGCCAGGTAGCGTGTCGCGCAAAGAAACTTCGGCTTTTGGCATGAAGCGATAGACGATCACAAATAGAATTGCCGTTATCAGGAAACTTGCGATGGCGAAAACGCCTTGCCAGAAAACACTGCCAACAGAAAGAAGCAGCGGATAGTGCGCGGCCTGGCGAGGCGAGATTCTCCCCGCCATCTCCCTGAGCCCCAGAACTATTGAAGTGACCAGCACAGAAAAGGCCAGCAGCACGCCGACGATTCCAATCATTCCCACCGTGAGGGCGCGACCATGCCAAAACGTCCGCGAGGTGGTTCCCCAAATTCGGTTTAGGGCCCGCTCGATGACGGCGAAAACCCATGAGCCTGCCCAAATAGTGACGACCACGCAGGTGATGATCACTCCTTTCCCCACCGAGGACATTGAGCGGATCGTTTCGCGCAAGAACTGGCCCGAGCCGGGATAAACTTCGACAGCGCGGCTTAGCAGTTCGGTGGCTGCGGCAATGCGATTGCCCAAAGTCAGCATCAGCAGGAGCGCGGGAAAGAGCGCCATCAGACCGAAATAGCTCATGGCTGCGGCTGAGGTAAACAGGTCATTCTCGTGAAATTGATGCAACGAGTGGCTCACGATTGAGCGCCACGGTCCACGATTGCGGACGCCAAACGTCTGACGCGAGAATGACGAGAGTCTTCTCATGGGTAACTCAGCGACCTAACTGAAGACTTCAAGATGGAACACACCGTAACAAATTCGTCAATGAGAATCGAACAGGCCAGGCTTGAGGGGACCGGAAGGGCTTATGCCGTAGTGTTCGTAGGCGAGACGAGTGGCCATGCGCCCGCGTCGAGTGCGATCGAGAAACCCGATCTGTATCAGGTAAGGCTCGATAATCTCTTCGATTGAATCTTTTTCTTCGTGAATTGAGGCGGAGATGGTGCCGATGCCGACGGGACCACCATCAAACTTTTCGATGATCGTCATCATGAACTTGCGATCCCTCTCGTCAAGTCCAAACTTGTCTACCTCCATCCGATTAAGCGCATCTTTTGCCACTTCCTGCGTGATGCGGCCATCGTAATCCACCTGAGCATAGTCGCGGACTCGCCGCAGCAGACGATTGACAATTCGCGGCGTGCCGCGGGAGCGTTTGGCGATTTCGCGCGCGCCCTCCTCATCTATCTCGACTTCCAGGATTTGAGCTGAGCGTTTGCAAATCACTTCCAGGTCCGCGGGCGGATAGAAATCCAAATGAAAGGCGATTCCAAAGCGATCACGCAGCGGCGCTGTAAGCAGGCCGGGACGGGTCGTTGCCCCGATCAAGGTGAATTTTTCGAGCCGTATTTTTTGACTGCGAGCCACCACTCCCTGGCCGATCATCAGGTCAAATTCGTAATCCTCCATAGCGGGATAAAGCTTCTCTTCAATGGCCGGATTGAGACGATGTATCTCGTCGATGAAAAGTACGTCGCCTTTTTGCAGGTTGGTCAATTGGCCAACGAGGTCGCCAGGGATCTCAATCGAGGGTCCGGCTGTCGAATGCAACACTGCTCCCATTTCATGCGCAATAATATTCGCCAGAGTAGTTTTCCCAAGCCCGGGCGGCCCGGTTAGAAGCACATGGTCGAGCGCTTCTTTCCGGTTTAAAGCGGCTTTCATATATACGCGAAGGTTTTCCTTAATTTGGCCCTGGCCTATATATTCCGCGAGCCTGGTGGGACGAACAGACAATTCAAATTGCTCTTCGTCGTCGCTCAATGGCGCTCGTGCTGGTCCTTCAGTTGACATAATTTTTGTAAAGCAAACTGCTACCACGTCACGCGGGCTGCCCGCGCGGGGACCCCGATTAGTTTGCGACGGCGCAAGCAGGGCACTCACCTCAGACGCAAACTAACAGTTTGCTCTACACCTTTGCCAGCTTGCGCAAACTTCGTCGCAAGATCAACTCCATTGATAGATCGCCACCTTCATCCAACGCCGCAGTGACAGCTTTTTCGGCTGAGCTTCTCTGGTAGCCAAGATTCAAAAGCGCAGAAAGCACGTCTGAGCGCATCGAATCCTCGGTGGCAAGTGGTGCACCCGCCGCAGTGGTGGCTCCCAATTCTTCTTCAAGCTCGGTTGACGATAGCGAAGCCACTCTATCACGCAACTCCATTACCAGGCGCTCAGCGGTTTTTCTCCCAACACCCGGAATCAACGTCAGTCGCGCCAGATTGTTGGTTCGGATAGAAGCGATCATTTCGTCGGCGCTCATCCCCGAGAGCAATGTTATTCCCAGTTTTGGCCCGATGCCGCTGACCGAGATCAAGCGCATGAAGAGTTCACGCTCGCGGGCCGTCTTGAAGCCATAAAGCTGAAGCGCTTCTTCCCGCACGTGTGTGTAGATACGCAGCTGCACATTTGACCCCGGTTCTTCAAGATCATAAAAAGTCGAAATGGGAATATTAACTTCATAACCCACCCCACCAACATCAAGGATTACCGAATTGGGTTGCTTGGAAAGAAGAGTGCCGGACAAGTGTGCAATCATTGGCGAAGGTTCTGAAGAGCCGGGGTTGAAACGGCGCGATTGTAGTTTATGCTCACGGCATTCGGCAACGCGTCTTAAGTTTCGGGTTTCGAGTTTCGAGTTTCGAGTGATCCCTCAAATGCGACCTACCAACTCGGAACTCGGAACTCGGAACAGGGTTCTTACCATTCGCCTTGCATTGGGTCTATACTTGTACCGGGTTCCCTCAAAATGAAGTCAGAAAAGATTTCAGAACTAACTACGAATCGATTAAGCGTTTATCTTCGCTGCCTGAACACGCTTTCCGCGGCAGGGATCAAGAGCATCTCGTCGCAGGCGCTCGCGGAGCAATTCAATCTGAATTCCGCTCAAATTCGCAAAGACCTTGGCTATTTCGGCGAGTTTGGAGTTCGGGGCGTGGGATATTACATCGAAGATTTGCGCGCCCACATTACGAAAATACTGGGACTCGACAAACCGCATCGCGTAGGCATTGTTGGTGCGGGAAGGTTAGGTACAGCGCTGGCAAACTACAAGGGCTTCGCCAGATCAAACTTTAGTGTCGTGGCGTTGTTTGATAACGATGAAGAGAAGATCGGGCGTCGTGTTGGCGAGAATAAGATTCTGACTCACGATGTAAAGAAGATGCCGCGCCTGGTCAGCGACGAATCGATTGACGTGATGGTCATCGCCGTGCCCGCGCGCGTCGCGCAAAAGGTGCTAAACCAGATTATGTCGGCCGGGATTAAAGCAGTCTTAAACTTTGCACCGGCATCGCTCAGCGCCCGGCTCGACGTAAAAGTCAAGACGGTTGACCTAACGACTTCGTTAGAATCGCTGTCTTACTTTCTCGCCCGACCGCAGGTCAGTGCTGTCACAAACCACAAACGCAAAGCACAAACAGAAGAATTAGGCGAAATTAACGAACACGAATTGTAGCTTCGGACGAGCGTAATGGACGAGCAGACCGCACGGCGTGAAATAGTAAACATTGGCCGCTTGTTGTATGAGCGCAGCTACGTTGTCTCTTCGGACGGCAACGTAAGTGTGCGGCTTGATGACGGCCGGATAGTCGCAACGCCGACGATGATCTGCAAGGGGCGCATGACGGAAGATTCGCTTGCCGTGACGGACGCAGGAGGAAAACCGTTGGGGAATCGCCGGCCTTCAAGCGAGTTGGCGATGCACCTCCTGATCTACCACGAGCGCCCTGATGTAATGGCAGTTTGTCATGCGCATCCGCCGCACGGCACTGCCTTCGCCGTGGCCGGTCTGGCAATCGATCAGCCGATACTCTCCGAGGTTATCCTCACGCTCGGATGTGTGCCGCTCGCCGCCTACGGCACCCCATCAACCGATGAACTAACCGAGGCGATGCGGCCATTGGTGAAACACCACAATGCCTTGTTGATGGCCAACCATGGCGCCGTCGCTTACGGCTCTGATTTGTGGCAAGCCTTTGACCGGCTGGAGACACTGGAGCACACGGCGCGCATTGCGATACTTGCGCGCATTCTCGGCGGCTCGAAGAACTTGCCCGCGGACGCTATTGAAAAATTGATCAATGTACGCGAAGCAGCCGGCTACCTTGGCGAAAGCGCGCGTTGCCAGGCTTGTGGCTATCTGCATGAAACCCGGATGTCGTGTCCGAGCGGCGATCGCCCGGCGCCGGCAAGTCATTACGATCGTATATCAGCAAATGGCTCAGGAAAGATTTCCCTGACACGTGAAGAACTGGTTGACTTGTTAACTCAGGCAGTTAGTCGAGAGGAATCATAGATGGTGAATGGTAAATGCTGGGGAAGTCGTCTACTATTTACCATTCACGATCTACTATTCACCGACAACAGGAGCAACTGAATGCAAGAAGCACTCGGCATGGTTGAAACCAAAGGTCTGGTCGCAATGATTGAAGCGGCGGATGCTATGGTGAAGGCCGCAAACGTTACCTTAATAGGCTACGAAAAAATTGGCGCGGGATTCGTCACTGCGATTGTGCGCGGGGACGTTGCGGCGGTAAAAGCCGCGACCGATGCAGGCGCCGCTGCAGCTCGTCGCGTTGGTGAGCTGGTCAGCGTACACGTGATACCGCGTCCGCATGGCAGTGTGGACGACGCGCTTCCAATCGGTAACCGCGGCTAGCATGATCATAGCGCGCATCCTGGGGACCGTTGTCTCATCGCAGAAAGACGAACGGCTGCTTGGCAAAAAGCTGCTCATCGTGCGGCCCGTAAACGTCGATGGCAGCGACACGACGGGTTATGTCGTGGCCGTGGATACAGTCGGCGCTGGCTACCATGAACGGGTGTTGGTCGTGGCCGGTTCAAGCGCGCGACTGGCCCAGGGAATGAAAGATGTTCCCGTCGATGCCGCGATCGTCGGCGTCATTGATACGGTGGACGTCAACAACTGAAACCTAGCAAGTCGAGTCAATTTCATCCGCTACCACAAGACACCCTCCGCTTATTAGGAAGGGGTACTTTATGAGTAACGAAGAGATGAACAAGAAGATGGAATTCATCGTCGAGCATCAGGCGAAGTTTGCTGCTGGGCTCGAAATTATGCGGGAAGCGCAGGCCGCAGAGAGCAAACTGTGGACTGAGCGATATAACAAACTATCCAATGCGCTGATCGGCGTGGTGGATATCGTGGGAAGTCTTACTCGAGCGCAGATACAAACCGATGAACGGATTAATTCGTTAACAGACGCTCAGACGCGAACTGACGAAAGTATCAAACAGCTAACTGAGGCGCAAGCGCGAACTGAAGAAAGCTTGAAAATTCTTATCAATGTCGTCGAGCGGCATATCCATGGCAATGGCGGCGGCGCGGAGAGTCGTGCGTAAAGCTAACTATGCAATTGGCTCGGGTTATCGGAACTGTAGTAGCAACCATCAAGAACGACTCGCTCGAGGGCCGCAAGCTTCTGGTTGTGCAAACGCTGAACAAAGATCTTGAGCCGGCCGGAAAACCGATGGTTGCAGTTGATTCGGTGGGCGCCGGCGTTGGCGAACTGGTGTTCTGGTGTCGCGGGAAAGAAGCGAGCTTTCCTTTCAAAAGAGAAGACACGCCGACCGATTGCACCATCATCGGCATTGTCGACTCAGATGCGCATGTGACGCAGGGAAGGCGAGCATGATTCTCGCGCGCGTCGTCGGCAACATCGTTGCCACGAAAAAGAATCAGCGTTACGAGAACGCAAGCGTGATGCTCTGTCAGCAGGTCACTCCCGAGGGTGAGGAAACCGCCATGACGGTGCTGGCGCTGAACGCGGTTGATGCGGGCGTCGGTGATACAGTTTTGATTGTTCAGGAAGGTTGGAGTGCATCAACTGCATCAACCGGAAAGCCCGGCGCGGCAATCGACTCAGCGATAGTCGGCGTGGTG
>WNGI01002723.1_pt1 | contig 15387 bp, 7 predicted proteins | sample 5400621 | NCBI WGS metagenome assembly WNGI01 (sample SAMN13153374, study PRJNA577476) | soil metagenome | isolation source: 20 cm soil or saprolite under Garry oak tree replicate 1 | place: USA:California | collected 2016-06-15 | reverse complement strand
GCGACGAAGCGACAACCCAAAGACTGCGGCCATCGGCGGCCCAGTCGAGGCATGCGATTCCGGTCCAGGACTGCAAAGTGAGAATCCGGTCCTTGCCACTGGCGACAGAAAAAAGCCGAATGTCAGCGAGACCCGGAATAAGGTGTTTCTTAGCCAAAGCGAGAGTCGAGCCGTCGGGAGAGAGCGTCCAATTTTGCAAATGCCATTCGGAGTCTTCAATCCGGGTAAGCGGTTCTTTTTCCCCGGTAACGGGATCAAAGGTGAAGAAAGCGAGGTGATCTGGGGTGTATTCGCTGAAAACACAAAGCGTGGAGGGCGACCGGGCGCACTGGAAATTATTGATCCCGGGCTCCGCCAAAATCATTCGAGGCGTTCCACCGGCAAGCGGAACGCGCATCAGCCGCACGCGGTGTTCCGTATCGCTCGGCGAGGGGTCGAGAGCGTAAAGAATCGCCGAGCTGTCGGCATTGAGGCGGGCGAGGATGACCGGTTGATCGCCGTCGACAAGCAGATCGGGAGCCGGTTGATCAATGGCTTGCTTGAAGAGATGGAAAATGCCATCGCGATCGGAAGTGAAAATCACGGATTTGCCGTCGGGCGTCCAGGTATAAGGATAATTTCTGCGTTCATCGAGGCTAAGAGGCCGCAGTGGACTCAAGTGACGGCCGGCCTGTTGGAGCTCGGAAATGTACACGACGGGGGACTCGGCCCAACGAAGGAAAATCAGACGTTTGCCGTCGGCAGAAACACTGGCGCGCATTTTGCCGTCGGGGCCGCTGGTGAGGCGGACGGTCTGGCCCCAAGATTGATTGCCACGCGCGTCGACTTTGATGGTCCAAAGATTGGAGTCGTTCTGGTTGGGCGGGAGTTCGCTGAGGGAATAAATCAGGCGTCCATCGCGAGCCCACGCAAGAGCACCTCGGAGACGGTCTGTGGTGAAAAGGGAACTGCTCTTGCCGCTGACGAGATCATAGATGCCGAGAGAAACAGCGACTTCGTGCCAGCCGGAGACGTACACAACCTGCACGAAAGCGATGCCACGCCCGTCGGGTGACCACACGACGGACTCATAATTGGCCCCTGGCTGGCCGAAGATTTTGTAGGCCTGGCCGCCATCGGACTGCATCTGCCAGATCTCCTGGTGGGCGAAGTCGCCGCGAACAAAAACAATCTGTGTGCCGTCGGGAGAGACGGCACCGAGCGCGGCCGCATCCATGAGTTTGCGGGGCGAGCCACCGAAGACCGAAACGCTCCACAGGCTGGGTTTCTCCCCAAGTGACGCCACGCGCGTTGCCAGGACATGACTGCCGTCGGGAAACCAACTGACGGCAAAGGGACCGGGAACTTTGTCCGCGGGATATGCCCTCATCTGACCAGGGATTGGGATCGGATGGGTTTCTCCCGTGGCCACGACGCGGAGAAAGAATCCGGTGCGATCCGCGAAAGCCAGATACTTGCCGTCGGGCGAGATTGACGCGCTCGTAACGGGATCGTTCTCCGGATTGCCCGTTAAACGGCGTTCCGTGAATCGGACCGCAGCGGCGGAATGATGTCCGGCTTGCCAGCCGGCGACGATCCCGACAAGAAAGAGAATGGCAGCGGCCAGGGCAATGCGCCAATGACGGCGTCGGCGGGGAATCGGAGTGCATTCCTGCGCCATTCCATTGACGGGTACGAGAAAGCGGTAGCCGCGACGCGAGAGAGTTTCGATGAAGCGAGGATTTTCTGCGGAATCACCCAGTGCGCCGCGCAAGCGCTTGACGGCGGCATTCAGGCCGTGGTCGAAGTCCACGAAAGTGTCCGCAGGCCACAGCTTGCCGCGCAGCTCTTCCCGGGTGACCACCTCGCCGGGCCTTTCGAGAAGGAGTGCCAAGAGCTGGAAAGGCTGGGCCTGGAGCTTGATTTTCGAGCCGTTTCGGCGGAGTTCACCGGCACGAAGGTCGGCTTCGAAGATCCCGAAGCGGATGACACCGTTGGCAACATTCTCTGGCACCCTGAGGGCCCTCCGGCCCGCTCTGCTTACTAGTAATAACGTTCAGAATTAGGTACAAGTTTCCACGAATTCCGCGTCATTTCGCTCCCTATCCTTTTGACGTACGGCTGCTTCGGTCGTCACCTGGAAATGGGAAGCTGTCCACTTCACCAGCATTGAGGCACGCCACGGCCTGACTGATCTTGGGCGCCACCAGCGAGGTGAGCGCCTTGATCAAAGCGACGTTTCGGCTAGGGCTAAGGTTAGGACTGGCACTTTCCGTGCCTAACCCAACTGTGGAAGTTGGGCTAACGACGTGGGAGTGCCTGCGGGCACCCTGCGTCAAGCGGATGAGGAAGCGCCAGAGGCTTTCTAGCCGGCGGGCATCGCAATCCGATGGCTCCATTGTTCCCCGGGTCCGACGGAACCGCAGGAAGCGAGAACCTGTCGAGGGGCGGCTTATCCCGAGCATTTGCAATTGCGAATCGCGCGACGACCCATCGGTTTGACGCGCGCGACGATGGGGATTTCGGACGGCAAAGGGTGCTATGCGGACCTGTTTTACGAGCAGATGGAAGAGTTGCATGAGACAAACAAGGTGAGTCTGGCGAGTCCTTTGAGACAGGTTGCCGCGCACGAAACGGGGCACCTGCTGTTGGGCACGAATTCGCACGCACCGGGCGGGATCATGCGAGCGGTGTGGGAAAGTGGGCAACTGCCCAGCGCCAGGAAAGGGGCGCTTTTTTTCTCAGCGAGCGAATCCCGGCAATGAAGGAAAGGCTGGCAATGAAGACCGGCACCCGGAACGAAGCCATGCAAGCCGCGGCGGAGCAAGTGGGAGATTGAGCGGCTCAGTTTTTTCTGGGGCCTGCGACGACGGGCGTGCCAGAGCCTTCCTTAAGAGTGTGAAGGGCGTCGGCGGAAAGGCTGCCGAATTCCTCGAGCAGGCCGCTGGGCCAGCGGACCTGGAGACCATCGATTTTGACGGCGGCGCCGAGGCCAAAGTGGACGCGCATGTCGTTATTGGAGATGTAGCTGGAGCCGCTGCGGACTTCGTCAACAAGAGTGCGCGCGCCAGCTCTGACGGTGATTTTCGCTCCGATGCCATCGCGATTGGATTTGACGCCGATCGCACGGAAGGCGATCCAGTGATTGCCGTTGCGGACGTCATTGACGAGCAGAGACGGAAGAGCATTCATGTTGCTGACCACCGCGGAAATGAGGCCGTCGTTCCATAAGTCGCCGACGGCCAGGCCACGCGAAGAGCTCACCGCTGTGATGCCCGGCCCGGCAGCGCGGGAGATATCTGTAAAAGTTCCATTGCCATTGTTGTGATAGAGGATGCGGGGTTCCCGGAAATTGCTGCCGAGGTGCTGGCTGTCGACCTCCGGGTAGACGTGGCCGTTGACGAGGAGCAGATCGGGCCAGCCGTCGTTGTCCACATCGAGGAACATGACGCCCCAGCCGAGATATTGAGTGTTCAAACCGAAGCCGGCGGGAAAGGTCTTGTCGTCGAAGGTACCGTCGCCGTTGTTGCGATAGAGGGTTGAGGTGTCGTCGGAGAAATTGGTCTTGAAAAGATCGAGCTTGCCGTCACCGTCGTAGTCAGCAACGGTAGAGCCCATTCCGGCTTGCTCGCGGCCGTCGTCGTTGAAAGCGGCACCGGCGACCACGGCGACGTCGGTAAAGGTGCCGTCATGATTGTTGTGGTAGAGGATGCTGCCGGTGCTGTCGCAGGCAACATAGATGTCTGGCCAGCCATCGTCGTCATAGTCAAAGGTGGAAACGCTGAAGGCGTAATGCCCGTTGGTTTGATCGATGCGAGCTTTGGTGGTGACGTCTTCGAAGATACCGTTGCCGAGATTGCGATAAAGAACATTTTTCGCCCAGGGCAATCCGCTCGGCCCGCACATGACCGGAACACCTTTCCACATGCAGGAGGGCCGTTCTCCCGGCGCGAGGGCAATGGCGGAGTCATAGTCGACATAATTCGCGACCATTAGATCTAGTTTGCCGTCGCGGTTGTAGTCCAGGAAGGCGCAGCCAGTGCCCCAAGTTTTGCCGGTCCCCGCGACATGCGCTTTTTCGCTGACGTCGGTGAAGGTACCGTCGCCATTGTTGTGATAGAGAACGTTCTTGCCGTAGTAGGTGACGTAGAGATCTTCCCAGCCGTCGTTGTCGTAATCCCCGACGCAGACGCCCTGGCCCCAACCAGTGTGGGTCAAACCGGCTTTGGCGCTGACATCGGTGAACGTGCCATCATGGTTGTTGTGATAGAGGTGGTTTGTGGGGCTTTTGCCGGAGGGCAATGGTTCCAATGTTGTGCCGTTGACGACAAATATGTCCGGCCATCCGTCATTGTCATAATCGAAGATGGCCACGCCGGTCCCGGTCGTCTCAATGATATATTCCTTCGTGTTTTCACCACCGAAAATGACCGGCGTTGTCAGACTGGCTTTCTGCGCGGTGTCGGTAAAATGGGCGATGAGCTTGGCGTTTGTGTTCCGGGAATCAACGGGAACTGCACTCGGCGGGGCGGCCGCGTGCAGGAACAGCCAGGCACAAGGTCCCAGCAGGCAGGCAAGCCGAACAAACGAGGAATGGAAGGTCATCGATCTTCAAGCATAGTAAGGTCCGAATTGGAACGGGTCAATCGCACGGCCAAACCGTGGGCCGCATCTTGAGTGGCGGGATGCTCACGCGCAAACATGCTAGTATTTTTGGTGGTGCTCTTCCGAGCTTCCAGTGTGAAATTATTCACGCTCCACTCCCCGATGTGTTCCATCTCTATCGGCGCAGCTCTTCTGTTTTTTTTCTCTATGGGCGCGGCGACATGCGCCGCGCAATCAACGGCTTCCCCTCCTTCAGATGCCGCGACGCGCGCAAACGCGCTCTACCAGCAGGGGCTATCCGTATTGAAAAAGGGTGATCTGGCTTCAGCGCGAACAGCTTTTGAAAAGGTGGTGCGGCTGGCTCCCCAGAGCCCGGAGAGCCACAACTCGCTCGGTTGGGTTTTGCTTGCTCAGGGGGAGGTTGATCGAGCAATCGGGCACTTCCGGACCGCCGTGAAATTGAATCCGGAATTCGCGCAGGCGCACATGAATCTCGCAAGTGCACTTGCTGTCAAGAAAGATTTACACGGTGCGCTACGTGAGTCGCAAGAAGCCACGCGGCTGGCGCCCAACGATTCCGAGACCCATCACACGCTAGGACGCATACTGGATTTTTCGGGTGAGGTAGCCGGCGCAATCAGCGAGCTTCGCCGCGCCATCGAATTGGAGCCGCAAAGGGCGGAGTTGCACGACGATCTCGGGACCGTGCTGGTACAAGAATCGGACGCTCAAGGTGCCGCTACGGAATTTTCCGAAGCGCTCCGGCTGCAGCCCAATTATGCGCTAGCCCATTTTCATATCGGCGTTTTGCGTTACCAGGAAAAATCCTTCGAAGAAGCTGCGCAACATCTTCAAAAAGCAGTACAACTGAATTCTGCGGACCCGGGCGGTCACTATTATTTTGCACAGGCCCTCAAGGGCAGAGGCGAGACGGATGCGGCGATCCACGAGCTACAAGACTGTGTGGCATTGAAACCAGATTACCCTGACGCGCAAAACAGCCTGGGCTTACTACTCCAGCACAGCGGCGAAGTTGGGCAAGCCATCAAACCCTTTCGCCAAGCCGTGAAATGGCAACCGGAAAATCCGGACGCACACAATAATCTGGGACTCGCTTTGTTGCAGACTGGTGATGGCAACGGGGCAATCTCGGAGTTCCAAACGGCAGTCCGTCTGCGGCCCACTGACAGCGGATACAGAGGGAACCTTGGCGCAGCGTATTTGCAAGTAGCAGACTTCGACACCGCCGTTTCTGAATTCCAAGGGGCGCTTAAGCTCACCCCGCAGGATGCCACCCTGCACTATGACCTTGGGCTGGCGCTGAAATTGAAGGACAAGCTGCCGGAAGCCATGGCCGAATTGCACAAGGCCGCGGAATTGGATCCCCGGCAGCCGGATGTGCACTACACGCTCGGCGTGACGCTTTGGCAGCAGGGCGACTTTGCCGCAGCCGCGGAGGAACTCCGCCGGGCCGTTCATGCCAAACCGGACTATGCCGAGGCCTATTACACGCTGGGAACGGTGCTGAAGCAAAAGGGTGAGCTTCAGGATTCTCTGTCGGCTTTACGGGAAGCCATCCGGCTGCAGCCGGACTTTGCTGGCGCTCATACAACTTTGGCGACCGTGCTGCGCCAACTCGGCGACGCGGAAGGCGCCGCGGCGGAAAGCCGCACTGGAATGGAAATCGCAAAGCAGAAGACCGGCGACCAGGCCGCCCTTTTTGCCACAAATTCAGGGCGGCGGCTTCTCAACGCCGGAGACATTGAGGGCGCCATTTCGCAATTCCGCGCCGCGATCAGCTCTTCGCCCAACTATGCCGCTGCCCACTTTGAATTGGCGGTGGCCTTACGCCAGCACGGCAAATCCGAGGAAGCGCAAAAAGAATTTCGAAAGGCCACAGAACTCGATCCTCGCCTGATGCCTCCGCCGTCCCGAAAGAAATAGTGAAACAGCAGGTAGAAAATGTTTTGGAGTGAGGCGTTTCCGCAGAAAATGAATTGCTTCTTTCAAACCAGGTTATGCAGGACCCTTGCGGAGCGCCACAAGTTCCGAAGCCACTGGAACTCCCTTGGCGACCTTCACGCGAATTACCGCTTCGAACGGTTTCAGTTCGCCGGAGTTCGAAACAGAGAGCCGCAAGAGCAACTCTTCCAAAGAATTCTGCTGGCAGACATACTCCACGGCAGCTTGCGTACCGATGGTGGTGGCGCCTGCCAGAATCAACACCGAATGTGCCGGATTCAATCCTCGCTTGAGCGCGATGATGGAATAGTCTTCCGTCAGGGTCTCGTCAGGCGGAGACGGAAGAAACTCCTTCGGTTCGCCCGATTCCGGATGAAAATTGATGATCTCCATGGTGCCCGTCCGCGGCCCGGAAGTGATCTGTTTGAAGGTGAATTCCTGGGTGTTTGGTAATTCCAAGAGGGTCAGATTTTCCGAAGGCGAGCCAATGAAGATGAGATCGTCGTTCTTGGCATCGTCCAGGGAGAACAAACTGCCGCGCTTGACACGAATTTGCTGATGAAGTCTTTCGAAAACACTGTCGAGAGCGTGCACCGCCAGCACCTCGCCGACACCGGTATAGTGATCCAGGATCGCCGCGCCGGAATCTTTGGCATGATTGTAGTAGCGCATGCCAACGTACGGCCGACCGACAAAGGCTGCATTACTGAAGATGACCCAAGGTTCCTGCGGTCCGGTGAGAAAGCCCTTCCAGAAAACGTGAAAAGCTACCGGCACATCCGGGTTATCGCTTGCGTGTCGGGCTTCCGCTATCCTGCGGTTCAGGAAGCGGTCCGTGGCCACGGCGACGGCGGAGCCAAGAACAACTGAGAGCGCAACGACGGCGACGATCCAAGCGCGTGAGGTCCGGCCGTTGACCTGCAAAGGGTTGGGTCCCTCGTGAGAAGCATTCGTGTGGTTCCGACCTGCTCCGTGGGGGCGCGGATGGAAAGCTAGGGCGTAGGTGCCTTTGGGCAGTTCCACCATGATCTGGTCGTCTGGGCCCTCAGAGGCATAGTATTCGGTCAACTTGGTTCGCAACCGCCCCGCCTGGACACGCACCATTGAATCCAAGTGCGGGTCGAAGTCCTTCTGGCGCCCAAACACTTCTGTCGCAATTTGGTACTCCTTGGGGGAGAGACCGGGATGATCCAAGGAATGACTCGCCAGATAGCGCAACAGTTTGCAAAGAGACTCTGAGCCATGCAGGGTATGGCTACTGAGGAGCTTCTCGATTTGAGCGAGATTTTGGGCTCTTTCAGTCACGGGGACCATCCGTTCGGGCATTGTAACACCAAGGTAACGCGCTCCGCATCTCTTTACGGGGTCACAACTTATCTCGCGTAACCGTATCAGACTCATAGAGACTTTCCACGTCACTCAAAAAACTGATAGAAGGCATCATAAATTCTTCGTCGCCCCTAGGTGGGTGCCTGTCCCTCTGTGTGAAGAGGGATCAAGCGGAAGTATTGTGCCGTGGCGGCGAAGCGAGAAAAGCTCGAGGAGTTTGGGGGCTGTTCGCTGCGGACTGTTGGGTCCAACAGGTTGCCATCTATTCCATTATCATCTTGAAGAGTGCCCCAATGCTGTAGGTGCAGGTGAGGCAGGGGCCCGGTACCTGTTGAACCAAGCTGGCAACGCGGCGGATTCCCTGCGTGTGAGGCAATCGGTTCTATCCGGATTCAAAGGAAAAAAAGGGTGCTCAGGAGGCGTGTAATGAGAAAGCAAGCGATGGTGGGTTGGATTCTGGTTCTGTGTCTCGCGCTTGGGTTCGGTGCGCGTACGTCTCTGGGACAGGCCGTGTACGGGAGCCTTGTTGGAGTCGTGACAGACCCGCAGGGGAACGCGGTGGCAGGCGCTAAGGTTACGGTAACCAATATTTCGAAAGGGACGACGGAGGAAGCGGTTACGAACGAAAGCGGGAACTTCTCTGTTACGCACTTGATTCCGGACAACTATAAGGTTCATATCGAAGCGGCCGGGTTCAAGGGCTATGACATAGCAAGCGCTCGCGTCGACGTGGATACTGTTGTGCGTGTCGATGCCCAGTTGCAGGTAGGGGCAGTCACACAAACGGTCGAGGTCACGGGCGAGATTCCCCAGCTCCAGACCGATAAGACCGACGTCGCCACGGTATTCGAGACACGTACCGTCGAAGACCTTCCAATCTATAATCGGAACTTTACAACTTTCCAGCTGCTTTCGCCCGGGGCGCAACGTCTTAACTGGGGTCATGCCGCCAGCGAAAATCCTCAAGGTTCACAGCAGATCGAAACGAATGGGCAGCACTTTGCCGGTACAGCGTTCGAACTAGATGGCACAGACAATCAGGATCCAATTCTTGGGATCATCGTTATTAACCCGAATCTCGAGGCCATCAGCGAAGCGAAAATAATCCACCAGGATTACGACGCGGAATTTGGTAAAGCCATCGGCGCCATCGTGACGACGCAGACCAAATCGGGCACCAACGAGGTCCACGGATCGGCGTTCGATTTTGAGCGCTCCAATTCCAATTTCGCCCGTAATCCGTTTACTCAGGCGCCCACAAAGGGTGGCGTTCCCAGCGGAAACTGGAATCAGTTCGGAGGTACTGTTGGTGGACCCATTCGGAAGAACAAGCTCTTCGCTTTTGGCGATTACCAGGGCCAGCGCAGCCACGTTGGCGGCTCTTCGTCAGACCGTGTGCCCACAGCTTTAGAGAGAGGGAATATTAGCGCGGGGACGGCCGCAAATCTCAGCGATTTAGGCGTGCCCATATTTGATCCCTGCACGGACAATGTAACGGGCTTTACGGCAGCTTGCAACGTGGCGCCGGCAAACCGGGCGCAGTTTCCAGGCAATATCATCCCTGCCAATCGCCTGTCTCCGCAAGCGGAGGCTCTTCTGGCCCTGCTCCCGCTGCCCAATGCTACGCCCTCTACGACCCTGGGAGACAATTTCTTCGGTTCCGGCAATAACACCCTCGACTCGAATGGATTCGACGCTCGTTCGGACTTTGTCGCCACGAGCAAAGTAAACGTCTTTGGGCGTTACAGTTTCCAGCAGTTCAAGCGCTCAGGTCCGGGTCTTTTCGGCGTGGCTCTCGGCGGCCATGCGCTTCCTAGCGATCCCTCCGTCGGCGACTTTGCAGGGAATTCCTCGGTCCGGAATCAGAGCATTGCCGCCGGATTCGATTACACACTTAGCCCCAGTTTGTTGACCGATTTCCGGTTTGGTTATATGCGTTACCGGGTTAACGTGTCGCCGGGAGGCTTGGGAACCAGCCCAGCCAAAGACGCCGGCATTCCAGGCGTCAATCTAGACCCCGTCTATACTTCCGCGATGCCGGCTTTCACGATTCACTCTCCTGGAGCTTCCGATTTTCTGTTTGGTTACTCCTTGGGCGTGAACCAGTGTAATTGCCCGCTGACAGAGCAAGAGCATCAGTATCAGTTCGTGAATAACTGGACGAAGCTCAGAGAGAAACACAGCATGAAGTTCGGTGCGGACGTCCGTTACGCGTACAACCTGCGAATCCCCAGCGACTCGCATCGCGCAGGCCAGCTTGATTTCAATAATGACGTGACCCAAGGGCCCGCTGGCGCCGGGGGAGCGGGGCTAGCGGGCTTCTTGCTCGGCGAGGTCAGTCACTTCGAGCGCTACGTGAGCAACTCGACGAACGCATATGAGACGCAACCTCGTTTGTTTTTCTACGGACAAGATACGATTCGGCTGACGCCCAAGTTGACCATCAACGCGGGCCTTCGGTGGGAGATCTATAAGCCGGAGTCTGCGGCGCGTACGGCCGGCGGCGGTTGGGTCGACTTAACCACTGGTGAGATGCGGATTGCTGGACAAACCGGAGTCGATCTTCGGGGCAACACCAGCACCGGCTACAAGCACTTCGCACCCCGGCTGGGGGTCGCCTATCAGGCGAATACAAAGACTGTAGTTCGTTTGGGCTATGGTCGAAGCTATGACATTGGTGTGTTTGGCTCTATCTTCGGCCACGCGATCACGCAGAATCTGCCCGTGCTCGGAGCCCAGCAGATGAACGGCAATACCGGCGCCTTTGTTTTCAATCTCGCTGCCGGGCCACCTTCGTTCGACCCGGCTAGCAAACTGGCGAACAACTGCAACGCGATCACCGATCCAACACTGACAAAGACCCAGTGCCTGGGAGTCAATGGGCAGCCCCTTGTGCCGGACGGAGTCTTTTCGCGTTCGCGTCCCTTCAATAACCGCTTGCCTAGCGTTGATCAATGGAACGTCAGCGTGCAACGGCAGGTCACTTCAACCCTATCGGCGACGCTGGCTTACGTGGGCAATAAGGGTACGCACACCTTTGCAGGTGGCGGCCCTGCCTATGGAGCCAATGAACCAACCGTGGTGGGCTACAATCCGAACGGTGGTATAGGCAAGAATCAACGCAGACCGTTTTACTCACTCTATGGCTGGACTCAGGGCATCGATTATTTCGGAAACGATGCTGATAACCACTTCAACTCCTTCCAGGCGACAGTTGAAAAGCGCTTCGCGGGTGGTTTGTCATTCCAGAGTAGCTACACGTTCCAGCATTCCACCAACTATGACTCGAATTATTACAACATTGACAGAACAATTGCCTTTGGGCCGAATGACGACTATCGCAACCATATGTTCATCTTCACCGAGGTATACGAACTGCCCTTTGGTCGTGGCAAGAGATGGGCAGGCAACGTTGGCCGCGCTGCCGACCTGGCTATCGGAGGATGGTCCATCAACAGCGCGACAACCTTCGCAAGCGGATTGCCTTGGACACCTGGTCTGAATAGCTGCGGACCCGAAATCGATACCGGTCCTTGCAAGCCCGATATGGTCGGCTCCGTCAAAAACGGAACTCGTTCAGGCGACCCCGAGATTCCGGGCTATTGGTTTCAAACAACGAATGGCGTGTCCTTGGCACCCGCGTCTAACGCTCCATCAGGTGCCCCGGGCAACGTTTGCAACGGCGGAGCACAACTTACCGCGGGGCCGTGGGGTCAGCCAGGTTGCGACAGCTTTGGGAACGTAGGGCGCAACGCCTTGCGAGGTCCAAAGCTGTACGATACGGACTTCTCCCTTTTCAAGACGTTCAGTTTCACGGAGAGGCTCAAGACGCAGTTCCAGTTTACAGCGTATAACGTTTTCAACCATGTGAACTATGATCGCCCGAACGGCTGCGTGGATTGTGGAAGCGGCGGACAGATCACTGGCCTTGCTTACGGTTCGACCATGCGCAGGTTGCAGTTCGGTTTGAAGTTGAACTTCTGACAAGGACTAAGGACACCCCCACCACCTCGACGGGGAGCCTTCACCGGCTCCCCGTTTTGTTGTAAGCGCCTTACGAAGCAGGGCGTCGATATCGGTTAGCGTGCTGAGGGTTGTGTAGTGTCGTGCCAACAGAAACTGATGCGGATCCCATTCGCGAGCCTACTGCTGTTTGCGACTCGCCTCCTCGGCCAATCGATCCCGCCCCTCCCAACTAACCTGGACCCCAGCGGCTACGTTGGCAACGAAGCCTGCGCACGTTGCCATTCTTCCATAGCTGAATCCTACAAGCGGACCGCCATGGCTCGCGCCAGCGGCCCCGCAGAGGCGGACCTCATTTCAGGCGATTTCACCCACGAGAAATCAGCTGTCCACTATCGCATCTACAACGAGAACGGGCGTGTCTGGTTAAACTTCGAGCGTCGCGGCGCTGCCTCTGTTAGTGGCAAGCGGCAACTGCTGTTCTACATCGGGTCGGGGCGCCGCGGTCGCAGCTATCTGTTCGCCACGGACGGCTTCCTGTTTGAAGCGCCAGTAAATTGGTATGCCGACGAGCGTGTCTGGGATATGACGCCTGCCTATCAGGACGTGAAAGAGATCCCCCTAAACCTTCCCGCCAACCCAAGTTGCTTGCAATGCCATGTCAGCGGAATGCGGCCGCCTTTGAAGGGAACGGAAAACCGTTATCGCGAGCCCGTCTTTGCGTACAACGGCGTCGCCTGCGAGCGGTGCCATGGGCCGGGCGCCGCTCATGTCAATGGCGGACCGATCATTAATCCCGCAAAGTTGTCGCCGGCGCGGCGGGACTCCATCTGTATGGAATGCCACCTCGAGGGCAACGTAGCCATCGAGCGCGCCGGGCGGCATGGTTATGAGTTTCGTCCCGGAGACTTACTTTCTGACTATGTCCGCCATTACGTCCTCACCAGCACGCCACAGAAGAGTTTGGGTGCGGTCACCCAAGTAGAGGCGCTGTCGCAGAGCGAATGCAAAAGAAAAAGCGGCGAAGCCATGTCTTGCACTAGTTGCCACAATCCACATGCGTCGCCGACGGCAGAAGAGCGGGTCTCCTACTACCGCCGAAAATGTCTTGTATGCCACGGGGAAGCGTTCGGAGCTAAGCATCACCCTGAGCAGGCGGATTGCACCCGCTGTCACATGCCGGCATCGCTCAGCACAGACATAGCCCACACCCAAGTCACCGATCATCGCATTCCGCGCCGGAGTGATGCCGAGACATTGCAACCGTTGTTAAACTCAAATACGAGGCCGCCCTCGCCTCGTTTGGTCCCATTCCCCTTTTCCGAGGACGCCGAGCACGATATTCGAGACCTTGCGCTAGCCCAGGCATTCTTGGCACAAACCGGGAAGGATAGCGCCGCGTCGGAAGCCCAGCGGCTGCTCCACATGGCGGTGTTGCAATCGCCAAATGATCCCACTCTTCTTTCGGCGCTTGCTTACATCGAGCAGAAACGGGGCGCGGTTGACAGCGCGCGCGAGTTATACCAGAAGGCGCTCACCTTAGAGCCTGATTTGATCGACGCAGCGGCAAACCTCGGAGTGATCGAGGCAAACCAGGGACGCTTGCGCGAGCCGATCAGATTGTGGCAAAGCGCCTTTGAGCGGGCCCCGGGACGAAGCGCTATTGGCATGAACATTGCTCGCGTCTTATGCGGCGCAGGGGAATTCGATCGTGCTCGGTCAAGCGTTTTGCGGGTGCTCGAATTCAATCCGGACATGGCGGCTGCCAAGGAGATGCTGCAGCATCTGAATCGCACACCTCCTATGTGTGAGCAGTGATGTAACGCGCGTTTGACGTTGCCCAGGGAATCGAGTTTTAATCTTTACTGGACATCGGTTGTGGATTCGCCCATGCAAAAAACTAGTTCTCTTCTGTTATTCGTGACTCTAGTGATTTCCCTTGGCCACGTCGCGTTCGCACAACAGTCGTCTGGGGTCGGCTTGACTCATGGCAATCCAGCCGAATCGAGCGGCTCTGAGTTCGGTGAGGCGGGGCGGCTTTCGCAGCAGACGAAAAAATGCGCCGAGCCGCACCGCTCCGGGGCTCAGCAACTCTCTCGAGCGGAGAAAAACAAGAGGATAAACTGTAACTCACTCAATCAAAAGCCGATTAACACGTGCGAAGCACTTTCCCGAAACCGGTTAGGTCCGTGCGGAACGACCCAGGAAACGGGTTGGGACCGAGCACTGTACGCCGAAGTAGAATTTTTGGTGTCAGTCCCCAGGGATACACTCATGTATCGCTCTGGCCTTACTTCACCTAAACAATCGTCGATCTTCCCGTCTTTGGTGGCCGCAGCACATCCAGCGTTGCCCTCTTCGCCCGCCGCTCAAAGGACGGCCCTGCATCTCGACGGCACGCCGGCAGATCCCTTCTTGGCGGCTGCGGGAAGACCCGTAGTTCTCATCTTCGTGCGCACTGACTGCCCGATCTCCAACCGCTATGCGCCGCTGATTCAGCGAATCAGCTCGGAATATGGCGCCAAGATAGGCCTATGGCTCGTCTATCCCAGTAGGACAGCTTCGGCGGAAAAAATTCGCCAACATGAACGCGAGTACGGCTACAAACTCGCTGCGCTGCGCGATCCACAACACGCACTCGTCACTCAGGCTCAAGTCCGGGTCACCCCGGAGGCGGCCGTCTTCGACGCCAACCGCCACTTGCTCTATCACGGCCGAATCGATGACTTGTACCAGGATTTCGGGCGCGCCCGCCCCGCCGCCACCACTCACGAACTCGACGATGCCATCCAAGCCGCTCTCAGCGGGAAAACACCGCCACCGAATACGCCCGGCGTGGGATGCTACATCGCGGACCTCGAATGACCTCTTCAGGCCGAACCATCGTTGTCTGCTTGCTCGGATTTAGCTCCGTGACCGCAGCGGCCCTTGCCAAACACGGCGCTGCCAACGCGCGCTCCCCTATGCCGGCCGCACAGCAGACTACTTTCAATCGCGATATCGCTCCCATTTTTTTTCGGTACTGTGCCCCGTGCCACCGCCCCGACGAAGCTGGGCCATTCCCATTGCTTACTTATCGAGATGCCAAGGCTCACGCCCGCCAGATTGCGGCGGTCGTATCGAAGCGCTTCATGCCCCCGTGGCTGCCGGAGCCGCAGGAGTTGCGATTTGCCGACGAACTCCGCCTGTCCGATGAGCAGATTGCCCTCATTCAAAAGTGGGCCGAGCAGGGGGCGGTCGAGGGCGTTCCCGCCGATTTACCCGCCGCCCCGCAATTTGTCCCCGGCTGGCAGATCGGCCGTCCGGATGAAATCATCGAAGCAGCAAAAGTGTACACTCTTCCCGCGGGCAGCTCCGACATGTATTGGAATTTCATCTTTCGAACGCCCGTCGATCGCACGCGCTGGCTTAGAGCCATCGAGATCCGACCCGGCGACAAACGTGTCGTTCACCACGCGAACATTCTCGTGGACCGCAATCAATCCGCGCGCCGCATGGAGGCCGAGCCGCGCGCGGGTTTCCCGGGCATGGAGCTCAAGATCGAATCGG
>WNGI01002722.1_pt1 | contig 15388 bp, 9 predicted proteins | sample 5400621 | NCBI WGS metagenome assembly WNGI01 (sample SAMN13153374, study PRJNA577476) | soil metagenome | isolation source: 20 cm soil or saprolite under Garry oak tree replicate 1 | place: USA:California | collected 2016-06-15 | reverse complement strand
GGAGAATTGTCACTTTGCCTGTGGCTCATGGTGAAGGGCGTGAACGTCCCGAAGTGGAACGAGAAAGCACGCGTGGCGTTTGGCTGATCTTTTATTCATGGCGCCGACGCTGTCCGCCTTCGCCAAGCTCGAAGGAGCGGGGCTCGGCGAGGACGACCCAATGGCCTTCCGGGTCAACGGGTCAATGAGCGTAATCGCGATATTTCGCCAATAATCCCGCCGTGTTGAAACTTCTCCGACGAGCAGGGCACTCATTCATCTAATGTAAAAAGTGGTTATCCTCCGCGCATGCAAGACCGGGGCGCAGTGACCAACAATCGCTGGCGAGATCCCCCCGAAAACTTGCTCTGATCACATCATAAGTGCTCCATTCGGTGTCACTTAGGGACAGCAAAGCCTTCTTTCTCTTTCCTCATTTGTCCGCAGACAGTCAGGCCGCTTTTGCCGACGCCGTAAATGTCGCCGCATTCTTCCTGACGAACTCCTGCACGCTCAGCGGCCCCTGCCCCGTTAGCGTGAGTACGTCGTCCGACATCCGGTCGTAGCGTCCTGCGCGGTGCAGATCGGCCATCGTCGCGAGGTGGTGCACCAGGTGAACTGTGGGGTCGCTTTCGATTTCGATTCTCGGTCTATCCGGCCCAAGAATGCGCATCATCAGTGCTTGGCGCGGACTTTAATCTCCTTGGCCAGCTTCTCGATTTGTTGTGCTTGCTTGACGATCGAGATCGACATGGTGGATGTGGTGTCCGTCATTTTCATTTGCTCCCGAAGCACAAAGGCCAAAGCGTATAGTCTTTCGATGTCGCTGCGCAGTTCAGCCTGGTTTTGCTTGTCGACCGACTCAGGATCAGGTCCTTTGGCCTGGGGTCCCTCCAGTCCGGGCGGATAATTCGGATTGGGAGCGTTCGGCGAGGGACGCGGTTGGGGTGGTTGAGGCGTCGGGTGTGGTGTTTGCGCGTTTGAAAAAAGTGCCAGGGTGGCGAGCGATGCAGCGAGCACTGCCGCAGCAATCGTAATTCTTCGTGAATCTGACATGGATACCTCCAGCGTTTCCGAGTATTGAATCGCTGTTGCAGTCAAGTTTATACCGAATTTTAGGAAAGACGCGATACACCCGTCACTTTTGAACAAGAATTGAGTTTGGGCTTTCGGCGTACCTGCGCTCCTCAATGGGATGATTTCAGAGTGGATGGCGGCAGGCAAAAACCATCTACGACAACAAACGCAAAATGGTCTGCTTCACAGCATGCATAATTCTTCTTCTAGCTCTCGCCCAGAGACGCCCGCGGCGAAGAAAGCCCGATTCCATCCGGGAGGAAGCCGTGGGTTCAGTGAGAAGCTGGCGGCGGGAGTTTCACCGTGTTTTTGACCCACTGGCCTTCGACAATCGTGTAAATCGCGTCGGCGGGGATATTTCGTAGGGTCTCGACGCCGCCATTGGGCCAGCGGATTTCCACTTTGTCCATCACGGAGTCGCCCGCCAATCCGAAATGCAAGCGCGGATCGTTAGTCGAAAGATAGCTGGAGCCGGCCTTGACCTCTTCGATTTGCGAGCGCGTTGCGGAAGTAACAGTGATTCGAGCGCCCACGGCGCCGCGATTGCTTTTCGTTCCAATTAGTTTGAAGAGAACTCGATGGTTGGAATTTTTGGTGTCGTTCAGGAAAAGAGAGGGTGGCGCTCCGACATTGAAGATCACCATATCGATGTTGCCATCATTATTGATGTCGCCGAAGGCTACGCCCCGGCGCGATTGGATGGCTCCGTCGTTCAAACCCGCGGCCCCCGAGATCTCATCGAACGTGCGATCACCCTTATTACGGTAAAGCAGGAGCGGTTCACGGTACTTGGCGTTCTTAGGCAGGCGGTCGACGTCCGGATAGACGTGGCCGCTGGCGATGAGCAGGTCAGGCAAGCCGTCATTGTCAAAATCGACGAGGCCCGTGCCCCAGGAAACATAGGGCAGCGAACTTTGCGCGATTTTGGCGGAATAGGTCAGGTCGATAAAGCCTCGATCGCCTTGATTCAGGTAGAGGCCTTTCGGCTGGTCCGCGTAATCGGTGATGGCGAAATCGAGTTTTCCATCGCGGTCGAAATCACCCATGTCCACGCCCATGTTTCCCACCTCTTGCCCTTCCGGACTCAAGGACACGCCGGAAAGCATGCCGACATCCTCAAATGTGCCGTCGCGCCTGTTGTGGTAGAGAAAATTGGGGCCGGTGTCATTGGCCACGAGAAGGCTTGGCCATCCTTGATTGTCGTAGTCGCCCCATACGACGCCCAGACCAAAGCGTCCGGCGGGGTCGTCCACGCCCGCCTTTTTGGAGACCTCTTCAAAGGTGCCGTCTCCGCGGTTATGAAACAAGAAATCGGTCTCGCCGTCCATGGTCCAGGGATTTTCGACAGGAAGGCCCTTATGGAAGAAATTCTTCGACGGATTTTCCGCGGTGGGCAGGTGATTCAAATCCGTGCGCACGTAGCGCGAAACAAATAAATCCAGGTGGCCGTCGCGATCATAGTCAGCCCACGCCGCTCCCGCGCTGAAGCCCCCTCCTGCGACGCCCGCCTTCTCAGTGACGTCTTCAAACCTACAGTTTCCCAAGTTGTGATACAGCACGTTTCCGCCATATCCCGTCACGTAAATATCGGGCAAGCCGTCGTTGTCATAATCCGCGACGGCGATTCCCATGCCCCAGCCTTTGTGAGTGAGCCCGGCATCTTTGGTGATGTCGGTGAATTTTAGGTTCTCTCCCTGATGGTAAAGTGTAACCATGGGAACACCGCCATTCTTCGCTTGTTCAATGGTCGCGTCATTTACCACCAGGATGTCCAGCTTTCCGTTGTTGTCGCAATCGAACAAGGCAACACCACCGGAAATCGTTTCTACAACATAATGCTGGTTCATTGAACTAGAGGGCACCTTAGTGAGCCCTGCCTCTCTTCCCATCTCGTGAAAGCGGATGGGCGGAGTCGGTGCGGGAATGGTTGCTAGTAAACAAAAGAGTGTCAGTGCGGCAATGGAGAACAGGTGCATGGTGTGGAGTTTTTGAACCCTTGGAATTCTAAGGGGAAAGCGGTCTGGGGAGAAAGGGCCAAGATTTCCTGGTTTGTCTATCTGCTGTCAGTTAAAATTTCCGCAGAGGATTACTTTGAACTCTCACCGCAGCCATCCTGCTGCCGGAAACAATTCGCGCGTCGGCGTATGGGCCAAGACTTTCGCGTGCGCGGGCCTGGCGCTGACGTTTTTCTGGCCGCCCAGAATTGCAAGCGCCCAGGGCACCGAGCTGACGGGCATCTCTACGCTGATTCAGCAGGGAAAGTTGCAGGAAGCCGAGCAACGCCTGCATCGATACCTTTTGAGGTTGCCGCACTCGGCAAGAGCCAACAATCTTTTGGGAACGGTCCATCTCCGTCAGGGGCACTTTGAACAAGCAGAGGACGCGCTGCAAAAAGCCATTGCCGCCGAGCCCGCCCTGCTGGAGCCTCGCGTCCACCTGGGAGACGCCTATCTTGCGGAAGGGAAACTCGATTCGGCCCTGACCGCCTATCAGGGCGCGGTGAAAATCGCTCCCCATGACGCTCGCGCCAATCTTGAATTGGAGAAATTGTATCTGGGTACGGGAGAATTTGCGAAATCTATCGAGGCTGCGGGAAATATTCCCCTGGCAAAACGTACTGCAGAGCTTTTGCCTACTCTGGCGGCCGACTATCTTGGGCTACAGCAACAGGAAAAGGCTGATGTGGAGATTCAAGCCATGCTGCAGGTGGCGCCAAAGCAGCCAGATCTTGTTCCGGAGTTGGCCGAGTTCTTCCTAGCTCACCGGGATTTCCAGAGCTCCCAGCAGTTGCTTACGCTAGCGCAATCCAAGCAGCCGTCCACGGATCGTTTTCTTGTGGATCTCGCGCGCACGCAAGCTGGTTTAGGGCAACTCGACGAAGCCCAGAAAACGCTGGAGACCGTCCTGGAACGCACGCCCGAATGCGTGGACGCATTAGTTGCCGCCGGGAATGTCGCCAGTCAGCAATCGGACTGGTCTGCATCCGGCGAAGCCTTTTCCCGCGCCAACAAACTTGCCCCCGACCGCCCGGATGCCTTGTACGGGCTAGTGTCGGCTCAGTTGTACGGAAATCAGGTCGACGAGGCCCTCAAGAATGCTCAAAAACTGCATGCCCTGACCCCTGACGACTTGCGCTGCACGTACTTGCTCGCGCTTGCACTATTCGGCGGCAAGCAGTGGGAGGACGCCAAACGCTACGCCGATCAAGTCCTAATTCTGCACCCGGAAGACCGCGAGATGCACCTCATTCTTGTTGATGTGGCGCTCAACGGTGATCGGGACTTGGCAGTTGCCCGTAAGCACGTGGACGTTTGTCTGAAGCAAAACCCTGTAGATCCCGGAGCCCTCTATTACCTTGGAATGATCCAAAAAATGGAGGGCGACCTCGGCGCCGCAGTTCGGAGCCTCTCAAAAAGTGTGACCGGTAATCCCAAGAATGCCAACGCTCAGAGCGAGCTAGGCGCTCTCAGTCTGCAGGCAGGCGATCTGGCTCGGGCCGTGCCGGCGCTCGAGCAAGCTGTGCTTCTGGCGCCGGAGGAAGCACAGAATCATTATCAACTGGCCCTTGCCTATTCGCGCTCGGGAGCGCCAGAAAAAGCCAAAGCACAATTGGAAATCTATCAGCAGATCAAAGCCAAGGAGGCCCAAGACGCGAAAAAGTTGAAGGGACCGCCTACCAGTGAAGTACCGCCAATGGGAATTCCTTCCCGGCCTTAATCGCGCAACCTAGACGTAGAACGAAGAGGCACCACGTCAGACGGAAATGTGAATTTCCACTGATTTCTCTTTCACGTTTCCTGAGGGCGCTGGACCTGTGGACGCACGCTCTACGAAATCGGGTTCAATCGGGATTTCAGGAACGTATTCGCCGCGCCCTTCGATCTGGTCCACCACCGTCTGTGCGGCGATTTGTCCCATGCGGATAAGAGGTTGCCGCACCGTAGATAAGCCTGGATTGGCAAAGGCCGCTCCAGGGATGTCGTCGAAGCCCACCACGGAAATGTCTTCGGGCACACGAAGACCGGCTTCACGAAACGCCCAAATCGAACCAATCGCTGAAATGTCATTGTAAGCAAAAAGAGCGGTAAAAGGTTTGCGCCGCGCGACGACTATCCCCTTGGAGAAAGCCGATGCTCGGTGACGAGTCCGTGCCTTCAATTTGCACCGTAAGTTCTGGCCGAATGCGGATCCCGAGCTCCTCCGCAACTTCGCAGATGGCCGACCAGCGGGTGGCCGAGTCCGAACTGAAGAGCTGCCCCCTTAGAAAGGCAATCTCATCATGTCCCCAGTCCCTTCAGATGGTTCAGCGCGAGCTGCGCGGCCTTCTTGTGATCCAACACGATATTTGTGACCCCTGCCACTGGATGGTGTCCGGCCACGGCTACCGTGGGGATGGAGGGCGCTTCCTTCACGGAGGTATCCACGGTGATGAAGCCCTCGACTCCGCGCGAAAGGAGCAGTTGCGAGTAACTGGCCATCAGCTTGGGATCGTGCCGGTGGACCACGGTCAAAAAAAAGTAGTTGCGCTGCTGGAGGTATTGCTCGATGGCGCTGATGATCTGCGAGCCGTAGGCATCACCGATTTCCGATGCAATTACGCCGATAGTGAAAGTACGCCGAAGCCGCAGCGTGCGCGCAAAAAAATTGGGACGGTAGTTCAACTCCCGCGCCGCTTCCAGGATACGCTGCTTGGTATAGTCCGGAATGGAGCGGGCCGCCTTGGAATTGTTCAACGCTGCTGAAACTGTCCCTGGCGTCAGCCCCAGGTGCTGAGCGATGGTCTTCAGGGTCACTTTCTCATGCGTTTTCTTCTTGTGCGGCATTGTCATCCGGCGGTCCTCCAGGGACCAATCCACCGCGTGCAGCAGACTACTGTAACTAGCGACCCGGCGTGGAGAGGTTGTCCTGGAAATACTCTGCTTTGTCGTATTTGCGTCCTTTGATCTGGAAGTCGCCCCATTAGCAGCCACTAGACGCATGAAGCGAGTCGTATCACAGGGCAACCAGAAATCAATCGAAACCACCGTTTCTCATATCCGCCTCGGGACAGTTGCCTTCGAGAGCGAATCAAATCCAAGAAAGGGAATAAAGAGGAAGTCACGGTACCAACTCCATCGCTCCCAAAAGCCATACCCACGGCGGCGCGTAGAATAACATTATTTTTCTTAAGAATATCAATATTTTCGCTTGACAAGAGTAGCGTGACAGGTGATATATAGCCCCTAGTAGAAAACCACTACTCTGGTGGTTTGGGGGTTGGGTCCTCAGTTTACATATTTCTCGAATGGGGTTGGTGTCGGTGCTAACTTTCTTGCGCCCTTTGTTTCCGCGCGAAATTTACCACCAGATGCCGGGTGAAAAAATTCCTCGAGGTGTAATGGAATGAAGATTCAAAACTGCAAGAAAAACGCCATGAGCGGGATGCTGAGTGCCGTTGCGGGAATGCTTATCGCGTTCTTGCTCTTGTTCTCACCGCTTGCAGCTCATGCGCAGAACTATGCGGGATCGGTCCGTGGCACCATAACGGATCCTTCTGGCGCGGCAGTTGTAGGTGCCACTGTTACGCTCCGCGATGTCGGCACAAACGCTACTCTACAGGCGGCGACGACAGAACTGGGTGCCTATTCCTTTCCAGTCGTCAACGTTGGTGTTTACGAGGTGACCGTCAAAGCGGCGGGCTTTAAGGAGTTCCTAGCCAAGAGCGTGGAAGTTCACGTTTCGACCTCTACCGAAGTGAATGCCAAACTGGAATTGGGCGCTTCCACAGACATTGTGACCGTGGAAGCCAGCGACGTTCAGGTGCAAACCACCACCGCTGACGTCGGCGCAGTCATCGAAGGCACTCAGGTTCGCGAGCTTCCGCTGAACGGCCGTAACTTCATGGCTTTGACGCAACTTCAGCCTGGGGTTTCCGCCAACAACACGTTCGACTCGAAGGATAAGGGTTTGCAGGGCGGCTCGGATTTCTCCGTCAACGGCAATCCAAGTACGAACAACTTGTTCCTGGTGGACGGCGTCAACAACAACGACGTCGGCTCTAACCGCACCATCCTTATCTTCCCCTCGGTGGACGCCATTGCAGAGTTCAGGATGCTCACCAACTCTTACGGCCCCGAATATGGCCAGGCGTCTGGTGCGATTATCAGCATCACTACGCGGTCGGGTGAAAACCAGTTCCACGGCGGCGCCTTCTACGAGGGACGCAACGACAAGCTGAACGCCGCTGGTTTCTTCAATAATTTGAACGGTGTGCCGAAAGCGCCGCTCCGTCGTAACGACTGGGGCTACTACGTCGCTGGCCCCATCAAGAAAGACAAGCTTTTCTTCTGGTGGAACGAGGAATGGAATCGCGACATTCGTGGCAGTCTGGTCACCACCTGCGTGCCCACCGCTGCCGAGCGCGCAGGCGATTTCAGTGCTGGTGTTCCCGCGGCGATTGCCTCATTAAACGCGCAGGTTGGCAAAACAGACTCAGATGCCCTTAACCATGTGGGAGACCACACCACGTGTAACTCACCCCCGCCTGCGTCCTTTGTCAACAACGGGACGCATAACCCCGACGGTACGTCGCCTGCTCCCAACTGGAGTGCCAGTTCCAATATTCCAGCCGGCTTTCGGGCCAGCGGCAATCAATATGCCGTGGCTAACCCAGATGCAGTCGGTCAATTGTTGGCGGCGTATTATCCGGGGGCAACCCGCATTGCGCCCAACGTGGCAGGGACTGGCAGTTCCAACATTAACTTCCTGGAGAATCAGAGTGGCCGAGTGCCCTGGCGGGAAGAAAACGTTCGCATCGACTTCGACGTCACGAAAAAGAACCGCGCCAGCTTCCGTTACACGGCAGATCATTGGAGTTTCCCGGCCCCCAACAACGCATTTGGCTGGGGGGATGACAATTTTGCGACCTACCAGGGTAATTGGGAGCAGCCCTCCAAGAGCATCATGGGCAAACTCAGTTCCCAAATTACCAGTACTCTGATTAATGATTTTGAGTTCGGGTATGCCCACAACGCCATCATCACCACGCCAGGTGGCACGAACCCGACGCTAGGCGCGCAATTTGATAAGGCCATGCCCCCTGTCTGGCCGGCTTCAGGCAAAACAGCCGGGGGCCTCCCTACCGTTTGGGGTGGTTTGCAGAATTACGGTAACTTCGCTTCCATCTGGGCCATCGTTGGTTACGACAACCACATGAATCTGTACACCTATCAAGATAACGTCACCAAGATCCGTGGAAACCACGCATGGAAATTTGGCGCTCTCTTCAGTTCTAACGCCAAGGAAGAAAATCAGTTCGGCGGATCTGACCGGCCAACCTTTGGCGTCGGGAATACCGGATGGGGCCAGACGATTGGCACCGGAAATACGCTAACGAACGTGCTACTTCCCGGTACGGGAACACCGTTGTCGAGCACAGCTCCCGCTTGCCAGGCTACGGCTAATTCCGGTGCTGCATATACCGCGGGCTGCCCCCAGACTATCCGCTCCGTCAGCGAAACGAACGTAAATCCCGTGGATCAGGGTCGTTGGCATGACCTCGAGTTCTATGTCGGAGACACTTGGAAGATTAGCCGCCGCGTCACTTTGAACTACGGCTTCCGTTGGTCGTTCCTGCGTGAGCCGTATGACGCAAATAATCAGATGGCTTCTTTCAGCCTCGCTGCCTACAACAAGAACGGCAACCCCTCAGATGCGTGCAACGGCGTGGTACTCGTACCCGGTACCACATTCTGCACTGATGCCGCATCGTCCCTCGGTCTACCTCTCAGTGCCGGAACGCCAGGTCCAAACCGTGCGCTCGTGGAAAACAACAACCACAATATCGCTCCACGCTTTGGCATCGCTTGGGATGTCTTCGGCACGGGAAAGACAGCGTTCCGCGTCGGTGGTGGTCAGTTCTACCAGCGCGAGCGCGTCAGCCCGCAGGTGGGCCTTTCCAATACGGCTCCGTTTGCCATCGGTTTGGGCGGCGGCGTGAATCGCCCATTAGACACTCCAGTGCCTATCGGGGGTGCTTCCACCTCTCCGAGCGGAGGACGCTCACCGCGTGGCATTGCGCCGAACACTTGGCAGTGGAACATTTCGGTCGAGCAACAGCTTGCCCGGAATACCGCGCTGATGGTCGGTTACGTTGGCAACGTCGGTATCCACCAAACGAGCACCTACGACATTAATCAGGTGCCCGAGAGCAGCCGCCTACTTGCTTCATTCTTGGGTAACTCCCCGCAGGGTGCGACACCTAGCATCAATAGTCTGCGGCCCGCCAGCAATTTTGGCTCGATCAATAACTTCAGCCGAGACGGTCATTCCACCTACCATGCACTTCAGGTGATGTTCCGTTCTAGGGTGGGCAACTTCTCCACCTTCCAGGCCGCCTACACCTGGTCGCACACCATCGCCGACATCGAAGAAGATGCCGCAAACGGTGGCGCCAGCCAAGGCAGCTTCACGGACACTCAAAATCTTGCCTTGGATCGTGGCAATGCCACCATCAACCGGCCGAATATCTTCGTCATGAACGAAGTGTTCTACCTCCCGAAGCTGGATCGTAAGCACCCGGTAATTCGCCAGACCGTTGGCGGATGGGAATTCAATACCATCTTCACCGCCGAAAACGGCAACTCCATTTCTGTCTACCAGAGTGGCATCGCTCAAGACAACAGGTCATTGGCCACTCCCACCGCAACCTGCACGGATGGCAAGGGGAATTCCTTCACCTGCGGCCTGACGTCACTGAGCGGAACTGGATACACCAACAACCAGCGCCCCAACCGCAATCCGGCAGTTGGCTGTACCTCTGGCCAGTCTGGATTCCAGATCTTCAATCCGGCGGCATTCACGCTGAACGGATTCCAGATCGGATCCGTCGGCAATGCACCTCGCGGTTCCTGCGGTGGGCCGACTTACGTCAACGCGGACATGGGTCTGTATAAAAACTGGACGTTCAAGGACAAGTTCCGCCTGCGGTTTAGCATGGACTTCTTCAACGCGTTCAACCACACAAACTTTGACGCAGATTCGATTCAGGGCACAGGCGCGCAATCCGGATTCTTCTATAACGGTTCCGGCGTCAACTGCGGTGCAGCCAACTCAAGCGGGTTGTATCAACCCTGCAGCACCTCGAATAGCGTTGTCAGCACCTATGCGGTAAATCCGGTTTGGGGTCAGGCACAACGCACCAAGCCAGCCCGCGAACTGCAGTACGGCCTGAAGTTCACCTTCTGACGAACGCAACTTCCAGGCGTTCGAGCAACTCTTCGGCGGGGCCTGCGTTATCTGGCCCCGCCGTTTCTTTTGTGCGGAGCATGCTCTCTTTTCGCACCGTTCCTGCAAGCCGCACCCGGCCTTCAGGTGACTTTCGCCCGCCGGATTTTTTTCACCGCTCAGGCGAACTCGTTCCGCCGTGCACTTATTTTATTGTTAGAATTTCAACGGAGACTGTTGCTCGTGACCTTTGTTTTAGACCACACTCTCGCCGCCTTAGCTAGCCGTCGGGCCTCTCTTATTCGTTCCTTCGCTTTTCCTCTCGTCCTTGCCGCAATGCCCGCTGTGCTCGCTTCTCAGTCGCCTGCTCCCCCCGGCGCTTCTCAACAACGGACCACCAGTCCGCGCAGCGCCGCTACTCCGATCGACGAATTGCAAAGCCGTCTGCATGCCGCCGCTGCGGCCCGTGACGCGGGCGATCCCGGCAAAGTCGCTCGCGCCAATTCCCTCGTCCTGGCGCTCGCATTCCGCAAACTGGGAAATGTCCGCGTCGCCGAAAGCGCGTTCGCGCAGGCCGCTGAGCTCTATCGGCGCTCGCTTAGCTTTGAGGACGCCGCGGAAACCCATGTAGGCCTTGCTATCTCCGCCCTCTACGCCAACCGCCCGGATGATTCCCTCGTCGAAGCCTCCAAGGCCCTTCTCCTTGATCCGAACAGCGCGCGCGCATTCAATATCCAGGGCAAATCCTGGATGAAAAAACGCGACTATTACAAGGCTGTGGACTCCCTCCAGCGGGCTGTCGAGCTTCAACCCGATTTCGAGTCCGCCTATGCTCTCGGTGTTTCTCTCCTTTCCCTCAAGGACTCACAAAGTAAGAAAAAGGCGGCGCAAGTTTTCGACGTCATTGTCACATCCATGGGCGATTCCGGATCGCTTCACGTTCTTTTCGGCCACGCGTATCGCGACGCGGAAATGCAAGACGAGGCCATCCGCGAACTCCGGCGCGCGGTGGCTCTGGACACTCGTACGCCGCACGCGCACTACTTCCTAGGCTTGGCTCTGCTCTGGAAAAATGAATGGACGGACACCGCGGAAATTCGCCAGGAATTCGTCACTGAACTCGGCAATTTCCCGCGCGATTTCCTTGCCAACTATTTTCTCGGCTACCTCGATTCGAATGATCGCCGCTACGACGAAGCCAACCTTCACCTCAAGGCGGCCGCCGCTATTGATCCATCATGGCCCGAGCCTTGGCTCTTCCTCGGATTGAATGCCTACGCCCAAGGCGACCTGCAGCGCTCCGAAACGTATCTCAGGAAATGCATTGAGCTGACCGGCAAGGACGAATCGCGCGGCAACTATCAGGTTCGCCGGGCTTATATCACTCTCGGCCGCATCCTTACCGCCAGCGGGCGCGCCGACGAAGCTGCTCCTTACCTGGAACGCGCCCGCGAATTCCAGAAGCAGTCGCTTGCCGAAGCGCAGCAAGTGGTCGCCGGCAAAGCCTCCGAAGAAGGCTCGGTCTCCCCCGCCGCCGTCGTTGCTCTTCTGAACCAACAAGAAGATCAACCACTCGTGCTGCCGGCTCAGCCCGTGGATCCGGCGTTGCCGGTGGATTTCGCAGTTCTCGCGCGCTCCGGCCTCTCCGAAGAAACCAGGAAAGCCGCCATGGCCGAGGAAAAGCAGCTGCGCTTAATCCTGGGCACAAGCTTCAACGACCTTGCCACATCCGAAGCCATCCGCCACGACTATCCTTCCGCCCTCGCTCACTATCAGGAGGCCGAGCGCTGGGACCCCGCCGTTCCTGGTTTGCTGCGCAACCTCGGCGTCGCCGCTTTTCGCGTGCAAAATTATCAGGAGTGTGTCCGCGCTCTTTCGCAAGTCCTGGCAGGCAATTCTTCCGACGCCGCGACGCGTGCGATGCTGGGCTCCGCCTATTTTGGCCTTGACGATTACCGCGAAGCTGCAAGAACCATCACGCCACTCGGTGAACGCGCCATGCACGACGCCGCGCTTGGCTACGCGTGGGCCTACTCGCTCTCTCGCCTTGGCGACCTCACGCAGGCCACGCGAATCCTTCAGGAATGCGAGAAGAGCGATCTTTCTCCCGAAGCCATTCTTCTCGTTGGCCAGCTTTGGACGGACATGTCCGACTATTCCCGGGCTGTGCAATCATTTCATCGCGCGCTGGACCGCGATCCCTCGCTTGCTAAAGCGCGCTATTTTGCGGGCCTCGCGCAGCTGCGCTGGGAGCATTCGAACGAAGCAGTCGAGGAATTCAATGCCGCTCTGAAGCTCGCTCCAGAGGACCCTGACGCGAAAATCGGCCTCGGTTATGTTTATTTGCAGCAAGCCAAGCAAACCGAGGCGATCAATCTTTTTCGTTCCGTTATCGCCGCTCATCCCGAAAATGGAAACGCGAACTATCAGTTGGGTAAGCTGCTGCTCGACGCCGGCAACCTCCAGGAAGCGGTGACCCATCTCGAAGCCGCTGCCCGCGCACTCCCGCAGGCTGACTATGTTCACTACCAGCTGCAAGCGGCTTATCGCAAGGAATCACGCACCGCAGAGGCCGATCGCGAATTGCAAATTTATCGGGAACTCAAAGCCAAGAATCGCGAGTTGACTGTGCCGCGCCCCATGGAACGTCCCTGATGCACGCACCTGGAGTCCCTTTGAAGAACACTTCGCTTGGCAGATTTTTCGGCCTCGGCTTGCTGCTCCATTTCTCCGCGAGCTTGGCATGCGCTCAAGGCGGCCACCCTCAGCCACCTCCGCCCCCTCCCAACGCCAAAACCGTCAAATGTACGGCGCGCCCCGTGCCACAGTTCGAAGACATTACCGCCAAAACGGGCATCACTTTTCAACACACCGCCGACCCTTCAAAAAAATACATCGTGGAATCCATGAGCGGCGGCGTAATTCTTTTTGACTATGATCGCGATGGCTGGCTCGACATCTATTTCACGAATGCTCCCACGGTCGCCATGGCCATCAAAGGACAAACCAGCAAGGGCGCGCTGTACCACAACAATCACGACGGCACCTTCACCGATGTCACCGCCAAATCCGGCTTGTCGACTCCGTGCTTTGCCATGGGCGGCGCGGTGGGTGACTACAACAACGATGGCTGGCCCGATCTCTACGTCACTTGCCTCGGCGGAAACGTGCTGTACAAAAATAATGGCGACGGCACATTCACCGATGTCACTGCCAAAGCCGGAGTTGCCGACGGCCGCTGGTCTGCCGGCGCTGCTTTTGGCGACTACGATGGCGACGGTTTTCTCGACCTCATGGTCTCCAACTACGTCGATTTTCATCTCCACGATTTGCCCGGCTTCGGCACGGCCCCCAATTGCAAATATCGCGGCATCGACGTGCAATGCGGGCCTCGCGGCCTGAAGGGGGCGGGTGACGCTCTGTTCCACAATAATGGCGACGGAACTTTCACCAACGTTTCGAAAGCCGCGGGCGTAAGCGACCCCAACGGCTACTACGGCATGGGCGTTGTCTGGGCCGATTTCAATAATTCCGGCCGCCCGGATATTTACATCGCCAACGATTCCACTCCCAGTTTTCTTTACAAGAATCTTGGCAATGGAAAATTCAAGGAGATTGGACTCGAGTCCGGCACCGCCGTCAGTGAAGACGGTTCCGAACAAGCTTCCATGGGCATCGCCATTGGCGACTACAATCACACTGGGCGACCTTCAATTTACACCACAAATTTCTCCGACGAATACGACGACCTCTACCGCAACGACGGCAATTGGAATTTCACCGATGTCTCGTACAAATCGGGTATCGCGCTGCCCTCGCTGCCTTGGGTAAAGTGGGGCACTGCTTTCGCGGACTTCGATAACGACGGTTGGCTCGACCTTATCGCCGTGAGCGGCCACGTCTATCCTCAAGTGGACTCGCTGCCATCGGGCGGCGGCTATCGCGAGCCGAAACTTTTTCACCTCAACCAAACCGACGGCACGTTTTGTGATGCCAGCGATCTGGCCGGACCCGCGCTGCCGGAACGGCGTGTTTCGCGAGGTTTGGCGGTAGGCGATCTTTTGAACGATGGCAATGTGGACGTGGTCGTCGCGGACCTCGACGGCGCTCCCATGATTTTGAAAAACCACGGAATAGCAGGCCGCAATTGGGTCAGCTTCGATCTGGTAGGAAGCAAAAGCAATCGCATGGGGATTGGCACCAGGGTAAAACTCGTGGCAGGAGGGATGACCCAGACGGATGAGGTGCACAGCGGCGGAAGCTATCTCTCGCAGAATGATACGCGCTTGCATTTCGGGCTTGGTTCTGCCAAGAAAATCGATCGCGTTGAGATCCGTTGGCCTTCCGGAGCTGTCGAAAAGTTAGATGGGTTGGACGTTAATAAATTCTATTCGGTGCTCGAGGGTTCGGGAGTGGTGGAGTCGCGGGATGTCCACCACCACAAAGCGAGTCGCCTGACCAGGAGTTGCTCTTCCTTGCTGCGAAAAGGCCGCGGTGGATGATATCTCTCGCTCCCAAACTGTGCCTCTCGAAAATCTCGAAATGTTTGAGCGCATGGGAGTTAGTTTTCCTACAGAATTCTCGCCGATGCTCATTTTTCTCACGACACCCCTCGCATCTTTGGCCTCGATCTTCCGGTCGCGTGCTTCCCTCGGGCTCGAGAACCTGGCTTTACGCCATCAAATCGGCGCGATCGAGACCAGCTGCTGGGCCGAGGAATCCTCGATTTCGGACAGGTCTTCGACAATATGCCAGGCCGTCTTCGCAACACTTGTTTTTTGGTCCTCCGTCATATAAAAAAGCAACTATGAAGGCCAGTTACCGCGTTGGAAAGCTGATCGTATTGGTAGCCGTCTTTCTGTCCACAAATGCGCTTTATCTTCAGGCCCAGGCGAACTCCCCGTACACGGACACGACGGCGGACTTCCAGCGCTTTCTACAAGATATTCTTGACGCAACTAAGAAGGGTGACAAACAGCAAGTTGAATCTCTTTTGAAGAGCACTGAAGTTCCCAACTGCGATGCTTGGCTGCACCAGATGTACAAATCAGATTCAGCGGACAGTTGGATGAGCTTGTGTGATTCCAAAACCCTCCGTTCACAAGAAAAATCCATGAAAGAACTCTTT
>WNGI01003735.1_pt1 | contig 15395 bp, 13 predicted proteins | sample 5400621 | NCBI WGS metagenome assembly WNGI01 (sample SAMN13153374, study PRJNA577476) | soil metagenome | isolation source: 20 cm soil or saprolite under Garry oak tree replicate 1 | place: USA:California | collected 2016-06-15 | reverse complement strand
CTGGCGCACGATTGGCCCCTACCGCGCCGGTCGCGCCCGCGCGGTCGCCGGCACGCCCGGCAAGCCGACGGTCTTCTATGTCGGGTTCGACAACGGCGGCGTCTGGCGCTCCAGCGACTACGGCAACAACTGGGTGCCGCTGTTCGACAAGGAAGCCACGGGCTCGATCGGCGCAATCGCCGTCGCTCCGTCCAGTCCGAACGTGATCTATGTCGGCACGGGCGCCGGCATCATCCGGCCTGATCTCGCGACCGGGAACGGGATGTATCGCTCCGACGATACCGGCCGCACCTGGACGCACATCGGGCTCGATTCGACGCAGATGATCGCGTACGTGGACGTCGATCCCACAAATCCCAACCGCCTTTTCGTTGCGGCACTCGGCCACCCCTACGGTCCGAACGCTCAGCGCGGCGTATTTCGCTCCACGGACGGGGGCCGCTCGTTCGACAAAGTGCTCCACAAGGACGAGTACACGAGCGCCAATGAAGTGCGCATCGATCCCGGCAATCCCAATACGGTCTACGCGGCGTTGTGGCAGCAGCAATCGACCTTCTACGAATACGCGGCGTTTGGCCCGGACTCGACCTGGCCCGGCGCCGGCGGGATCTACAAATCGACTGACGGCGGTACGAGCTGGACGCAGCTCACCAACGGGCTGCCGCCGGTGCTCGAAGCCAACATCGCGATCGCGCCGAGTAACCCGCGGGTGCTCTATACGATGATCGCGTCCGTGAATCCTGCGGGAGGATCGGGGCCGGTGAGCTTCTACAAGTCGAGCGACGGCGGCGCCACCTGGACGCTCCGCACGCGCATCCCGGGCGCCTCAGTCATCGGCGATACCAGTGCCGCGACGGCCGACGCGCGCGCACTCGGACGGATCGGCGGCGGCGATCTGCCGCCGATCGTCGTCGATCCCAAAAACGAGAATGTCGTCTACAGCGCGTCGATCGTCATGTGGCGGACCGAGGACGGCGGCACCAGCTGGTCGGCGGTGCGGGGTTCCCCAGGCGGGGACGACTACCAGCGCATCTGGATCCATCCCGACGATCCCAATCTGATCCTCGCGGTCTCCGATCAGGGAGCGGTGGTCTCGAGCAACCGTGGCGAGTCATGGAGCAACTGGTACACGCAGCCCACCGCCGCGGTCTACCACGTGACCGCCGACAACGCGTTCCCCTATCGCGTGTGCAGCGGCCAGCAGGACTCGGGGTCGATCTGCGTGAAGAGCCGCTCCGACGACGGCGAGATCACGTTCAACGACTGGCATCCGGTGAACATCCAGGAGTACGGCATCGCCGCGCCTGATCCGAAAGATCCGGACGTCGTGTTCGGCAGCGCTCGGCGCGGCGTGTCTCGCTACGATCGCCGCACCGGCCAGACGGCGCAGGTCGGACCGGATTCCGCGGCGCGCGGCGAGAAGTTCGGCCGCAACGTGCGCACCATGCCCCTGATCTGGTCGCCGCTCAATCCAAACGTGCTGTACTACACGTCGAACGTCGTCTGGAAATCGGTCGATCGCGCGCACACCTGGACGCGCATCAGTCCCGATCTCGCCCGGCAGACCTGGGCCGTGCCGCCGAGCGCCGGCCGCTACGCAAAAGGGGTGACGCCGGCGCCGCGCGGCGCGATCACTGCGCTGTCGCCTTCGCCCAAGAGCAGCCTCGTGCTCTGGGCGGGCACCGACGACGGCAACATCCAGGTCACAACGGACGGCGGCACGACGTGGCGCAATGTCACGCCGCCCGAGATCCAGCCCTGGACTCGCATCTTCAACATCGAAGCGGGGCGCTTCGACACCCGCACCGCCTACGCCGCGGCGAATACGCTGCGCATTGACGATGCGCGCCCGCATTTCTGGCGGACGCACGACGGCGGCCACACGTGGACCGAGATCAACACCGGCATCGCTCCCACCGCCGTCGCCAATTCGATCCGCGAAGATCCGCGGGTGCGCGGGCTGCTCTACGCCGCGACGGATGCCCAGGTCTGGGCTTCGTTCGACGACGGCGCGAACTGGCAATCGCTGCGGCTCAACATGCCGGCGATCTCTGTGCGCGATATCCAGGTGAAGGACGACAGCACGTGCCTCTGCGCCGACTTGATTGCCGGCACACACGGGCGGGGCTTCTGGATTCTCGACGATTTGACGCCGCTCAGGCAGGCGGCGAAATCGAAAGGCGCGTCAACGTATTTGGTGCGGCCGCAGACCGCGGTGCGCGTGCGCTCTGGGACGAACGAGCCGACGCCGTGGCCACCCGAGCTGCCGGCCGCCGAGAATCCGCCGGCGGGAGCGATCATCGACTACGCGCTCGCAGCGGACGCCCAGGGTCCGGTGAAGCTCGAGATCGTCGAGGCGTCGGGACGAGTCATTCGTTCCTATTCGAGCGACGATCCCGTCCTCGATCCCGATCCGGCGGTCGATGCGGTGGCTTACAATCGCGTATGCCAGAAGAATCCGTCGGCCCCGGATTGCAGCCTGCCGCTCTACTGGCCGGCGCCCCAAGAGCGCGTTTCGGTCCGCGCGGGACTTCACCGCTTCACATGGGACCTGCGTTATCAGCCGATTGGGGACAATCCGCGTACCGGCGAGGTCGAGGCCACCGGTGCGGTGCCGCGTCGGAGCGAGCACACGCCCCGCGCGCCGTGGGCAGCGGCGGGCCGTTATACCGTGCGCCTGACGGTGAGCGGCAAGTCGTACACGCAGCCGCTCACGGTGCGGCTCGATCCGCGCGTGAAGACACCGGCGGCGGGACTGACGCAGCTCGCGGCGCTCTCGCGAGAGTTGTATGACCTGGCCGCCGCAGCGCACGCGGCGCATGTACAGGCGCGCGCCCTCGTGGATTCGCTGTCTGGTACGAAGCGAGCGCAAGTCGAATCGCTTGCGCCCGCGCCCCCCGCACCCCGGAGAGGCGGTCAGGGGGGGTCGGTGAGGACGCCAACACTCGAAAGTGCGAGCAATGCGGCGCTGGCGGCCGCGATGGCGATGCAGGATGCTGACGTCGCGCCGACGGCGGCGCAGGTTGCCGAGTGCGCGCGGGCGCGCACACAGGTGAACGCTGTAATGGCGCGCTGGAGGAGCCTCAGCGCTCCTCGCGCAATGCCACCGCGTTGATCGTAAAGGTCACAGCATCGCCGACGCGCACCGTGCCGCCGGGCCCGCCGCGGTAGGGCCGGATGCCGAAGTCGGTTTGCTTGATCACGAAGCTGCCGGCGGCACGCAGGGTGTCCGGGCCAATCGCGACGCGAAAGGTGACCGGCAGCTCACGTGTGGCGCCGTGCAGCGTGAACGCGCCGCTCACGTGGAGTGTGTCGCCCGCCAACCGCACGGTGCGTGACGTGAATGTGATTTCGGGATAGTCCCGGGTGGCGAGCACGTCCGTCCGCATCGCTGCCGTGACCTTCCGGATCTCCTCGGTATCGGGCGGTGTCAGCACCTCGAGACTCTCGGCGGCCACTGTGATCGAGACGTGCGAGGCTTCGGGGCGAGCGGGATAGAAGACGATCCGGCCGCTGAACGCGCGCGCGCGAATCGCGTGCTCGTGACCGGCGAAGCCGAGCAGCCCGGCCTTGGACGTGCGCACCTCGAGCCGGCTCGCCGGCATGAGGGCGTAGACCTGCGAATCCGACACAACTGTTTGCGCCGGCAGCAGCTGCGGAGCTGACAGCGCAATCAGTAGTAGTGGTGCCAGAGCGTGCGGCGTCACAGGTTGCGGAACCCCGATTTCTCCCAGTTCACGAACAGGAACCCCCCGGGGGCGTCGAAGGCTCGCTCGCCCGCGCCCGGCAGTATCTGAAGCTGTAGCTCCTCGATCTTGTTCCGCGAGCAATCCCAACAGTCCAGCCGATAATCCCCATCCCGGCGCGTGCGCGAGAGCAGCATCACGTGCACCGCGGCGTTGTCGGTGACGAGCGAGTCGTTCCGGTACAGATGCCCGAACGCCCACAAGGCGACCGCGCTGTTGATCGTCGGAACGAGCGGCGTATGGACGGCGGTGACGCCGTGATAGTAGAGGCCGAAGATCACGCCGCCGAACCGCGGGTGATGCGGGACGTCTCTGGTCTGCACGCGGTCGAGGACAAGCCGCCAGCGCGCGCCATCCTTGGTCGTGAAATCCGCGACGCCGTCCACCGAGTCACGCACCGCGCCTGTGTCCCAGGCGCTGAAAGAAAACGAGCCGGCGATAACGGCGACGTTGTTCGAGTAGGGTCCGTTCTGGACCTGTGATTCGAGCCCTTCTCGCTCCGCGCCGAATTGCTGCAGAATCGGGGCGGCGCTGTCGGGGAAGGGGAAGGGGCCTGGTAGAATCTGAATCACGCGCCCGCCGCCACGAACCTGAACCGCCCTGGCCGTTTCTCTCATCGCGTTCCCACCATAGCCCATCGACGGCGTTCCCGTATTCCCGGCCGGGGCAACCTGCAGCTTGGACGCCATGCCGAGCTTTTTGTGCGAGTCGTTGCCGACGGGGCAGTAGACTTCGTAGCTGCCCGGCGTGAGCCGCACGGTGAGCTTGGCGCTCGCGCCCGGCTGGATCGTCGCAGTCTCACGCTCGATGCCGCGTCCCTCGATCTCGAACGCGTGTGGAATGCTGCCCGCGTTCGTCACGATGAATGTCACGTCGCCGGCGGCGACACTCGGCGCCGACACCTCCACGTTCCATTCCGAAAGCCGTACATTGATTTGCGGCGTGTCGCTGCGCACCAGCAGCCCCAGCAGGGGCAGAATCGCGAGCATCGTCTCCTCCTCGTTCACGTGAAATGGTGGACCTCTCGGGAGCTATGACACGCGTCGGGGCGTTGATATTCCCGGGAATAAATCCGCCGCTCGCCGAGTCATCATTCGAAGGAGCCGATTTGGAGCCGAACGAGCTGGAGCGGTTCGAGGCCGTCGTCCTGCCGCACCTCGACGCCGCCTACACGCTGGCGCGCTACCTGACCGGCGATACCCAGGAGGCGGAAGACGTCGTGCAGGAAGCCGCGCTGCGCGCGGTCAAGTATTTCGACGGATTCCGCGGGGCGGCGGTGAACGACGGGCGGGCGTGGCTTCTCGCGATCGTTCGCAACACCGCGCATTCCTTGCGACAACGCGGCGGCGTGGTCACCGCGGCGACATTCGACGAAGAGCAGCACAGTGACAGCGTGGCGGATGAGGATCCGGCCGTGGATCTCGATCGGAAGGAGAGCCGCGCGCTGCTCCGGGAAGCGATCGCACAGCTGCCCGCGGAATTTCGCGAGGTGATCGTTTTGCGCGAGATCCAGGACTTGTCGTATCAGGAGATCAGCGACATCACCAGCACACCGGTGGGGACGGTGATGTCGCGTCTGTCCCGGGCGCGCAAGCGGTTGCGGCGCGCGCTGGGGCGCGCCGGAAAGGAGCCAGGCCTATGACCGACTCGCAGTCTGATCGCCAGCTCAGCGCCGCAATCCGCGAGGAGATGCCTCCGCTCCAGGCCCCCGCTGCAGTCCGGCGGCGCGTGCGCGAGGCCGCTCGCAGGGCGGCGGGTGTCCCGACGAGCCATCGGTTCATCTCGGCCCGCGGCGGACGCTGGCTCGCACTCGCGGCGTCGCTCGCCGTCGTCGCGTCCCTCGGCTGGTGGCTCGGGTTGAGCCATGCGAGTGGGACGGCGCTCGCCGATCAGGTGCTGGCCAGTCACGTACGCTCGCTCATGCCGGGCCACCTGACCGACGTGCTGTCGTCCGACCAGCACACCGTCAAGCCGTGGTTCAACGGCAAGATCGACTACTCGCCGCCGGTGCCGGATTTCGCGGGGCAGGGTTTTCCGCTGATCGGCGGACGCCTGGACTACGTCGGCGGGCGGCCCGTGGCGGCGCTGGTCTACGGCCGGCGCCAGCACATTATCAACGTCTTTCTGTGGCCCGTTTCAGCCGGAAGTCGGGCGGGGGAGGGGGGGGGCTCCGCGGGCCGCTCACGCCAGGGCTACCACGAGCTCCATTGGACGAGCGGCGATTACACGTACTGGGTCGCGTCGGATCTGGCACTCCCCGAGCTGGAGCAGTTCGCCGAGCTCGTCCGGCGGGGTTGAACCGCTGTGTACCGCGCGTAGCTTCTCGTTTCCCCCGTGATCACCGGAGCTCCGATGCGTCTCGCCACAGTCGTCCTGCTGACCGGCGTTCTCGCCTTCCCGCTCGTCGCGCAGCGCCCCAATGCCGCGGCTGCCCCTGCGTCCGCAGATACCGCCGCCAAGCCCACGCCGATCCCGAACGAACAGTCCTCCGTCACCGATCACACGATCCGCATCGGTAATCAGGTCGTTGCCTATCGCGCGACGGCGGCGACGATGCTGTTGAAGAACGAGAAGGACGAAGCGATCGGGTCGCTCTACTACACGGCCTACACGCGCACCGGTGCGGCCGACCAGAGCCAGCGCCCCATCGCCTTCATCTATAATGGCGGCCCAGGCTCCGCCTCCGCGTGGCTGCACATGGGCGCCTTCGGTCCACGGCGCGTCGTGACCACCGACGCCGCGTTCACGCCGCCGCCGCCCTACCAGATGGTGGACAACCCGAGCAGCCTGATCGACGTCACCGACATGGTGTTCATCGATCCCATCGGGACGGGATTCTCGAAGCCGGTCGGGAAGGGGACGGGCAAGGACTTCTGGGGCGTCGATGAGGACGCGAAGTCGCTCGCGCAATTCATCTCGCAGTACATCAGCCGAACCGCTCGCTGGTCCTCGCCCAAGTACTTGATCGGCGAGAGCTACGGCACGACACGCTCGGCGGTGCTGGGCAATCGCCTGCAGCGCGACGGCATCGCCCTGAACGGCATCGTGCTGATTTCGTCGGTCCTGGACTTCGAGACGCTGCTCTTCGCGCCCGGGCACGACCTGTCGTATGAGCTCTACCTGCCCAGCTATGCCGCAACGGCCGCCTATCACAAGGTGATTCCGGCGCCGTCGAACGTGGGCGCGTTCCTGGCCGAGGTCCGCCGCTATGCGATGGGGGACTACGCCGCGGCGCTCGCCGCTGGCGCGTCGCTGCCAGCCGACCGCAAGGCGCAGGTCGCCAAGCAGGTCGCCGCCTATACCGGCCTGTCAGAGGACTACCTGATCAAGTCCGATCTGCGTGTGCCGCTGCGGAATTTCATGACGGAATTGCAACGCAGCCGCGGCCTGGTCACCGGCCGGCTCGACTCCCGTTTCTCCGGTCCGCTGCTCGATCTCCTGGCCGAGAATGCGCCGGGCGACCCGCAGTCGAACGCCGTCACGGGCGCGTTCACGGCGGCTGCCAATGCCTATCTGCGCGGTGAGCTGAAGTTCGACACGCCCGACCGCTATTCCTTAGGCGGCGGGAATCAGGGCCAGTGGAACTGGACACGGGACGGCCAGCGCGGCTGGGCGGCGACGACGTATGTGGGCGACGATCTGGCGCAGGCGCTTGCCGGCAATCCGCACCTGCGGATCGAAATCGAAAACGGCTACTACGACCTCGCGACGCCGTTCTTTGCGACCGAGTACACCGTGAGCCATCTCGAAGGCTTGTCGCCCGATCTACGCGACAACATCACGCTCAAGTACTACGACGCCGGGCACATGATGTATCTCTACGAGCCCGCGCTCAGCGAGTTGAAGCAAAACATCGCGCGGTTCATCACGAACCCTACGCCGGCCACGGCGCGGACAGCCGGGTCGAACTGAGAGCGACGCGCTCTTCGCGGTAGAACAGCTCGTACTCCAGCCGCTGCGATTCGGAATCGCGGCGGCTGGTCTGTTTCGCGGGTTCGCCGGTGATGAACTCCACCACCTGGCGCACGACCTGCTCGTCCTGTGTGACGCCGCGATGTCCCAGCCCGTCGGTCGAAATGAGAGTCGAGTCCTGCCATGCGGCCGCAATCGCCGAGCCGTCGCTCCAGGCGACCGTCTCGTCACCCTTGTCATGCACGATCAGCAGGGGCGGGCGCCGCTGCAGCCCGCGCGCGAGCTCACACACATGGAGCCCATCCCAGCGGACGCGTAGGCGCCGCTCGCTGCGGATCTTGAGTCGCGTGACGACGTCGGGCCGAAGCTCGAGCGCGCGCACCAGCGGCTCAACCCAGGCTGGCGGATCGGCGGCGGGCGCGAGGAATGCCAAGCGGCCGACTTCGAGACCCCACGACAACGCGAGCGCTGTGCCGGAGCACCCCATCGAGTGCGCGATCACGGCATGAGGCGGGCGGCTGTTGCTGGTGTGGGCCGCGACGGCCATGAGGGCGCGGGCGTATTCAGGCATCGACGTCATGCCGCGCGCCGAGGCGCCGTTGCCTGGGACGTCGTAGGTCACGACGGCGTAGCCGGCGGCGAGCAACGGCTGCGTGAATGCGGCGAGCCGTGCGCCACGGCTGGCCCAGCCATGACTCAGGTAAACGATTGGTGCGTTGTGGAGATCTCCCCAGTGCCAGCCGACGACGCGCCGCCCTTCGACCTGCATGGTGAAGCGCCGGCCGGTCGCCAGAAATGCGCGCGCCGCGGGCGTCAGCGCCCGCCGCGGCGCGGTGAAGAAAACCCGTTCGGCGAGCCACGCCGCCAGGCCGGGGGAAATGGGTTGCAGGACGCGAAGGACGGCGCGGAGGAATTTCATGGCGCGGCTCGCTCGAGCAGTGCGTCGAATGCGCGACGGGATCGGGATTCGGCCCCGCGGTCGCGCATCAGACGACGGTGAAAATGGAGGGACAGCATGATGCCGTACATGTCCTGCGCGAACTGATCGGCATCAGCGTCGGCGCGAAACAGACCTGCGTCGATCCCTTTACGGACCGAAATACGAATCACGTCGATCCAATCGCGTTGCAGCTCGACCAGCCGATCGTGCACCGGACCGGGGCGATCGTCGAGCTCCGTGGTCGCCGCAACGAAGATGCAGCCGCCGGGGAGCGCGATGTCGTCCTCCCACTTCAGCCAGCGCTCGAACAGCGCGCGCAGCCGCGGCGCTCCCCGCGACTCCTGCAGGGAAGGGCGGACCACCATCTCGGAGAAGCGGCGCGCGGCGTGGTTCAGCACATCGATCTGTAGCGCTTCTTTGGATTGGAAATGCGCAAAGAGTCCGCTCTTGGAGAGCTCGAGATCGTCAGCAAGGACGCCGATGGTGAGGCCGGTCAGGCCGACCTGACTGGCGAGTCCGGTGGCGTGCTCGAGAATGGCTGTCTTCGTACGTTCGCCCTTGCTCATGCCGAGAGAATAGCACGAACGTTCGTTTTGTCAATGCTTCTCTGTAAGTCCCCCAGGGACAATGCTTTTCGGGCCGTACTTGCCGCGGACCCGGTCGATGGCGCTGGCGAGGCCGCGGTCGCGGTCCGTTTCAATCGTTCCCCCTCTCCCGAATAGGGAGAGGGGGTCAGGGGGCGAGGCCGCCGCGAGGCCCGCCAGCCGCACGCCGACCAATCGCGCCGGCACACGCCGCGCTTTTCGTAACGCCGCGAGCAGCTCACGCGCGACCTGGAGGATCACCCGATCCGACACGATCGGGTCGGGCAGCGTGCGCTGCGTCGAGCGCGTCTTGAAATCGAAATCGCGAAGCTTCACGGCCACCGTTCGTGCGGTCAGCCGATCGCCGCGCAGGTCGGCGGCGGCGCGGGTGACGAGGCGCAGCAGCTCGCGCTCGATGTCTTCGTCCCGGTGCAGATCTTTGCCGAATGTCTCGTCCCGGCTGAGGCCGCGGTTCATGACGCGGTGCGCGACATCGGCGTCATCGCGGCCGTGCACGCGGCTCCACAGCCAGGCGGCCTCGCGCGTGCTCATCCACTGCTCGAGGGCTGCGCGATCGTGCCGCAGCACATCGTCGACCGTCACCAACCCGCGCGCCGCCAGGCGTTGTTGAAACTTGGGACCGACCATCGGAATGTCGGCGAGCGTGCAAGTACGGAGGAAAGCCTCTTCGTCGCCCGGCTCCACGATCATGACTCCGTTGCCATCGCGACTCGGCTTCGCACGATCGACGGCCATCTTCGCGATCAGCTTGTTCGTGCCGCCCCCGATCGAGAGCGTGAGCCCTGTGGCCTGCTGCACGCCGGCGCGGATGCGCTGCGCGGTGGCAGCGAGCGGCTCGTGGTGATAGACGCCTTCGGTCCCGGTGAGGTCGATGTACCACTCATCGACGCTCGCGCCTTCCACGACCGGCGAGAACTGTTGCAGGGTCTCGCGGATCTCGCGGCTCTTCTTCCAGCATTCTTTGAACGGCACGGGGACGCAGACGGCGTCGGGGCAGAGGCGTAGGGCGCGGGCGATCGGCATCGCGGAGCGCACGCCGAACTTGCGCGTTTCGTAGGAGGCGGAGCAGACGACGCCGCGGCTGTCACGCGAGCCGCCGACGATGAGCAGCGGTGCCTTGCCCGCCCCGTCCGGATCGACGGCGCGCGCGACGGCGACATAGAACGCGTCGGCATCAGCGAGGAGAACGCGACGCATGGACCGAAGATATCCCGAATCTCGTCATCCGTGCAACTGGGCTGTTGATTCTACGCCATGAGCGATCCTCGAATGCCGGAACGCCATTACTCCCAGCGTATCGGCTGGCTGCGCGCGGCGGTGCTGGGTGCCAACGACGGCATCGTCTCCACCGCCAGCCTCGTCGTCGGCGTCGCAGCAGCGGCGTCGAGCCGGACGGCGGTGCTGGTGGCGGGTGTTGCAGGACTCATGGCCGGGGCCATGTCGATGGCGGCGGGGGAGTATGTCTCCGTCAGCTCGCAGGCCGACACCGAGGCGGCCGATCTCCTGCGCGAGCGCCGAGAGCTCAGTGAGTTTCCTGACAGCGAGCGCGAAGAGTTGCGCAGGATCTACGTGAAGCGCGGGCTCGACGAGACACTGGCCGGGCGGGTCGCGGAGCAGCTCATGGCCCGCGACGCGTTAGGCGCGCACGCGCGCGATGAGTTGGGTCTCACCGAGATCCATAGCGCGCGACCGATCCAGGCGGCAGTCGCGTCTGCCGCGACGTTCGCCGTCGGCGCTTCACTGCCGCTCGTCGCTGCGGCGCTGGCGCCGACCCGTCTCATCATCGTCACCGTGCCGGCCAGCTCGTTGCTCTGTCTTGCGGCACTCGGGTGGCTATCGGCGCGCACGGGAGGCGCTCGCGAATGGCATGCGGTGCTGCGCGTTACGTTTTGGGGCGCATTCGCGATGGCGCTTACGGCGCTTGTGGGGCGGTTGTTCGGAGCGGTCGTGTAGGCGCTACGGCCAGACTGACGCCTCCCCGTGCCTTCTGTCTTACCCCGATTGGCGTATGTTTTTCGCCCATGAACAAAGGAACGATCGGAATCCTCACCGGCGGCGGCGACGTCCCCGGACTCAATCCCGCGATTCGCTCCATCACGATTCGCGCCCTCCGCGACGGCTACCGAGTGATCGGCATTCGCCATGGCTGGGGGGGGTTGGTGGATTACTCGCGCGAGAAGGACGCGGACAACAGCGAGCAGATCATCCCGCTCACCGAGGCCATCGTCAATCGCGCCGGCCGCACGGGCGGCACGTTCCTCCACACGTCGCGCACGCGACCCAGCCACCTGCCGCAGGACCGCCTTCCCGCACACATGACCGGGTACACCGAGAAGGTCAACGACACGACGAAGGACGTGCTCAAGAATCTCGAGCACATTGGCATCGACGCGTTGATTCCGATCGGCGGCGACGACACCCTGAGCTACGGCAAGCGGCTGAACGATGAAGGCGTCAAGGTCGTCGCTATCCCGAAGACGATGGACAACGACGTCTACGGGACCGACTACTGCATCGGCTTCAGCACTTGCGTGACGCGCACGATCGAGCTGACGCACCGGCTGCGCACGTCGGCTGGGTCGCACGAGCGGTTCCTCGTGATCGAGGTGTTCGGCCGCTACGCCGGTTTCACGGCGCTCCTGCCCACCATGGCCGGCGCTGCCGACCGGTGCGTCATCCCGGAGTATCCGGTCGAAGTCGACCACCTCGCGCAATTGCTCACGGCCGATCGCAATCGCAATCCCAGCCGTTATTCAGTTGTGCTGATATCCGAAGGCGCGACGCTCACCGCCCACGAAGCAATGAGCTTCGAGGGCGAAGAGACCGACATGTATGGCCACCGCAAACTAGGCGGGATCGGCGACCGCATCGGGGCGGCGCTCAAGGACGCGTCGCCGAAATACAACAACGGGCGGAAGATCGACGTGGTAAACCAGCGACTCGGCTATCTCGTCCGCTCAGGCGATCCGGACGCTCTGGACTCCATCGTGCCGATGGCGTTCGGTAACCTCGCGCTCGATTTGGTGAACAAGAAGCAATACGGTCGCCTGGTCAGCATTCACCGCGGGTTCTACGACAGCGTGCCGCTGGCGAGCGTGACATCGGAGAAAAAAGTCGTCGACGTGTCCAAGTACTACAACACCGAACGGTTGCGGCCCATCTACAAGTTCGATGGTGCGCCGCTCTTTATCATGACGAGCGATTGGAAAACGCCCCGGCCGGACTGATCGAAGCTGGGCGCGCGGCGCTCAGTCGCGGTGCGTGGGAAGAAGCCCGCACCCAGTTCCAGCAGAGCCTCGCCAACGCGGAAACCGCGCCCGCGTTGGAGCAGCTCGGCCTCGCGTCGTGGTGGCTGGACGACGCAGCCGGCACGTTCGACGCGCGCGAGCGCGCGTACCGGCTCTATCGCGACGCCAACGACGCGCGCGGCGCGGCTCGCGTGGCGCTGTGGCTGGTGTGGGACTACCTCGCCTTCCGCGGCGACACGGCCGTCTCGTCGGGGTGGCTGGAGCGGGCCCGCCGCATCCTCGAAGGCCACGAATCCACTTCTGAGTACGGCCTGCTGCTGTTGCGCGAAGGGGAAGTCGCCCTGTTCCGCGGCCACGACCCCGCCGCCGCACGCGAGCGCGCGGCGCGCGCCGCGGCGCTGGGCCGCACGCTCGGCGACCGAGGACTCGAGTTCACCGGGTTGGCGCTCGAAGGACTTGCCCTGGTCAGCGCCGGCGACGTGCCGGGCGGGATGCGGAAACTGGATGAAGCCACGGCCGCCGCGACCGCGGGGGAGATCAAGGAGATGCACGCCGTCGGCCAGGTCTGCTGCTGGCAAATCTTCGCGTGCGAGCGCGTCCGTGACTTCGACCGGGCCGCGCAATGGTGCGCGCGGGCGCTGGAATTCTCCAAGCGCTGGCGCGTGCGCCCCATGTCGGCAATCTGCCGGGCCCAGTTTGCCGGCGTCCTGATCTGGCGCGGAGCGTGGGGCGAGGCCGAGCAGGAGCTGACCACCGCGGCGCGTGAGCTCGATGCCGTGCGGCCGGCGACGGCAGGCCAGGCACTCGCTCGGCTCGGTGAGCTGCGCCTCAGGCAAGGCCGTCTCGACGAGGCCGCCGAGTTGTTCGCGCGCTCGGCCGGCCAGACGCTGGCGCGCCTCGGCAAGGCCGCACTGGCCCTCGAGCGCGGCGATCCCGCCGAGTGTGTGTCGCTGATCGAGCAGTTGTTGAAGGAGGTCGGGGAGAGCGAGCTGACGACGCGGCCCACGCGACGGCGGGCGATGTCGCGCGCAGCTCGCGAGCGCTGGCCGAGCTCGAGCATGTCGCCACCACGCTGGGCACGCCGCCGCTCGCGGCCGCGCTCTCATCCGCACGCGGCCTTGTCTGCGGGGTGCGGGGTGATCACGCGGGTGCCGCGCGCAACTTCGAAGAGGCGGTCGAGCGGTACCTGGCGAGCACCGCGCCCTTTGAGGCCGCCCGCGCGCGTCTCGATCTCGCGCGGACGCTCGAGCAGCTCGGTCGCAGGCCCGCCGCCGAACGTGAGGCCCGCGCGGCCCGTGACGTGTTGCGCCGCTTGGGTGCCGCGCGTGAGGCCGCCCGCGCCGACGCGATGCTCAAGCAGCCGGCGCGGTCCGCGCCTCCCGACCGCACGCGCGAGGCCCTCACGCCACGCCAGGTCGAGATCCTCCGGCTCGTTGCCCAGGGCTTGAGCAATCCCGACATCGCCGTTCGCCTGAAGCTCTCCGATCACACGGTGAAACGACACGTCGCGAACCTCTTGAGCCGGCTCGGCCTGTCGTCGCGGGCGGCCGCGGCGGCGTACGCTGCGCGGCAGGGCCTCCTTTAGCGTGCCTGTTCCATGGCCCGAATGGGCCATGACAACGCCGTTATCCAAGTGGCCCATCCGGTCGAAGCGGCACAGCAGCCCCACTGATATCCTCGGTCTATCCTTCTCACGTGAGGCTTTATGCGTTCCGTTTCACTGCTCGGCTTGCTGTTGGTTCTCGTCGCTGGCTCCGCGCGGGCTCAGGCATCCGCGGGCCTGACGTGGGGACCGGCGCCGCCCGTGTTCCCGGCCGGAGCGAAGATGGCGGTGTTGCAGGGCGATCCGTCGAAGGCCGAGATCTTCACGGTGCGGCTCGATCTGCCCGCCGGTTACACGGTTGCGCCGCACTTTCATCCGACCGATGAAGGCCTGACGGTGATCAGCGGGACGTTCCTGGTCGGTATGGGGGACAAGGCAGACTTCACGCAGGCCAAAACGATGACGGCCGGCGCGTTCGGGGTCGTGGGCGCGAATGAGCATCACTATGCGCGCGCCAAGGGGCGGACGATCGTCCAGGTGCACGCGATGGGGCCGTTCGTGCTGACCTACGTCAACCCGGCGGACGATCCGCAGAAGAAGGCTGCCTCGCGGTAGCCGCGCTGCATCGCTCCTCCCCCTGAGCCCGATCTCGTGCAGGAATTTGTGATGCTCGAGGTCGGGCTTGTGGGTTTTGGTTTTGCTGGGAAGGAGATGCACGAGCACCCGCAAAGGTAACTCCCGAGTTGAAGCATGTTGCAGGACCGCTATTGCAGGCAGTCCACACGCTGCTTGCACTCCACATCGTGTGTGCCGACACGCTTTTTCAGGGCATCCCTAGTCAGGGCATCCCTAGTGGGTGGTCCGTAAGGACATACCGACCGGCTTGTTGAAGCGCATGAGACGCGAGGGCTGGCATATGCCTTGCGGCCCCGCCTCTGGTTGTCGTCGCAAGTTCTGTTCGAACCCACACTGAACGCACAGGGCGCACCGTGCAGCGCGAGCCTGGACCGTTGGTCCCCGTGATGTCTCGTGACGCACTTGAGACGTCGCCGACACTGCCCGTCGATGTCGCGCGCCCCGCGGCAACGAATCGGTCACGAACTCACAGCGCATTCGTCTCTCATCGGTCTCACATCGCCTTCACCGAGGCGGAGCCGTCACCGTGGCGCATCCGATCCGAGTAGCCTCGCTCCCCGTGGGCGTATCACCGACGCCCGGCCCGGGCGAGGGTCGCCTCGCCGTTGCGTCCATTCAGTCGGCGGCGCGGCCAACCGTTCGCGGGAAGTTCCTGTTCGTCGGGGACGAGAAGCTCTACATCCGCGGCGTCACCTACGGCGCGTTCGCGCCCGACGCCCAGGGGAATGAGTACCAGGACCTCGCGAAGGTGGAGCGCGACTTCGC
>WNGI01010601.1_pt1 | contig 15398 bp, 15 predicted proteins | sample 5400621 | NCBI WGS metagenome assembly WNGI01 (sample SAMN13153374, study PRJNA577476) | soil metagenome | isolation source: 20 cm soil or saprolite under Garry oak tree replicate 1 | place: USA:California | collected 2016-06-15 | reverse complement strand
GTTCCCGATAAACGACGCCCTAGCCGTGACCGTTGGACTGCCAGCGACAGGCCGACTTATCGTTCCCAATCCGCGGTTTGCCGACAATACGTTAAGTGGATTTGCGATCGGTAAGACACTACGGCGTTTCTTGGATGTTGTCCGGTTTCCGGCTGGCACAACTCCCTAACGCGATCGGTCTACGCTCGCATGGTGTCCAATTTACATCTGTTTCGACGACAAGTTGAGCCTCACCCACGAACGATAGTTCTTGGGTACGTCGAGCTTCTTCAGCTTCTTCCAAGCGCGCAACGCCTGCTCCCACGTGGCGCCTCTCTCTCCAGCGAAGAAGTCGCTCATGAAGTTGATGTACCTCCCATGTGGGATTTGCGCGAACGGCTCTTTGGTCAGGTTCAGCCGAACGTATTCTTTGACCAGGTCTCCGTAGCTGAGCTTGACGCCTTTGACGAGTTGCTCTTCTCGCCAGCGATTGAGCCGATATCGCGCGCCGGATTTCCTTTTCAGGCCGGGAACAAGTTTTTGGGCTTCTCTTTCAAGGAAATCCTTGGTTTCCTTGTCGTTCGTGTAGACCGCTACGGGAAGACCGAGGCTCAGTCCTTGTTCGACGTCCTTGATTTCAGATGTCGATAGGCTCCTTTTGGCCGGACTCTCAATCTTGCCGGCCTTGAGGAAGACCTTGATCGCTTTCTCCAGTCCGTCCTTGCGTAACCTGCTCGCGGACGGAATCCCGACTGTTTTCGCAAACTCCTTGAGCTCGGTCGCGTACCAATAGCCGTTGTCGAATTGAGCCTGCGTCATCGACGTCGACAGCTTCGTCTGCGGTTTCAAATGTGGCCTCAAATCCGAAATGTCGTTTTGTCTACTCATATTAGCCGACGTCAACCAGTATCGCTCCAACCCTGCAAATCCCGAAAATTCGTGCCCGTCGCACAGGGACACCAGGACAGGCCGAGGTCTCGAGTAGTCGCCCAGCGTTTGGGAATCGCCGGGCGTGGTGGCGCGGCTGTCACGCGGCCGCATAACGCCCACCCGTGGATTTGGTTCCGTTAATCGGGGTTAGTCCTGGGAAACGTTAGGACCCAATCGGAAGTGGCCCGGCAGAGACAGTGCGAGAAGGCGGGTAGCCAGAAAATACTCAGGGTTGTCCTAATAGGCCTATGCGCCAGCATTTGACCGCTGGGTCGCTGGCGAACACGGAACGGTTGCTGCCATGCACGTCTTTCTAGTGTTGTGGGTGATAGCTACGCTGGTCAATCTATGGGTTGGCGTACACCAAGCGGGATACTCGGTTCGGGGCGAAGCGCCCAACGCTATGATCGTTTCTGGAATTGCCGCGATCGCCGCTGGCCTGATTTGATGGAAAATCTGAGAGCACAGGAATGATTTCATGGAGTTCTACGGCGCGCTCAGCGATGAGACCGGCGCATCTGCGAACCTTCACCTTACCCAATCGGTGATTGGATTTGGGGGCGATCTCCACTACAGTAGTTTCCTTGCGAAATAGATCCCGGACGCTTTCACCAACGTGGTATGGCGGCTCAATCGGCTTGAGAGGCCGCACGAGGCGGAAGACTCGCAACCGGTTCCACAGGCGATCGAGAATGGACGGCTGGGGATAGACAGGCGGCTCGTGGCCGCTGTGGTAGATCTCTCCATCGTCGCCCTGAACCCACGCATGTAGTTCGTGGGCAATTGCAACCATCGTGTCGACTAGCGCCTCATCGGGATTCTTGGTTTAGATGCTTCCGTGGCGCCAATCCAGCCAAGCATCCGGGTATTTGGACTTGCCGCTCCACTTCGCGAAGTACGGGCCAATGTTTGCAGCAGGCGAGAGCTCGGCTTTGTCGATGTAGGCGAGCCATTCTCCCGCTGTGATGTCGTGCCCCGATTCTGACCAGTCCTTCCTACGCGTAATATGCAGGTCGTAGCCCATCCGCGTCCCTCCTGCCGAAGAGGACCGTTACCGATCATTTTACTTCTGGCCCTTTCCGGTTCTCCCTTTAGCAATTCGCGGCAAGCGGCGGAGTAACTACGGAGTGTGGCAAAGAATAAGTCAGAATGATCGCAGTGGCGGCGAAGTTCCGGATAGTCTCACAGTGGCGAATAAAGGTCGCCAAGCCTCACAAGGAGGCTGAGGATGTCCGAGGCATTGTTTAGGCGAAATGCAAGTGTCGACAACCGGCTCGAGACACTGGACCATCTGGAAGGCTGTCCAAAACGGCGGGACTTCTCCATAGGCCCGGCAAAGAAGCTAGCGCGAGTCGATGTATTGTCGGGCCTTACAGGTACACGAATAAGGTGACCGTGCTGTACCGGGAACGAGTCGCCGACTTGAAGGCCAGTGACCATGAACATGACCGAAGCTGAAAACAAAGCATTGGCGATTTACGAGCTGATCCGCTCATCAAGTGCGGATCGGCCTTTTGCTTTCGACAGCATGGAACAGCTGCGAAGAGAAACAGCGGCGTGGAAAGAAAGGAACCCGGGGCTATCGGAATTGAGCCGCGCTGAACCGGAGGTGCTGCTCGCATTTTTGAATCAATCGTTCGACTGGATGAACGCTGAAGCGCGAATCGACAATTTCCGTGTTGTGCACACCCTCTCCGATGCGACTGTGTACGTCCTGACCGAGGCTCCCAAGCCACTGCCGACAGAACTCGTTTACTGTCTGGTTCACGAATACCGCCAACAAATGTCATCAATGGCGCTCGTCTACTTTCCTTTTCAGTATTTTCTTTCAGTCGTAACAGCGGGCCAAGTCACCGATGAGATACGCGCGGAGCTACGAAGGCTGTCCCTGTATTTCGCCCCCAGCCCGACGGGGAAAATCAGCGAAACGACGCAGGCAATCAGAATGCGCATCGCGGAATTGACCCGCGTAGAAGGCGAGGAACAGCTCAATCCAGGGCGTGGTCCCTGGTCACAGATTGTGTTCGATGAGCTGAAGGCCAAAGACGAGATCACGCGCGCAGGCTGGGAGGGCTTGCTAGAGCACTGCCGCTCTCTGGAGCAGACGGTTCCCGGGGCAAAGTGGAAGAAGAGGGCGTCCGAGCTCATCGCCGTGTTAGGAGCAGCCGAAGTAGAAGCGACGATGCTGCGATGGCTGACACACGGGCCGACGCCGGGACAGCTGTCGGAAGCGAGAGCTCCGATTGAGGATTCAGCGTATCAAAAAGGGGTAGTTTGGTGCCTGGCAATGAGCAACACGCGCGACAATGCGCTGGCCATCGCGGATTTCGGCATCGCCTGCCTGCGTAAGATCCCGATGCTTGGCGCAGTCTCGCAAAAAGTCGGGTTCGCCTGCGTGCAAGCGCTTGGCTCAATGGAGTGCGCTGAGGCTATTTCGCAGTTGACGCGCCTGCGGGCGAAGGTGAAATACTCGGTGGCTCGACGGTTGACCGAAAAATCTCTGCAGCAAGCAGCGGAGCGAAGCGGCTTGACAGTGCAGGCACTCGAAGACATCTCCGTCGACAGTTATGGTCTCGATGCAGATGGTACGGCGGAGATCGTGATCCGCGATGCAAAAGCGACGGTACGTTTGTGCGAGGACGGGCGCGTTGCAGTGGTTTGGCACAATGCAGACGGAAAGGTAATGAAGTCCGCTCCTTCGCACATCAAAAAGGCATTTCTGAAGGAAATGCGTTCGGTCGCGTCGCTTGCGAAGGAAGTCGAACAGGCGTATCTCGCACAGCGGACCCGGCTGGAATCATCGTTCCTGCGGGCCAGCGGCATGCCGGCGAGCCATTGGCGGAAATATTTCATCGAACATCCACTCCTCGGTTTTCTCGGGCGCAGGTTGATCTGGATATTCAGTAATAATCGAGGCTGGGAGAAGTCAGGGATCTGGTGGAACAACCAAGTTGTCAACGCATCAGGAGATCCGGTCGATCTGGCCAAGGCCGAAAAAGTGAGGCTATGGCATCCGCTGTCATCCGACGCTGAGGAAGTTCGCTATTGGCGCGAACGCATCTTTGCTTCGAAGATTCGCCAACCCTTTCGGCAGGCATTTCGCGAGTTTTATCAGATCACCGATGCCGAACGAGAAACGAAGATGCACTCGAATCGCTTTGCCGGAATCTTGATGCGGCAGCACCAATTCGCCAGCTTGTGCCGCGTTCGAGGTTGGGACTACCGCCTGATGGGCGCGGGCTTCGATGGCGCCAATGTTCCCTCGAAGAAACTCGCTCCGTGGGACATGCACGTGGAGTTCTATGTCGACTTGCCGTCCGATCGGGACGATTCGCTGCGAGAATCGGCTCTTGGAGAACAATCGGGAACAGGAATCAACCTCTTCGTCGGTTCTGACCAGCTACGTTTTTACCGTAACGGACGTGAAGTTGCCATCGATGAAGTTCCCGCCATTGTGTATTCCGAAGCGATGCGCGACGTCGATCTCTTCACCAGCGTTTGCGCGGTTGGCGATGATGAAACCTGGTCGGACCAGGGTAACCGTGGCACAGGGTTTTTCAGTGAGCGATTTCATGGGCAAGATGTCTCGTCCATCATTGCGCTACGAGCGGAAGTGCTCTCGCGCGTGTTGCCGCGGACTGCCATCCACGAACGCTGCAAAGTCCCAGAGACCTGGCTCGAAGTGCGCGGAAATCTGGGAACGTATCGCATCGCTCTGGGCTGGGACGGCGCAGCGCTGGTGACGGACACGGGGATGCGTTGGCTGAAGATCCCGCGCAAACTGCTGGACGCAGTCTCCCTTGACCTGATCGATGTTCCAATCGAATTGGACTACCGGACCGAGACAGTTTTGCGCAAGGCTTACGTGCTGGCAGACGATTGGAAGATTGACTCTCCAGAGTTGGTGCGGCAGTTGATGCCTGACTGAGGGGCGAGTGTTGGGTATCACAAAGCGCAGGGGTGACGTAACTAAACCATGAAAAGGAACCTGCCGTGAAGTCGCTGGACAGACTCTTATCGATCAGTAGCGCAGCCTTGGGGTCCGCACAGCAAACTCGACAGCATACCCAAAGTGGATGAACATGGGGCGCTTGGCGAAGGATTGCGGACGCTATTGCGTTGCCTAAATGGCTTTATGCGTTCGAGTCTGCGTTACATGTCTTTTCGACGGCGCGATCTGGAGATGAAATCGACTTGAATGCGTGGAACTCCGACGTGTTGTGGCGATTCGAGTACGGCGATCTTGCCGAGGGGGCGCTCTGCTGACGCGCACAGTGTTGGAGCCGATCGCCGGTTGAACAGGTCGATCGCAAACTCCTGATCTATATCATCGTTCGCAACCGGTTCGAGTACCTCCCGGACGGCCTCCGGCGACCCGGGCCCGCCGGCGACATGAGACCGACTACGGTGGATTTAGAACGGGAGTCGTATTTAAGAACTTTGCCCCGAGACGGAGATTTGAGGTGTCATACCAGTGTCATACGAATTGTGATGAATGGCCGCAAAAAGTGAATAAAGACCGCAAAGAGAAGGTGAATCTGACTACCCCATTTGGCTAGAACTTGCTGATTCCCGTCGATTTATCTCGGCTCCGGCACAATTGTGATTAAATCAAGCACAAGGCTATTAACCGAAGGGTTGCTAGTTCGAATCTAGCCCGGGGAGCCAAATCTCTTGCATTCAAGCGTTTATGAAGTTGCATTCTCACGATTTGCTTCCAGAAAATCATAGTGTCATGTAAACGTGTTTTTTCTTGTTCGTTGTTGAACTCCAGGCGACCGCATCAGGGCGGTCCTCGTGAACAATTCAGGACACGAGTGCAGGCGCAGGGTGCACCTGGCGCTCTATCTCGGAGATCTTGCCAGAACGCCTTGTAACTTCCAGATCAAAGAAATTTTGGAGGTTCAGCCAGAACTCGGCGTTCGTGTTGAAGTATCGTGCCAAGCGCAGCGCGGTCTCCGCCGTGATTCGGCGCCGCTCGTGCACTATTTCACCTATGCGAGTAGCAGGCACGTGCAGTTCGAGTGCAAGCCTGTTGACTGTCAGGCCGAGCGGCTTCATAAAGTCCTCACGGAGGACTTCACCCGGATGCACCGGAGGCATTAACCCTTCCGATTTGCTCATATTTGTCTTTTCTCCCCGCTAATGATAATCGACGATTTCCACATCGTAGCAATGGCCCTCACGCCAGACAAAACAGATTCGCCATTGATCATTGATCCGAATCGAGTGCTGCCCTTTCCGATTGCCTCGCAATGCTTCCAACTGATTTCCAGGCGGCGAAGCCAAAACGCGCAGCTCCGTCGCAGCGTGAATTTGGAGCAATTTCCGCAAGGCGACCCGTTCGCTGGAACGGAACCGCCTGCTGTGGTGATAGTGAAAGAGATCCTCAGTTTCCTTTGAGATAAAGCTCTGAATCACAACGCACAGGATACTACGCCATGCGTTATACGTCAAGCAACGGATGGCAGTGAACCCCTAATTTAATTTAGGCGAATTCGCCACCTAGCAGTGCGACTGGAAGCGCCAGACTGGAAGCGCCAGCTTGACGGGTGAGCCAGTCCTATGTAGCATTGCTACATACAAAAAATGGACCACAACCCCAAACTGTCGTACACATCAGCGCTGGTGCTCCAAACGATCAGTTCTGGATACAGTTACGGCTTCGACATAATGGACGTTACTGGTCTTCCCAGCGGTACTGTTTATCCAGCCCTTCGACGCCTTGAACAACAGGAACTAATCAAATCCAGTTGGGAGATGGAACGTGCCGCTTTCGCTGAGCAGCGACCGGCTCGCAAGTATTACAAACTGACCCGCGAAGGTAAGGAGACGCTGGCTAAGGCGCTTGAGCGCTACACCCTCTTTGAGCAACTCGTTAGTGCTGAAAAGAGCAAACGCCGCTAGGAGTAGTCTGATGGGCGGACGCCCACTAAAAACGCTGCTGTGGCGGTGCAATCACATACTCCGCTTAGCAAGCTGGATTGTCCCCCGTGGGCAGAGAGTCGAGTGGCTCCGGGAATGGGAAGGAGAAGTCTGGCACTGGGGTCATTTTCTTATCGAATCTGGGCGTCTGAGCGGGCGCACAGAGCAAGAGCTACTGCGACACTGCTGGGGAGCATTTGCGGATGCTACATGGCACCGTTTCAATCGCGTTGCAGTACTCAGTTTTTTTCATGAATGGCCTCGCACACCCCGATTTTGCATCTTAGCGATCCTGGCCGTGCTGGTGATTCTCCTCGCTGGTGACCCAGCCTCAATCTTTTCCGGGTTCATTGCTCCTCCTCCTTATGCCGATCCGGACCACCTTTTGACGATCTTTGTCGCTGAACGATCCCAGTGGTTAGCACCCGAGATTCTGCGCGACTGGGTCCTTCAAGTGTCAAAGGAAAGTCAATTGATTTCCGGGGGCGCCGCCTATGCATGGAGACCGAGCCTAGTGCGAGGACCTGCCGGAACCGAAAGCATCCTCAGCGCGAGGATTACACCTGCGCTGTTTGGACTTCTCGGTGTTCGTCCTAGCCTCGGCAAAACGTTTCAAGAAACGGATTTGCCGGCGTGCGGAAACTGCGTAGTCCTGAGCGATGCGATTTGGAGGAGTCAGTTTCAAAGCGATGGGCATGTGATAGGGCGCTCGCTGCTTCTTGACGGCCGGCAAGTCGAGATCATTGGTGTTCTCCCGCCGCATTGCCGGCTCGCGGCACGCGACATTGGCGTGTTCAGTCCGTTTGGGACGGGCTCGCGTCCACTACTTCCAATGTATGAATGGCCTGGTGCTTTGCTTCGCGCTCCGACGGGCTTAGATCCGATTAAGGCCAGGAAGCAACTCGCAACCCTCATAAACCAAGCAGATTCCATTCCCGCGAACACAAAGCTTGGAATCATCTCAGTGAAGGATCTGGAATATGAATTTCTGGAGTCCTGTTTGGCGTGGTTTGCTTTCGCACTCTTATTTCTTCTCGCTCTCATGTGGTGTCCGTTGGCGCGCCTAGTGACCACGAGTCCGCACGGAAATGCGCGTGATGTTTTCCGCTGGTGGGTCTTCTTTGTGCTCAAGAGCGCGCTCTTGCTGATGGCGATACTGATCATCTGTCTTGACCTAGTTCGAATAGCTGCGCTGAGAAGCGGCGGGACGATGTACCCAGTCGTCAGCGCGGGAGCAATGTGGCTCTTTTGGATTGGAGCGACATTGGGACTCACCTGGTCCATTCGCGACCATCTTGGACGCTGCCGTTCCTGCCTCAAACGCTTTGGAGCACAAGTGAACCTGCGGAGCGCCGGCGACTTTTTTCTGGAACGGGCGGGAACGGAGTTGGTCTGTGATGGAGGCCACGGCGTATTGCATATGCCCCTCATGCAGTCTAGTTGCGTTGATTTATTTCTTCCGCGTCGGACGACCTGGGAGGAAGACGACGATGACTAAATTTGTTCCATGCCCTGTTGCCCTCGCCTTGGCACTGGCGTTTGTGCAACCTGCATTCACGCAGCAGGCGACAGATCAGGCCGGACCAGCCCCTCTGGGAAAGCTAGTGGATGTCGGCGGTCGCAAGTTGCATCTCTACTGCACAGGTAACGGTAGCCCCGCGGTAATCCTCGAAGCTGGTGCGGGCAGCTTTTCAGTTGACTGGGCACTCGCTCAGCCTGAGATTGCCAAGACTACACGCGTATGCTCGTACGATCGCGCTGGCTATGGCTGGAGCGACCCAGGTCCGCAGTGGGACACCGTCGAGCAAGTCGCGCGCGATCTTGAAACTGCGTTAAAGAAGGCTGGCGAGCACCCACCGTATGTGCTCGTAGGGCCGTCGATGGGAGGACTCTTTACTCGCTGGTACCAATATAAACATCCGGATCAAGTTGTGGGTATGGTGCTTGTGGACACCTATGAGACGACGGCGCCCGTAAACGGGAAGCAAGTGTCACTCTACACTTTGACCAAGGACCAGCTCCAAGCCAATCTTCCGCCACCTTCGTCGCTGAAGAAGCCTCCAATTCCCACTGAAGTGCATCCGCCCTTTGATAAGCTTCCGCAGAACCTGCAGAAAACGCACCTCTGGCTTGAGCGACACTTCTTCGAAACTCTGGACTTCAACAAAGGGCCCGAGATGATGGAGTCCTGGCGTGCCGCATTCAGCGTCTTGCATCAGGCATCCCTCAAGGAAAATTCGCTTGCCGGTTTGCCACTCATTATCCTGACCCGTGAAAACATCAACGAGGATGAACGAGCGCAACAGAAAAGGTTTTTGCGTCTTTCACGTAATGCGCGACAAACGATCGCTGTTCACAGTGGCCACTTCATTCAGCTTGAGCGCCCTGACTTGGTGGTCGATAGCATCAAGGATGTTCTGGCTGTCCGGCCAGCTGGGCGCCAGTTGCAGTGACAGGGCGGACCAACGGAGGATGGCAGGCTAGAACATAGCGTGCTACCGCGATTGCTGTGTTGACGCTGGCGCTGGGAATTGGCGCGAACACGGCGATCTTCAGCCTCATTGACGCTGTCATGCTCAAGAAACTGCCGGTGAATCATCCCGAGCAGCTCGTGGCAATCGCATGAGGGTTCTATCAAGAAGGCCGTGGTCGTGCAATGCTTCGATTTTCTTCATGGCAGTCGTGCCTAACTCCTGTGTAGCGTACTCGTAGGGGAAGTGGCCGGCCCGATTCCGCGACGAATTGCACTTGTCCGCAATCGCTGTTTCTCAGACTCAACCGAATTCATTGCGGAATGCACGACCAAAAACTAGAATTAGGCCATTATGCGCGTTCTTCTTTGCTGCCTGCTTGCCGTGGCGACGACCACAACTCTCGCGCCGACGTCGGAAGACCTTCGTAGAATGTATGGCGCTTCAACCGACGTTGCTGTGCGCAGCGACGGCACGCCCAATTCAGAGAGTTTCCTTCTCTCTCCGAATATTAAACTCACAGCGCAGTACGGTTCGGATAGGCAAGCTTGCACTTTGACCTTGGAGCCGGGGCCGCCCTCTGCTGACCACCAGAAAAATGGTGAACAGCTCATGTCGTCGGTCACAGTCTCTGAGATTCTGGAACAAGTCGCACCTGCAGACAAAAGAGGCGAGAAACTACGCGACGGGTCATCCAGAATAGACTGCGCAGGGTCCAGTGGAGTTTGGTTCGACAATTATGCAAATGTCTACATCAGACATGACATCCGGTGTGAGGAAGGTTTAGGTCCAGAAAAGCGAGTGAGAGTTAGCTTTAAGCGAGAAGTTTGTCCAAAATTTGAGCGTTGAGATGGAATTTTCGCTGAAGCCGGTGGGCGCCGGGAAGTCAACTTTCTATGAAGCCTACTTGAAAGAGGCGTTCCCAGATCGGTAGGAATCGTTGATCACCATCCCCCGGAATCCGCATTCCCAGCGCTTGTTCCGGCACTGAGACACCTGCAACAGCCGTTTCTTAATGAACAGCGCTCTTTTGCCGTTGAGGACACTTGCGTGGACACGCAACTGCTGGAACAGGCGAAAGCAGTGGGGTTTTCGACGACGGTTCTTTTTATTTCAACGGAAGACGCACAACTGAATGTGGGGCGCGTGCTCGTGCGCATGAGTCGTGGCGGCCAGGCCGTGCCCGTGTCCAGCGTAATTGACTCCTATCGTGAGTCAACGAAGAGTCTCTCGCAAGTGCTCAACCACGCCGATGAGTTGATTTTGTACGACAATACGGCGCATCGCCGCAGCTTCCGCGTAGTCGCACAGTTCATTGGCGGCAATTTGTGCAAAACCGCGCAAACGATGCCGGACTGGGTGGCTAAAGTCTTTGGCAAGGAATTAGCCGCGGCGACGCAGCACGAAAAGTCTGGACGTGCGCGCTAACTCTGGGTTTTAGTAACCAAGTTTCCGCGAACGCTGTATGCCAGGCACTTGAGGGACAGTGGCGCTCCGATTTATGGGACGACTAGATTTGCACGACTGCTAAGGGGCACGGCCTTTCCACTTGCGATTTGAACGAAATTCTTCCCGAAAAGTTTGGTTAGGATGGCTGACCAACAAAAAACTTGTAGGTGTAATGAATCTGAGTGGGCTGTCCGTTGCTGTTCGTTCCGGTCTCCAGATAACCGTCCAGCGAGAAGCCGCGGATCCCGTTCGACGCCTCGTTCGGATATTCCTTGGCAAACTGGGCTTCTGCCCAGCCACGACTCCTCAGTCCGATCTCCGCAAAGCACACGAATCGCTCTCACTAATTCCCAGTATATTCATTAAGCCCTCGCCTCAACCCACGGAAACAGGCTCGCGTTGCGAAGAATGCGACCTGGATGCATCGCTTGATTGCGTCGCCGCGCTTCCCTTCTTCGCCAGAGGTTGTACGACGAGTATCGGTTTGTCTTGATAGCGAAGCACCGGAATCAATGACAACAATCTCACCAGCGATGCAGCCAACACCACGAACCACCCCGCCCCTGGAGAATGATATTCCTCTGGAATCCCCAGCCGGGTAAGACTGGGTGCCGTCAGATATTGCATTAAATGAAATGGCAAACCGCACAGCATCGCGCCCAGCGCTCCGATCCACGCGGTGGCCAGCAATTCGCCGAACAATTTTCCAGACTTCCACATCGCGCCGGGTACAGCGCACGTAACCGTCCGCGGCTGTGGTGAAGTGAGCGTTTCGAGTGGCGCGGGAATGGGACGTGTGGCCGACGAAGTTTTCCACCAGGAGCGCAGGCGGTCTGAAAGTTCTCCGGTCTGCCGTGAGCCGCTGCGAACGGAATCCGAATGCCCGCGTCCGAGATTGAATACGCCGCAGCTGCCTTTCTCCTCGTCGCGCCAGGCAATGTAGACGCGTTTGGCCCCCAAATACCCTGGTAATCCCATGCCCAGCTTGATATCTGTGATTTGCTCTCGACGGAGTGCGAACTGCATCTCTTCGCCCCAGTAACATATCCGGTCCGAGCGGAAGAAAAGATAGCCGATATCCCAAAACGAGTTCGCCTCATAACTTCGCGGAGCCGCAGATGGCGCCAGTCCCACATAGATGCCGTCCCAAGCCGAAACTTGCACGTCTTGTGCTGAAAGTTTTTGATCCAGCCGCATCGCGATGTTGCCGCGGGTCAATCGGGGAATGTAATTGGAAAAAAGCAGCACCGCGCTGAATGTGGCGGGAATTGACAGCGCAAAGAGCGTGAATTGCACCACATGGTTCATCGGAATATGCCGTGCCGCCAGCGCACAAAAGCACGGAATAAAAGCCAGGATGGCCAGAAGAATAAGACTGAGTTTCAAAACCGAGGATTTCTTGAACTGTGTCGAGTGCAGCTTGTCGCTCGGCGCCGTAATGGACTTTGGCGAATACGTCGAAGCGTCCGCGGCCCCTTCCCTGGCAATCGTCGGGATTTCTTCAAATGCGATGCCGGCTTTCTTGGCGAGGGCTTGCGCACGCCGCAGGCTTGATGGATGCGATAGCCATTTCTCGCTCCACTTGCTCCATTGCAGCGGATGCATGTTCAGCCCCGAAAGCTTAAATAGGGCGGAGATGGCCGCGCGCGGATCGCCCGTCGTCGCAACCGCCCCGGCATCTGCCGTGTACTCAAAGCGCCGCGAAATGAAAAACGGCACCACGGTCATGAACGTGAACAGAAACAGGTAGCGGCTCAACGCAAAATTCGCTGCGGGCACAAAGTAGAGCCCGGTCATCAGGATGAGCCCGACGAAAAATCCCCCCAGCCTTGCCATACCCAGCTTCGAGGGATGTTTTAGCCTCAGGTGCATAAGTTCGTGCGCCATCACGTAGTCGACTTCGCGCGGATTCATTCGCTGCAACAGAAAATCCGTGAACGAAATGTTGTTTCCCGAACTCGCGAACGCATTCGCCATTTGTCCCTTGCCGGACGGAATCAGGTAAACTTGCTGCAGTTTCACGCCTACTTGTTCCGCCATGGTAAAAGCGCGGTCCCGCAGATCGCCCGTGGTCAGCGCGTGCCGCTGCATCCCCGTAAGTTTCAGCAACGCCTGCCCCCCAAAAACACGCATGAAGATTGCGCCCACAAACCACAACGCCGCCGTATGCCCTGGAGCGGAGATCAGGCCCAGTCCCGTCAGGAACATGGCAAACGGAAATAATCCGGCCAGCAGGGAGTAAAGTGCCTGCAGCGTGAGTTCGCGTTTCGTCCACTGCAAACCTCGCAGCTTTTCCTGAATCGGTTGGGAAATCCGGTAGCACAACAGCCACACGATAGAAGGGGGAACCCAACCGAGAATTTGCGTGGCCATCGGGTGCGCCAGAAACGGCGCCACAAAAGTGCCCGCCGCCAGGAACCGAAATATCGCTTCAACCTTGAAGTAGTCCAGCGCCGCCCACCAGAACAACAGTGATCCATTCAAAATCCACGAAAGCGCGCGCATATAGCTGAACCACACCATCGCTTTATCTGCCGCGTCGGCGCTCAGGGCTTTCCTACCCAGCCAAGAGAGCAGCACGAGCGGCGCGACCAGCAGCGCAAACAGAAGCACGCCGCTTCGCTGGATTTGCGCCAGCGGATACCCGAAGCGAAACGCAATCCGTGCGGGAATATTCTGGTTTACCGTCCAGTAATAGCTGGGCCGGGCCATGAGCAGTTGGCGATAAGCAGCCTGGTTGACAAGCGCGGCATGTTGCTCGGGAGCGGGCGTTGTTTGCGCATTTGCAGACTGCGGGAGATTGAAATCAACTTGCAAGTACTCGATGTTATTTCGTTGGCAGTATTCAACAAGCGGCGCGGTAACAAGCACCCCTTCATGGGAAAACCGCGAGCCGGAATATTTCGGTGTACAAGAGCCATAGTAAAATTCCGGAGTCTTCGAAGCGCGAGAGAAATGCGAATCAATAAGTCGGCAGGACAGAGCCGACTCCAACGCAGGTTTCGCCATCGCAACAGCCGAAACTTTCCCTCTCAGTGGAGGCACGCTGCTGTGGACAGTCGCCTGGCCAACCTCATCAATCCGTACGGTGATGAACAGGGCGGATCCAGTACCCTCATCCGCATTTTCATCCGCATCGGCATCGTCGGCGGCAGCAATAGCACTCTTGTGGCCGGCGGGCAAAGTACCGTTCACCACTCCTTGTGCACGCAATGCCACCGGAAGAGTCAGTGCGCAAAGTACAACAATACAAATCAGGAACGCGAGGAAGCGCAACGGTTTGGCCACGGTGCTCGCCTTTCTCCGCCAACATATCCAGCGAATGCTGTCAGTGTAGGCGAGCAGGCAACGTAACGCTCGGGCCTCTAATCTGCTTCTGCCGAATCAGCCACCGTTCTTATGAAATGAACAAACCTGTCCCCATGGTCTATTGACCGCAAGCATTCCCTTTCCCGTAGAGGTTTTAGAGATCCACCGCCAAATGCCAACCAACGGCATTCTGCTTGGCGGCCTCCAATACACTCTGAAATTCTCTCAGGTCTGCAAGAATGCGTATGTCAAACTGCCTTTTTTCGCCCTCTCCGATCATGGTTTTTACTGTCTGCAAACCCTCGTCCGCAGAGAACCACTTTTCAGAAGGAAGTGATCGCTTCAGCGTGATACCTTGATCTTCCGCGAAGCCAGCCAACTCTTCAGGGGCCGCGCTGAAAAAATCCATGAGTGGTCGCACTCCTATTTCCTTCGCAATGGAATCCAGCAGTTCGCCCGTTCTCGCTAAGGCCTTTCCGTTGACAAAGCGATCGAGCCCTGGAATCTCGCGTTCTAACACTATGTATCAGGCAACTGACATTTTCAGTCTCCTCGAGCAGACAGAAGACTAAGGCATGGCAAACTGTCGGCCCCGAAAATCCTGCCAGCATTTTGACTATAGCTGAGCATTGCAAGAACGTTCACCACGATTTCGGGCGACGGATTCCACTTCCCCGCAATCGCTGTAAATCAAGACCAAGAACCACTAAGCTCATGACTCTTGGACCAGACGAAGAAGGTCCTGGGCAGAAGATGCCGACTTGGCTGGGCCAATTGCATCGGTCATGTCCTTAGGCAAAGTGGAACCTACACCATCGTCAGACACTACAGGTGGACCGCCGGGCCAGAAAATAACAACGGACGCCATCCGAAGCACCGAAATCAGCGCTTCCCAAAACCTCAAATCGCCACATGCACGGTCAACAACAAAGGACTTCAGCATTTCCCTGTTAGACGTGACCGCGGTTTCTGACTGCGAGCCGTGAGCGAACGAACAGAACCGTTTGGTTCGCACCCGAATGCTCGGCCAAGCCCACAATTAGTCGAGCGCGCCTGCCTCGTGAGCAGGAGTGCTCCGCAAAGCGCGCAAGCCAGCGGCGGGCGTAGGCGGTTGGCAGGCGCTTTCTCTCTAGTGTTCCGCCAAGGCGCGATGAACAAGACTAATGGCGATCGATCCTTCACCCACGGCGGCCGCTACGCGCTTCACGTTACCCGACCGAACGTCCCCAACTGCAAAAACGTCGGGTAGGCTCGTTTCCAGCATTTGTGGAGGACGGGCCAGCGGCCAAACCGGTGTCTCCGTTGCAGCATCCAGATCCCGCCCTGTGAGGATGA
>WNGI01016862.1_pt1 | contig 15401 bp, 12 predicted proteins | sample 5400621 | NCBI WGS metagenome assembly WNGI01 (sample SAMN13153374, study PRJNA577476) | soil metagenome | isolation source: 20 cm soil or saprolite under Garry oak tree replicate 1 | place: USA:California | collected 2016-06-15 | reverse complement strand
GCCGCATAGTACTTGTGTACCGATATGGGTTAAATGTGCCCGAAGCGACGTTACCGTGCGATGCAAGTGTGCCAGTTCTAATACGAGACCTTCGAGGATTCGGGGAGGAAGTGGAAAATGAGGGCGAACCGAAAGGCTGAGCGGAGTTCCACGCCGCTCGGAGAGCAGCCCGAGTTTGAGACCTACTGTAATTTCGCCGACTCCCCCATTGTTGTTTCCCGTGAACGGACAGTCCTCCACATCGTCCCAACTCGCATGATCAATCGCATCATTACTTCAAACCTCCGCCCCCAAATATCAATATGAATCCACACCAATCCGGGGGACAAATCTCTGCGCGCTGGACCAGTAAGAAATATTCAATTTTTTTGCGCAAACTGCGACCGGCTCAAGTCCCGCCCGCACCAATTTGAAACGCCGAGCAGCGGTGATATTCGGGCGGGCTCCACGCCCCGGACAGGCGGGGAGCTTCAGCGTAAAGTAGAGACCGCGCCCGAATATAAGTATTGCTGAAACACGGTGCAACAGTGTTTTTCCTCCCATCACCCTGACGGACAACGGCTTGGCGCGTCCGGCAAAAACGGCTCTACTTGATTTGGAAAATCAGTCAGGCCACCCCAGAAGCACGGCGGCCATCTGACCGGATGTATGAATTTGGCCGAGACCCGATATGTCAGACCCTGCCCGGCAAAGTTATGAGAAACGGCCGATCGGGTGCGGGCTGTACTTGCAGCCCGCACCAATAAAGGACGGAGGAGCCACATGCGCATGAGCATTTTGGTGTGGGTTGCAATCGTTGGGGCCGCATCACTCGTGGATTTATTCGATGTTGCAATGGCGGGGACAATACCGCAGACCAGCGCGGAAGCATCGTCTGTGGCCGTCAATGCCGTCCCCAGCGGAACGCATTTTCTCGTTCGCCTGGATGACGAATTGAGTACGGGCAAGCACAAAGTAAATAAGAAATTCGAGGCAAAAACACTTGAGCCTCTGGAAACTTCAAATGGATATATTCTTCCGTCTGGCGCGAAGGTCCGTGGACACATCAGCCGCATCGAACCCGCGGGATTGACCGGACGCGCAAGAATATGGCTGACGTTCGACGATATTGACATCCACCATGGGCGCTTGCCTCTTGTGGCGGAGGTGTCCAGTGTTCCGGGTGATTTCGGCGTGAACCCCGGTGAAAGCAAAGAGGGCGAGATCGAAGCACGCACGAGTAAGGGAACCCGGGATCTCGAAGCCGCCGCGGCTGGAGCGGCAATAGGTGCCACCGTGGGTGCCACGCACGGCGGCAAAGGGACAGCGATGGGAGCTGCCGCAGGCGGGCTCGCGGGATTTGTAGCGTCCTCCGGTTTCGGCCAGGAGTTAGACTTGCCGAAAGGCACCAAACTCGATCTCGTTCTGGATCGCCCGCTATACTTGACTCAGTAGATCAGTGGTCAGCAGCGGCAATTTCAACATGAAACGACTGGCGATGGAAAAAAGCCTCCTACCCTCGAGACGCCATGAGGCATAGGAGGCTTAACAGTTCTAAATCAAGAGTCTGCTCCCGAAAATCACGCTTAGTTCTGGGAGGGGAAGTTTGGGTAGGGCAGGTATCTCCATAGGTCGTTGAGTAGGCCGTTGCCGTTGGTTCCGCCCGAATCGAACCCTTCGCCGCCGAACATCCAGAATTGATTCAATGGGTCGATCCAGTACGCAGGAGCAAAGCGAGACCCTGGGTTGTCGCCCACGTATGGATAGATAATGGGGCCGGGAGTGCCGCCATAGATGCCTCCTTGACTGACGGAGGCAGGACCCTTCACCCAAACCCATTGGCCACCAGTATAAGCCCAGAGATCGCTCAAAGAACCATTGCCTGTGGAGTCGTATCCTTGTCCGCCAAACAGCCAGAGATTTCCGACGACGTCGGTCCAAGCGGCGGAACTCCACCGCGCCCCGGGAACATTTGTTGCCGCAGCGACGCCGATGGTTCCATAAACCCCGGTCTGATTGACGACATTGGCGCCACTCTTCCAGGTCCATTGCCCCCCACTGAACTCCCACAAGTCGTTCAGCGCGGCTGGGCTGCCCGTGGAATCAAGATCGAATCCACCGAAAAGCCAGAAATTTCCTGAGGCATCCATCCATGACATGGAAGCCTGGCGCGCACCGGGAATGTTGGTGGCGGCAGGTGTGCCCTTGGTGCCGTAGTTGCCGGTCTGATTCACGGTCTTCGAGCCAGAAATCCAGGTCCACTGTTTCGTCGTGATGTTGTAATTCCATAGGTCGTTTAGAAGGCCAAGAGTGCCTGCCGAATCGTAACCAAACCCGCCAAAAAGCCAAACCTTGCCGGAAGTATCAAGCCTACCGGTGGCACCCCAGCGCGCGCCGGGGATGTTGCCGGCAGCGGCCACCCCTTGCGTGCCGTAGACGCCAAATATGTTGGCGCCGCCACTCACTGGAGTCCAAGCATTCGAAGAAATGTTGTATCTCCAGATATCGTCGTAGAAGTTTGTGAAGAAGTCCTCGCCACCGAAGAGGAAAAGATCACCACCAGGGTCTGTCCAAGTGATAGCTCCAGTGCGGGGTGCTGGCGCAGCTACTCCTGCAAGGTCTGGTATCAGGTTATTCCAGTAGTTGAAGAAGCTGCCGAAGTAGTTTTGCGTGCCGGTGTATTCCCACATGTCGTTAAGCTCTATGGGTGGGGGTGTGATGCCAGCAGTAAATGTCAAACCGTAGCCGCCAAAAAGCCATAGGTTGCCGCTAAGATCGGTCCAAGTCGCCGGATACTTGCGTCCGCCAGGGGTAGAGATATCAAAAGAGGGTGTTGCAGGAGGCGGGGGAGGAGGAGGCGCAGACGACCCTTTTTGATCGGCCACATTCGGACCGTCGAACCAAGCCCAGTCGTTGTGGCCGCCGTCGATAATGACGCTGGTGACCGCTGTCGTCGCAGTGCCTTGGTAGAACCATCGAACGATCCCCACTGTCGGTTGCGTGTTCGGGAAAACCAAGACGCTGACATCGTACGTGCTGCCATCAGCGATCGGAGTGTTAAAGGTGAATGTGCCATTGCCGGGGACTGTCAGATTGTCGCCGAGATTGTCCTGCAGCACCATGCCGCCATTATTCCCCACGACACCCACGGTTGTGCCACCGATGGTGTGAAAAATAGCCGGGCAGACGATTTGAACGTTGGTGACGTTGGCGTTCGCGGTTCCCGTGCCATTGGTGACGATGCAGGTCTGGTTGGGACCGGAAGGCTGGGTGAGAATCGTTATCTTGTACCCGCTGCCGGCGGAAACCAGGGTGGGCATCGTAAAGGTACCGTTGGCTCTGATGGAAAGACTATCGCCGCCGTTGTTCTGCAAGACGATCCCAGAGCCGGCTTTGGCGAGTCCAGTAACCGTCCCGCCGATGGAGATAGTTCCAGTCGAGCAGGTGATCTGAATGTTGCCGACATTGGCGTTGGCGGTGCCAGTTCCGTTGGTAACCGTGCAAGTCTGCGTCGGAGACGTTGGCTGGGTACGGACTGTTACAAGATAGGTGCTTCCGATGGCGACGGCGGTCTTAAAGGTGAATGGGTTGCTCGTGGCGATCGCAAGGTCATCGCCGGCATTGTTCTGCAGGACAAGACCCGTACCCAGCAAGCCGACGACGGTACCTCCGATGGAAAGGGTTCCCGTGGAACAGGTGATCTGGACGTTGGTAACATTGGCGTTGGCTGTACCCGCGAAATTGGCCACCGTGCAGGTCTGAGGAGGGGTGGAAGGCGGGGTAGAAACAGAAACATTATAACCCTTTCCGCTAACGATTGCCGTTTTGAACGTGAATGTGCCGTTTCCCGTGATCGTAAGATTGTCGATGGCGTTGTCCTGTATGACGAGCCCAGTGCTGCCTGTGGTCAAGCCGGTGACCACCCCACCGATAGTGAAGGGGCCCGTGCTGGAGCCGGGGCCGGGATTCGAGCCCGAGCCCGACCTCCTCAAGTTGCAGCCCACGAGGAGCGCCGAAGTCTCGATTGTCGGCTCCTTCAATCCGTCGCCAAAAGTCGGCTCCACAACGATGCAAAGCATTCCCTTTACCGAGCTGCGGTCAAATCATTGAACACGGCCCCGGATAGCCTTACCGGTTGGGTTGAGGGCGGAATGGCTTATTGAAAAGCGATCCCAACAAGTCCTAGTACCATTCGACAATAGTCTCTTGATTGAAGCAATCTGAGACATTCAGGGATGTGCCCACATAATTATTAAGGTAATTAGATGTCCCGGTTGGAATTGCCTCCCTTTCGGTAGGTCCTCAAATAGGAGCGAATCTTGAGTCAGGAAGGATTCATTTCTGCCGGGCTCCACGCCCCGATCCCATGTGGGCGAGGGGCCCGCGCCGGTATATGGTTGACCGTGATCTGAGCTTGGCAGAGACGCGTGCTGCTGGTAGATTCAAAGTGAGACGCTGCCCCCGTATGCACGAGGCTGCTCATAAATTGAATGGCTGACCCCACTCGCTTTGAAACCATGAAGCCTGCGCCCGACCGCGTCCTGATCGTCGAGGATGAAGAGAACGCGCGTATTGGATACGAAGCTCTGCTGCGCAGGTGGGGCCACGAGGTTCTCGGCGTAGGCAGCGCGGAAGACGCGCTGGCGCGTTTTACCGAATTTGCTCCCACCGTCTTGATTGCCGACGTGGAGTTGCCCGGAATGAACGGGCTCGACCTGCTCGCCAAGCTCGGGGACGAATTGAAGACGGTTCCCGCCATCATCATTACCGGCAAGGGCAGCGAAGAACGAGTTATTGCGGCGATCGAGGCCGGCGCATTCTGGTATATCGAGAAACCACTCAAGGCCGCGGTGTTGCGCTCCTTGCTGGACCGCGCGATGGGCCGCGTTCGGGATCGCCGGCAGGTGGAGGCGCTGACACGCCAATTACGCGACACGGGAAGACTCGGCGACCTGATCGGCGGGTCGAAGACCATGCAGGATGTCATGCGGATTTTGGAGCAGGTTTCGCCGTCCTCCGCATCGGTATTGATTACAGGCGAGACGGGATCGGGCAAGGAAATTCTCGCGCGAACCATTCACCGTCTCTCGCCTCGCGCCGAGCGGCCTTTTATCGCCATCAATTGTTCCGCCATACCCGAATCGCTGATGGAAAGCGAGATATTCGGGCACGAACGGGGAGCATTCACGGGAGCGGCGGAACGGCGGATTGGCTGCTTCGAACTCGCCGACGGCGGCACGCTTCTCCTCGATGAAATCGGAGAGATGCCGGCGCCGACACAAGCGAAGCTGCTCCGCGTTCTGGAAGACCACAAAGTACGCCGGCTGGGCAGCAAGGTGGAAACACCCGTGGACGTTCGGGTGCTCGCGGCGACGAACAAGGAACCAGAACAGGCCGTGGCCAAAGGCGAATTGCGGCAGGATCTTTATTTTCGTTTGAATGTGTTCCATATTCACCTGCCGCCGCTGCGCGAGCGCAAGGAGGATATCCCTCTGCTGGTCGAGCATATTTTGCGCGACATCAACGCGAAGCATGCGCGCCACATCCGAGGCGTGAATCCTGAAGTGCTCGATATGTTCGCGGGCTATTCGTGGCCGGGAAATGTGCGCGAACTTCGCAACGTGCTCGAGCGCGCGGCGATCGTCTCGGACCGCGATTTGATTGGCCGCGCGCATCTCCCCGCGGATTTCGGGCATGCCCTCGCGACGGCGGCTTCCGACCTTACTTCCCTGCGCTTTCCGTTGGGCACCACCGTAGAAGCTGTCGAGCGCGAACTCATCCTGCAGACGCTGGCCTCGACGAACAACAAGACGCGTGCAGCGGAGCTGTTGGGGATCAGTCTGAAAACTTTGCACAATAAATTGAAAGAGTACGAGGCCGCGAAGGCTCCTTCGCAGTGACGCGCGGGGCGACCATGCATCTCCGGCTGAAAACCAAGATCACACTCATCATGGCCTTCCTGGTGCTAGCCGTGGTGGGTGTGAACTCCACTTTGTACGTGGCGACGCTCACCCGGCAAGTGATCCGCCAGGCGAATGAACGTGCCCAATTGGTTTCGCGTCACGTCTTTTTCCAGGCCCAAAACGCTCTGTCCGAATCGGCCAAAGCAGGGGAAACACCCGCGTCGAGCGAACCTGAGGATTTGCGCGCGTACGTCCAGAAGTCTCTCGATGAAAGCGTGGCACTGACGTCCTCGATCGACGCCGAGGTCGGATATTCCTCCGTGATTTACGAGGTCTCTATTACCGATGTCGATGGGACGGTCCTCGTCTCCAGCGATGCATCGCTCCTGGGAAAACAGTCGCAGGCGAGGACAAACCTTGCGCAATTGGTTTCCAGCAGCTTCGTGAGCCAGCTTCGGAGACTCTACGGGCCTCCGCGCGCTTACGAAGTTGACTACCCGTTCCAATTGGGTCCTCCGGGAAATCAAGTCCCGTTTGGCGTCATTCGCGTCGCGGTGCAGACCGGATTGTTGCGCAGTGATATCACGCCGGCCCTGAGTTCGGCGGCACTGCTGGCTCTCGCCTCCATCGGCATTTCCGTTTTCCTGGCCGCGCTGGTAAGCAGCGTGTCTCTATCTCCGCTGAAAAGCATCACCGCGCAGTTGGACCGCATCTCAAAGGGTGAATTCGACCAGAAGCCGCTCGAGAGTGGCGACGAGTTTGGCCAGGTCAGCACGAAAATCAGCAAGATTGGAATGCAACTCCGCGGGGTTCGGGAAATCTTCAGCACGCTGCGTGAGAACCTCGACCAGGTTCTCGGCGGGCTCGACGACGGTTTGTTGTTGTTCTCGCTTGACGGCCGGGCCGTGATGGTCAGTCCCGCGGCCGAACGATTTCTGGCTATGTCGTCAGATCATCTTCTGGGCCGCCGCGCGGAAGATATTTTTCCTCCGGATCATCCGGTGAGAGAAGCGATCAAACTGCACGATGGGGAGTTCGATCCCGTGGAATCTGCCGAGGTTGTTCTGTCCGGGCCGGACTCGCCGGCACGGCGAGTCGGCGTGAGCGTGCAGGTCATCACCGAAGGAGAGACGCGAATGGGAGCGCTGGTGAGATTCACGGATCTGGAATCCCGCGAGCGCATCAGCACGCAGTTACAGGTGTCGGAGCGCTTGGCTCAACTCGCGCATATCGCGTGGCCCACGAAGTAAAGAATCCCTTGAACTCGATGCGGATATGGCTTGAAAATCTGAAAGCCAGCCTGCCTGAAGGCGAAAGCATGCCGCAAAAGGCGGTCCGTGTTCTGGACAAAGAGATTGACCGGCTTGATACAGTAGTAAAACGGTTTCTCGATTTCACACGTCCTCCGGAAATGCATCAGGAAGAAGCAAATCTCAAGGAGTTGCTAGAGAACGTGCTTGCAGTGGAGAAGCCCCTAATGGACCGGGCGAATGTGAAAGTGGAAGCCCACTTTGCCGCCGATGTGCCTCTCGTTCTGGTGGACCGTGAGTTGTTGAAGCAAGCCCTAATGAACCTGATTCTCAACGCCGTCGAGGCCATGCCTGGAGGCGGCCGGCTGACCGTGTCACTGGAACGTCATGGCGAGATGGCCGAGATCGAACTTGAAGACACGGGCCGTGGCATCGCGCCGGAGAATTCGCAGCGAGTCTTTCAGTTGTTTTTTACGACGAGGCCGGGAGGAAGCGGAATCGGACTCGCCAGCGCCTTTCGAACTGTGCAATTGTTGAATGGTTCGATAGACTTTAAATCTGAAGTGGGTCGGGGCACGACGTTTCGAATCGAGTTGCCACTAGCTCGCCAAATGGAGCCTGCGCTGCCGCGCCCGCGAGATGCGGGCGCAGCTGCCGTCAGGAATGCATAATATGCGACGACGCGCACTCTTCGTGCTCCTTTTTGCGGCCGCCTTTGGCGCCGCCGGTTGCAGTACCAAGCATATTGTGCGCGCGGCTCCTCCGTCCGTGAGCGCGCCGCCGCCCGAGGAAGCGCCGCCTCTTCCGCCGCCGCCCATGCCTCCGGCGGTGGAAACCAAGACGGAAGAACCACCTCCGGAAGCTGCTCCTCCGGAGGAGCCGCCGCCTGCGCCAGCCAAACGTCCTGCGCCGCGCCCGCGTCCGGCGCAGCCTGAAATTGCCGATCCGACGCCACCCAAACCGGCACCACCTCAGATTTCGCCGCAACTCTCTCCCAAGGACCTCGCCGCGGCACAGAGCAACACGAGGTCGAATATCAAGACCGCCGAAGACAACCTACAGCTTGCAAGTGGCAAGCAGCCCAGTCCCAGTGCTGCCCAAAAAGACTTAGTAGAAAAAATCAGCGGTTTCCTCAGCCAAGCCCACGAAGCGATTATTGCCGGCGACTGGGTTCGCGCGCAGAATCTGGCGGAGAAAGCGGGCGTCCTTTCCAATGAACTCGTAAAATCGCTGAAGTAAACCCGTCCGGTGCAGTCGCGCCCCGCGCTTTTGCTGCTAAGATAATGTCGTGAAAACGTACGACGTTGTCATCGTGGGGGGCGGTATCATTGGCGGCTCGATTGCTTTTGAGTTGGCGCGGCGAAATCTGCGCGTTGCGGTGCTCGACCGCCAGGAAATGATGCACGAAGCGTCCTGGGCGGCGGCGGGCATGCTTTCGCCGGCGCCAGACAATCCCGCCGCGATTCCTCTGGTGCCGCTTGGACGAGCCAGTCTCGCTCTCTATCCAAATTTCATCGCTGCCGTCGAGGAAGCTGCGGACATTCGCACGGATTACCGTACCGGCGGCGCGCTCGAGGTCCTTTGCCACGGCGATGCAGAGCGCGCGCTCAGCACGCTGGTCGCGCTCCATCATGGGCTAGGCCTCGCCTGCGAGCCCCTCTCCATTGAAGAAGCCCATGAGATGGAGCCTGCGCTTGGACGCGATGCGCGCTCCGCCGCATTTTTTCGGGATGATGCTTCCGTGAATCCACGTTTGCTGACAGGGGCAGTGATTGCCGCCGCCGGCACCGCAGGCGCGACACTTTGCCCAGGCATGGAAGTAACATCCCTTGCTAAAAACGGGGTTCGTTGTATAGGTGTAAGGACCGCGCAAGGCGAGACGTTATCCGCCCAACACGTCGTCCTAGCCGCGGGCTGTTGGACATCGCAACTGAGGGAGGCCGCGCCCTACGCGCCCACGCGCCCCGTGCGCGGCCAGATGGTCGCCCTGCGGCACGCGGGCAAGCCTATCCGCCGCGTCCTACGCTCGGAACGCGGGTACATCGTCCCGCGCGACCACGCAACTCCGCAGAAATTGGTCGCGGGGAGCACTCTCGAGAACGCGGGATATGAAAAGGCCGTCACTTCCGGCGGGCTCGAACAAATCCTCGGCGCCGTGAATGAACTCGCGCCCAGCCTGGCCGGCGCGGAAATCCTGGAAACATGGAGCGGGCTGCGCCCTGGGACTCCGGATCAATTGCCAATTCTTGGGCCGACAGATATGGAAGGATTGATGATCGCGACCGGCCATTACCGCAACGGGATTCTGCTTGCGCCGGTTACGGCGAAACTCATCATGGAATGGATTACCGAACGAAGCGTGTCATTGGACTGCGAAGATTTCAGCACTTTACGATTCATACGCGGCAATGCAGATCGCTCCGCGACAGCGCAATAGAGAACCCCAGCAAATTCCGGGTGTCAACGCGATGCGCTAAAACGGGGAGTTGTTGCGCGCCGGCACGCGGTTAGATGGACCAGGCAATGTCGAGGCGCGGCCCGGGTCCGTGAAATTCACACGACTCGCGTCTAAATAGATTGCGCGGTCGGTAATGATGTCAACCGTCGTGCCTCGCGGTAACTCCATTTCAGGACCGCGCGTGAGCAGCACCCCCGCGAGTCCCACGGCAGCGCCAACGCCCGCGCCTATGCCGGCCCCTTTGGCGCTCTGCGTTGCGATTGCTCCTATGCCCGCACCGACACCGGTGGACTTCACAATTGTGCCGGTGTCGCCCCCCTTGTTGGTATCGCCCTTGATTTTTCCTTCGCTGTCGGTGGATTCGTTGCCGCCCGTGCCAGCGTTGGTCGGAATGGCATTAAAATCCACGGTGTAGCCATTGGGAAGAATCATCGAGTTGAGGCGCATGCGGATTTCGCCCACGCCTTTCACCTTGCCGGGGCGCTTGGCTTCCTGGATTTCCCCCTGCACATAGGTGCCGGCGGGGATGAGAATGCGGCCTTTGATGGAAATCGGGAAAAGCGTTTCGAGATACACGGGATCGCCGGGCCGCGCGTTGCGCGTGGTCACCGCATTGTGCAGCACCAAGGGTAGGCGCGTACCGGCTGGCACGACCAGGGTTTCCGGAGAGGCTTTGGGCGACGGTGTTGGCGACGCGGAAGAATCCTGCGTCCGCGGCGACGATATTTGAGTTTGAGGAGGCGTAGCCGGCGCTTGCTGCTCTTGCGCGCGCAATATGCCGCCGTTCACCAGCAGTGCTGCGACCGCCAGAATTCCCGAGATTCTCCGCATACAATTACCTCATTTTGGCGAGTTCCACGCTTCACATGAAACGTTCATCGTGAAAGTGGAGCCCACAGCTTGCTGCCCACCTACGATGCGCGTTCATCCATCGAGGATGCCATGCGCGCCGGCGTGATAACGCACCTGAGCCTGACCCGGCGATACTGCAGATATAATACTGCATATATATAAGGTCCCCATAGATGACAGAGTAGATGATACGAACACGACGCCAGTCAATAGAATTGTGCCTTCTCCGCTGCGCGCACCTCAAATCAATATGAGTCCTTGATTCCCTGGAGCAAGGGTGGCATCCTCTGCTTTCAAAAACGATTGGCGCTTCATCATTCTCGAGATACGTTTGAGGAGAGAAAAATGATAAAGACAGTGACGATGTTTGTGTTTGGCTTGACCGTCCTTTTGTCGCCCGGTGTGTCGCGAGCGCAATTGGCCGCGCCCAATGAAATGGGAGCCTCGATGGGCCACGTACATTTGTTCGTGCAGGACGTGGACGCTGCGAAAAAATTCTGGATCGCCGTGGGCGGTACTTCTTTCAAGTTCGGCGCCAATGAGGGGGCGAAATTCCCGGGTGTCCTGATCCTCGTCAGGAAAGGCGAGCCGGCCGGCGGGACGGTGGGATCGGTGATCAATCACATTGGGTTCAACGTGCCGAATGTCCCGGAAGCATTGGCCAAATGGAAGGCCGCAGGTTTGAAGACGGAGCTTGGCCAGAATCCAGGGCAGTGTTTTCTGTTCACCCCGGACGATCTGACCAGGGTGGAAATCCTGGAAAATAAAACACTCACTGTGCCGATTGCCTTTCACCACGTGCATTTCTTTGTCCCGGATTCCGGAGGAAACACTTCCGTAACGGAAATTCAGTCCTGGTATGTCAAGACCTTCGGCGCCAAGGCCGGGAAACGGGGCCAATTCGAAGCTGCCGACGTTCCTGGAGTCAACTTAACGTTTACAAAATCCGATACTCCGACCGTGCCGACCAAAGGCCGCATGTTGGATCACATCGGATTTGAAATCACGAATCTCGAAGCGTTTTGCAAGAAGGCTGAATCGAGCGGGGTGAAGCTTGACCTTCCCTTCACCAAGCGGCCCGAGCTAGGTATCTCGATGGCTTACATTACCGATCCTTGGGGAACGTACATTGAATTAACCGAAGGTCTGAACAAACTGTAACGATTTCGGAGGGAATCCGCGGTCCTCTCCGCGCCACCGCAAATCCATTCGCGTGACTTCCGTTTGACGGAGGGAACGACCCGGCTTACGCTTAACTTTGACGAGGAGGCGAGATGGCAAAGTTGGCGCTGGTCTACGGAATGCGATTGTTCCCGGCGGACGATCTGGGTGAAGTGAGCGAGGCGGTGATTACACTGAAGGACGGCCGTGTGGCGCGTGTGACGATGCACCTGATCGAAGGAAACAAGGAACAGATCGAGGAAACGTTGCAGCAATCGGTGGAAGCGTTCTTCGAGATGTACCCCGAGATCTGACGTTGCAGAGAACTTAGTCCGTGGATCACCGGAGATTGCGCGTAAGCAAAAACCACACAGGCTGAAGAGTCTGTGCTACCAGCCCACCTCAGCGATTGCCGAAATTTTCAGGATCGAAGTCGGGGGAGTTTGGCGCGGGCACATTTGAGGAGATGAGCACGACGCTTTGCCCCGTAAGCTCGAAACGTTTCCGGCACTTGCGGCACGCGACCAATTCATCGACACGAACCATGTAAGACCGCGCGAGCGCGAATCGCTTCTTGTCCTCTTCGCCCGCGCCGCGTGGCAGCTCGCTCTTCTTCGTTCGGACAATCCATCGAATCGGGTAATTGTCTTCCTTGCGGCAAGACGGACATGTGAGGGTAATGCTCTTGGTGTCCTGTTGTTCGGTATAGAACTGGCGTTCGTCCATGATGTCGCTGCTCCCTCCGTGCCCGCTATTAACGGGTCAGGTGCGCGGCGCCCGAGCCGAATCGCTTACTGCGGGCAAATCGATTGTAACAAATTCGAGGCCGGCATCGCGCCAGCGTGGCAGCCAATGTTCGAGCGCAGCGACAACGTGATGCCGGTCGCCGCCGAGAGCGCGATGATCGCCGTCATGTAGCACGACGATGTCGCCGTGCGAGCCGCGCGGACGACCGACTCGCGCGAGCCTCGCAATCAAACGCTCGGGAGGCTGCGGCTTCCAGTCCCAACAAATTTTTGACCACATCACGACTGCGTGCATACCGGCGCGGCGAACCTCTGAATTCAGTAGAGGGCTTCGAAAGCCGTAAGGGGGGCGCATGCAGCGAGGCGGGTCTGCACGAGTGGCAGCGGAGATCGCGACTTGGCACTGCTCTAGCTCGTCGCGAATGCCCGTGCGCGACTGAAATATTAGATTTGCATGTGTGTCTGTATGATTTCCAAGCATGTGGCCGCGAGCGGAAATTTCCCTGACCAGATCGGGGCAAGCCCGCGCAAATTTTCCGATCAGAAAAAATGTCGCGCGCACGGAGTGACGGTCGAACAGATCGAGAAGCATCGGAGTGACAACCGGGTTGGGGCCATCATCGAACGTGAGCGCGATCGTCTTGATGGAGGCGGTGTGCCGCACTGTGGGCCCGAACAATTCGGATGAAGGCCCAACGGCTCCCCAGGTTCCGATACCTGCGGCGGTCACCACGCCAGCCGACACTAAGATGGGCAAAGAGTTCAATTCGTTTCCGATGCCATTGATTTTCGCACGGCCTCGCCCGGCATTCCAGCCGGTGTGCTTCTGGGCAGTCCGACATTTTCCGACGATCCCTGTTTATCGGGAGCTAGAGATCATTCAGGACAATTTCGGCGGGATTGGTCAATGGGGGAGAAAGAGAGGCACTCGGCAGACTCACAAGCGCCTCTCCCTACAGCTCAATCAAAGTTTCCGATACCTCACTGGATCACCTCCTTCTCGGCAAGGCTGCCGATTGGATGATTATAAGACTTTGTTTTGTTGCGGTGCAAATCTGTGTTAGGGAGCCAAATCGGCTTCTCAGAAACTGGCCCAATGTCCCTGGGTAACCCTTCCTAGATAAATCACGTCTAAGGGTGCAAGACGCGAGTAGCGGGTAGAACCGCCGCTTCCTTTGGGCCGCGAATTGTGGAACTACGGGAGCGGGTAAACGGTATTTTCATAGGGCTCAAAGGGGCGTGAGAGGTGTTTTCCAGTAGATTCGCTGCGTTGCTCCCGTTGATTGCTGTTTTTGGGATCTCACTTCCCGCGCAGCAGACTCCTGACACGAATGCTCCCGATGAACTGCGTCTTGCCGGCGTCGTACGCACGGCTGAGGGCGCGCCTGTTCCGGGCTCTACATTGAGCGTGATCCAGACTTCCACCGGGAAAACATGGGTCAGTTGAAGTTCGATTTCCCGGGCTTGCCGGGCGGTCATTACAGAGTAGAAGTTTCGCAGCTTGGCTTTGCGCCGGCAACGAGAGAAATGGATTTGGCTCCGGTCCCTCAAGCGCCATTCGAATTGAAACTCGAAATAGCAACTCTGGCTGCGATCAGCTCTCCTCCTACAACACAGGCACCGGAAAAGTCAGTTGCCACGAACGCCGCGCCCTCGAACGAAGCTGCCAAGTCTCAGCCTTCCGGTGAGACTTCTGCAAATCCCGCAAATCCTGCCTCTACGGGGACGGCTGCGGCCAATAACACCACGCCTGTATCGGGCGGAAGGCCTGGAGGCCGCTTTGGACAGCAAGGCGGGCCCGGCGGGGTTCGCCAAGGCCAAGGAGGTGGGCAAGGAGGCGGGCGGCGCGCCTTTCAACAAGTCGGCCTCAATGGGAACCGCCGGGATCAGAGCAACGCTGACAACTCGGGTGAAGACGAGCAGAATCTCAACGCCACCGCAGGGCAACTCGGGCAGGCGGCCTCTGCCGATGCGGTTCAAATGATGGGCACTGTTACGATAGGTCAAATTGAGAATCAAACGGGCGGTGGTCCGGGATTCGGGGAAGGCGGCCCAGGCGGCCCGGACACGCAGGTCGGATTTGGAAATGCAGGCGCGATTCCCGGCCAGGCTGCTCAGGGCCCCGGTCCTGGACAGGGTTTTCCCGGAGGCGGGCAGGGCGGCGGTGGATTTGGCGGGCCTGGAGATGGTGGTGGCCGCGGACCAACACAGCGTAGGGGGCCGCAGGGCGCGCCACAGGGAATCGATGCGCTTATGGGGACGCAGCGCCTGATGCGCCTACGCGTCAACCGCGTGCATTTTAGCTTCTACGATACCTTTGGCGACTCAGCCTTGAACGCCAGACCGTACTCGCTGACCGAGCCGAACCCGCCCAAGATTTCCGGGTGGACGGAGAGCGCCGGGATCAACCTCGGCGGGCCGTTGAAAATTCCGCACGTCTACGATGGCAGCGACAAAACATTTTTCTACATCAACTTTGGCGGCACGTGGTCGCGGAACCCGGTGGATTCGTTTGCCACGGTTCCGACGCAGGCGGAAAGAAACGGCGATTTCAGCGCGGATAACGTCCTGCTTTACAGCAACACGTTCAACGCCGCAACGCAGACCTATTCGAGCACCCTGATCCCTGGTTGCCCGCAAGACTGCTCGATTCTTCCGGCCAACTCGAACAGCTATACGCCGTCGGAAAAAATAGCGCAGAGCCTTTTGACCTATATTCCGCTGCCCAACGTGCCCGGCCAGACATTGAATTATCATCTGCAAACCAACCTACCCGGTTTGAGCAACCGGTTGAACGTGAACATCACACATCAAATTTCCTCGAAGCTCAGCCTGCAGGTGAATTACAACCTTAGCAACGGGACTTCCCACTCGCTGAGCAGTTTTCCGGGCATCGAAGGAAATACGTTCACGCGCGGGCAGAGCGTGATGCTCGGGCTGACACAGAATTGGACAAAAACTTTCCTCCACACTTCCCAGTTCTATTTCTCGCGCAACCGTTCGCTGGGCCTGAACGAGTTTTCCAATCTGACCGACATCAGCTCGCAACTCG
>WNGI01002720.1_pt1 | contig 15401 bp, 16 predicted proteins | sample 5400621 | NCBI WGS metagenome assembly WNGI01 (sample SAMN13153374, study PRJNA577476) | soil metagenome | isolation source: 20 cm soil or saprolite under Garry oak tree replicate 1 | place: USA:California | collected 2016-06-15 | reverse complement strand
CGGTGGCGAGCAAATCGTCACCGACACGACGCTCGCCGCGCGCTGGGAGCGCGCCCAGCGCCTGGCCATGCGGGCCGACTCCGCGCTCGCCGCCGGGAATCTCGAGCTGTTCGGCAGCCTGTGGCGCCAGCTCATCGGTGAGCTTGCTCCGCCGCAACGGCCCCGCTAGGTTGCGCCGCCGTGTCCGACCCGGGAACCATCGTCATCGCCCTCGGAGGGAACGCCGTCGCCCCACCCAATGAGCGGCCGACAATCAGCAATCAGTTCCGTCATACCCGCGCCAGTCTCGCGCCCATCGTCGATCTCGCCGCCGCCGGCTGGAACATCGTGCTCGTTCACGGCAACGGACCGCAGGTGGGCGATGAGCTCGCGCGGAACGAGATCGCGGCTGATCAAGTCGCGCCGTTGCCGCTGGGCGTGCTGGTGGCCGGCACGGCAGGGTGGATGGGATACATGATCCAGCAGTCGCTCCAGAACGCGCTGGAGCGCGCCGGCGTGCAGCGCTCGGTCGTCACGATGATCACGCAGACGCTCTGTCATGCGGACGATCCCGACCTGCGGACGCCCTCGAAACCGGTCGGGCACACGCTCGATCCCGTACGCCAGGCGCGGCTCGTGGCGCGCGGGATTCCCGTGCGCGAGGGCCGGCGGCTCGCCCCGAGCCCACGCCCCATCGGCATCGTGGAAAGCCAGATGGTGCACGATCTCTCCGTGGCCGGTTACATCGTGATTGCGGGCGGTGGAGGGGGACCGCCGGTGTTCCGCGACGTGAAACTGGGTCTCGAAGGCATCGACGCGGTGGCCGACAAGGACCGCGTGGCCGCAATCCTCGGGCGGGAAATAGGTGCACAAGTGCTATTGATTCTGACGAATGTCAAAGCAGTGTATCGCGGGTACGGCACGCCCCAACAGGAAGCCATCCGGCGGCTGACGCTGGCGCAGGCCGATCATCTGCTGGCGGGCAAAGAGCTCGGCACCGGCAGCATGCGACCCAAAGTCGAGGCGGCCGCCGACTTCGTGCGCACCGCCGAAGAGGGGGGGCGCGCGATCATCGCCGAGCTGCCGGACGGCCTCGCGGCGCTCCGCGGTGAGGCCGGGACGACGATTGCGAAGGAGCACGCGTGAATCTGCACGAGTATCAGGCACGAGACATTTTGCGGCGTCACGGCATTCCCGTACCGCCCGGCGAGGTCGCGAGCACGCCGGCGGAGGCGGGCGCCATCGCGGCGCGCTTCGGCGGCAGAGTCGTGGTCAAGGCGCAAGTGCATGCCGGCGGCCGCGGTAAAGCCGGCGGCGTGAAGCTCGCCAAGACGGCGGCCGAGGCCGAGGCGCACGCGAAGGCCATCCTGGGCATGACGATCAAGGGACTCACGGTCCAGAAGGTTTTGATCGCGCCGACGGCGGAGATCGCGTCCGAGAGCTACGTCGGCATCATCGTCGACCGCGCGTCGCAGCGCCCGGTGCTGATGGTGAGCCCGGCGGGCGGCATCGACATCGAGGAAGTCGCGGCGAAGACGCCCGAGAAGATCCATCGGCTCGCAGTCGATCCGCGCTATGGGCTGCTCTCGCACCAGGCGATGGCGCTCGGCTTCAAGCTCTACAGCGATGTGAAGCAGGCGCGCGCGGCCGCCGACATCATGCAGAAGCTGTACGGCGCCTTCTACGCGGTGGGGGGCTCCCTCACCGAGATCAATCCGCTCGTAACGACTGCCGACGGCAGCGTGCAGGCACTCGACGCCAAGATCGTGGTGGACGACAACGAGCTCGAGCGCCGGCCCGACATCGCGGCGCTGCGCGACACCTCCGCCGAGGCACGGGAGGAAGTGGCGGCGCGCGAAGCGGGGCTCACGTTCATCAAGCTCGAGGGTAACGTCGGCTGCTGCGTAAACGGCGCCGGCCTTGCGATGGCGACGATGGACCTCGTGAAGTATTACGGCGGCGAGCCGGCCAACTTCCTCGACATCGGCGGCAGCTCCAATCCGCAGAAAGTCGTGAGTGCGCTGCGTATCATCACGTCCGACCCCCACGTGAAGGCGATCCTGTTCAATGTGTTCGCCGGGATTACGCGTGCCGACGACGTCGCCAACGGCATCGTCCAGGCAACTCGCGAATTCTCGGTCAAGGTACCAATGGTCATCCGGCTCATCGGGACGAACGAGGCGATCGCGGTCGAGATCCTGAAGAAGGCCGGCTTCTCGGCGCTGACGGATATGGATGAAGCGGTAAAGCAAGCCGTGGCGAAAGCGACCGGGAAAGCCGCATGAGCATCTTCATCGATCATTCGACAAAGCTTGTGGTGCAGGGCATCACCGGCCGCGACGGCTCGTTCCATGCCAAGCAGATGATGGCATACGGCACCAAGGTCGTCGCCGGCGTCACCCCCGGAAAAGGCGGCCAGCGATTCGAGGACGCGGTGCCGGTATTCAACACGGTCGCCGAAGCGGTCCATGCCACGCAGGCGAATACGTCTGTCATCTATGTCCCGGCGGCGGTCGCGGCGTCGGCGATTTTCGAAGCCGCCGACTCGGGCATCGAGCTGATCATCTGCATCACGGAAGGCATTCCGGTCCTCGACATGACGCGCGCGCTGCCCTACGTCCACGAGCGCGGCGCGCGGCTCATCGGCCCGAACTGTCCCGGGCTCATTTCTCCGGGGAAGAGCAAGGTGGGAATCATCCCGGGCTCGATTTGCCAGCCCGGGCGCATCGGCCTCGTGTCGCGCAGCGGCACGCTGACCTACGAAATCATCCACCAGCTCTCGACCAACGGATTTGGCCAATCGAGCTGCGTCGGGATCGGTGGAGACCCGCTCATCGGGACGAACTTCATCCATTGCCTTGCCGCGTTCGCGGCCGATCCGGAGACGGAAGCCATCGTCATGATCGGCGAGATCGGCGGCACCGATGAGCAGCAGGCCGCCGAATTCGTCAAGGAAAAAGTGAAGAAGCCGGTCGTGGGATTCATCGCCGGCCAGACCGCGCCGCCGGGCCGCCGCATGGGTCACGCGGGGGCGATCATCTCCGGCTCATCCGGAACGGCCGCCGAAAAGATCGCGGCCTTCGAGAAGGCGGGGATCAGCGTGATGAAGCGCCCCCTCGACGTCGTACCGTTACTGAAGGAGCGATTGTGAGTCGCTTGACGTTAGCCATCATCAAGCCTGACGCCGTGCAATCCGGGCATACCGGAAAGATCATCGCTCACCTCGAGGCCGAAGGCTTCCAAATTCGGGAGGCGCAGATGGTGCGCCTCACCGAGGAGCGGGCGCAATCGTTCTACGAGGTGCATCGCGAGCGCCCCTTCTTCCGGCCTCTCGTCAGCTTCATGACGTCCGGACCGGCGCTGGCGCTCGTGCTCGAACGGGACGACGCCGTCACGCACCTGCGGAAGGTCATCGGCGCGACCGACCCGGCGCAGGCCGACTCTGGGACGATTCGCAAGCTGTACGCGCAGTCCAAGGAGAAGAACGCGATTCACGCCTCCGATTCCCCGGAGAATGCGGCGCGGGAAGTGGCGTTTTTCTTCCCGACGCAATCCCGTTGACGCAAGCACCACAAGGGTTTAGCTTCGCTGACCATGTTGCGAGTCGATCTGCGAGAGCTGGCCCGGGGTCCAGTCGAAACGCGGGGCCAGTTGAAGCAGGACGACCCGGCCCTGGAAGGCACCGACATCCCCCTCCGGGAACCCGTCGTGGTCAGCGGGCGGTTGCAGGCCATCGGCGAGGGGCGGTTCTTCTGGCAGGGGAAGGCGACCACGGCCATTCAAAGTGAGTGCCGGCGGTGCCTGACGCCCGTGTCGACCCCCCTCAGCCTGGAGATCGGGGCACTATTCACCCAGGACGCCGACGCGCAGGACGATCCCGACTCCTACGCCGTCGCTCCGGACGCAACGGAGGTCGATGTCACGCGGGCCGTCCGCGAGGAGCTGCTGCTCACGGCGCCGCGATACGTGGTGTGCCGTGAGGACTGCAAGGGCATGTGCCCGCAGTGCGGGAAGGATTTGAACGCCGGCCCGTGCGGATGCGCGCCAGCCACCGAAGCACGCTGGCAGCCGCTCAAGGCTCTGAAGGACAAGCTAGGCTCTAACAACTAAGGACTAAGGACTGGTGTCATGGCCGTACCCAAGCGCAGAACGTCGAAACGCAAAAAGCGCGCACGCCGCACGCACTACAAGGCCGTGCGTCCCACACTGCAGCCCTGTCCGCGCTGCGGTGACATGAAACAGCCCCATCGCGTTTGCCCGACCTGCGGGTATTACAACGGCGAACAGCGAGTGATCGTCGAGGATTGATGATCCGCATCGCGTTGGACGCGATGGGTAGCGACGAAGCCCCCCAGGTCGAGGTGGAGGGCGCGGCGCAGGCGCTCAAGGAGTTGCCGCCGGACTTCCACCTGCAGCTCGTGGGGCGCAAGGCGGACATCGAAGCGGCACTGGCCCGGGTGGGAGATGTGGACCGCGCCCGCGTGGAAATCGTCGATGCCCCCGAGGTCGTGGCGATGGGCGACAAGCCGCTCGCCGCCATCCGCGGCAAGCCGCGCTCCTCGATCGCCGTCGGCGTCGGCCTCCAACAAAAGGGCAAGTCTGACGCGTTCATCTCCGCCGGCAACACCGGCGCGGTGATGGCCGCGAGCACGCTGCTCTTGCGGCTGCATCCCGGCGTGCAGCGGGCCGCGATCGGCGCCCTGTTCCCGAGCGCCGGCCAGCCGGTGCTCGTGGTCGATGGCGGCGCCAACGTGGACGTCGACGCCCGTGAGATCGTCGGCTTCGCACACCTTGGCTCCGTGTACGCGCGCGACGTGCTCGGCCGCCAGAATCCCACCGTCGGGCTGCTCAACATCGGCGAAGAGGACGAGAAGGGAAACGCGGTCGTCAAGGAAGCGCATCAGCTCCTGAAGCAGACGACCGGCCTCAACTACATCGGCAACGTCGAGGGGCGCGACATCCCCGTGGGCGAAGCACGCGGCCAGCGGCTCGACGTGGTGGCGTGCGACGGGTTCGTCGGCAACGTCGTGCTGAAGTTCTACGAGTCGGCAGGCCGCGTGTTCGTCGCGCTCATCAAGCGCGAAGCGCCCGACGTGCTGCAGCGGCCGGAAATGACGAACGTGCTGAACGTGCTCGACTACGCCACCTACGGCGGCGCGCCGCTGCTCGGCGTGCAGGGCGTCGTGATCATCTGTCACGGCGCCTCGCCCGCCAAGGCGATCAAGAACGCGATCCGCGTCGCGGTGCAGGCCGTCTCGAGCCATCTCTCCGAGGACATCGCCGCCGAATTCGCCCAGGACGGAAAGATCTCCGCGTGAAGCGACCGTTCGCCGAGCTCTGGGGCACCGGCAGCTACGCCCCGCCGCGCGTGATGAAGAACGAGGAATTCTCGAAATTCCTCGACACCTCCGACCAGTGGATCCAGGAGCGCACCGGGATCAAGGAGCGGCGCGTCTCGACCAAGGACGAGACCAATGCCTGCATGGGGAAGGCCGCGGCGCTCCAGGTGCTCGAACAGACCGGGCTCACCCCACTCGACATCGACGCGATCGTGTACGCCACGGCGTCGCCCGACCGGCTGCTGCCTTCGCAGGCGTGCGACCTCCAAGCGATTCTGGGCGCCAAGAACGCGGCGGCATTCGACGTGGGCGCCGCGTGCTCGGGATTCGTGTTTGCCCTGAGCACCGCCGAAGGGATCATCGCCACCGAGCAGGGGCAGCACGTGCTGGTCATCGCCGCGGAAAAGCTCACCAGTATCATGGACTGGAGCGACCGCACCACCGCCGTGTTGTTCGGCGACGGCGCGGGGGCGACCATTGTCCGCAGGAGCACGAACGGCCGCGGGATCCTGGGCGTCTACCTGAAGACGGACGGCACGCTCGCGGAATTGCTCTACCGGCCCGGCGGTGGCGCCACGCATCCGCCGAGCGAAGAGCTGCTCAAGGATCACAGCTACTACATCAAGATGGCGGGCCGCGAGGTCTTCAAGGCCGCGGTGCTCTCGATGGCGGACGCCTGCGACCATGCGCTGGAGCGCGCGGGCCTCGCCGCCGGCGATATCGATTTGCTCATCCCCCATCAGGCCAACATCCGCATCATCGAGGCGACCGCCAAACACGCCGGCATGCCGATGGACAAGGTCTATGTCAACGTGGACCGCTTCGGCAACACGTCCGCTGCCTCCATTGCCATCGCGCTCGACGAGGCCGTGAAGTGTGGCCGCATACAGCCCGGCATGAAGGTGATGTTCTGCGCGTTCGGCGCCGGCTTCACCTGGGGTAGCATGGTCGTACGGTGGTAGGGGCGCAGCATGCTGCGCCCGTCATCTGGCTCTGCCCGGGCCAGGGCGCGCAACAAGTCGGCATGGGGAGGGATCTGGCGGAGCGGTTTCCCGCGGCCCGCGCCGTGTTCGACGCGATCGACGAAGCGCTCGGCGTCTCATTGTCCAGAATCATGTTCGAAGGTCCCGAAGAAGAGCTGATCGCGACGCAGAACGCGCAGCCGGCGATTCTCGCGCACAGCGCCGCGGTGTTTGCCATCGTCCGCGACAAGGTCGAGCACGTGGTCACCGCCGCTGGGCACTCGCTCGGGGAATACTCGGCGTACGTCACCGCCAACGCGCTGGGGTCGCCGCAGGCCGCGAAGCTCGTGCGCAAGCGTGGTGAGCTGATGCAGAAGGCCGGAGAAGAGCGGCCGGGGACGATGGCCGCGGTGCTCGGGCTGCCGACGAAGGAAGTCGAAGCGGCGTGTGAGGAGGCCTCGCAGCAGGCGAGCCTCGCCGTGGCCGCGAACATCAATGCGCCCGATCAGACGGTGATCTCGGGAGATCCCGACGCGGTCACACGCGCGGGCGACGCCTGCAAGAAGCGGGGCGCCAAGCGTGTCATCGCGCTGAAGGTCAGCGGCGCATTTCACTCGCCGCTGATGGGGCCCGCCAAGAATCACCTGCAGCTGGCGCTCGAGCGCGCCGAGTTCTCGGATCCGGCGTTTCCCGTGATCGCCAACGCGACCGCGGAGGCGGTGAAAGACGCCGACCGGGCCCGCCGGCTGCTCTCGGACCAACTCACGGCGCCGGTCCGTTGGGTAGAATGCATGCAGCACGCGGCGCGCATGGGAGGCGACGGGGAGAGTGGCGGCGCGCGCTTTGTGGAAATTGGCCCCGGAGCGGTGCTCGCGGGTCTCTTGAAGCGAATCGTACCCGAGGCGAACGTGGTCAGTGTGGGAACGGCGGATGAGGTGACCAGGTTCATGGAAGCAGCGTGACTATGGCGAAGGAAGCAGCGGCAATCGAACCCGCCGTCCAAAGTGGGAATCGCGTGCGGCTCGATCTGAAAGGAAAAGTCGCGCTCGTCACCGGCGGAACGCGCGGCATTGGACATGACATCTGCCGGGCCTTCCTCGATGCGGGCGCGAAGGTGGCGCTGTGCTCGCGCGACGGCGCGGCAGCGGAGAAGGCGGCGAACGAGTTCGGGGAGGGCACGCGCGGCTATGCCTGCGATATCGGCGTCGCAGCTCAGGTCGAGGCATTTGCGAAGGCGGTCGAGAAGGATTTCGGGCAGATCGACGTCCTCGTCAACAACGCCGGTTTCACGAAGGACAATCTGCTGTTTCTGCTGAGCGAAGGGGATTGGGATTCGGTGCTGGATACGAACCTGAAGGGCACGTTCCTCATGACCAAGTACGCGGCCCGCGGGATGATCAAGCGCCGCTGGGGCCGGGTAATCAATATCACCAGTGTTGTGGGGTTGAACGGCAACAAGGGCCAGTCCAACTACTCCGCGTCCAAAGCCGGCATTATCGGCTTCACCAAATCGGTGGCCAAGGAGTTAGCCTCGCGCAACGTACTGGTGAATGCGATCGCTCCGGGCTTTGTGGTGACCGAACTGACACAGGGCATTTCTCCGGAAGCCAAGCAGTACTTCCTGGACAACATTCCGCTGGGACGGCTGGGGCAGGGCACCGAGATTGCCGCCGCCGTCCTCTTTCTCGCCTCCGACTTGGCCAGCTACATTACGGGACAGGTCCTGGTCGTTGATGGCGGGATGGTGATGTGAGCCGGTTCACCTTCGCTGAGGGTTACCCATGGCAATGGACATGAAGCAGCTCGAGGAGAAGGTCAAAGACATCATCGTCGAAGAGCTGGGAGTCGAGCGCGACAAGCTCACCAACGACGCGAGCTTCATGGAGGACCTCGGCGCCGACAGCCTCGATACCGTCGAGCTGGTCATGGCGTTCGAGAAGGAATTCGACATCGACATCCCGGACGAAGAGGCGGAGAAGCTCCGCACGGTCGGGGCGGCGATGTCGTATCTCCATGACAAGATGGGGAAAGGCAAATAGTGACGCGCCGGGTGGCGATCACGGGCCTCGGGCTCGTGACGCCGGTTGGCAACGACGTCGCCAGCACCTGGGCCGCCCTCGTCGACGGACAGTCGGGGGCGGGTCCGATTACTCGTTTCGATCACACGCAGCTGCCCGTGCACTTCGCCTGCGAAGTGAAGGGCTACGATCCCCTCCAGTACATCGATAAGAAGGAAGCCCGCCGCTACGACCTGTTCTCGCAGTTCGCGATGGGCGCGGCGGTGCAGGCGGTGCGCGACTCCTGCATCGAAACGAGCCCGCTCGACCTCAAACGCATCGGCGTGATCATCGGCAGCGGCACGGGCGGGATCGCGACGTTCGAAGAGAACATGCGCACCTTCATCGAGAAGGGTCCCAGCCGCGTGTCGCCGTTCTTCGTCCCGATGTTCATGGCGAACGTCGCGTCGGCCATCGTGTCGATGCGGTTCGGCTTCCAGGGCCCGTGCTACTGCACCGTCTCGGCCTGCGCGTCGTCGGGGCACGCGGTGGGAGACGCGTTCGACTTGATCCGTTCGAACCAGGCGGACGTGATGGTCGCCGGCGGATCCGAAGCCGCGATCACGCCGCTCGCGCTCGCCAGCTTCGCCAACATGAAGGCGCTGTCGGAGCGCAACGACGATCCGAAGACGGCGAGCCGGCCGTTCGACAAGGACCGCGACGGCTTCGTGATGGGTGACGGCGCCGCCGTCGTCATCCTGGAAGAGTGGGAGCGCGCGACGCGGCGCGGCGCCAGGATCGTCGCCGAGGTCGTCGGCTACGGCGCGACGGCCGACGCGCATCACATCACGGCCCCTGCGCCCGACGGCTCGGGCGCGCAGGAAGCGATGCGCCTGGCGATGAAGTCGGCCGGAATCCGGCCCGAGGACGTCGGCTACATCAATGCGCACGGCACGTCCACGCCACACGGCGACGCCGCCGAGACGGCCGCGGTGAAAACGGTGTTCGGCGATCACGCCCGCAAGCTGATCTTCGGCTCCACCAAGTCGATGACCGGCCACCTGCTCGGCGCCGCGGGCGCGCTGGAGCTCGCGATCTGCGCGCTCGCCATCCAGAACGGCGTCATTCCGCCGACCATCAACCAGTTCACCGCTGATCCCGCCTGCGATCTCGACTCGGCGCCGAACAAGGCGGTGCAGCGGCACTTCGATGTGGCGCTGTCGAACTCGTTCGGCTTCGGGGGGCACAACGTGACGCTCGCTGTACGGAGAGCGGCATGAGTCTCCGATCTATTGCGGAGAAGGTCGAACGAGGCGAGCGGCTCACGCGCGAGGATGGCCTCGCGCTTTTTGCATCTGACGACCTGTTGACGCTGGGACAAATGGCGAACCTGGCCAACGTCCGCAAGAACGGCGAGCGCGTCTACTTCGCCGCCAACCAGCACATCAATCCGACCAACGTCTGCATCCTGCGCAACACCTGCGTCTTCTGCTCCTTTGCCCGCATGCCCAAGGAAGCCGGCGCCTACACGCGCAGTCTGGAAGAAGTCTTTGCCGAAGCCGACGCCGCGCGCGACAACCCCACGCGCGAGTTCCATATCGTGGGCGGCCTGCATCCCAAGCTACGGCTCGAGTACTACGTGGACATGTTCCGCGGGCTCAAGGAGCGACACCCGCAGGTGATGATCAAGGCGTTGACCGCGGTCGAAGTGGCGCACCTCGCGAGAATCGAAGGCATGACCACGCGCGAAGTGTTGCAGGCGATGAAGGACGCCGGCGTGAGCACGCTCCCGGGCGGCGGCGCAGAAGTCTTCTCTCCCGCCGCGCGCGCCACGATCGCCGACCGCAAGCTCACCGGCGACGAATGGCTCGCCGTCCATCGCGAGGCCCACCAGCTCGGCATCCCGTCGAATTGCACCATGCTGTACGGGCACGTCGAGACGATGGCAGACCGCGTCGATCACCTGCTCGCGCTCCGGGCGCTGCAAGACGAGACCGGCGGTTTCCTCACGTACATCCCGCTGGCCTATCACCCCGATCACAACGAGCTCGGCGAAACACTGGGCCGGACGGGGACGGCGACGACGGGGTTCGACGATCTCAAAAACATCGCCGTGGGGCGGCTGTTGCTCGACAACATCCCGCACGTGAAGACGCATTGGCCAATGGTGACGCCTTTTATTTCCCAAGTGGCCCTGACCTTCGGATGTGACGACCTCGAGGGGACGGTGGTGTTCGAGCGCGTCTATCACGAGGCCGGAGCCCCGACGCCGATGTGGCTGTCGTACGACGAGATCGTGACGCTGATCCGCGGGGCAGGGAAAGAGCCGGTCGAGCGCGACTCGCTGTATCAGACCGTGCGGACCTTCGAGGGCTATGAGCCGAAGCCCCAGACCGCGCCGGTGCGGCCAGAGGGACCCGCGCCGCAGGGGGCCCTTTTCCAGATCGAGCATCGGATCAAGGCGTCGGCGCGGGGCAGACAGCCGGTACCGACAGCCGTGGATGGCGCCGAGTGATCGACACTATGAGGATTGGCCGCATCGGCTACATCAACTGCGCGCCCGTCTACGGGGCGATCGATCGCGGCATCGTCGCCTTGCCACCCGGCGGCGAGCTCGTCACTGGAACGCCGGCTGAGTTGAACGATCTGCTCGTGGCAGGCGAGCTGGATGTGAGCGTGATCAGTGCGATCGAATACGCGCGCCACGCTGAAGAGCTCGTGCTCCTGTCAGACCTCGCGATCTCCTGCGACGGCCCGGTCCGGAGCGTGGCCCTCTTTTCCAAGCGACCGGTGACCGCGCTGACCGGGCGGACGGTGCTGCTCAGTGCCTCCTCGCGCACCTCAGTCGCGCTGCTCGAGCTGCTGTGCCGTGAGGTGTGGCACATCAAGCCGCAGTTCGCGGAGGCGCGTGCCGAGGCTCAGGATCTCGCGGCGCTGGCGTCGTTACCGCACGAGGCCGTCCTGGTCATCGGCGACGCGGCGCTCAAGCTGGCCGCGGCGGGCAGCTACGCCCACCGCTACGATCTCGGCGACGAATGGAAGCGCTGGACCGGCAAGCCCTTCGTCTTTGCCGTCTGGGCCGCCACGCGGGTGGCGAGCCCCGCCGCCGTGCGGCGGGGCCACGAGGCGCTCCTCGCCTCACGCGCCTGGGGCCTCTCGCATCTCGATGAGATCGCGCGGGAGACCGCGAGGGTGACCGCGCTCCCCGTCGACACCTGCCGTGAATATCTGAGCGGCCTCGATTACGCGTTCACCGACACGCATCGCGCCGCGCTGGGCGATTTCCTCCGCCGCGTCGGCGTGCCGCAATTCATGAAGGTGGCCTGATGGTCGACCGGACGTCTTCCGAGTTTCGCTCCTACCTCGAGCTCTACGAGCGCGCCTCGCTGCTGGAGCTCGGGCGCCAGGCCGACGACGTCCGCTGGAAGCTGCACCCGGAGAATGTCGTCACCTACATCATCGACCGGAACATCAACTACACGAACGTGTGCGTCGCCGACTGCAAGTTCTGCGCGTTCTACCGGCGGCCGAAGCATGCCGAGGGCTACCTGTTGTCCTTCGAGGAGATCGGCCGCAAGATCGACGAGCTGAAGGCGATCGGCGGCGTGCAGATCCTGATGCAGGGCGGGCACAACCCCTACATACCGTTCGAGTGGTATCTGGACCTGCTACGCTACATCAAACACCATCACCCGATTCACATCCACGGCTTCTCGCCGTCGGAGGTCGACTTCTTTGCCGGGCGCTTCGGCATGACGATCGAGGAAGTCATCAGGGAGCTGATGGCGGCGGGACTCGACTCGATTCCGGGCGGCGGCGGCGAGATTCTGGTGCAGAACATTCGCGATCAGGTCGCCCGCAAGAAGGCCGGTGCCGACCGCTGGCTCGAGGTCATGGAAGTCGCGCACGGCCTCGGCCTCCGCACGTCGGTGACGATGATGTACGGCCTGGGCGAATCGAATGCCGACCGCATCGAGCACCTGTTCCGCGTGCGCGAGGTGCAGCGCAAGACCAAAGGGTTCACGGCGTTCATCTGCTGGCCGCTCCAGCCCGAGAATTCCGAGCTCGCGCATCTGCCGAAGACCGACGCCGTCACCTACCTCAAGACGCAGGCGATCGCGCGCATCGTGCTCGAGGATGTGGCCAACATCCAGGCCTCGTGGGTGACGATGGGCATGAAGGTCGGGCAGGTGGCGCTGCGCTTCGGCGCCAACGATTTCGGCTCCCTCATGATGGAAGAGAACGTCGTGTCAGCGGCGGGGACCACGAATCGCACCACGTTGAGCGAGATGCAGCGACTCATCGCCGACGCGGGATACACGGCCAAGAAGCGCAAGCAGGACTACACCATTCTCGAAGACGCCGCCTGACATGGCTGACGTCTTGATCATCGTCGGCTCGGAGTCCGACAAGCCACGCATCGAACCGGCCTTCGAGATCCTGACCAAGGCCGGCGTGTCGTATGACTTCCATGCCTCGTCCGCGCATCGCCAACCGGAGCAAACCGGGGAACTGGTGCGGAACGCGCGCAAGAACGGGTTCAAAGTCGTGATCGCGGGGGCGGGCCTGTCGGCGGCGTTGCCCGGCTTTGCCGCCTCGCTCACCGACCTGCCGGTGATCGGCGTGCCGTTCGCGGTCGGGCCGCTGAACGGCCTGGACGCGCTGCTGGCGACGGTGCAGGTGCCGCCGGGCGTCCCCGTTGCCACGGTCGGGATCGACAACGCCAAGAACGCTGCGCACCTCGCCATCCGCATTCTCAAGCGGTAAGACCAGCCGACCTCACACCGCGCGGGCGAAATGTCCCCGCGTATACTCCCGACCCGTTACCGCCCGCACTGCTCCGGGATCGGGCGCTCGGGCCTCGGCCAGCGCGTCGAGCGACGCGCGATACGCGCCGGTCACCCGCGCGACGGGATCGCCCGGGACGTTGAACACCAGCCGGTACGTGCGAAAATGGGCCCGCCATAGCTCCGGCAGGTACGCGGAACCGTCCACCGGACGGGAATGCAGCAGGCGGTTGCGGCAGGCGTAATCGGTGGCCACCGGGAAGACGTAACCCGCGGGATCGGTCAGCTCGACATTGGGATGCTTCTGCACGCAGAGGTCCCGGCAGGTGGCGACCTCGCGGTCGAACGCCGCCGACAACACGCAGTGCTCGATCGTCATGCCTTCCGGGCGACCGTAGGCGAACACCTCGAAGCCTCTGGCCTCCCATGGCGCCGCCACCTGCGCCATCTCAGCGCCGGTCAGCTCGACCGACAGCACGATGCGACGCGCGCCCAGTCGGAAGACCTCGGCCGCGCTGTGCTGGTTGAAGACGTTGACGGCGTAATCCGCGACCACGTCGCGTCCCTGCGCCGCCAGCTCGGCGACCATCCCCAGGTGCCCACTGACCAGCGGTGTGCCGAGGGCCAGCCACTTCTCGACGTGCTTCCGGTCGGCGGGCCGGACGATGGTGGGCGTGCGAAGCCGGAGTGTGACGCCCCGCCCCGACAGCTCGGTGGCGAGATGCCTGACGCGCGCGACCGGAGGCATCGGATGACGGAGGAATAAGTCGAGCGAGATCTCGCCGGCCCCTGCTTCTGCCGCGAGCAGCGCATCCTCGAGACGCCAGACTTCGGCGACGAGCCGCGGGGCAGGGACGTCGGAACGGTCGCTCGGAAGTGCCACGCTGGCTATGCTCTCGTCGATTGCGCGATCTCGGGTCTGGTGGCGGACACGCCTGTCCCGTTCCAGATGCTCGCTCAGGATCCGCACTGCCTGCCGCCGCAGATCGTTGAGGACGCTGACCGGAACGAAGAGATCCCTCCCGAGGCCGGAAACATCGAGGTCGCCCAGCGTGAAGGAGGTCTCGCCGAGGCGGCCGAGCTGGATGCGGAGGCGCGCTTCGTCCAGCCCGTGGCGAATAGCCGGCGCGAGTGCGGTCGTGCTCTTCACGGTCACCTCGTCGGCGCCTCCCCCAGTGCGGCAGATGAGCGTGAGTGGCTCGCCGGCGGCACCGAGTGCCGTGACATCCACGCGGGCGCGCTCGGGCTCGCCCGTGGAGGGAACGGCGGCAAAGCTCTCTCGTGCGCGAGTGAGCAGAGCAGCCTCGGCGGAGCGCACCACGATCCAGCCGGCGGGAATATCCTCCGCCGGCTGGATCGCCTGCCGGACCTTGCCGTGCTGCCGCCCGAGGGTCCGGACGCTCCGAACCCCGAAGCCGCGGTTGCCTTTGACGGGGCCTTCGGGATGCTCGAAGCCGAGCCCGTCGCCGCTCTGGATCGGCTGCGAGACCGACACGATTAGCTCGTCCTTTTCATGCCCGATCACTTCGCCCAGGACCGCGCCGCGGTTGTCGGCCTGGGTGCGGGTCACGTAGTCGCGCCCCGCCCGGCCGCCGTACATCCCGCCGGTGAAGCCGCGCGAGAAGATCTGCACCAGGGGCTGGACTTCGGCGGGTGTGGGCGGACGTGAGTCGCCCGCGGCAAGCCGGTCGAGAAACTCGCGGTAGCCGTGCGTCACGGTCGCGACGTATTCGGGTTTCTTCTTGCGGCCTTCGACCTTGAGCGTATGGATGCCGGCGTCGGCGATGTCGGCGAGATGCTCCCACGCGCCGAGGTCCCGGGCGGAGATCAGGTAGCCGCGGTCCAGCTCCGCGCCGCTCGCGGTATCGGCGAGGACGTAGTCCTTGCGGCACGACTGGGCGCAGGATCCCCGGTTGGCGCTGCGTTCCGAAATCATGCCGGACATGTAGCACTGTCCCGAGTACGCAATGCAGAGCGCGCCGTGGACGAAGCTCTCGAGCACCAGCTCCGGGACCGCGCGCCGGATGGCGCGGATGTCGTCCAGCGTATTCTCGCGCGCGAGCACCACGCGGTCGCACCCCAAGTCGCGCAGGACGCGGGCGCCGCGCTCGTCGTGCACGGTCATCTGGGTCGAGCCGTGCATTTCCAGACCGGGGTACACCTTGTGGATGAGCCGCACGGCGCCGAGGTCCTGCACGATGGCGGCGTCAATTCCGCGGTCGACGCAACGCCCGAGATGATGCAACGCGTCGTGCAGCTCGGCCGGCTTGAAGAGGATGTTGAACGTCAGATAGATCCTGGCCCCGTACGCGTGCGCCAGCCGGCAGGACTGCTCCA
>WNGI01007200.1_pt1 | contig 15406 bp, 16 predicted proteins | sample 5400621 | NCBI WGS metagenome assembly WNGI01 (sample SAMN13153374, study PRJNA577476) | soil metagenome | isolation source: 20 cm soil or saprolite under Garry oak tree replicate 1 | place: USA:California | collected 2016-06-15 | reverse complement strand
ATCGCCGGGCTGATCGCATACTGGCTGACCCGCTTTTCATTTCTCTTCTTCACGGTCGTCACGGCGATTCTCGTGACCGCCCAGTTCCTCGCCGTCGCACGCGACTCTTCCACGAGCGGCGACGACCGCGCCGCTGCGGCTCTCGTGGCCGGTGGACTGGTGGTGATCGCCGGGGTTTTCCTGGACGCATTCGGCCGGCGCCGTGACGCCTTCTGGTTCCACGCGCTCGGCTGGTTCAGTGCCGCAGCAGGGCTCGTCTTCTTCGTGGTGGAGCCTGGAGGAGATCCGGCGCGCGGGTGGATCCCGATGCTCATCGTCGGGACGTTGATCGTAATCGCTTCCGGCCCCATCCGCCGCGCGACCTGGGCCGTTTACGGCGTGCTCGGTTATTACGCACCTCTTGTCCACTACATGATCACCGGCCTGAACGAGCGGCGCTGGACGTTCGCCGTTGCGCTGCTGGCGGTAGGGCTCAGCATCTTCGTCGTCGGCCTGGTGCTTCACCGCTACGGGAAAACGTGGGCCGAAAGGTTCATTCGCCGCCCGCCGCCCGGCGTTACTCCAGTTTGAGCTTGTAGTTCAGCTCGAGATCACGGGTCAGCTCCTCGATCGCCGGCAGCGCGCTCTGCAGCGCGCCGGCGACCCCCCCGTTCACTGCGGCGGCGCCGAGTGAGTCGAGATACGCGGGCGAAGCGAGCCGCGGTTCATCTCCCGTCGGAACCGCTGCACTCTCCTCCGCGATCTCCACGAGGGCCGCGATCGACGCCGCGTCGCGGATCAGCGTGCGGTTCGTCAGCGGAGCGCCGCGGTCGTCGAACGCAAGCCAGCTCTGGGTCCCGTCCGCCTGCGCGAACGCGCAGAGATAGACGCGCTCGCCGGAGGCGGGCTCGACAGGCAGGACGGCCGCAAGCTCCTCTCCGGGCGCGGCGTATTGCGCGGCAGCCTCGGCGATCCGGCCGACGTCCTCGCTCAGCGACACGGCGCCAGCATAAACTCGGCCTGTGGCAAGGGCCGTCTCCGCGCGGACGCTCTTCGCGCCGCTCGGGCCGACGTACGACCGCTACGCCGCTGCTCTCTCGTTCGGCCAGGACCCGCGCTGGCGGCGCTTCCTCGTCTCCCGTGTCGACGCCGGCTCCGCGGACACCGTGCTCGACGTCGCCACCGGGACCGGCGCCGTCGCCCGCGAGCTCCTGCGGCAGAAGGGCTGCACGGTCGTCGGGCTCGATCAGAGCCCCGAAATGCTGGCCGAAGCGCGGCGGCGGCTTCCCGAGAACGTCGAGCTCGTCGAGGGGACGGCCGAGCACCTTCCGTTTCCCGACGCATCGTTCGACGCGCTCACTTTCACGTATCTCCTCCGCTACGTCTCCGATCCCGCGGCCACGCTGCGCGAGCTCGCACGCGTTGTGCGTCCGGGTGGGACGATCGCCGGCCTCGAGTTCGCCGTCCCGCACGGTCTGTGGCGCCCACTCTGGGAGCTCTACGTCCGCGTCGGTCTGCCAATTGCCGGCCGTGTGCTCTCGCCGGGCTGGGCCGAGGTCGGCGACTTTCTCGGCCCGAGCATCCGGAATTTCCACGGACGTTGGCCCGAGCCACGCCTGCTCGAGCTCTGGCAAGCGGCCGGAATCGCCGGCGCAACGTCGCAACGCCTCAGTCTCGGCGGCGGGATCGTCACCTGGGGCCGTCGCACGTGACCGGCACCACCCGTCCCGCGTTCTACGCGCTCGCGCCAGGAGGATGGCGCGACTACGTCACGCTGCTGCATCCGCCATACACGCTCTGGCATCTCTCGTACGTCGCGATCGGAGCCGGGCTTGCTCCTCATTTCAAGGCCGACGTGCTCGGCTTCGCTCTTCTGGCCTTTTTCCTCGGGATGGGTGTCGGCGCCCATGCCCTCGACGAGCTGAACGGGCGCCCCCTCAAGACGCGGATCGGGGACACGGCGCTCGTGGCGCTCGCCGTCACGTCACTTGCCGGCGCGGCCGCAGTCGGCGTCGCGGTTGCGCTGCGCACGAACCTCTGGCTGCTCGCCTTCGTCGGGGCAGGGACGTTCATCGCCGTCGCGTACAACCTCGAGCTGTTCGGCGGGCTCGTCCACGGCGATCCCTGGTTCTCGCTGGCCTGGGGAGCCTTCCCGGTGCTCGCGACGTACTTCGCCACCGCCGAGACGATTCGCGTCGAGGCCGTGCTCGGCGCGGCGTTCGCAGCCCTCCTCAGCCATGCGCAGAGGCGCCTATCGACGCCGGTGCGCCTGGTTCGCCGCCGCGCACGCGAGGTGACGGGCACGATCGAGCTGATCGACGGCTCGACGATCCCCATCACCCCTGAGACCTTGACCGCGGAGTCCGAGCGGGCTTTGCGAGCGCTCTCCATCGCCACCGTCTGCATTGCACTCGCGCTTGTCCTGCTCCGCGTAACCTGACGGCGTGGGACTGGTCACCGTCATGCAGATCGTCTTCGCCGTCGCAGCGAGCGTGGTGGCAGTGACCCTGCTCGGCGTCGCGTTCGATCGCATTCGCCGCCGCGCGCTCGTTGCACTGACCGTGGTCGATGGGCTGGCGGCCGTCGCCGCCTGGGTCGGGTTCGGCCTTCGCCCCGGCACGAACACCGCAACGGCGGCCGGCGGGATCACCGTCGCATTCGTCGCACAGCTCGCAGCCGTCAAGCTGCGCGATCTCCTGCGGGTATCTCGGCGCGTGGACGACCAGCTGGCTCGCGCCCAAGGCCGGATCAACTCCCTGATCGCCCGCGAGGCCGACGAGCGGAACACAGAGCTCGAGCGAACGCTCGCCCGTGCTCGTGCGGATTCGGCGTCGATCCTCGCCGAGCAAGAGCGCCGCATGGCCGAGGAGCGACGAGCCGCGGCAGCCGAGCGCGCGCGCGTCGCCGAAGACGAGCTCGGCAAGGCGCTCACCGCCGCGCAGCAGCAGGTGGAAGTGCGCCTGATCGCCTGGACCGACGATCTGGAGCGCGCGCAACGCGGAGTCACCGACCAGCTGGCGCTGCTCGCGCAGCGGCAAAAGCAGCTGATCGCCGAAGCCGAAGCAAGAATCGCGACCGATGCGGAACGTCTCGAGGCGGAGAGCGAGCAACAGCGCGCCAGCCTCGTGCGTCTGCGCGACGAGCTCGCGCGTGCGTCGCAGGAAGCGGTTGCGGCGGGCAGCACCGAGCTCGAAGGCTACGCGTCCGAGCGACGGCGCTCGCTCCACGAGCTCAACGAGCGCATCCGCAAACGCGAGCGCCAGCTGACTGAGCTGATCGAGCGCGAGGAGACCGACGCGACGCGACGCATCCAGGCGGGCTTTGCGGATGTCGAGCGTCGCCAGCTCGAGCAGCTCGAACGCATTCTCTCGCGTGCGACATCCAGTTACTCCGATGCGGCGACGCAACAGTTCGCCGACACGGTCAAGTCGTCCCGGGAGGCTGCAGCGGTGCGGCTCTCGCGCGAGCTCGACCGTGCGGTGCAGGCTTTCGCCCGCGAAGCGCAGACCGTTCTCGCCGATCGACTCGCGCAGGTGGGAGACGCCGGCGCGCAGCGGCTCGAACGGCGGCAGGCACAGGTAGAGGCCGGGCTCGACCGGCAGCGCACCGAGGCGATCGAGGCCTTCGAGTCGCGGCTCCTACAGGCCGAGCAGGAGCTGCGCCGGCGCCTGGAGACGCTTGGGGCCGACGCAGAGGCCGAGCGAGCAATCCTCGACGCGCGGCTCAGAGAGCTGGCAAAGCGCATAGATGAGACGCTCGCGCGTACCTAGCGCCGTTTGCGAAACGTCCTCCCAGCCAACAAATCTGGGCAGGGTTCGTCTATGTGACGGCGAACGGATCAGATCGTGGGAGAGACGACAGAGATCATCGAGCCGAACGGCAGCGACCAGTCGAAGGTCGAAAGCTGGCGCCTGCACGTGCTCATGGAGGCCGGGTATCCCCTCTCGCTCGCCGAGAGGCTGGCCGGGAGCGAAGCCGACCTGCACAGGGCCGTCGAGCTAGAGCGGCCGGACCTCGATCGTCCCGGTCCGAGCCACAGGGTGTCCGGCCGCGATCTCGACGGCCTCCTCCAGGCTGCCGCACTCGATGATGTCGAACCCGCCGATTGCCTCCTTGCTCTCGATGAACGGACCGTCTGTGACGATCGCCTTCCCATCGCGAACGCGGACGGAGCGGGCCCGGCGCGGCGGAGCCAGTTGGTCGCCGGTGATCCAACTGCCCCGCGCCTGGAGGTCGTCCAGCCAGGGGAAGCTCTCCTCGTCTGGAGTGTCAGTGGGACCGGGCTCGGTCTGGGCGTCCATGTTCGCGGCGTCCCAGCAAACCAGCATCAGGTATTTCATCGTCGCTCCTTTTCGTCGTTGGTCCAGCCTTACCTATGGACGACGAACGAGCCGGACCCAGGGGGACACTGACGCACGGATCGTGCGCCGAGATCGACGAGCTCGCCTCTAGGCGGACGTCGCTCTCTGTGCACCAGCACTCGAGGGAGATTCCTGAACTCAATGAGCAACACTGGCCCAGCGAGGCGTCCTGGCGCGAAGCCGAAGAAGCGACGCATACAAGAGAAGCTCGCTACTCGGCGACCAACTGCCTCGGTGCGTGGAACACGGCCTCGACGTTGTTGCCATCAGGATCGAGGACGAAGGCGGCGTAGTAGTAGCCGCTGTACTCGGGACGCACACCGGGCGGGCCGATGTCTGCCCCGCCGTAGCGCACTGCAGCGTCATGCCAGCGCATGACCGAGCCGCGGTCCGTTGCGCAGAAGGCGATGTGCGCACCGGTGGTTACCCGGTCGCGGCCCGGTTTGGTGCCGACCGTGTGTAGGCAGAAGTCATCACTGTCGCCACGCGGCGTCACCCTCGAACTCGCCCTCGGACAGCGCCAGGAATCCGAGTTCGGCCAGTGCCGCTTCGTACATCCGACGGCTCGCAGGCAAGTCACTGACTCGGATGCCGATGTGGTCGATGACCTCGCTCACCGGCCGACCAACCCGCGCTCAGCCGACGAACTGTTTGTGGGATGTCGAGTGAAGAGGATGGTCGCGCACGGACGAACCGTAGCGACCATCTCCGTCCCGCTCGTGGAGCGCGTACGCCCCAGGTTTCGGCGAGATTCGCGGGCTGGTGAGAGAGCCGACCGGGTACCGCGGCCGCGCGTTCATCGCACGCCAATGCTGCACTCGGCCACGGTAAAGGGCGCACGCCGACACTGTCTACGACGACGGCTGTGTGCTTGTAACGATCGGACCTCCTACGCGGTCGCGTCGCTTCGCTCATCAAGCTCACGATCTCCATGTTCACCTTCGCTACTCGCGTGAGTGGCGCAGCTGACACGAGCTGGAACTTCTCTACTCGTGCCCGATTCCTGATCGTCGCTCTGAGCGCAATAGAAGATCATCGCGGCCGGCAGTGGGCTTTGGTGAAAGCGAGGACGGGATGCAATTCGATCCCGTTGGGCGCGACCCCGATCTGGCGGTGGGGCCTGTCGAAGAAGCCGACGCCGCTGAGCGTCGCGCGACCGGTGAACCGTTTGAACTTGACCGCAGAAGGGGCGCCGCACGCTCTGATGAGCGCTCCGCGAGCTTGCCTCATCTCGAGTCGGACCCGCGGGGAGGCGCCTCGGGTGCATGCCGCCTTCGGGAACTCGACGATCATCGTCCGTGCGAGTCTCCCCGGGTCTGCGATCACGAGATGGATGTCGTGGTCGCCCTGAAGCATCGTGCCAATGAGTGCCGCGCGCACAACATAGGTCGTCGTTTCGACACCCCGGATGCGCGGCACGTTATGCAGGTGGGCCGGAAAGCGAAGACGGCGAAGCGCACCGACGGTGGTAGGGCGGGGCGTCATGTCGATCAACCGCGCTGCGGGATCTGTCAGCGTCTTGACGGCCCAGCGCCCCTCCCCGCAAGGCGGTTCGGCCGAGGGCGCAGCTGGCGTTACTCGTGTGGTAGCGGGCATGTTCCGCACCGGGGTGGCGCCGGCGGCGGCCGTGGCGAGCAGGAGCGCCCCAACAGCCACCACTCCTAGGTAGAGCTTCCTCAGTTGGCGCATTCCGACGCCGACGAGTCTCTGGCACCTTGGGACGGCCCCGCGACGCTTTAACGGAAGTCTTTGCAGGACTGACCGCGGTCGACTCGTACCCTGAAAGTTGGGGTCGGCCCTCGTCTGTCTGCGTTGGCTTCGCCGCAGTTGCCAGCGCGGGCTCCCCTGCGAGGGCCTTCCCCCTTCCAGAAGACGCCAGCGAGAAGCAGAATCCCCAACGGCGCTCACGGAGGTTTTACAAGAGGCGTCACTCGCGAACTGATCCCAGCGGACGGGTTGAACTTGGCCACAGTTTGGCAAGACGTTTAAGCCTTGACCGGTTAGTCAAACAAGAGATGCGATTCATTGAGGGAGACACTGGGGGGTCGCTCCTGGAGGGGGCTCGCGACCTCCCAGTCTTCTTCCTCCAAAACCAGGGAGACAGAACCGGAAGGGAAGAAAAGATGTGGGGGACATTCGCAGGCATCGCTTTTGCTGGGCTCCTGGCACTGCTATTTGAACGCGAGGGCCGACGTCACCACTGAGTAGGCACACCGGTTACTTGGGGTTGAGGTTGCCCCGTTTCCGTTGACACGTTGGGGCTACGCGGCGGCAGCGGTTGCTCGCCTCCTGGGTCATGTTCTCGTACTCGGTCGCGCCGTGGTAGCCGAGCGCGGGTGAGGGTCCAACGGCGATTTCGTCGACCGCCGGCATCGACTACGTTTTGACGTTTCACGGCGAGGAGTCTGACCGGTCGGGCTCGTGGCGGGCCGGATCGAGTTTTTGGCGGCGACCGATTCCGAGGGAGCGCGAACACGCCAGGCCCATCAAGCCTCTTTGGGCCTGTGGCGCTCCTCTCGAGACCGAGTGCGCTGAATCGCCGGCCGGAGGTCTCTCTTTGTTCACGCCGAAGCAGCGTCGGAGCGAGGACTAGCGTGTGCCGACGATCTTCACCGTCGCGGCTGCGCAGTTGTTCTGCGAGTCGGGATCGTTGATAAACCCGGTCTGCTCGACGACGCAGGCCGTACTAACGGCGTGCTTGCTGCCGGTACTGATGATCTCGGCGACCACTATTGTGGTCCGACTCTGGCCGGGCTGGACAATGCCGTATTCGCACGCAGGAGTATCGGCGCTGATACCGAGATCGCAGGTCTCGACGACAAGGTTCATTTGCTCTGACGCCCACGTTACGTTGAGCTCAGCGGCGTCGGGGCCGTCGTTCGTGGCGACGACCGTGAAAGTAACCTCGTTCCCGACCTTCGCATGCTTGACGCTTGCGATGTCCGAGACGATCGCGAGGTCGGCGTTCGGCACCTCCTGAGCGTCGGACGTTGCGACAAGCGCGAGACCCGTCGTGATCAGACAGACAACGAACAGGGATCTGACCATCGTTGCTCCCTCTTCTAACCGCAGTGGCAGAATCGATTATCCTGCATCCGGTGCGGCGCGGCAAGCGTGTCTTTGTGCGCGATGCACTTTCGCTCGGTCGGCTTGCGAAGAGTCTGCTCGGTCGATCGCTCTCGACGCGCTCGATCGCCTACCGGCATCGCAGAACCCGATTCTGTTCCCGAACTCCCGGGGCGGCCACATCGACTTCCGAAGCTTCGGCCGACGCCAAAGGACGGCGAATTGCGCTCCGACCCGAACTCACGAAACGTTGAAACGTAGTAACGCCGCGAGCACGACCGTCGCTTTTCCGCCAAGTGGCGACAACTGAAAGTTTGAAGCGGCGCGTTTCGCAGACAGCTTTCCGCTCGGCAGCCGGACGTCCGAGAGCTGGCGATCCGTATCACCTGGGTGCTGGATGAGCTCGACTGCAACGGCTACGTCGTTATCGAAGGGGCGCTCGACGGTCCGGGACTTGCGCGGCTGAGTTCGGTCGTCGACGCGGTGTGGCGTAGCGAGTGTCCAGGCGGCGGCGAACTGCACCGTCTCGCCTTCGTCGGCCTGGACACCGCCTTCGTCGAGCTTGTCGACCATCCGCTCACCTTGCCGCTGGTAACGGCGATGTCGAGAAGCTGTGGGCCGGCTCCGACACCTCGGTGAACGGCCGCTCCGAGGAGCGGCGCAACGACCGAAAGGACACCGAGATGCGAAAGCTGATCGCCACCGAGTGGATGTCACTCGACGGTGTGGTGCAGGCGCCGAGCTACCCCGACGAGGACCGGAGCGGGGGGTTCGATCGCGGCGGCTGGCATACGCGCTACTTCGATGATCTCTCCATGAATTGGGTGATTGAGACCGTCAGGGGAGCCGGCGGCTATCTGCTCGGGCGAGGCACGTACGAGATCTTCGCCGCCCACTGGCCGAACGCGTCGGAGGAGGAGCAGGTGCTCGCCGAGCCGCTGAATATGCGTCCGAAGTACGTCGCGTCGACGACGCTCGTAGAGCCGCTCGAGTGGCAGCACTCGACGCTGCTCAGGGGCGACGTTGGCGACGCCGTGCGGGCTCTGAAGGCCGCGGATGGAGACGATCTGCTCGTGATCGGCAGCCCGGGGCTGGTCCAATCATTGGTCGAGCACGACCTGCTCGACGAGGTCCGGGTAATGATCGATCCGCTCGTCGTGGGTGGCGGCAAGCGCCTCTTCGGCGACGGCAACCCGATCCGAGCCCTGCGTCTCGTCGAGAGTCAAGTGACGGGCACGGGCGCGATCATCGCGACCTACGCTGCGACCAAATAAGAAACAGGGAGACAGACATATGAAGTTCATGTTGCTGCAGGACTACGCACCGACGGAGGTCGCGGCCGAGTTCATCGGCGCCTGGTCGCCGGAGGATGCGGCGGCGCACATCGAGTTCCAGCGCCAGATGAACCAGCGGCTCACCGAGAGCGGCGAGCTGGTCGAGGCGCAGGCGCTGACCGGGCCTGAGCAGGCGAAGTTCGTCGTGAACGACGGGGTTGGCGCACCGGTGGTCACCGACGGACCGTTCCCAGAGGGCAAGGAGCTGCTCGCGGGCTACCGGATGATCGATGTCGAGTCGCTCGAGCGGGCGATCGAGATCGCGGCGGAGGCCTCGGCGGCGCCCGGGCCGGGCGGCAAGCCGATCAAAACGGTGATCGAGGTGCGCGAAGTAATGGGCGCCCCGATGCCCGAGCAGTGAGCCGAACGCGAGACATCGAGGACCTGCTGCGCGACGCCGCGCCGCGGGTCCTCGCCGCGGTCGCGCGGCGATTCGGCGACTTTGCCGACGCCGAGGACGCGACCCAGGAGGCGATGCTCGCGGCGACCCAGCAGTGGCCACGCCATGGCACGCCCGAGAACCCCGTCGGCTGGTTGATCCACGTCGCGTCGTTGCGGGTCATCGATCGAGCCCGCAGCGACTCCTCGCGGCGTGACCGCGAGGCGGCCGCCGCCGTGCGGGAGCCCCGCGACCCACCCCCGTCGCCGGAACACGACGACACGCTCGCGCTGATGTTCATGTCGTGCCATCCCGAGCTCACGCCGGCGTCGGCGATCGCGCTCACGCTGCGCGCGGTCGCAGGCCTGGCCACGGCGGAGATAGCTGCCGCGTTCCTCGTCCCCGAGGCAACGATGGCTCAGCGGATCAGTCGCGCCAAGCGGACGATCAAGGCCTCCGAGATCGCGTTCCGGATGCCGACCGGCGAGGAGTGGGCGGCGCGCCTGCGCTCGGTCCTGCACATCCTCTACCTGATCTTCAACGAGGGCTACCTGACGACCGGCGGACCGGAGCTGGCGCGCGCCGACGTCTCCCGGGAGGCGATCCGGCTCGCTCGAATCGCCCACCGAGCGCTTCCTGACGATCCGGAGGTTGCGGGGCTACTCGCGCTGATGCTACTGACCGAGGCACGCCGTGCGGCCCGCACGACTGCCGGCGGCGAACTGGTCCCGCTCGACGAGCAGGATCGATCGCTCTGGGACCGCGAACTGATCGCGGAGGGGGTTGAGCTGGCCCGGGTGGCGTCGAGCAAAGGGTCCGCCGGCGAATATCTGATCCAGGCCCAGATCGCTGCACTGCATGACACCGCCGCGCGGTCGCAGGACACCGACTGGCGGCGGATCGCCGGCCTGTATGCCGTGCTCGAGCAGATGACCTCAAACCCGATGGTCTCGCTCAACGGGGCGATCGCTGTCGCCATGTTCGAGGGCCCGGAGACCGGACTCGCGCTCCTTCAGCCACTCGAGCAGCCGTTGGCCGGCCACCATCGTCTCCATGCGATTCGCGCGCATCTGCTGGAGATGGCTGGCGAGCTCGATGCCGCGTTCGCCGAATACGAGACGGCGGCGAACCGAACGACAAACCTCCCGGAGCGGGACTACCTGACGATGAAGGCCGCCCGGGTGAACGAACGGCGCTCCCAAAGCCGGGTCAGTTGACGATGCGGAACGCGAGCGCGACGGTGCGGCCCTGTCGGATGGGAGGCAGCTGTCGGAGCGGTAGCGCCGCGCTCGGCTGGCGGTTCCAGGCCGCGCCTAGCGCCGTGGTAGTCGAGGAGCGAGGTGGGCAGAACAGCGAAAGCCGGCACCCCGGCTACGCCAACACCACCCTGCTCGCGAACGCTATCGCCGACCAAACGTTGAAACGTAGTTCCGCCGGCGATTGACCGCTGTCGCCCCTTTCTTAGAAGCATGACGAAATGGGCCACTGTCGCGTTTTGGCGGAAGCGCGACAATCGTGTCCGCGTCGGACAACGTCTCAATGTTTCGCGGCGATGACCGTCGGAGCGCGATGTCGTAGCCCTTCCGCGCTGGACAACGTTCGGCGGTTGGCCACGACAAAGTTGGGGACGAGACCGCATCTGGTGGCGATTGCGACGGCACGTCAGCAGCATTTTGGACGGGGGCCAGTGAACATCGGCCGGTTTCGGCTCTTGCACCCGCGGATCACAGGTCGTTCGGAAGCTCAATCTTGAAGGCGGCGCGCACTTAGTCCCTGTACAAGTTAACCATCCCATGTAAGACTTGCTTCAAACCTGGGGAGGAGGCGAGATGCAGCTCGCGAACCGCGGAGGACCTGGACGAGGCCGCCGCCCGCACCATCCAGGAGGGGAGCGAGCGCAGGACGACGTAGCCTGGATCCGCAGCTACGTGCTGGAGGAGCGGGACTGACGCCTCGGCACGATCTGCATCTGCCAGGCCTCCAGCCCGGAGGCGGTTCGCCGCCACGCAGGTGCCGCGTCGCTTCCGGTGGACGAACGTGAAGGTCGCCGACACCGTCGTCGTGCGACCCGACCAAGCCGCAGTCGCGGCCTGACGGAGGGGAGGGGTATGAGTCTTCAACGCAAGCTGGTGGTCGTCGTCGCGGCCCTCGTGGCGATGATCGTGCCAATCGCCGCGAGCGGTGCACCACCTGCCGGCGAGTCCGGCGATCCCGAATTGCTCGCAACGCTGGCGGGTGGGGCCGGTTCGGGCAGCACCGTCGGTCCGGGTGGCGCGCTGTACGTGCCCCAGCCGGCGGCCGGCGAGATCTGGCGCATCGATCCCGCGAGCGGAGAGAAGACGCTGTATGCGAGCGGTCTGCCGCGACGGTTCAGCCAGCTCCCGTTCGGCGGCGTGATGGACGTCGCATTCATCGGCTCCACGGCGTACGCGCTCGTCAGCGTCGTCGGATCCCAGTTTCCGGCGGACCTGTTCGCCTGTCACCCTCAAACCGTCGGGATCTACCGCGTAGACGGGCCGACGAGCTCGACCGTCGTCGCGGACATCGGCACGTTTGCGTGCATCAATCCGCCGCCGCCGGACATCGCCATTGTCGTGCCGACCGGGGTGCAGTACGCGCTCGAGACCTACCGCGGTGGGTTCCTCGTCACCGACGGCCACCACAACCGCGTACTGCACGTGACGCTCGACGGCAACGTGACCGAGATGATCCAGTTCGGGAACATCGTGCCGACCGGGCTCGCGGTCTCAGGCAACACGATCTACCTGGCGGAGGCCGGCCCCGTCCCGCACCTGCCGCAGAACGGCAAGGTCGTGTCGTTCGAACCGGGCTCGTCCAGCGTGACGGAGGTGGCGCACGGGGCTCCCCTTCTCGTCGATGTGGAGCGCGGACGTGGTCGCACGCTGTTCGCTCTCTCGCAGGGAGTGTTCCCCTGCGGTGCCGACCCCGCGTGCGCCGGGTCTCCGGCGTCGCACGACACCGGCAGCCTCGTGAAGGCCAACGCGAACGGCACGTTCACGACCATCGCGGACGAGCTAGACCAGCCGACGTCGCTCGAGCTCGTCGGGACCACCGCGTACGTGGTCACCCTCGGCGGCGAGATCTGGAAGATCGGCGATGTCTCGGGTCCGCCCTACGGCGAATCGAGTTAAGAAAGTAGGCGGCAATCGTGGGTTCGGCGGCCGAGCTCCTGGAGCTCGGCCGCCGCGCCTGGGTTCAGAGGAAGCTCGTCCTCTCAGCACGTCGAGCGAGGATTACCGGCCACACATTCGAGGTGCCCGGTGGTGCGTCGGACCAGAGGGACTCGGCGCTGGCGCTGGTGTACGTGATAGGCGCGTACGCGATCACATTTGGAATCATCACCATCGGTGGGGCGTTCTATCTCCCTATCGACGGGACAGACAGCGCGCTAGTCGTCCTGGGCGTTTCGCCTCGATTCTGTTCGGAATCGTGATGTTCGCGAGACCAGGTGACGGTGCGTTCGTACTCCTCGCGCTGATCGCGGTGTTCGCGCTCGTAACGGGAATCAGCCAGGTCGTGGCCGCAATCGGGGGAAAGCGTCTGCTCGAGCGCGACGCCAGGCAGCTCGTCGCTCGGGCGAAACTGCACATGCCCTCCTAGTTGTAGGTGACGCGAGCTGAAGGCCGACCTGCAGATGCATCTGTTGTAGTGGTCAGCTCGCGGGCACAGTCGCACGATCGTCGCTTTGAGCGCGATCCGGCAAAGCGACGTGAAGCTGCGCCCGCGAGCTGATGCCGAGCTTCGTGAACACCTTGTGCAGGTGGTACGCGACTGTACGAGGGCTGATGAACAACCGTGCGCCGATTTCGGGGTTCGAGAGACCGTCGCGGGCGAGCCGGGCCACCTGGGTCTCCTGGGGTGTGAGTTGGCTGCTGGTCTCGACCGAGCGTTTGCGCGCGGTCTCGCCGGTCGCCCGCAGCTCGCGCCGCGCGCGCTCGGCGAACCCGTCGGCACCCATTCCGAAGAACATCTCATGCGCGATGCGCAACTGCTCACGTGCGTCAGTACGCCGGCGCTCGCGGCGAAGCCACTCGCCATAGAGGAGATGGGCACGGGCCAGCGCCGTACGGACCTGGGTCCGGCCAAGCCGATCGATCGACTCCCGGTACAGGTCCTCCGCTGCTTGACCCTCGCTCACCAGGGCGCGTGAGCGCGCCTCGATGCCCAGCCCCCAGTCGGTGCCGCTCAGCCGGGTTCGCTCAGTGAGTTGCTCGAGCGCGGCCGCCGCGCGCTCCGGCTCACCGCTACGCGCAGCCGCCTCGATTAGTTCGGCGAACAGCTGACCGAACCCTTTCAAGACATGGTGATCGCATGAGCGTTGGGCGGCGGCGAGGGCGACCTCGTAACGGCCAAGGCCGTTATGCAGTACAGCGCTTGCATACTCCGTCCCGCTCACCGCCTCGTCGTAATTCTTGTGGGTCGCCTCTCGGAGCGCAGCCTCGATCCGCTCCATGGCTCTGCCCTCCCTTTCGCGCCAGGCTGCGAGCAGCATGGAGGCCTCGTTGGAATTTGCGCTGCCGGTTGCCTGGCTGATTGCGTCCGCCTCTTCGAGAAGCGCCGCCGCGCTCGAGAGCTCGCCGGCATGGATCTCGAACTCAGCTCGCACCTCGAGAGCGGTAGGAAGCACGGAGAGTGCGCCCGCGTCACGCGCCAGCTGTACGTGACGGGCGGAAAGCAGACCCCAGTTCTCGTCGTCCCACAGCGACCGGGCAATCCCGCACGCGTACCAGAGCTCGTGCATCTCTCCTTCTTCGCGGAGCGGCTCGCTGCGGAAAGCGATCAGCGCTCGTCGCAACAGATCCGTGCCCGCCGGGAAGCCATCACTGAGCAGCCGCCCCCAGCCGGTCAGTAAGAGCTCGGCGGCGCGCGGCGGCTGCGCAGGCGCAGCGGCGCCGACAGCCTGCGCGACCTCCAGCCGCGTGCGCCCATCTCCCACCTGGAGCGCGGCATGAAGCGCGTCAAGATAGGTCTCACGAGCGAGCGTAGGGTTAAGCGGTTCGAGCCGCATAGCTGCTGAGAGAAGGAGCAGCGGAGCGTCGTTGCCGCGACTCTGCACGAAGGCGATTTGCGCGCGCAACCGCTCGGCGAGCGCTCGCTGGAGCTCGTCGAGGGGTGCCATCTCAGCGCTGACGACCAGTCCGAGCGCGGACTCGGGTGCGCCAGCCTGCATCTTGGCTTCCGCCGCGGCGAGGGCGCGCACCGCCCGTGGTGCCGAGTCTGGGGTCAGTGCGACCGCGCGTTCGAGGAACGCGGCCGCCGCGGCGAGGCCGCCGCGGGCCTTTGCATGGTCGGCCGACCGCTCCAGTTCCGCCGCGACTGCCTCGTCGGGCCCTGACGCAGCATGGGCTCGGTGCCACGCCCGGCGGTCGGGGTCGACCGCCGCATCGGTCGCTTCCGCCAGCGCCCGATGCACCTCCCGCCTCTGGTGCGGCGACGCCGCCCGGTAAACGGCCGAGCGCACAAGCGGATGACGAAAGGTCACCCGCGTACCAAACTCCAACAGCCCCTCCGCCTCGGCAGCGTCCGCTGCCTCCACCCCGATCCCCAGCCGATCGGCCGCCCGCCACAGCAGGAGCGGGTCGCCGAGCGGCTCCGCCGCCGCGAGCAACAACAGCCGCTGGGTCCTCCCCTGAAGCTGCGCTAGCCGTCGCTTGAAGCTGTCCTCGATGCGGCCCGAAAGCGCTTGCGGCCGCGGGATCCCGAACCCGCCCGCTAGTTCCTCCGGCGCCAACCCACGCGGCAGCTCCAGCAGCGCGAGCGGATTCCCGCGCGTCTCGGCCACGATCCGGTCCCGCACCCGCTCGTCCAACGGACCGGGTAGCACCGTGCCCAACACTGCCCGCGCATCTGCGTCGCCAAGTCCGTGGATGCGCACCCCCGGCAGTCCGGTCAGCTCTTCGCCCGGCCCACGCACCGCGAATACCAACGCGACCGACTCCGCCTGCAGCCGCCGTGCCACGAAGGCAAGCGCTTGCGCTGACGCCCGATCAAGCCACTGGGCATCGTCAACGACGCACAGCAGTGGCTGCTCATCGGCCACCTCGGACAGCAGGCCGAGCACGGCGAGGCTAACGAGAAAGCGATCCGGCGCCGGTCCAACCGTCAACCCGAACGCCGTACTCAGAGCATCGTGCTGTGGTGCCTGCAGGCGTCCTAGATGATCCAGCATCGGCGCGCATAGCTGTTCCAGCCCGGCGAATGCAAGCTCCATCTCGGACTGGACACCCGCAGTACGCGCCACACGAAAGCCCGACGCCCGCCCGACG
>WNGI01002717.1_pt1 | contig 15409 bp, 11 predicted proteins | sample 5400621 | NCBI WGS metagenome assembly WNGI01 (sample SAMN13153374, study PRJNA577476) | soil metagenome | isolation source: 20 cm soil or saprolite under Garry oak tree replicate 1 | place: USA:California | collected 2016-06-15 | reverse complement strand
GATCCGGCCGTTCTGGGCATGCGCCGTACCGGACACGCCGACCACCAGCGCGGCCAGAACAGCGAGGCTCAGGAATCGCATAAAGGCTCCTCCTCGAAAAGTGTCATTAGCGGTTGAGCCGCATTTCCGCGCGGGCATAGAGGTAGCGGCCGTTGTAGCCGAACGGCGAGGCGGCCGCCCACGGGAAGACGCCGAAGTTGTTGTTGTAATCCTTTGCGGTATTCACGCCGTCCACAATCGTGAGCGACTTGGGCTGATCGGGATAGGTGTCGAACAGATTGCGGACGCCGAGCGACAGATCGATGTTGGAAAAGTGATAACCGAGCTCGGCATCGAACAGTCCCTTCGCGCCATAGTTGTCGCGGCAGAGGTCGCAGTACCCCGGCTGCGCCGATGAGAACGTGCCGTAGTAGGATCCGCGCACGAGCGCGTGCAGCCGGCCCTGGTTGTACTCGCCGGTGAGCGTCCCACGCCAATCAGGCCGCTCCTCGGTGATCCCGATGTAGGTCACGGAGTCGATGATGCCGGTTTCCGTGCTGGCTCCGGTCGTATCGAGCGCCGCGGGCAGCGGATCGGTGCGCAGGATCTTGTTCTTCGTGTAATTCACCGCCGCCGTCCAGTCGATCGTCCCCTGGCCGGCCGGCATCCGGAGCGAGCCCGTCAGGTCGATACCCTGCGTCCGGGTATCGAGTCCATTCGTGAAGTACTGGATGCCGCTGATGTTGGCGAAGTTGTTGGCGGCCAGGATGGCCTGCGTCACGCTGTCGTCGAACGTCGCGCTCAACAGGATGCGGTGATCGATCTTGATCTGGAACACGTCGAGCGTGAAGGTCACGTTGTCGTTCGGACTGAACGCGAGTCCCGCGCTCAGGTTGACCGATTTCTCCTCCCGCAGCTTCTTGGCGCCGAACAAAATCGCAGCGGAATCGGTCACCGGGGCGGTGAAAACGTCCGTGGGGACGCCGCCGATCACATTGGTGGACACGTGGCTGAAATGCGACTGCGCCAGCCCGGGCGCACGGAAGCCCGTGCTCCCCGCAGCCCGGAACAGGACCTTGGGCGACGGTTGAAAGCGAAACGCCAATTTGCCGGTGAACAGCGAGCCGAAATCGGAGTAATTCTCGAACCGCCCGGCGACGTTGGTGAGGAACTTGGGGCTTAGATTCGTCTCGAGATCGGCATAGGCACTGGCATTGGTCCGATGGGAGTCGGACTCATCGCCGGGACGGAATCCGGGGAACACCTGCGAGTACGGCCGCGCGTCGCCACCGCCCGGCGCCGCGTTATTCCCGTCGACGTACGACGCCAGCTCACCGCGCTCGATCTGGTAACCCTCCCGCCGGTACGCGGCGCCGACCGCCACGTTCACCGGCTCCGGCAGTCCCATCGTCACCGACTTCGCGGCGTTCACGCCGACGGTCAGCTCGTCTCGCTGCAGCCGTCCGGCGAAGAACGATGTCTTGTTGGCGATCTCATCTCCGGTACCCGGGATGCTATCGGGTCCGGGCGCGCACGGGTTGGCGGGATCGAGGCACGGCCCGAGGGACACGTTGAGCGTATGGCGGACGTTGTAATCGAACCGGTTGAAGCCGTACGCCGCGCCGAGATCGATCGACCAGCCGCCCGTCGCGGTGCGGATGCCCCCCGCGACGGAACGGTCGGTCACGTTGGGCGCGAATTCGGGCAGGTACCCAAAGGGGTAGATCTCGGGCCAGTTCCGCCCGCCGAGGCTCGCGCAATCCACGGCGCAGCGTCGGTACCCGTTGCCGGTGCCCCTGCGGAAGCTGTAACCGGCGAAGCTGTAGAGCTCCGTGGTGCCGCGCTCGTTCAGCGGCAGCCGAAAGTTCATCATCGTCATCACGTCTTTCTCGAGCCCGTCGCCCCAGTGGTGATTGGGCTGCGGCACGGCGTTCCGCTTGACGATGACCTTGCCGTTGACGATCGAGTCGGCGACACCGGTGCCGGCGTCTTCATAGATGTCGGCCCAGGCGCGATTGGTCGGCTGCCGGTCGAGGAACTCGGCGAACAGGCCGAGCGAGCCGCGGCCGACTCCGATGCCCCACCCGCCGTTCAGATTGACCGTCGTACCGTCGTCGGGATAGTTGGCGGTATGGTAGCGGCCGACGCTCGTGTTCAGGAAGGGCGTGAACTCCCCTTCCTTGAGCACCAGGTTCACAACACCGGCGATCGCGTCCGATCCGTACTGCGCCGACGCGCCGTCGCGCAGCACGTCGATGCGATCGATCGCGCTCGAGGGGATCGCGTTGAGATCGACTCCGCTCGAACCGGCGCCGGTCCCGTACGCAAACGTGTTGACGAGCGCGGTCTGGTGGCGGCGCCAGCCGTTCACCAGCACGAGCGTCTGATCGGGTGAGAGGCCCCGCAGCGTGAACGGCCGCACGATATCCGTCGCGTCCGTGACGCTTTGGTGCGGGAAGTTTATCGAGGGCGCGAGCGATTGCAGAATCTGCCCGGTCTCGGTGACCCCCTGCTTCGTCAGGTCCTCAGACGTGAAGATGTCGACGGGCACGGCCAGCTGCTCCGCCGCGGTGTGGCGCGCCCGCGAGCCGACCACCACGTCCACCGGCGACAGGCTGATCGGCTGTGCGGTCAGCGCGAAGTCCTGGGTCACGGCACCCTGGTCCAGGACGACGCGCGCCGTGCGTGGCTGATAGCCGAGCAGCCGGACACGCAGCGTGTAGACGCCGGCGCCGAGGCCGCGGAGCTCGTAGCGTCCCTGGTCATCGCTCGTCGCGCTGAGGCCGCTGCCCTCGGCGCTGATCGAAGCGTGAGCGAGCGGGGCGCCGGCCGCATCGGTGACGCGGCCTCGGACGGTGCCGCTTTGGGCCAGGACAACGGACGGCAAGATGCACAGACCAGCGAGGAAGCTTGCAGCTCGCATATTCATGCCTCGTCAAGGGAAGTGACGGTCGCCCTAGTGCTACCGTGCGTCTGCAAAACCGTCAAGCGACGCTAGTGGTGGTGCCCATTCCACGGATCGCCCTCCAACCAACGACAGGCTGCCGTCGGCGGCGCCGGCCTCGGCGACGCGCACGTCGCGATACTTGGCGAGCTCGCGTCGCATCACGTCGAGGACTTGAGCGGCTCGAGCCGAGTCGCCCGGGGCGGCAGGACGCAGCGGCATCAGCCGCAGGTGGAGGTCCTCGTTCGATACGGTGCCGGCCATCGCATGCTCGGCGGCCATGGTGGCTTGCTCGTCAGGTTCCTGGTCTTCGGCGGTGCTCGCTCCGCCGCGGTGGCAGGCGACGAGGAGCGCATATAGTAGAAGGGTCGCGCGACGCATCAGCGAGCTGCCCCTCCGTTTCCAAAGTGCCCCAGGACGGCACGCAGCTCGGTGAGCCGCTGGCCGATCGCATCATGCGACAACGCGGCGAGGTCGGCCGGCAACAGCCGGCGGCTCGTGCACTCGAACGCAGCGATCAAGCGCTGGTACTCGAGCTCAGCCGGATAGGCCGGGGGCTGAAAGTCGGCGATCAGCTCCTCGAGGAGCTTGGCTGAGAGCATCGGCTGTTTTTCGATCGCCATACGGCGACTGGCGCGCACGAGGACCGCTTCGATGTCGGCGGGCGACATTGCGCTCGGCACGTCCCGGAAGAGCGCTGCTGCCTGCGTGCCGGGCTCGAGCGGGATCTGCAGCCGTGCGCGCAGGCTCTCGAATACGAGCGCCCGTTCCTCACCAGTCGCGGGCGGAAACAGCGGGATGTGCTCTTCGGCACGACCCTGCCGTTTGAGATCGACAGGCACCAAATCCGGCCGCGACGTCATCAGGAACCAGATTACCTTGCCGCGCCGCCGGGTATCCCCCATGAACGCGGCCAGCGTCGCGAAGACACGCTCCGAGACACCCGAGTCCGCGCCTTTCATCTCGCGGTTGCCGAGCGCGGCATCGGCCTCGTCGATGACGACGGCAACGGGACCCAGCGCATCGAGCAGGCCGAGAATGCGCTCGAGATTGGCCTCGGTCTGTCCCTGCCACATGGAGCGGAAGTTGAGCAGCTCCACGACGGGGATGCCGATCTCGGCGGCAAAGCAGCGCACCATGAAGCTCTTGCCGGTGCCCACCGGTCCGCACACGAGAAAGCCCATGGGCACGACATCGAGTCTGCCCTCACGCAGCGCGGCGGCGGTCTCTCGCAGCAAGGCCTTTGCGCCCTCGTTCCCCGCTACGGCATCGAGACCCACGGAGCTCGTCAAGAAGGTGAGCAATCCACCGCTCGCCTCTTCGATGAGGCGCTTCTTCTCGCGGGCGAGCGCGTCGGGATCCAGCGGGGCCCCGTTGGAGTCTGCTTCCGCCAGCAGGCTTTCGAGATGCAGGCACGTCAGCCCCGACGTGAGGACGGCGACTTTGGGAGCATCGATACGAGAAAACGTCTGCGGCGTGGCGCCGCGGCCCGACAAATAGGCATACCGCTCACGCTCGTCCGGAACGGGCACCAGAAGCTCGAACGTTCGCGCATCCGCGACGAGAGCTTCGTTCAGCGCCGACGTACTTTCGGAGACCAGGCAGAACGTGACTTGCCGCTGCAGGAACAGCGGATCGGCCGACCAGCGCCGCAGCGTGACGATGGAGTTTCGATCTTCCACCGGTAACTGCCCCGGATTTCCGGCCGGCGCGACGGTCTCCGCGAAGTCGATGATGACTGCGGCGGAGAATCGCGGATTCTCCTTCAACTGGTATAGGAGATACGTCTCGAGTACCTGGAGCGCGCGGTCGGGGTCGCGCGGCTGCGTCTGCGCGAGGTTTGTGCCGCCCACGCGGTCGTAGGCCTTCAGCACCGTGCGGAAATCCTGTTCTGCCTGCGCATCGGTGAAGCGGATTCCCGAGCCGCGGTCATAGAGGACGATCACCGTCCGATCGGCGAACATGACCTCGCCGAGGAAGTCCCCGATTGTGCCGTGGCGACGTGCGCCCAAAGGGTGGATGTCGCGGACGCCCGGGCCGTGTAGAATGAACGCATTGATGCCGCGTTGGCGGATTCGGCGCTGCAGGGTGCGCGCCCAGTCCGCGAGCGGGGGCTGCTCGTCGGTCGGTCGTGGCACGACGCAGAATAAACGCGTTGGAACCACGAACAGCTAGAGGAGTATCCCCGGGGCATCCACCTGGGAGGACCCTATGTATCGGACCGCCGTGCTGTACTCGGTTTTGCTCATCGCTCCAGCTGCCCTCACTGCGCAGCAACCGACCGTGCCGCACGACAGCGTCCGCGGTGCCATTCGCGCGATCGACATGCGCGCACGCACGCTCGACGTCTCGGCCGGCGTCGGGTATGCGCTGCGCGTGGTGCGGCTGCAGCTGCCCGCGAGCGCCACGATCACCGACCGCGCCGGTGGGGATGCGCAGCCCGACACCATCGCCCTCGCCCAACTCAAGCTCGGCGATGTGGTCCACGCGCAATTCGGCGGATACGCAGCACCCTTCGTCGTCTACACAATCGAGCGCGTCGGCAGCATGGCTGCCGGCCTGAAGTCCACGCCATGACGCGGCACATGGGTCTCGTCGTGCTGGTCGTGACAGCCGTGGCCTGCAAGCCACCGAAACCCGGCGATCCCCTCGGCGGTCTGTCGGCCGCAGAGCGCGCCCGTTTCGACAGCGGCCGCGCCATTTTCGACAGCACGTTCACGGCGGCGACCGGCCTCGGCCCGCTGTTCAATGCGAGCGGCTGCGGCGAGTGCCACGAGGAGCCGGTCACCGGCGGCGTGGGCGACGAGGTCGAGCGGCATGCCGCGGTCTTCCATCCAGAGCGGATCGGGTTTGTCTGTGACCAGCTTGCCGACAAGGGCGGGCCGGTCTTCCAGGACAGCGTGACTCCGGCGCTGCGCGCGGCGCTCGGCATCGACAGCGAGCCTCTGCCGGCGGGCGTGACGACCGTGGCGGCGCGGACCACGCCCGATATTCTGGGGTTCGGCTTGCTCGACGCCGTGCCGGACTCCGTCATTCTTTCGTACGCCGATCCCGACGATACCAACCGCGACGGCATTTCGGGACGTCCCAATCGCTTCCTTGATGGACGGCTGGGCCGCTTTGGCCGGAAAGCATTCGTGCCGACGCTGCGCGAGTTCAACGCCGGCGCGTTTCCCACCGAAGTCGGCATTACCGATCCTGCCGCGCCCGACGAGAACACCGTGACCGGCAGTCCGTTGCCCGTGGGAACCGACCCCGTGCCTGAGCCGGAGCTGAACGCGCGAGGCCTCGAGCTGACGGACGCGTTCGTGCAGTTGCTCGCGCCCCCCGCGCCGCTCAAACAGTCGAAAGAGGCGCAGCACGGTCGCGACGTCTTTACGCGTATCGGGTGCCCCAGCTGTCACATCCCCACGTTGCGCACGGGTGATAACCCGATCGCGGCGCTCAGCCACAAGGACGTAGCCGCGTATTCCGATCTGCTGCTCCACGACATGGGCCAAGAGCTCGCCGACATTTGTTTCGGTCTCGCCACGCCGAGCGAGTTTCGCACGGAACCACTGATGGGGCTGCGGTTCTCGACGCATTTCCTGCACGACGGCCGTGCCACGACGCCCGAGCAGGCCATCGACTTTCACGGTGGGGAGGCGTCGCGCTCGCGCGATCTGTTCCGGGCGCTGCCCGCGGGCGATCGCGCGGCGGTGGTGGCGTTTTTGAAGACGCTTTAAGCGGTCAGCGGTGCAGCCGCTCGAAGTGAGGCTTCTCGACCAGGAGATTGAACAAGAGGATCGCCGCGTGTGCGAATGCGGCGGCGATCAGGCCGGGGAGTGAGCGCGTGATCAGCGCGAGGCCATACGTCGGCAGATAACCGATCGTGTACATCGGACTCGACAGGAAACGGTAGGGCCCGGTCGAAACGGGCCCTACCGCTTCATCCGGTTCGAAGAAATTGTGCCAGTAGTACGCGTTGCTGCCGAGGGTGCGCGCGGCCCAGAGCTTGGTGCCGAGGCCGATGATGACGAGTGTTGCGCCGATCGCGAGCGACGCGGCGGTCCCAAGCGGCATGTCCCAAGTGCCGCGCGTCGCGACGCATAACACCACGAACGCGAAGGCGTCGTTGTTCATGATGATCGCCGCCGTGCGCCGGAAGCGCCGAAAGGCCTCCGCTCGTCCGAATCGCTGCGTATAGGCGCCGGTGCGATCTTCCCGCCGCAGTACCCCGCCCACGAACAGCACGTAGGTCAATCGGCTGAGAATGGCGTACCCAAAGACGGCGGCCTGTGCGAGCGTCACGGTCGCAAAGATACTCGCCCGCCACCCTGCTGGCATTTGTTGTGGTTCCCATGCAACAGTGACGATCAGAGCGATCGCAAGGGTATAGCCCAGACAAGGAGCCCGACATGAAGCCTATCCGTCTAACAGCGATCGCGCTGGCGTCACTAGTGCTTGCCTGCACCCAAGACCCCCTTGGCCCGCCGCCGCGCATCATGGCGCTCCCGCGTGCGCTGACCGTACAGGAACAGCAACTGATCCAGGCGGATAACCGCTTGGCAATCAAACTTCTCAAACAAGCCTCCGTCGACACGCGCGACTCGGTGCCGAACCTGTTCGTCTCGCCGTTGTCGGTCGCGATGGCGCTTACGATGACGTACAACGGCGCCGCGGGAGAGACGGAAGCCGCGATGCGCTCGACGCTGGAGCTGGACAGCATGACCGTCGATGAGGTGAACGCCGCGAACCAGAGCCTCATCGCCCTGCTGCGAGGGCTCGACCCTCATGTCAAGTTCCAGATCGCGAACTCGATCTGGTACCGTCTCGGCTTCCGCGTGGAGCAGCCCTTTCTGGATGCGAACCGCACGTATTTCGACGCGCGCGTCGACTCGCTCGATTTCTCTGATCCGGGCGCGGCGCAGACGATTAACAACTGGGTAAATGCGCAGACCAACGGCCTGATTCCCGAGATCGTGCCGAGCCCTCTGCCCAGCGATGCGCTGATGTATTTGATCGATGCGATGTATTTCAAGGGCGATTGGACGCAGCAGTTCGACAAGGCCCTTACGGCCCCCCGGGCCTTCCACCTGACCGACGGTTCGACGGTCCAGGTGCCCACGATGACGTTTGGGCAGGAAGCCGCGATTCGAACGGCCTCGACTTCACAGGGACGGATGATCGACCTGTCGTACGGCGGGGCCGCGTTTTCGATGACGATTCTGCTGCCGGCCGAGAACCTGAACGTGGACAGTCTGCTTGCGAACCTTACGCTCGACGACTGGAACACTGGGGTGGCGGCGCTCGATACGTTCGTGACTGAGTTCTATCTGCCCAAGTTCAAGCTCGAGAACAATCTCACTCTCAATGCCACGTTGTCCGCCTTGGGTATGGGCGTTGCTTTTTCCGATTTCGCGGATTTCACCCGTATGACCGCCAGCGGCGTGAAGATTTCGGAGGTGAAGCATCGGACGTACGTCGACGTAAACGAGGAGGGCACAGAAGCCGCGGCGGTGACGTCGGTGGGAATGGGAACGACGAGCGTCGGCCCGCCGGTGTTCAACGTTGATCGCCCCTTCGTTTTTGCGCTGCGGGAGAACTTGTCGGGCACGATTCTCTTCATGGGCGTGATCCGGCACCCGCCGGACGCTCCCTAGAAAGCCTCGCCGACCGAGAAGTACAGCAGACCCCCGTCGCGGCCCCACGCATAGTCGAGCCGCAGGTGCATCGGATACTTCGCGGTCAACTGGTAACGGGCACCGAGCCCGCCTGCCGGCAGCAAGACAGCCTCGAAGATGTCTCCCGCCGAGGCGGCAACCTGCCCGACACTGCCGAACACGACGGCACCAAAGCGCGCGCGATGCCCGCGCAATTCCACCTGCACGACATTGCCGTAATGATCGCGATAGCGCCCCTGGGTGTAGCCGCGCATGGTGTAGCGGCCGAACCCCAGCGTGCACAACCCATAGAATGGCGCATCGCCCGGCGCGGCGCAGGCATTGAGATTCGTCACGAGGACCAGATCGCGGCTGCGCAGTCCGTTGTACCAGGACCACGAAACAGTGTAGCGTTGGAAGCTCCCCGACTCGCCCGCGGACGTCGAGAAGAACCTCGCCTTCAGCTCCGCGAGCGATCCGTGCACCGGCCAGTAATCGTTGTCGCGCGTGTCGAACTCACCGTTGAGCCCCGGCGCGAGCAGTTGCGCGCGCGTTTGATCGGGGACCGGCAGGCCCGGCAATGAATCGCGCAGCTCGACCGTCGTCTCCAGCCAGAGCATGGAGGCCCCGAGGTACACGTCGCCGGCGATGCGGCGGAGCACCACGCCGCCGGTCATGAAAACGGTCTGATGGAGCGGCACGGATCGCCCCGCTTCTCCCGCATCGATGCCGACGCCGTAAAAGGCGTAATTCAGGTCGAGGTAGTTGACCAGCCCGCGGACCCGCCAGGTGTCACGCTTGAAGCGCGCCACTTCGACCGCCATGACACCCCAGGATCCGTTTTCGCTCGCGAGCCCGCCAACGGCGCCGGTCGAGGGCTTCACCGTAGTGTCGTCATCGAAGCGATGAATCAGTCCGACGAGCACCGCTCCGCCCCAGCCGATCTGCGAGTTACGAAACGGCATTGGCGCGATGAGCGGGGTGACGCCCTTACCCGTCCTGCGTTTCGTGCCCTGGCCGGGTTCGGCCGTCGGATCGAGCGACGGAACGTCGACGGCGCTGGGGTCCACAACAGGTGGGCCTTCTTGCGCAGGCGCAGGGACGACGGCGAGGGCGGCTGAGAGGATGGCAACGATCACGCGGAAGATTGGGTGGCACTGCCCAACGGTGGCTCTTGGACCTTAGTGAAGCAAGCGGTGAGCTGAGTCTCAGTATGCGAAGTACGTCACTACGCTCACTCCGAGACCTGTGTCGGTCCAACCGACGTCCAGTCCGAGGAGCGTCCGCCTGGCGAACTGCGCCCGACCGCCGAGCCCGATGGTCCATTCGCGCCGTAGCTCGGAGAGGGACTGGTCCGGCTCCCCCAGCACCCCGGCATCGGCCAGCACCAGCCACCACAGCCGCACTGGATTCATCGGATCGGCACGCAGAATAACGGCCTCGCGACGCACGTCCACCGACAGGAACGCCTGGACCGACGCGATCTGGTTGCCGCCGGCGTGTAAGCGGAACCCCCGCGGACCCACCACGCCGTCGTCCGGGAGCCCCGTCGTGAGCTGCTCGTAAGCGAGGAAGTAGGGCAAGTTGTCCGAGGGGAGCACGAACCGCTGGCGCAGCGCGAGCACCGTGCGCCCGCTCTCGCCCAACGACATGAATTCCCTGAGCCCCACCAGGTACCGATGGTAAGCGCGGTCGCTCCCGCGCGAATCGTCGCGCAACCGGCCCACGGCGACGAGCGCTTCGAGGTACGCGCCGCGCTTGGGGGCCACCCAGTCGTCGCGCGTGTCGATCACGAATCCCAGGCGACCCTCGAGTCCGGTGTAGCGCGTCGTGTCGTCGACCCGTCCCGCCGCTACGTCCGCCGCGAACAACGACGGTTGCTCGGCGATGGCGGAGGTCCGGTAGTGCCGCGCCTGGCCCGCCACGTGGATCCAGAGCGGACCCGCAACGTGCCGCTGCGCGGCGACGAACGCCGTCGAACGCAGCAGCGCATAGCGGTAATACAGGATGCTGTAGCGTTCTTTGAGTGAGTCTTGGACGAGCTCCTTGTTGTCGGGACCGAAGTAGGGCGTCCGCACCATCCGCTCCGAGCCCGCGAGCAGGAAGAAACGCCAGCCGGTCACCAGGGCGGGCGCCAGGAACTGGATTCTGACGTCGGCGGATCCCGTGACGCCGTAGCGGCCCATCACCTTGAGCTCGGCCCGAAGCGGCGCGGGGCCGGGTCGCACCGGGGGACTGTAGACGAGACCGAGGCCCAAGCCCAAGGCCTGTTGCCCACCGACTGGAACGTCGATGGTCAGGCTCCTCCGCCAACTGTCGTCCGTGGTCGGCGGCACCGGCTGCACGAGCCCGTTAATGGCGCGGTATCCCAGCCGCTTGAGGGCGCTGTTCGTGTCGCCGAACAGCCGATCACGCAGCCGCTCCGTGCTGTGGACCGCGGCACTGTCCTGGCCGGCAGCCCCGCCCGCGAGTGCCATCAACAGGGCCGCTCCGTGAAGGAGCCTCAGCGCCGGATTCGTTGTACCTCGAACGGCATCACGACGCGGAGTGAGAGGAGCGGGCCTTGCTGGTCCACCGGCCACCGCAGGTCAGGCGCCCCAGCGAAGGAGTACACGAACTCCGGGATGAGCAGGAATCGGGACACACGCAGCTGAACGGAGAGGTTGGGCGCCAGCAGAAATTCCAATCCGGCAGAGGATTGCGGGGTCCCAGTTCCGGCCGACACCGGTTCGGCCTGTTGGGTGAATCGCACCGCACCGATCGTCACGCCCGCGACCACTTCCACGGGGCCGGCCGGATACTGCAGCCCCACATCGGCGGCGAAGGTTTGGGCACGGTCCCGCACCTGGAACGTACCCCCCGTGTCCGTCTGAACCGCGGAGCTGCCGAAGTAGTAGACCCAGCGTGCCCCGATGTAGATCAGACGGCCCGCCCCCACGCCCGCGATCAGTCCGGCGCCACCGTGCCAGGCGCTGCTCGTGCCGTAGCTGGCGATAGCACCGAACTGCGCTTCGCCCAGCTGCGCGGCCAGGTTCGCAGGCAGCAACGCCTGAGCCAGGGCCACCGCGATCTCTGCCCCCCTCCCCCTGCCCCAGCGGCTCACAAGCCATCCTTGCCCACGCGCACCAACCGCCGCATGTACTCGCTCGGCGGTGGAAGCAGCCGATCGAGTGTAGCGCGATCGTGCAGCCACGTGACGGTGCCTTCCAGAAACGCGATGTCGACGAGGGGTACGAGCGATTCCGCTCCCGAGAACACCATGGCCACCTCACCGTCCATGAACATCCCCCGGTAGTCCTGGTTCTGGGAGCCGACGATGGCATAGCTGGCTGCTCCCGGGACCCCGCGCACGCGCTGGTATATCTGGTCAGCGAGCTGCGCGAGCGCGGTCTCGAGCGTGTCGGCACCCCGGGCTGACTTCTCCGAGTTGTAGGTCGCTTCGCGATAGCGGAGGTAGGTATCCATGAACTGACGCCACTCAGGTGCCGCAGAAACCGTGGACCAGAACGCGCCAGTGGCGATGAACTGGACTTTCTGGTGGAGTTTGGGGGGCGCCGCAGCCGCCACGCCCGGGTGTGTCGCCGCATCGGCGACCGCCGGCTGAGCGGTGTCGAAAAACGGCATCAGTCCCTTGAGAAACACGGTCTGTCCAACTTGCTCGATCCAGGTCTGCGCCCGGCTCGCCAACCCGCGCTGGTCCGGGGGAAGGGTGTACAGCCCCACTTGCAACATCCCGCCCGCTTTCCCGATCAGTTCACCGAGTGTATCGCGCACCATCAGCAGGCGGCCGGCCAGCTCCCAGCTGCGGGTCAGCTGGGGAGCGCCGTAGCTCGGCATGTTGAGCGCTGCCGGCGCCACGATGAGAACCTGCGTGCCCCGGAGGCAGGCGCCCACAAGCAGCCCGGCGTACATGAAGGAGTTCCACAGCGAATCAGGAACCTTGATCACCGCTCCGTTCCCCATGAGCGAGTACAGCAGCGCCTTGCCGACGTTCAGCGGCTTGGGGAGGTATCCGGTCCCATTGGTGAGCTGGAGCGCTCGTGTGGAGAAGACCCGCGCAGCGTCCGCAACCTGCGGCAACGAGCCCTCAGCGGCGACATCGGGCGGTGTCTGGAAGCGGAAGGGAGGCGGGAGATCGCTCTCCGCGATACCTTGGCTCAGCAGCAGGTTGCGAGCGGCCCGCTTGAGCTCGAGCAGCGCGGGACCCTTCACCCGGATCGCGCGGTCGTCCCAGGTCGGCCCCATGTACTGCTGTCCGACGCCCATGCCGGTGTACAGGGCCTCGCCTCGGTAGGGATTGGCCTCGGTCACGTCGTGGAACACGATCTTCCGATGGTCTCGCATCACGTTGTCGGGATATCCGAACACCGTCGACACCAATCCACCGCTCCAGAACGAAGGATCGGCCCGGTTCGTGATGTTGACGTGAACCTTGACGCGGTTGCGAAGCCAGGCGTCCCCGTATTGGCGCGCCTCGGCCTGCAGGACTCTGGAGTCGCGCACCGCTGCGCGCACTCGTTCCAGGACCGCCCGCAGGCGGGCTGTCTGCGCCGGCGTGGCAGCAGTCACCTCAGCCGACGCGTGCAGCGGGTCCTCCAGGATCGTCATCCAGATCCGCGATTGCCTCGCTTCGTAGTAGTGCTCGTCGAGGAAGATGAAGTACATGGGGATCCGGCCGACCGAGTCGTATGCCTCCACTCGTTCCGCCAGCGTAGTCAGGTATCCGTCGACAACCTGGTCCAGTGCCGCAGAGTCGAGCAGTCCTTGGGACGTGATGGCGGGGAAATCATGGATCCACAGGACGTGATAGTCCTCGGTTTCCTTTATCGTCCGCAGCAGCTCCCAGTGAAACTGAAGATTGGCGAGGTACCTGACCTCGTTATGGTCGGTGAACTTCACGCCGGTGATCGAGTCGATCAGGGCGTCGATCTCGTCCTGGGAGTCGTACTGCTCGGGCAGCAGCGCATACTGGAGCGGTAGCCAGACCAATCGCGGGTCGTCCCATTGCTTCGCGGCCCGGGCACGCTCCTGCTCCAGGATCTCCGTCAACCGCTGGAAGACGTACAACACCGGCTCCATCGCAGCACCGGCCAGGAGGCCGGACTTGACCGCCTCGCGGCTGAACCGGCCGTGGGCGGCGATCCCGAGCTCCACCAGCTCGTCGCCTTTCTTCTTCTGCCCGAGGAGGCTGTTGTACGGCAGGATCACCTGATAGAGGAGGATCTGCCGGGCGATGGTCGCCATGCGGCTGCCGGTGCTGTCGTTTCGAGCGGCGATGCGGAATGTGCGCTCCAGCTGGGCGTGAAAGTACCGGATCTCCTGCTCGCTCGACCGCTGGGCGACGTGCGCGCGCACCCCCGACAAGAACGCAGCCACTCTCGCCTCGGCGGTGCGTGTGTCCCGGGCGTCCTGGTCGAGGAACGGAGCGGTGAGACGCCGGATCCACTCAGCCGAAGCGGCGAGCGAATCGATCGCCTCGTTCAGTTGCGGGTTGGACACGTGATACGGTATGGGAGGAGCGAAGTCCCGAGCTACGACGACGTAGTCACGGATCGGACGAGTACGGCCCGCGAGCGGATCCCCGAGCGGGAGCATGAACCCGATGGTGAACCCATTGCTCGCCATAGGATACCAGTTGATCCGCAGCATCCCCCCCGGCCGGATGATGCCGCCTCGACGCACCGGAGTGGTACTCCCAACTACGAAGTTGAGATGCGCGTCCGGGACGTTGTACTCTCCTCCCACCCCCATCCCGAAATACGGCACATTCAGCATCGCCCGAAGCCCGCCGTCCGCTTTCGCTCCGCGCATGCCGACAAACCCCTCGATGCCGGCCTCCATCAAGCCAACCACCGGGCTCATGAGGTGGCGCGACACACCGCCCTCCGCTCGAACCAGGAGCGCGGAGGAAGGCCCTTCAGTCCACAGACCGGAGTTGAGGCCCGCGAGGAAGCGATAGCGCTTGGGCTGGCCGAGGGAGGTGATTTGCCCGCCGGATTCGGGAGGGCGCACAAGTTGGGCGAACGCTGGGAGGGATACCTGCAGGAGGATTGCAGTTAAGGCGGTCGCCGGGAGCGCTGGTCGGAAGGTGCGGCGCCACGGCATGAGGTCACCCCACTGGCTACTGATTAATCGCGACGGGACACTGCGTTATCCAGCTCCACCGATAGGCAATCCTCTTTGTGTTTCGAGACGGAACGAACGTAGCACCCGGGCAGCAGGTTAGTTAGAGGCGCTCATTTCATTACGACGTTCAGCAACCCCTGCTTGATGACGTTCCAGAACCAGGACGGCAGCGATTCACCCCTGAACGTGTAGTTCACCCGTCCGACGCGCGGCGGGCGATCGGGCTCCTCCGGGTTGCTCTGCCGCACTTTCATACCCTGCGCCGCCTCCGCCGTCGCACGCACAAGCCCGCCGATGGGATTGCGCCCACCGAGAATGCCGCCCGCGCCCGTCCCGGTGATGTCCGCCGCGAGGTCCGTGTAACGAGGCACCACCACGCCGCGCGCGACGTCGTTGCGCACCGTGTATTCGAAGACCACTCCGTCGATGCGGCCGCTCTTGATCCGCGCGGGGGTAACGTGCTCGATGAGCGGATTGAACGCCTGCGCGTCCATCGACGCCACCGACCCGCGGACCCGCATCGTCATCCGCTCGGCATCGAGCGGCGTGGTGATGGCCAACCGCAGCTCCCCTTGATGCATCAGCTTCCCGCGAATCTCCAGCGACACGGTGTCCGAGACGTTGCGGCGGCGGGGCTCGTGCCGCACGTTGAGGGCCAGCAAATACACGTCGTCGATCGACAGGCGCCCGGGACGGTCGTGCCCGGTTTTGAACTCCT
>WNGI01005639.1_pt1 | contig 15410 bp, 13 predicted proteins | sample 5400621 | NCBI WGS metagenome assembly WNGI01 (sample SAMN13153374, study PRJNA577476) | soil metagenome | isolation source: 20 cm soil or saprolite under Garry oak tree replicate 1 | place: USA:California | collected 2016-06-15 | reverse complement strand
GCCTGTATTTCTACGATAACGACGTGTTGGATATTGCCGCGGGCCTCAAGCCTTCCGCACGGGGGGAGCTCGAGATCACTGACGTGAACAACGTCTACCTTGGCGCCGGCAAGCTCCACGTCGTGACGTTGGGACGTGGCATTGCCTGGCTGGATACGGGAACACCCGACGCGCTGCTGCAGGCTGCCAACTTCGTGGCCGCGGTCGAGCAGCGTCAGGGGCTGAAGATCGGCGCACCGGAAGAGGTGGCGTACAGGATGGGCTACATCGACGCGGCGCAAGTCGAGCGGCTGGCGAAGTCCCATAAGGGCAACGAGTATGGTGGTTATCTACTTGCGATGATCCGTGACGATGGCTACCCCCGGGAGACTCCGTACGCATGAACGTAGCGCCCACTGATCTGCCGGGCGTCATAGTGTTAGAACCACGCGTGTTCGAGGACCCCCGCGGCTTTTTCTTCGAGAGTTATCATGCCGAGCGATATGCACGGGCCGGATTGCCGGAGCACTTCGTGCAGGACAACCATTCGCGCTCCATCCCTGGCACGTTGCGTGGTCTGCACTACCAGTTGCGACACCCCCAGGGCAAGCTCGTGCGTGTGCTGCGCGGTGCGATATGGGACGTGGCCGTGGACATTCGGCGTGGGTCACCGACCTTCGGGCGTTGGGTGGGAGTCGAGCTTTCGGCCTACAATAAGCGTCAGTTGTACGTCCCGCCGGGCTTTGCGCACGGGTTCTGCGTGCCAACGGAAGAAAGCGAAGTCGAGTACAAATGCACGGCGTTCTACGCGTCTGAAGACGAGCGGGGGATTGCTTGGAACGATCCTGCGCTCGGAATCACATGGCCCATCAGCACCCCCCTCTTGTCCGACAAGGACCGCGCCTTCCCGCGGGTCGGCATGGCCGACCTACCGGAGTACCGAGGCAGCGACCGATGAGCGCTGGGTTTGTACCCCGCTGTGTGATGGTCACCGGGGGCGCGGGCTTCATTGGGGTGAACTTCGTGCGCTGGCTCTTGGCGCATGAGCCGGACCTTCACGTCGTGAATCTGGATCTCCTCACCTACGCCGGAAATCTCGAGAGCCTGGATGACGTCTTCCAACAGCACGGGCGGCGGGGCGACGGCAGGCACTATTTCATCCGGGCCGACATTCGTGACTTCGCCACCGTAAGCCGTGTGCTCGCCGGCGAGGCGACTGAGACGCCGGATTCCCGCGGGACTGCTCGCCCGATCCCGCCACCCGACGCCGTCGTTCACATGGCCGCGGAATCGCACGTCGACCGGTCGATCATGGGGCCAGCCGCGTTCGTGGAAACCAACGTGCAGGGCACGCTCACGCTGCTCGAGGCGTGTCGTGCCCAGCTAGGCGTGTCGGATCGACCCTTCCGGTTCCTGCACGTAAGCACCGATGAGGTGTATGGGAGTCTCGGTGAGTCCGATGCCGCATTTACCGAGGTGACGCCGCTCGCACCCAACAGCCCTTACTCGGCGAGCAAGGCGGGATCGGACTTGCTCGTGCGGGCCTACGTGGAGACGTTCGGTTTCCCCGGGCTGATCACGCGATGCTCCAACAACTACGGCCCATATCAATTTCCCGAAAAGCTCATCCCACTAATGATCACCCGGGCGCTGGCGGACCAACCGCTACCGGTGTACGGGGACGGACTGAACGTACGTGATTGGCTTTTCGTGACGGACCACGCCGTCGCGCTCTGGCAGGTCCTTCGTCACGGTCGGCTCGGCGATGTTTATAACATCGGCGGCCAGGCGGAACGCCAGAACCTAGAGGTCATATGCCGGCTGCTTGCTTTGCTCGGCAAGCCCGAGACATTGATCCGATTGGTCCCCGATCGACTGGGACACGATCGACGGTACGCGATGAATGCGACGAAGGTACGAGCAGAGCTCGGTTGGGCACCGGAGCTCGGTTTCGAGGACGGCCTTGCCGCCACGGTCACCTGGTATCTCGAGCATCGGGCGTGGTGGGAGCGCGTCTTGAACGAGGCATATCGGGCGTCGAACGCACTCTACCTCAAGGGCGTCGAATGAGAGTGCTGCTACTCGGTGCTGGCGGCATGCTAGGTCAGGACCTGGTCGCAACAACGCCGGACGAGGTGTCGCTCTTTCCACTAACACACGCCGCCCTCGACATAACCGACGCTGAATCTATGCGAGCGTGGGTCGAGCAATTTCGCCCCGAATTGATCATCAACGCGGCTGCCTACACAGCGGTTGATAAGGCCGAGACGGAGCCGCAGCTCGCCTTTCGGATCAACGCCTTTGCAGTGGAGCACCTTGGCCGCCTAGCTGCCGGAGCGCGAGCACGCCTGATTCACTTTAGCACGGACTATGTGTTCGATGGCAAAGCGTCCCAGCCCTATCGAGAAGACGCGGAGCCTGCGCCCTTAAACCAGTATGGTGCAAGCAAGCTTGCCGGTGAGCGTGCACTCAGACAAACCGATGCCGAGTTTCTGATCGTCAGAACCCAATGGCTATTCGGCGCAAACGGCAGGTCCTTTCCGAAGGCAATGTTCGAGCGGGCTCGTCGTGGACTCAAGACCACGGTGGTAACCGATCAAGTAGGCCGTCCGACCTTCACCCGAGACCTAGCTGCCGCCGTCTGGGCGTTAGTCGCCTCCCGCGTGACGGGCGTCTTGCACGTTGCGAACAGTGGAACGGCCACTTGGTTCGAAGTTGCAGATCGTGTCTTCTCCGTCCTTGGCGTTCGCTCTCTGCTTGCCGGTTGCACAACCGCGGAATACACCACCGCAGCACAGCGTCCGTTGAGATCGGTTCTCGATACCAGGGCTCATGAAGTCGCGACGGGACACACGTTACCACATTGGGAGCAGGCACTTGCCGAGTTCATCGAGACGATGCGTAGAACGGTCGATCAGCAGCACAGCTGACGCTGACCAATAGGATGGTCGAATTCGCCTCTAGCACGTCGTGCCGGCATGAAGGAGAACGCTGTAACCAAGCCAGTCAGGGATACGTTCCTTCTAAGTCTGAGTACCGCCCTTGCGACGGTGATCCAGGCGTTGGCGACGTTCGGGCTTACCAGACTCATTTCCACTGAGGAGTTCGGGGCGTGGCGCGAGTTTGTGCTTGTTGCCAGCCTCACGGGGGTTCTCCACGCAGGGTACGCCGACGGCCTTCAGGTAATCTGGTGTTCACCAAAGCGAACAACGGTGGACGTAAACGTACCCTCTGCTGTGACTACTCTCCTGGCCACACACCTCATCTGGGTTGCTATCGGTCTCGCAGTTAGCCTAAGACTCCCAGCCCTGGAATCCTTCCCCTTCTTTTTCACAGCGGTCGGCGTTTACGCCTTCACTTGGAACGTCTCCACCGCTCTTCAGTTCAGAGCTCAATGTCGAGACCGCTTCGCACGCCTAAGTGTCTTCAGCGTCGCTTACCCGACGATGTTCCTCGTGTTCGCTGGGCTTCTGGTGTTTGAACGGTCCGCTACGGCTTTACATCTCGCCATGGCGTACTGCCTGGCGGCCGCGATGGCCACCATATTCGTCTTGACGGACGTCGAGGAACTTACCATCGGAAGAGGACGGGAGGCGTCACCATATTTTGCACATGTTCCCAAAGTCATCTACCTCGGGGTGCCCATTCTGAGCCTGAATTACATCTCGGTCGGAATGGTGAACTTCGACAAAGCGGCGGCAGCCATTCTTTTCCCGGCCGGTCCATTCGCGATTTACGCCTTCGCAAGCGTGCTAGTAGCCCTGATTAATAGCATGATCGTCGGCGGCTCTCGTGTATTGCTCCCCTCATTCGCAAGGCATGCGGATCGAGGTGACTTAGACGCAGCTGTCATCACTTCGACAAAGGCAGTCGTCCTCCTGTGGACGGTGGCTCTGGGGACCTACTTTCCAGCGGTCGCCATTGTCATTCGCTTCCTGCCACCTTACACCGCCGCCGTCCAGATTGGCAGGATCTTCTTCCTTGCTTCCGTGTTCCTCGCGGTCGCTCAAGTCGTTCACGTGAACGCATGCCGCGCCCTTCGCTTGGAGCGCAGCTACATGCGACGCACGTGGCTTCTGCTGTCTGCTGGATTCATAGCCGCCCTGGCCATTGGACGCTCGCTCGGCCTCGAAGCCTTGGCCGTGCTATCACTCATCGTCTCCGCCCTCTGGTCAGTGGCGGGAGTGCGACTGCTTAAACGAGCAAGCATCCAGGCCTCTGACCGGATTACCACCTTGACCCTGGTATGGTCTGGAACGTCTTTCCTACTGGCCTCGTCACTGCCCTCCCCGTTCCGAGGGGCAGCACTCTACGTATCCACCAGCGCGCCTCTATGGATGCTCTGGTGGCTCAGATACCGCGCAACGGCGAGCCAAACCCAGAATCGTGATCAGCAGAGTCTTGATCAGTGACACGCCCGCTCGGACTCAGCCACAAGGTCGACGCCCCTCTTTTCAAACCGATCCGCTAGCCTCCCAAGTGAGAGGCACGTGCCATGGGCAGAACAATAGCCAGCCCCAGGAAGCACCAAACGATGGCGCCAGTTTGCAGAGACACGATCGTCGGAAGGAAGGCAAACGCTATGCCCTGCGCACACAGGATTACCAGTCCAACCCGAGCCCACTGGCCGCGCTCAGGTCCGAGGTGCAAACCTAGATCCGTTAACAACCCGCCGAACATGGTGACCCAACTCAGTGCGTAGATGAGCAGTCCGACCACCCCTGCCTCCAGCCCGAGTTGAAGGTACGAACTCTCAACGTGGTAGACTTTCCCCGCACGACCATACAGGCCCGCCCGTGGTCCTACCACTCCAAGCCCCAGCCCCGCCGGGTGGTCGATCAGTTCCCATGTGCCCGCCATCAACGAACGAACGTGGCCACGCGATGAAGGGTCGGACTGACTCATGGTGTTCACAATGTGCGCCACTTGTGGAATGTTCTTGCGCCATACAACCGCGGCTGCTGCGAGCGAGCCGGCTACGAGCAGTGCGAGCCAAATACTCGTCCAATTGGAACGCAGTCGTTCGGGTGCCGCGGAGAACACCGCTGTGAGACCGAGCGCGCAGATTCCGACAATCAGGGCAAGCGTAGCGCTGCGCGAAAAGCTGAGTGCGAGCATTGCGACCGCCCCCCACTTCGCCACTCTTCGAATCCGTTGCCACGTTGGCGTACTGCTATTCGGCGCAAACGACGCGAGGAAGAGAACGGCAGCAAATAATCCAAAGTCGTTTGGGTCGCTAAATGTCGAGAACGGTCGCAATCGATTCACCACGGATACAGAGAACGCGTTAGGCAGCTCTCCGAACGCGTTGGCCGCAGTTTGACGGATCGCCGTGTTGAAGTCACTGAAGGGAAGCACCGCCTGATAGATTGCCAGTGCCAAGATCGGGAACGATGCAAGCGCCAATAGTTGCGGGAGCAGCCGCTGCCAACCGAGTCGCACGAGGATGACCGCCATAGCGACGCCGCCCACCAATGGCTCTAGGTAGACGCGGAATGCGTACAAGCCACTGACAAGGTCGCCCCCCGTAGCGGCACGAAACCCCAGGAAGAGAGTCAGGAACGCCCATCCGAGAAGTGTTGGCGCATAAAGGCCGTGGAGCCGCACGCTCCGAGATAGGACTAAGAGCCACGCATGAAAGGCCAGCGCCGCAATACACGCTTCCTTCCAGTAACGGACCGCAACGAAAACCGCGGCGGGCATGTTCGCGACGTCACAGATCCGTTCCACACCCGTTTGAAGTGGCAGCCCGAGTATCAGAGCGCAGGTAACCCAGCCCGACACTCGATCGAGGGCCGGAACCGTCGTCCCAGACCCTCGAGGAGACCAAGGCGAGAGCGTCCCCGGCCCACTGGACATGTCTGTCCTACGGGCGCTCCCTGCGCCTGACCATCTTCCGCATTTGACGCCACACGTCCGCGATCGCCGCGGCCTCATTCGGTCGTCGGGTTGCGAGATCGCCGGTGACTACGGTCGTGCTCACCCAGAAGGCGTACCCGGCTAGCCAAAGGAAACCGAAGCCGATCGCCAATAGTGCACGTTTCGGTCCGCTTGGTTTCGAAGGCAGGATTGGAGTGTCCAACACTGTCAGCACCGGCGTGTCGCGAACCTCGTCGATGCGAGCCTGCTCCAGCGACGACGCAAGCGAATTCACCGTCTGTTGCTTCAAGGCATACTCCTGACGCAGGTCCGCTTCGTGTAGGACCAGAACAGGAGATTGCTGGTATTGACGATTGCGAATGTAGAAGAACTTCAGCGAGTCGGTTGCCTGCGCCAGTTCCTGGCGTGCCTCGCGCAGCCGCTGTTCAAGAAATTGTCGGCGCGCCCGGGCGGTGGTCTGGAGTGTCGATATGTTGAACCGGTTCAGCGCATCGAGAAGCACCTGTGCCATGTCGACTGAAATTTGGGGATCCCGCGTCGCGATCTCTACGGTCACAACTGATGTCCGCACATCGAAGTCGACGTCCAGATGACGTCGGAGGTGTCTTAGCCCTTTGTCCCGAAGTCGCAGCGTATCCTTTGCAGAGAGGTGGCTGAGCCGGTAGTAGTTGTAGGGATGTCGGGTCGTATCGAGCACCTGTAACAAGATCGCGTCGCTGGTGACCAGATCAGCATAAAATTTGGGGCCGTTCTCGGCCATGTCGCCTATGCCGAGTCCCAGCGACGCGGCAAGATTGCCGATATTTGCCAGCGCGGAGGGCGAAGTGGATGGTGCGAAGGTTGTGTGCGTCGTGTAGTAGTCCGGCGATAATAACAACAGCAGCCCCGCTCCCGCGGCGCAGACGACGCTACCGCCGAGCAGCCGACGCCAGGAGCGGGCCACAGCAACGAACATCGAAAGTACGTCGGCTTCCATCGCTAGTCCGGTGCAGGTGTTTGCCGGGACCACACTTCGGTTGTCACTGATTCTTGAAAGCCGCCACAAGAGCGCGTGTACGCGCTCCAGTGGGATCCCCTCGGGTCGGTAGCAGATAGCCGCCCTCGCCGAATTCATTCCACGCGTACAAGAGCGCCGTGCACCGAAGTGAAGGCGCTGAATCGCAAGGGGGCACCAGATCCCGGAGACTGGCCCCAAGGCGTGTGGCGTCCTCACGGGTCCAAGGGAGGTACCGAGACGTAGTATCGACACCACGCCAAGGCTGCGGGTCCCATCCAACCGCCGCAGCTGGGACAAGAGACAGACCCCCCCAACTCCTGAGCCTGCGCCACATCATGGCAGAACTATCCAACAAATCGGCAAAGGGGGCGACGGCGCGCTCACCGTGGAGAAAGTTGTAATGGTACGACGTCAGAAAGTCGTAACCGTCCTCCTGCGCGGCTCGCAGCGCTCGCTGATCCCGCGACAGCACTGTGTTCAGGGCCGCGCCCACAGCTAAGTCGATCCCACTCCGACGCCGGACCGCGTGCCTAAGCGTATCAAGGGCCACCCGCACCGACAGGGGGGCGAGCCCAGATCGGAGACCTGGAGGATCAAATACGATGAGAACTATCTTGCGATCCGGTTTGAACCAGGCGTCCGGATGTTTAGAAAACTTCACAACTAGGGAATCGACCACGCCTGGCCAGTCCTTGGCCCGCACTGCAAACGGCGGGTGGTTCGCCCACAGCAAGGCTAACGCCACCGGCACGTTTGCTATCGAGTCCAGGTAATAATCCAGCGCCCGATTGAGTTGACGCGCTTCTAGCTGGGGTGCTTCGCTAGTCCCGTAGTACCAATCAATGGCAAAGAAGTCGAGCCCCAACGCAGCAGCGCTCGTGGCCTCCGAACGAAGTGCAGCGCCGCTCAGAAACCAACCGTTCAGTGGCTCCCTCTCCAAAAAGGGGGGAGCAGTCAGAGCGCCCAACTGATCCGGGCGATCCTTCCACCAGCCCCCGAAGAAATAGGCTCCGACGTAACGATGTCCTTGTGGCGATGTCTGCGACAACATAACGACCGGCACTGCCGTACCAAGGGCACAGAGGCAACAAATCTGCAAAATCAATTGTCCAAGGCGAGACAATCTGTCCGTGATCTTCACAGACCCGTCACGTCGCGGTAAACACGCCACAAGGCTGCTGCAGTGTCGGACCAAGTGTAGCCCCTGGCACGCACCTCGGCAGCCGCGCGCAAGTCAGCAATGCGCTGTCCTCCAAGCATTGTCTCCCGAATTGTCTCCGCGATGGCCTCGGCCGACAGAGGATCGGTGTACAAGACGCAGCCGTCCGCAAACTCGCGGATGGCAGGACAGGAGGAAGTCACGATAGCGGCGCCAGCCGCCATGGCTTCGAGTACGGGAAGGCCGAATCCCTCCCCGAGCGTCGGATAGACAACCACATCGGCAGTCGCATATAATCGCCTCACTGTATCATCGTCAACAGGCCCCAGTTCCACGATTCCCCCGTTGTGAACCTGGTCAGCGAGAGTAGCGAGTATGAGGGATGCTTGATAATCCCGGGGGCCAGCCAAGAGCAGCGGGGGGACGTCCGGAACCGTAGCGCGCAGGATGCGATAAGCCTCCGCCAACCGGACTAGATTTTTCCGCGGATCGATCCGCCCGACAAAAAGGTGGAAACGAGCCGGGAGCCGTCCTTGCAAAGAGCTCTGCGGAGCAGACGCTTCCGAGCTACGACCCTCAGGAACAATGTGATCCGCTCCTAGGGGAATCACACGGATTTGGCTCTCCGGGATGCCATACAGGTTCGTGAGTGCACACTTCGTAGCTCGTGAGTCCGTCACCACGAGATCCGCCCGGCGAGCCGACATGCGATACAGCAAACGATTCCTGCGAACGAACGCGGGGGGGAACCATTCGGGGTTTGTCTCGAAGAGAATGTCGTGGATGGTCACGACCTCTCGTTTCAAGGAGACCGGGGGGCAGATGTACTGTGAATGAAACACATCGAGGCCCAACGTAACCTGCCGGATCGGTGCCTCGATCGGAATGCGAAGCCATGGCGATCTGATGAGCCAAGAATGAGCGGACCAGCGATCCCCATCCAGGTAGAGCTTCGCTGTCTCCGGGTGACAACCCATCAAGACGAGCTCGTCGGCCGAAGCCGCCTGTTTGGCAAGCTCCCGCGCGATGTGAGCAACGTAGGTGCGTATTCCCTGGTGACGGCCCTCGAGGGTGTGTGCATCGAGTCCGACTCTCATGACACTGCCCCAGGTGTCCGGCGACGCAGGGCAGCCTTCGCAAAGGAGAGTGCATATAGGGCAAGGGCACGAGCATGAGAACGGCGCGCTTGCGCACCGACTCGGGAGGGTAGCCAACGCATCCCGTATACGACAGCTCGCCAACCGTACCCCAACGCCCCCACTCCGGCTAGGATTCGAACCATCCAGCTCGGGTATGCGCGTTGCAAGAAACCCAGCATCGAATCGATCCAACGGGTGGATGCGCGGCCCTGGCTCGACCCAAACAAGTGGGTTACGGACGCTCCTGGAAGATAGAGGATCTGCCATCCTCGTTGACGAGCACGCTCGCACCAGTCCAAGTCCTCCATGTACATGAAATAGCCATCATCTAGAAGTCCGACATCCCGCACCGCCTCCATGCGAAGCATCAAGCACGCCCCACTAACCCAGCCCACCGGGCGGGGGACCAAGCACCCGACCTGCACCACGGAACGCCCCCAGATGCCCAATGCGCCCAATGGCGGAAGCGCCGCCAAACCAGAGAACTCCGCTATCCAGCGAAGCAGCACCGGCCGGTTGCCATAGGCTCCGATCTGCGGCCGTTGCGCCTCGTCCACGAGAGCTGGGCCGATCGCCGCCGCCCTGGGTCGTTGTAGCATGCAATTCAGGAGCATGTCGATTGTCGTCGGCGTCGGGAACGCATCGGAGTTCTGAAGTAACACGAATTCCGCGCTTGTCCGAGTGAGAATCCAGTTGTTTCCTCCCGCATATCCCCAATTGGCGTCAAGTCGAATGACATTCGCCCAGGGATACTTCTTCTCTATGGACCTTCCGAGTTCCACGGAGGCATTGTCCACAACAGTGACACGCACGTCAGGACGGGCGCCGAGCGCCTCGAGCCCGCAAAGCGCGCGGTCAACGAGAGGCCACGTATTCCAATTGAGGATGGCAATTTCAAGTGTCCGTGAGTGCAGCACGAGCCCTCGCGTTAATCGCTATTCAGGAACCGCTTGGCTGTCCTCACGACTCGCTGGCAGTTCTCGGTGTCAACAAATGCGTTGAAACGCTCACGGACCGCGCGCCGAGCAGGCCCGTAGCCATCCCTGCCATGGAGGAAGTCGGCAGTGGCGCCAATGACCTCATGCCACGATCGGCATTTGGGGCCCGGCGTGATGGCATCGTAAGGGTCATACAGATCTCGATCCCTGCGGACGTAGTCTTCCAGGTCGAAGGGGGCAAAGACGATAGGTCGATCAAGGAGGAGGAAGTCGAAATACACACTCGAATAGTCAGTTATCAAGACGTCGATGTGTGGTAACAAGTAGTTAATGTCCGGCACGGCTTCATCACTGAGCCAGCAAACCTGATTCAGGGCAGTCGCTTTTGGAGATCCCAATTGATCCGCGTGGTAGTAGTGCATCCGGATGAGAAGCAGGGACTGCTCACTGGCAAGGAAGTGGGCTAACTCCTCTCGCTGCAAGTCGGCAAAGAGATCTACGGTGCCCCTCCCCTCTTGGCGGTGAGTTGGAGCATAGAGAAGCAGGCGATGGCGCGGAAACCGCTCTTTCAATCGCTCCACGTACGGCAAGAGCTCTGGCGGGGATCGCAGAATGACATCACCGCGGGGATATCCCGTCACAATGACCCGTTCGAAAGGAACAGCAAACGCGGAAGCAAGCCGGGGTGAGATCGCCGGGCTCGGTGAGATGATCAGGTCCCAGCGCTCTCGAATGAAGGGGAACAGCAGGCTCGCGAGTTGACTCAGCCAGCGACGCCACACGCGACGAGGCTGGTGCTCTGTAATTTGATCATCGGCCTTGATCTTCTTCAGCGGTGTGCCGTGCCAGAGCTGCAGGCGCTGAGTGCGTGACAGCGCCATTGGGTTCAAGTCCGCATTCCCGCACGTGGCGACCGCCAAGCCTGCCCGACAGGCAAGCCAGAATCCCCGCCAGCTTCCCGTCAGGTGCGCCTCGCGGCCACGTCGGCGCAGCTGGGCAACGATCGTCGGGTCGCGAGTCAGCCAAACCGCGCGAATCTCCGGCTGGTATTCGTTAACATACTCGAACACATAACGGCTGTTGTCCGCGTACCGATGCCCAAACCACGCCCCAAACACCCAGATGGCTCGGCTCCGCGGTACTATCAAACCAAAGAGGTAGAGTAGCAGCCTAGGTTCGGACCTGCTGCTGAGCAGCTGTGAGCGGAGGACCGCTGCCTATGAACAGGCTTCCGAACTCTGCGCGCACCGACCAAGAATAAAACAGGGTCAATAGCACGTGTGCGGTCAACAGGGCCCACGCGGCGCCCTCCAGCTTGTGCCGCGGAATAAGCCATAGATCCGCTCCAACGATGCACCCTAACGTCGCCACCACTCCAATGGTCCGCAGCCCCTGCCGCTCAGCGATCGTAAGCAAGACACCGTAAACGGCCCCGACGGACCGCAAGAAGATGACTACACCGAAAATCCAAAGGAGCGGTGCAATCTTCAGGTACTCCGGCCCGTACAGGAGCCGAACCGTCAAAGCCGGGAAGAGCACGAGCCACGCTCCCAACGCCCCTCCGACCGCTCCAGCCACGAGAAGCCACTGACGCCCCTCAGCGTAGAGCCTCACGTCATGACTCGCCCGTAGCTGAGCTAGGCGCGGCGTGAGCACTGAGTTGATGACCGTAAGGAGCATGCTGCTACTCACGACCAATCGCATCCCAGCCTGGTAAATCCCGACCTCCGCGACCGACACAAATTCCTTCAGGAGCAGGGTATCGACACTTAGGTACACGCTACCGACAAAAACGTGAGTGGCATACGGAAACCCCGTTACCAGTTCTGTCCAGACCGTTCTCCACCCCGCACCGCCCCAGCCGTAGTCGCCGACGCATCTGGCCCCAGCGAGGAGAAGAAAGACCACCTTGGACACGACATAGGCGAGCGCAACAACGTCCACCCGGCGCCACACAGCCGCGGCGCCGATGCACAGCACGAAAGTCGCAAGGCTGTCGACGCAAACGTACTTAGCCTCAACGTCAAATCTGTCCACACACTTGTACGGAAGTAGGCTGGCTGTCGCGAAGGAACTCAACACCTGTCCACCGGCAAGCAACATCACAACGCGGTATTCGAGTGCCGTGAGGCTCGGCCAAAAGCTGAGCGCCAGCGCGACGACCGCGACGACAGCCGCTAACAACGCCTTGGCAGCTAGGATGTTCGACAGATGCGGGCGCACATCCTGATTGCGCGGGCCCAGGTCCTTCAAGAACTTGATATTGAACCCGTAATCGACGATCAGCACTAGTATCGTTGAAACCGTGAGGGCATAGGTGAAAATGCCAAAACCTTCGGTCCCGAGCATTCGCGCAAGCACAATGAGTAGAACGACGCTTGACAGTGCACGAGCAGCGATGCCCAAAAGTGAGAACACAACATTTCGTATCGGGACCCACCCTCCCGGCATGTGTCTCGGCGTCAGAACACCCCCTAACCGCTGTTCACTCACCACAAATGGCTGCGATCGACGGTACGATAAGCGCAGGTTGGACGTCGCGACCCTCCGCATCTTCCCTGCGAGTCTCGCCGCTCAGCACGAGGACGAAGTCACACCCGATTCGTTCCGCCATCGCGAAGTCGGTGTATAGACGATCCCCCACGATGGCAATCTCATCACAGCCGACGCCACGACTGTTCAAAACGTGCGCGATCATTTCGGGTTGCGGCTTCCCGAATACAGCGCTTGGTCGACGACCTGTAGCGGTCTCGAGGAGGCTCAGTAACGAGCCAACATCTGGAATCGGGCCATCAGGCGTCGGGCAGACGAGATCTCGGTGCGTCGCGACAAACTCCACTCCGGCTTGCAGGAACAACGCGGCACGTGCGAGCTTCTGGTATGTCAGTTCGGTGTCATAACCGACGACCACACACTCGACGCCACTCGCATCGACGTCGATACCGGCTTCCTTCAAACTCTGGCGAAGCGCCTGGGTCCCGAGGACGAAGACCTTCCGCAAGCCTCGCCGTTGCAAGTAGTCGATGACGCCGTCTGTAGAGAGCACGATGTCGCTTTCCACTGCCGGGATACCCATTCGCGAGAGCTTAACTACATAGTCCTTCTTGGACTTAGATGAGTTGTTGGACAGGAAGAAGCAACTGACCCCCGCCGCCCTCTGTCCCGCGACCCACTCCGCAGCCCCGGGGATAGCGCCGTCTCCCAAGTACACGGTACCATCGAGATCAATGAAGAAGAGTTTCTTGGTCGACAATCGTGAGCAAAAGCTCGAGAACCTCCGATCCGCAAGAGACAGGTCATCATAGTTGTCGATCTCAACCCAACTGCGCTGCCGAATGTCAAACGGCCGCATTGATACCGCGTCCGCTCGCATCATCGCCTGAAGCCCTACTTCGGTCCACTCCTTGAGTCGACCCTGGGTTTCCACGAAATCATCTATGGAGGCAAAGAGGCCGCGGCTGCCGAGCGCGGAGAAGCGGTACAGATCGATTGAGTTCCCGTACGCTTCACCTGGCTGAATCGTCTTGCTGATGTCCGTGACGCATCCCTCGGGTGAGACCACAATCTTCATCGATTCCTGCGCATAGCTGCCCCGGTCGGCCACGATCCAGTCTCCATCTGCAAGTCCAACCAAATCCTTCAGGATAGTTGGATCGAAGACTACGTCGCCGTTGCTCAGCACGAAGGGTCGGTCGGCCACCTGCTCACGTGCCAGGTAGAGCGAGTACATGTTGTTGGTGGACGTGTATTGAGAGTTGTAGACGAGGTCCACCCGCACGTCTCCCACCCGCTGGCAGGCCGCGGCGACCTGCTCGCTGTGGTACCCAGTGACCACCACCACCTCCCCCACCCCCGCCATCGCGTACGCACGGAGTTGGTGCTCAAGAATCGACACGCCGGCCACCCGGACCAAGCACTTGGGCTTCTGATCGGTGATAGGACGAAGCCGGCTCCCGATTCCCGCGGCGAGAATCACTCCTTTGATCGTCATTGTGCTCGGGCGACCTGCTGCACGTTGCTCATCGGTTAAACCTCCAGTTCCAGTCGGTAATAATGAACGTGGGAAACGGGAGCAAGCCATTAACTGCGAGGGGCGATGCCAGACCCGCGACACCGATCTTGACCCCGCTTGAGTCAAGCGACAGCAGCGATGCAGCCGATGACGCGTAACCTGCGTAGTCGACGCTGACTGCTTCAACCCCCTCCGTGACGATTTCTGCTGCGTAGCTCGGGCTTAGCGAAAGCGTGAAGAGTACACGGCGGGCTTCCGGGAACACACGGTGCGCACTCTCGAGCAAACCGATATCCGCCGCACCAACCATCACGAGGGGCGCCAAACGTGCTTCCCGTACGTCCTGTGCAATCCGGGACCACCCACTGTCGATGCTCAGGGGGCTAAAGGCCTTCACATCCAACTGAAGCAGGTCCAAGCCGCAGGACCCACCGAGCGCAAGGAACTCCGCCAGAGTAGGTATGGTCTCGCCCGCGAACTGACGTCCGAACCAACTTCCGAAGTCGAGGTGCTTGAGTTCCGCCAGAGTCAGCGCGTCGACGAAACCAGAGCCGTTCGATGTCCGGCGCACATCACGGTCGTGGATGAGGACGGGAACGCTGTCCCGCGTGAAGCGTACATCGACTTCGACGCCGGGAATGCCGAGCTCGCACGCCACCCGAACCGCCGCGAGTGTGTTCTCAGGAGCAACCAAGGACACGCCGTGGTGCGCTACGAGCTGGGGGTCGTTTCGCCGACCAGCAAGCACGGCAACCCAGATCGGGTGCGACGTCTGGCTCACGGGGCGCCACTGAGCGAACCCTCGGGCCACCGCGATCACCCAGACTGCTGAATCACCGGGTTGTGCAGGGGGCAGCTCGAGGATGCCCCTGGGCACCACGGCCCACGCTTCATTGCTGAGATATGCGGGTAAGGCGAGTGAGTCGCCGACGTGGAGCGCTACAAACGAAGGATACCCCGACCTAATCGAAGCAACGGGAGACCTAGAAACGTCGAGGCATCCCCCAATAAGCAAGACTCCAACGAGGACGCAAGTCCCTGCCCTAGCTGAGCGCTTATGAAGGTGTCTCATCGTCCCATCGGAGCGCTGCCTCATACGCCGCGACCACCTGTTCCCAAGAATAGCCTCCCGTCGCCACACGCCCCCGGGCCCGGGCCCGCAGCGCGTCAGCCTCGCCAGACGCCAGGTCCCAGAGTTGGGACAGCCGCGGCGACCGAGACCGCCTCAGGTCGAAAGTAAGATCCCGCATCGGCCATCACTTCGCGGTTGAACACGACGTCATTCGCCGCAATGCAACATCACGCG
>WNGI01003164.1_pt1 | contig 15410 bp, 9 predicted proteins | sample 5400621 | NCBI WGS metagenome assembly WNGI01 (sample SAMN13153374, study PRJNA577476) | soil metagenome | isolation source: 20 cm soil or saprolite under Garry oak tree replicate 1 | place: USA:California | collected 2016-06-15 | reverse complement strand
ACGACGTCGCCATCGAACGGCGTGGCGTAGGGCACGATGCGGCGGGCCAGCGCATCCCCCGCCGCGTGCGCCAGCGCCTGTAGGGCTACGCGGTCGAGCCGGGCGTTGGTCGCCACGATCGCGAGCGTGGTGTTCTGCCCGGCGCCCCCGCCGCGTGCGAACGGCGCGCCGCCCTGGGCCAGGTAGCCGAGCGCGTCGACGAGCCTGCCGTCCGCGCCGCGGGCGCCCGCCAGAATGCTTCCGTTCGCGTCCAGCACGTTTCCCACCGCGTTGAGGACGACGAGCGCGCCCACCACCACGTCGCCGGCGCGCGACGCCCACGTGCCGACGCCGCCTTTCATCGCGCCGCGGGGACCGAGCGCCTTGCCGACCGTCGCGCCGGTGCCGGCGCCCACCGATCCCTCGGCGATCTCCGTTCCGGCCGCGGCGCAGGCACGGTAGGCGTCGTCGGCGCCGGGCCAGCGGTCGGCCTTCGATCCGGGTGCCAGGTCGAAGTCGAAGATCACGGCGGTCGGGACGATCGGGACCACGCCCGCCGGCCCGACGGGGAACCCGCGCCCCCGCTCCTTGAGCCAGCGCATCACGCCGTCCGCGGCGCCCAGGCCGTACGCCGAGCCGCCGGTGAGCAGCACCGCGTCGATGTGGCCCACCAGATGGCGCGGGTCGAGGGCGTCGAGCTCACGCGTACCGGTGGCGCGGCCGCGCAAGGCGCACGCCGCGCGCATTCCCCCCGGCGGCGCGAGCGTCACCGTGCAACCGGTGGCGCTCTGCGAATCGGTCCAGTGTCCCACGGTGATGCCCGGCACTTGGGCGAGGCTCGATCGAGCGGCTTCGGTCATGGGAGCGCGAAGATAGCTTGGCTTGCTCGGGTTCTGAAGGGTACATACGTTAGCGCCATGACCAAGACCGATGCGCAGGCCGCTCCGACCACCGTGTTGGTGGTGGACGACGAGGAGGGGATCCGCCAGGCGCTGGACCGGTTCCTGACCCGCCTGGGCTACCGCGTGCTGCAGGCCGCGAGCGGCGCCGAGGCGCTCGATCGCCAGGCGGCGGAGCAGCCGCAGGTGATGCTGTCGGACATCCGCATGCCGAACATGACCGGTGTCGAGCTCGTCCCCAAAGCGCTGGCCCAGGACTCGGACCTCGCCGTCATCATGTTGACGGCGATCGATGAGCCCCGCACCGCGATCGAGTGCATGAAGCTCGGCGCCTACGACTACCTCATCAAGCCGGTGGACTTAGACGAGCTGGAGATGTCGCTGCAGGGCGCGCTGCGCCTGCGGCAGCTCGAGGTCGACCGGCGGCAGCTCGAGCAATGGCTCGCCCGCGAGGTGGCGGTGCGGACGCGCGATCTGGAGGAGCGGACCACGGTGGCCGAGGAGATCGCGCTCAGCGCGCTGGCGGCGGCACGCGATTGGGCGGGGGCGGACGACGCGATCGAGAAGCTCGCGAAGGAGCTCGGCACGTCGGCCGAGGACGTGGCGCGGGAGGTCGAAAAGCGACGCGGCTAGGCCTGCTGCTTCGCCTTGGCCTTCTCCTCGCACGCCTTGCAGCGGGTGATCCCCCGGAACGAGCAAATCAGACAGATGAACGTCCCGCAGTCGGCGCAGGGATAGCCCTCCGAAGCGCGCTCCTCGTTGCCGCAGTAGCGGCATACCATCGCGTCGTGCTCCATCAGCTTCGGCTTGTCTACCATAGTGGCCTCAAAGGTCGAGCGCGTAGGCTTTAATCTTATTGATCAAGGTCGCGCGCGAAATCCCGAGCTCCTGCGCGGCGCGCGTGCGGTTGCCACCGTGGAACTTGAGCGCCCGCTCGATCTGCTGGCGTTCCACGTCGGCCAGCGTGAGCGCGCTGTGGCGGCGCTCGCCCCCTCCTCCCCCAGTCCCCCCTCCACCGGGTCCGCTTCCCCGGCGCAGGTCCGCCGGGAGGTGCTCGACGCCGATCTGCGCCACCCCGCGGCCCAGGATCATAGCGCGCTCGAGCACGTTGCGCATCTCGCGCACGTTGCCCGGCCAGGCCGCCGACAACAGGCGGTCCAGCGCCTCGGCGCTGCACCCGCTCGGGCACCCCGGCATCTGCGGCCCCAGATCGAGCAAGATCCGGGTGACCAGCGCCAGCCGATCCTCGCGCGAGCGCTCGCGGAGCGGCGGCAGCTTGAGCGGCATCACGCTGAGGCGGTAGTACAGGTCCTCCCGAAACCGCCCCGCCTGGATGTCGCTCGCCAGATCGCGGTTGGTCGCCGCGATCAGCCGCACGTTCACCGCCAGCTCGCGCGTGCCGCCCAGCCGCCGGAACGTCTTGGTGTCGAGCACCTTGAGGAGCTTGGGCTGCAGCTCGGGCACCAGCTCGCCGATCTCGTCGAGAAAGATGGTGCCGCCGTCGGCCAACTCGAACAAGCCCTGCTTGCGCTCCTTGGCGTCGGTGAATGCCCCCTTCTCGTGCCCGAACAGCTCGGAATCGAGGAACGTAGCGGACAGGCCGCCGCAGTTCACCTCGACGAACGGCCCGCGCGACCGCGGGCTCAAGTGATGCACGATCCGCGCGACCCAGCCCTTCCCCGTCCCGCTCTCTCCGGCGAGCAGCACGGTCGAGCGGTCGCTCGCCGCCAGCAGCTCGATCTGCCGCGCCAGCTCCCGCATCGCCGGCGAGACGCCGAGCGAGTCGAGCCCCTCGCCCTCGTGATCGCGCGCGCGCAGCAGCGCGTTCTGCCGCGCCAGCCGCACCTTCTCGGCCACCCGCGCCGTCGCCGCGGCCAGGTGCGCCATGTCGACCGGCTTCGTGAGAAAGTGCTCGGCGCCGAGCTGCATGGCGCGGACTGCGGTCTCGATGTCGCCCTGCCCCGTGAGCAGAATGACCGACGCGCCCTGCGGGCGCAGCCGCTCCAGCACATCGAGGCCGCCCACGTCGGGAAGGTGCAGATCGAGGATCACCACGTCGGGGCGCAGCCGCTGGAACGTCGCCATGCCGCCTTCGCCGGTGTCCTCCCGCGCCACCTCGTAGCCCAGGCGCTCGAAGTAGTCCCCGACGGCGCGCACCACGTCGGCGTCGTCGTCCACCAGGAGCAGGGTCTCAGCCACGGCGGTCCACGATCACCGCGAGGGCGCCCGGCAGCAGGCGCGCCTCGAACGGGGTGTCCCCCCAGGGCTCGCCGTCGAGCTGCATCGGCCGCGCCGCGCCGTCGAGGACCTCGACCCGCACCACGCGGCCGCGGCCGAACCACAACCGGCGCATCCCGTTGCGCGGCCGGCGCACCAGCTCGAAGAACGCCGCGAGGCTCTCGATCGTCCCCTCCGCCCGGAGTACCAGCACGTCGAGCCAGCCATCGTCCGGGGCGACATTGTCGCGCAACCTCAGAAACGGCGGGACCAGCTCGCCGCAGTTCGCGACCAGCACCAGGGCGGCCGGAAGGTCGTGGGCCACGCCGTCCACGGTCACGCGGTGCAGCGGGCTGGTCACGGCGGGAAGCGCGGCGAAGGCGCGCGCGATGTAGGCCGCCATCTTCCAGCGGCGTTTCTCGTCGGATCCGGTCGCGGCCATCAGCGCCGCATCGAACCCGGTGCCGCAGCACACCGCGAAGTAGTGGGTCCCATCGGCGCGCGGCACGCTGCCCAAGTCGAGCGGCAACGGCTTACCTCTGAGGATCGCGCGCGCGGCGGCCGCGGGGTTCTTGGGCAGCCGCAGGTTGCCGGCGAGCAGATTGCCGGTCCCCCCCGGCACGATCCCCAGCGGAATGCCGCTCCCCACCGCGCCGGCCGCGATCTGCATCGCCGTGCCGTCGCCACCGTAACCGACCAGGACGTCGAAGCCGTGGGTCCGCGCCTCGGCCGCGAAGCGGCGGGCGTCGCCCGGCCGGGTGGTGGCGAGCACGTCCACCGACCAGCCGCCGCGCCGCAGCGTGTCGCGGATCGCCGTGACGGCGCGCGCGTCCGTGCGCGCCGCCGCGGGGTTCGTGATGAGAAGGGCCCGGGTCATCGCTAGTAGCGCTTCTCCCAGAACAGGTCCAACCCCACCTGGCGCGGCACCGTCACGCCCTGCGACTCGGTGGTCGGGTCGGCGCACGTCTGCACCGGCTCGAAGCTCGCCTCGGTGCGCCACTCGGGGCTGATCCGGAACTGCAGCGACAGACCCAGTGTTTTCGCCACCTCCACCTGCCGTCCCTCGCAAAAGCCCGCGTTCAGCACCAGGAACGTCCTGGCCCCGAGCTGACGCCCGACCGCGAATTGCCAGCTCGAGAGGGGCGTGCCCTGGCCGCCGCCGCCCGGGCGAATCTCGACGTAATCGACCGGCACGCCGCCCGATACGATCGTCTGCTCGATCTCCCCCGACAGCACCGACAGCGCGCTCTGCAGCAGGGCGCGCTGGTCGGCGATGCCGCCCTGGTCGCCGCCGCCCAGATCGAGGCTGCTCTTCCCGAACAGCAGGTAGGAGATGATCTCGGTCTGGGAGAGGTCGCGTTTGTCGGCCTCGAGCGTGACGCGCGGCACGAGCAGGGTCCCACCGATGTGCGCCACGACGGTGATGTCCTCCGGACTCCGCTGGGCCGCCGTGGGCACGGGGTGGACGACGTGGCGCGCCTCGATATCGAGCGCGGCGTCCTGGTCCGGCGTGCCGAAGTACTTCACCGTCCCCTGCGTCACCACGAATTCTCGCGTCACCGGGCCGAGCTTGAGCCGGTAGGCGCCGCGCGCCGCCTGCAGCGTGCCGCTGACGAGGTAGAGGTTGCGCTGCTTGGTCAGGCGCACGCTGCCGGTGAGCTGGATGTTCGCCTCGTTGGAGCGCAGCCACACATCGCTCCCCATCTCGAGCTCGAGATCGTCGATCCGCAGGCTGTCCAGAAAAACGCTCTGAAACTCGGGGCCCAGGCGCTGCTGCTGGATGATCGCCGCCAGCGACGTGTCGGCCAGCTCGTCCAGGTTCACGATGCGTTTCTGCACGAGGTCGGCAAAATACAGCACGCCGGACGTCACGCTCGCATGCCCCGTGAGCGACGCCCCGAACACCGGCCCCGCCAGCGCCAGCTGGCCGCTCGCCGTGATGGAGACGTTGTTCTTCAAATCGAGCGCCCGGAACTGGTCGGCGGCGATGCGCAGGTCGAGCACCGGGCGGGTGAGCTGCTCCAGCCGCACGACGCCGGACACATCGATGCCACCCCGCTCCCGATCGCTCCGCGCGGACAGCGTCTGGATGGCAATCGAATCTCCGGAGAGCGTGAGGCGGCCGTTCACGGCTTCGTAGCGCACGTTCAGGGCGGGAATGGTGGCGGCGCCGGCGACGCTGAGCGTGCCGCGCAGCCGCGGGGCATCCCAGGTGCCGGCGATGCCCAGATCGGCTGAGAACATGCCTTCCACCTGCCGCAGCGCGGGTGTGAGCGCCTCGAGCACCGACAGATCCACACTGTCGGCGGTGGCCCGCACGAACAGCGTGTCGGGAAGCTGGCGCCGCTCCACCGGGACGAGCGACAGGTCGAGCGGCAGGTGCGTCCGGACGGTCAGGATCTGATGGCCCGATCGCCACAGGTTCAGTGCCGCGTCGAGCCGGCGCGCGCGGTAGTCGAACGTGCCGTCCGCGAACGGCGCGTGGAACTCCCCGAACGATCCGTTGGTCACTGAGAACGTGCCGGTGGACACGGGATCCGCCCGCGTCCCGCTCAAACCCGCCGCGGCGGTGATCACGCCGCCGACGCCCGCCGTGTCGCGCTCGAGCAGCGCGTACACGCCGGCGAGGGGGAACGAATCGAGCTGGACGTGGGCGTCGGCGCGGCCGTGCGTGGGGAGGTCGCCGGCCAACGTGAGCTTCCCCGCCCCGTACACGCTCTGCAACGCGAGGCCGCTCACGCGCGCCGTCGAGTCGGTCACGGTCAGCTCGGCCGGCCGCTGGAGCAGCCATACGTCGCCGGGGAGCTGCAGCGCCAGAGAGTCGATGCCCACCGCCGTGACCTGTCGGCTGCGCGCGAATCGCCCGCCGGCCAGGAACGCCCCTCCCTGGCCGACGCGGGAACGGGTGAACCAGACGAGCGAGTCGCGCGTACCGTGCAGCGCCGCGGCGGCGGCCCCGAAGCCCAGCACGCCGTGCGCCACCGAATCGAGCGTCACGTCGAACTCGAACGCCGGCACCGGACCGGGCCGATAGGCGAGCCGCGCGCGCGCTTCCCGAGGGACCGCCCAGCCGCGCCATTGCAGCCGCTCGACGCTCGCCCGGACGTCCCAGCCCAGCGAGTCGAGCGACCCTTCCAGGCTCACGAGCACCCGGGCCGCACCCGCGAGCGGCTTGACACCGCGATCGTCCGGATCGCCCGGATCGGCGCCCGCCGCCATGTCGCTCCCCGTCACCCAGCTCAGCAGCGAGTCGAGCGAGTTCAGGCTGTCGGCGTCGAAATCGAACGCCAGCCTGCCACGGTCCCCGCGACCCCAGCCAAGGGTCCCCCCACCCGTGGTGATCAGGCCGGGCTGCACGAGGCGCAGCGAATCGACGTACAAGTGCCGCTCGGCCAGACGGACCGCCGCCAGCCCCGAATCGAGCGGCGTGCCAGCGAACAGGGACGGCTCGAGCCGGACCCGCACCGCCCCCACCGGCGCTGCGCCCGAGTCAACGGTGACGTCGCCCCGCGCCGTGAACGTCAGCAACGACGCGGGCGCCCGCGCCAGCCAGCTGGCGAGGTCCAGGTCGCGGGCGCGCAGCGTGAAGTCGCGCACGCCTTGGCCGGGAGCTCCCGCGCCGAGCCGCAGCACGCCGTCACCCTGCACGCTGCCGCCCCCCGAGTGGAGCGCCGCATGGGTCTCGAGCTGCGGCAGCGGCCCGGCGAGCTTCACCGTTCCGGCGACCGCACCGGAGAGCGGCAGTGTCGGGAAGCTCCCCTTGAGCCCGTCGAACGACAGGGAGTCGGCCACCACGTCGGCGTAGACGCCGAGCGTGTCGCTGCGACCGTCCAGGCGCACCGTGCCCGTGAGCCGGCTGGGTGGCAGGACGCCGTCCCGGTGCTCGAGCGTGCCGGTGAACTGCGCGTTCTTCAGTGGCCCGCTCAGGGTGCCCGCCGCGTACAGCACGCCATGCAGCGCGGCCGCGGGGACGAGCCGCCCGACCGTCTCCCAGTCGACGGCCGCCGCCTCGACCGTGAACGGCTGAAAGCGCAAGCCGCTCCCACCCAGTCCCACCTCGCCCCGGCCCCGGATCCGCGTCGCGGGCCGACCCGGCACGAGGGAATCACGAAACACCCAGTCCACGTCGAGCGTCAGACCCGAGACCGGCCCGGTGGCGGTCGTATGGCCGCTCAGTCGGCCCGCGAACGGCAGCGTATCAAGGAACGGGCGGGCGAACTCGAGGTCGAAGTCCTGGGCGTCGAGCTCGGCGTCCCGCAGCGCCACGAGCCCCGAGTCGCTGACGGACAGGGCCGTCAGGTGGCCGGTCACCGTGCCGCCGGCGTCGGTCAGGCGCAGCGGGTCGAGCCCCACTTCGAGCACGCGTTGACCGTGAGATTTGAGGCGTACGCCGCCCGCCAGCACGGCGCCCGGCGTGAACCGCGTATCGATGAAATGAAAATCACTCAGCGTCGCTGAATCGGCGTGCAGGGAGAGATCGAACAGCAGCGGGCCGCGTGGCCAAAAGACGCGGCCCCGCGCCGCCCGCAGCGCGGACCCGGGAAACTTGACCCGCGACAGGTCGACGTCGAGCGAGTCCCCGAGCACGCGCAGCCGGCCGGCGACGTCCACCAGCCGGAGTGCAGGATCGCTGCTCTGGACCGCCAGCCGGTTGATATCGATCCTGATGCCCCGTTCCACCGGCGACGACACCTGCAGGGCAGCCAGGCGGGCATCCAGGTGCTCGAACCGCCGGACGCGCACCCGGCCGTTCGGGCCGCCCGCCTGGATTTCGAGCGCCGTATCGCCCGATTCCGCGCGCGGCGCCTGCAGCCGCAGCGTGAGGCTGCCGTCCTCGATCTGCACGTTGCGGAACAGGATCAGCGTCGCCGGTCCGTGGTGCGACGCACCGGAGCCCGTATCCGGGCCGCCCAGCCGCAGCAGCTCTTCGATGTTGAGGCGGCCGCTCCGGTGTTGCACGATGTTGATCACGGGCTGCCGCAGGGCGAACTCGAACAGCACCACCCGGCCGGCCGCGAAATCGAACGGGTTGTACGCCAGGTCGGCGCGCGGCAGCCAGGCGACGAGCGTCGAGTCGGCGTCGAACAGCCGGACCCCCGTGAGGGTAACGCCGGTGAGCAGCGACCCGCGCACGTCGGCCACCTCGATCGCGCCCGTGAACACCTGCGCCAGCGCGTTCTCCATCACGCGTGCCAGCAACGCCCGGCCGGCGCCCGTGCCGACGAGCGCGGACAGCGCGCCCAGGAAACACGCGAGCAACCCGACTATCATCCACAGCGCAACACCGAGCGAGCGGCGGACCATCAGAACGCTTGCCCCACCGCGAACTGCACGACCACCCGCTGCCAAAATCCCGGGGCCAACCCCGGCTGGTATACGACGTTCGGCACGAGGGTCAGGCTCTGAGTGGTGTTGTCCTGGAAGTAGAGCGGCCCGGGCTCGGCCGGATAACCGTTGTAGGCGGCGTCGAGCCGCACGGGTCCGAGCGGCGTGGCGAGGCGCAGCCCGATACCGGGCGTCACGCGCACGCCCGCCACGGTCCCCGGGTCCCCGCCGCGCTCCCACACCTGGCCCGCGTCCACGAACAAGGCGAGCCGCATCCGGTCCGGAAACAACGGCGTGGGCAACCGCACTTCGGCATTCATGACCACGATGGAGTTCCCCCCGATCGGCGACGCGGTCACGTGTTGGTACACGCCTCCCGTGGTGTCGTCGGTGACGTACACCCGGGGCCCTAGCTCATTGCGGGCGTAGCCGCGCACGGAGTTCGGACCGCCGCCGTAGAAGCGCTGGTCGGGCGGGATGAAATGTACGCTCTGGCCCGCCAGGGCGATCCGTCGCGCCGACACGATCGTCCCCGCGAGCGCCCGCCACGCCAGCACGCCGCGGCGGCCCAGCGGGTAGTAGTACGACACTTCGAACTGGCCCCGGTTGAACTCGTACAGCGTGTCCGAGCCGACCAGCCGCGACGCGTGCATCAGCGACGCCGTGATGAGGTTCCCCGCGGACGGGTCGAGCACCGAGTTCACGCGGTCCCGCACCCCGGAGACAGTCACGGCGCCGAACCGGCGGGAGCGCGCCAGCAACCCGCGATCGGTCTCGTCGCACACCCGGAACACGCTGCAGTACACCGCGGGGGGGGCCGTGGTGCGCCCCACCGAAAACCCGTAGCCCAGCGTCACCGGGACGTTGCGACGGGCGTTCAGCGTGACGGCCGCGTTCACGCCGATCGCCTGGCGCGTGTACGCGTTGAATTCGGAGCGCCGCTCGGCGAACAGCCCGAGACTCGCGGTGTGGCGAGGTGAGAAGAACGCCGGTTGCCGCAACGTCAGGCCCACGTTGTAATTGACGGTGTCGGACGTGAAGTCGTCGTGCAGGAAATGACACACGTTGCTCCGGAGTCCGGCATTGGTGGGCACGCCGACCCCCAGCTTGGACACCCGTGCCGTCAGGTCGAGGGCGCGGGCGCCGCCGAAAAAGTCATAAGCCGTCCAGCCGCTCTGCACCCGGAAGCAGTCGAGGCTGCCGTACCCGGCGCCCACCCGCACCCGGTGGCGCGGCCCCTCCGCCACCCGCACCAGCACCGTAACCGTGGAATCCCCGGCGCGAGGCACGGAGTCGGCGAGCACGATGTTCACGGACCGGAACACGCCCATGCCGTACAGATCCCGCTGGCTCTGGTACAGGCGGTCCTGGCGGAACAGGTCGTGTGGGTGCACCGACAGCATCTTCCGCACGGTCCCGGTGTCCACCTGCTCGAGGCCGGTGATGACCACCCGGTCGATACGCGCCCGGGGCCCGGGCAGGGCTTCGAGGCTCGCCTCCGCTTTCAGGGCCGCGGCATCCACATCGTAGTTCCTCAAGACATCCGCGTACGGATACCCGGCGTTCCGCAACCGGTCGGCGATGGTGTCGGCGGATGCCTGGAACAGCAGCCGATTGAAGGGGGCCCCTTCCTGGAGCGGGAGGGTACGTTTGACCCCCGCGACGTCGAGGATCGAGTCGAGGCCCACCAGCGTGAGCTTGGTGAGGCGGACCGGCTCGCCCTCGTAGATGCGGAACAGCACGTGGACGTCTCCGCCTTCCCGGCGCACCACCGTGTCCACCACGGCATTCATGTAGCCGCTCTGCCGGTACAGCAGCAACAGCCGCACCACGTCGCGCCGGAATTCCAGCTCGTTGAAGTAGCGCTTCTCGCCCAGCCTCATCCAGCGCAAGAACCACAGGCTCGCGAACACGCTGGAGCTCGACGTGGCGATCGCCGATCCCAGCGTGTAGTCGTCGATGGCGTGATTGCCCTCGAAGGAAAGCCCGCGCACCACCCGCTCTTGCTGCGCCGCGAGGGGTGCCGCCGCACACGCCGCGACGAGCAGGAAAGAAAGAAGGGCACGCAATTGACGCGGTCGGGCCGCTCCCCTATGTTGGCTACCTCCCGCCACACTGTCAACCTTTTCGACACCTGATCGCATGCGCGCGCTCCGAGTGACCACCCTCGCCAGCCTTGTCGTGCCCGCCGCCTGTGGTGGGGGGGACGCGGGGAGCGCCCGGCAGCCCGGCTCACACCGCTCGTCGCTCGTCTACTACGAGACCTACGATCCGCGCTCGCTCGACCCGGCACTGTCCACCGACGTCCCGACCGGCGAGATGGTCGCGCTCGCCTACGATGGGCTCACGCAGTTCGACCCGGATGGCAAGCTGCTCCCCGCGCTGGCGGACCGCTGGACGGTCTCCCGCGGGGCGGGCGGGGGAACCGGTCTGCGGTACGTGTTCCACCTGCGTGCGGGCGTCAGGTTCCACGACGGCACGCGCGTGACGCCGGCCACGGTGCGACAGAGCTTCCTGCGGGTGCTCGCCCCGGGCACGCGCGGCGGGCGCGCCTGGCCGCTCTATCCCATCGCCGGCGCCGAAGCGTATGCCGCCGGCCGGGCGAGCGACGTGCCGGGCATCCAGCTGCTGGGAGACTCAGGCATAGCATTCGACCTGGCCGAGCCACTCGCCATCTTCCCCAAATTCCTGGCGATGCCGGTGGCCGCGGTGGTGCCGGCGCCCCTGTCCCCGCAGGCCGACCTCGGTCAGCACCCCGTCGGCACGGGTCCCTGGCGCTTCGTCGCCTGGCAGCACGACGACTACCTCGTGTTTGCGCGCAACCCGGATTATTGGGGCGGCGCGCCGGCGGCCGACACCCTGACCGTGCGGATCATCCCTGAGCCGCTGACGCGGGCGGCCGAGTTCGAGGCGGGACGACTCAGCGTCATGGAGGTGCCGTTCGGCGAAACGGTGCGCTGGCGGCAGCAGCACCCCGACCTGCTGCTCGAAAAGCCCGCGCTGCGGGTGGTGTACGTGGCACTCAACAACCGGCGCGGCCCACTCGCGAACCCGAAAGTGCGGCAGGCGATCAACTACGCCGTGAACGTGCCCGAGGTGCTCGCCACCGTGTACGGTGGGCGCGGCATCCTCGCCCGGGGGGCGATCCCCCCCGGCCTGGCGGCGAGCGACACGGCGCGCCCGGGCTACCATTACGACCCCGCCCTAGCCAAGCGGCTCCTCGCCGCGGCGGGCTTTAGCAGCGGGATGGCGCTCCAGCTGTGGCGCAATGCCAGCAATGTCGAGCTGGCGCGGGTCGCGCTGGCGGTGCAGGCCCAGCTCGAGCCGGTCGGCATCAAGATCGAGCTGGTGGAGCGCGATGCGTCGAGCCAGCGCGAGGCGGCCCGCAAGGGCGAAACCGACATGGTGGTGCTGGACTGGTGGGCCGACTACCCCGACGGCGACAATTTTCTGTATCCCCTGTTTTACTCGGCGAGCGCCGGCCCGGGGGGCAACTATGCCTTCTACGCCGATCCTGTCACCGATTCGCTGATCCTGCGCGCCCGCCGCACGACTGATGACGCGGCGCGCACCGCGTTGTATCGGGAGATCGACGCGCGGGTGTACCGGGCCGCGCCGTGGCTGTACCTCTGGTTCCCCACGGACCTGTGGGCGAAGCGCGCGGACGTCACCGGGTGGGATGTGCCGGTGATCTTCAACGGGCAGCACTGGACGGGAGCGCGGCGCGCGCCGTGATCCCGCTGCTCGCGCGCCGCCTGCTCCTCACCCTGCCCACGTTGCTCGGCGTGCTCGTCGTCGCGTTTCTGCTCCTCAACGTGGCGCCGGGAGATCCCGTCACCGCGATGGTGGGGGAGCGCGCCGATTCCGCGACGATCGCGCGGCTGCGGGCCGAGCTGCGGCTCGACGATCCCCTCCCCGCCCAGTTCATCCACTACGTGTGGGCGGTGGCGCGCGGCGACCTGGGCCGGTCGTACATCACCCAGCGGCCCATCGCCCAGGACCTGCGGGAGCGCTTTCCGCGCACCGCCGAGCTCGCGCTCGCCGCCATGACGCTCGCCGCGGTCTCGGGGATCACGCTCGGCGTGGCGTCGGCGGTCCGCTCGGGCAGCCTGGTCGACCGCATCGGGATGCTGGTCTCCTACATGGGGGTCTCGTTCCCGGTGTACTGGGTGGGACTGCTGCTGATTCTCGTCTTCGCGCTGGCGCTTCGCTGGCTCCCGCCCTCCGGGTCGGGAGGGCTCGCCGCGCTGGTCCTGCCCGCGTTCACGCTCGGCATGCGCTCGATCGCCTTCCTGGCGCGCATGACCCGCGCCGCGATGCTCGACGTGCTGTCGAGCGATTTCATCCGCACCGCCCGCGCCAAGGGGCTGGCCGAGCGCGCGGTCGTGCTGCGGCACGGCTTCCGCACCGCCCTGGTGCCGGTGATCACGGTGCTGGGGCTCGATACCGGCAACTACCTCACCGGCAGCGTCCTCACCGAGACGATCTTCGGCTGGCCGGGGCTGGGCCGTTACGTGCTCACTGCGATCGACAAGCGAGACCTCCCCGCGATCCAGGGGAGCATCCTCTTCATGTCGGTCGTCTTCGTCGTCGTGAACCTCGTCACCGATCTGCTCTATGCGAAAGCTGATCCTCGCATCGCTTACGATTAGCTCGACGTTGGCCGCGCAATCGAGGCCCCGGACCGCGCCGCTGCGCGGGTCGCTGGAGCGACGGCTGGCGACGCTACTCGACCAACCGCCCTTCAACCGGGCGAACTGGGGCGTGTACGTCGTCGACGACGGCAAGGTACTGTTCGCGCGCAACGCCGACCGGTTCTACGTCCCGGCGAGCAACACCAAGCTGGTAGTGAGCGCGGCGGCGACCGTGCTGCTGCCGGCGGATTATCGCGTGACGACCAGCGTGTACGCGAACGGCAAGGTCGACAGCGGCGTGCTGTACGGTGATCTCGTGTTGTACGGGCGGGGTGACCCGACGTGGTCGGAGCGGTGCTTTTCCGTCGACAGTCTCGCTCCGGGCGCCTGCGACTCGGCGTTCACCTCGGTCGACGCCATCGCGGACTCGATCCGCGCGCGCGGGCTCAGACGCGTCACCGGGAAGCTCGTGGGCGACGGCTCCTACTTCGAGCCGGTGCTGGTCCATCCCGCCTGGAACGCCTGGGACTTGAATTGGTGGTACGCCGCTCCCGTCTCGGGGCTCGGTTTCCACGACAACAGCGTGGACTTCCACATCGCGCCCGGCGCCGCCGTGGACCAGCCGCCCACCATCACCTGGTCGCCCGAGCTGGGGCTGTTCACCTTCGAGAACCGCGCTCGCACGGTGCCCGGAGACTCGAGCACGACCATCGGCGACAACTTCTTCCGCACGCCGGGCACTTGGGACATCTGGGCGGAGGGGACCGTGGCGCTCGGCCGCAAGCAGTGGATCGAGAGCTTCGCGCTCCCCGATCCCAACCGCTACGCGGCGCGCGCGCTCGCCGCCTCGCTGATGAGGAAAGGGGTGTCGGTGGAAGGCGGCACGGCCGGCACGACCGATTCGCTCACCTACCGCACCGGCCGCGGCTGTTGCGCCCCGCTCGTCGAGTACCGCGGCCGCCCGCTCGCCGACATCATCTTCCCGATCCTGAACTCGAGCCAGAACTGGTTCGCCGAGATGCTGCTCAAGATCCTGGGTCGCGAGCGCAAGGGCGAGGGCTCCTGGAAAGCGGGGCTCGACGTCGAGCGCCGTTTCCTGATCGACTCCGTGGGGATCGACTCGACCGCGTTTGCGCTCGAGGACGGGTCCGGCCTCGCCGCGGGGAACCTCGTGACGCCGCACGCGTTCACCCAGCTGCTCGCCTACATGCACCGCCACCCCACGGCGTTGCCGCACTCAGGGCAGCCGGGCTCCCTGCTCAAGCGCTTCGCCGGCACCGCCGTCGAGGGCCGGGTGATCGCGAAAACGGGGAGCATCGACCGGGTGAACAGCCTGTCCGGCTTCATCGAGCGCCCCAGCGGACGCACGATCACGTTCAGTATCCAGGCGAACACGCACGCCGTTCCTTATCAACAAATGTTGGCCCAGATAGACTCCGTCGTCGTAGAAATAGGAAAAACTTCTCGGTAGCCAACCGAAGGGGAGTCTTGGGTTGCTGACCCCGGGGCGCCGCCCCGGGGTCAGCCCCGTCAGTTTTCCGTCTGCCCGGGGTCAGACCCGTCAGTCTTCCGTCTGCCCAAAGATGGCCATGTTCGAGCTGTGCCCGGGCTCGACCTTCGCCGCCGGATTAATGAAGTGTACCGCGTGGTTCACGGCGATCGCGGCCTCGGAGGCGGTGATGATGTCCCCGGCCGCGAAGATGCCGGGGATGTTGGTGGCCATCGTCTGCGACACTTTGATCTCGCCCTTCTCGATCTCGAGCCCCCACTCGGCGATGGCGCCGAGCGATGAGACAAAGCCGAGCTGCGGGACGATACAATCGACGGCCACGCGCTCCTGTTCCTTCGTCTTGTTATTGACGATCGTCGCGGCCTCGATGCGATCGCCGCCGTGGATCTCCTTCAGCTCCCAGAAGGTGCGCAGCTCCATCTTGCCCGCGGCGCACAGCGCCTGCACCTGTTTCACCGTAGCGGCATGGGCGCGAAAGCCGTCGCGGCGGTGGATCATCAGGACCCGCTGCGCGACTCCCTGCAGGTTCACCGCCCAGTCGAACGCGGAGTCACCGCCGCCCACCAGCAGGACGCGCTTTCCCGCGAAGACCGCCGGGTCGAGGATGCGGTCGTACAGCCCGCGGCCGTCCCAGCGGTCCGCGTCCTTGAGCGGCAGTTTGCGCGGTGTGAACGCACCGATCCCGCCGGCGATGAGCACGGTGCGCGACGGATAGGCGTCGCCGTCGGTCACCACCGTGAAGCGCGGCGCGCCGTTGTCCGAGCCGCGCTCGAGGCCGACCACCTTCTGACCGAGATGCACCGGCGCCTTCCACTGCAGCCCCTGCTCCGCCATGCCGCGCACCAG
>WNGI01005822.1_pt2 | contig 15413 bp, 13 predicted proteins | sample 5400621 | NCBI WGS metagenome assembly WNGI01 (sample SAMN13153374, study PRJNA577476) | soil metagenome | isolation source: 20 cm soil or saprolite under Garry oak tree replicate 1 | place: USA:California | collected 2016-06-15 | reverse complement strand
TTAATTATGGCGCTCTACTTTCTTGCCAACACCGCCTATTTCTATGCGCTCTCACCTACTGACATAGCCAGCATTTCGACCAAGTCATCGGTAGCAACGGAGGTTGCCAAACAGTTTCTGGGCCCACTTGCGATTAGCTTTATTGCAGCGGCTTTGCTCTCATCGACCTTCGGCACACTACATACCTCGATTCTCACCGGCGCGCGTGTTCCTTATGCGATGGCGCGCGATGGGCTGTTCCTGCGTAGTTTGTCCAGAGTGTCACCGCGCACCCACGTTCCCACAGGCGCCCTGCTAGTCCAGGCCATTTGGGCTTGCATACTCGTCGTCGCGTTTTCATCGTCGTTTGACATCCTGACGGATTACGCGATCTTTGGTCTCTGGATCTTTTATGGACTGGTGACTGCGGCGGTCTTTATTCTTCGTCGCAAAATGCCAGATGCGGAGCGTCCCTATCGCGCCTGGGGTTATCCGGTGGTTCCTATACTTTTCCTGCTAGCCACAGCATTGATCCTGGGTACGACACTACTGGGCGTTCGCGAGGATGCCGTTAACGGCGCTAGATTGATAATGCACGGACACCTGCTTTCAGGGTTGGGGATGCTGGCGCGTAACCCGCCACTCGCCGGAATCGGATTGATCGCCCTGGGGTTGCCAGTCTATTGGATTTGGTCGCGGAGATATCCAGAACAAACACCGGATTAGGTTGGGCCCTGGCTTGCTCTTATGGATGACTGGCGCGCTTCTATAGCTTCCCGCGCAATCTCTTTATCGTCGAAATGGAAAACTTCGCGGCCGATGATCTGATAATCTTCGTGACCTTTGCCGGCAATTAGAACTAAATCGTTAGTCCTCGCTTCCGAGATCGCCTGGTGAATCGCCTCACGCCGGTCCGCAATTTTTCGGTAGGGCTTGGCCGTCTTTTGAATTCCAACTTCCGCATCCGCCAGGATTTTTTCCGGGTCTTCAGTTCGCGGATTATCAGAGGTAAGAATCACGACATCGCTCAAGCTTCCAGCCGCCTCACCCATCGGCGCTCGCTTTGAAGGATCGCGGTCGCCGCCGCAGCCAAAAACCGTAATGATTTTTCCTTTTGTCACTTCACGAGCAGTGCGCAAAACATTCAGGAGCGCATCATCGCTGTGCGCATAGTCAACTACAACCGCAAAATCTCCGTCATGGGGCACACGTTCGAAACGACCCGGCGCTCCAGTGCACTTCTCCAAAGCCTGTGTGATCACATCGAGCCCATAGCCGAGGGCCAACCCGCTCGCAACCGCGGCCAGCGTATTGTAGATGTGCGGCGGACCAACCAGCGGCGAATGAAACTCGCGCTCTCCGGCGGGGGTTTTCAGATTGAACCGCATGCCAGCAAGCGAGAACTCTGCGTCTCTTGCTGTGATGTTTGCCTTTGATTTAAGTGCGTAACTAATGACGCGCGAACCTTCTTTTTCGAGTCGTTGAGCAAGCTCAACGCCGTAGGGATCATCAAGGTTGATGACTGACACACGAGGCTTCGAGCCAAGCCTTCCATCAAATAGCCGTTGCTTCGCGTACCAGTAGTTCTCCATTGTCTTGTGATAGTCGAGGTGGTCGCGCGTGAGGTTTGAAAAAACAGCCACTGAGTATTCGAGGGCGTCGCAGCGATGAAAATCCATCGCCTGTGAGGACGCTTCCATCACCGCCGTCTTGCAACCAATCTCCACCGCGCGCCGCAGCATGCGCTGCATGTCAGTAGCTTCGGGCGTGGTGCGTTCGGCCTTCTGACGTTCGGCGCCCAGCCGGTATTCCACTGTGCCGGTCATCGCCACCGGCTCGCCCGCAGCTTCTGGAATCGAAGCGATGAGATAGGCTGTAGTGGTTTTTCCGTTTGTTCCGGTAATGCCGACAAGGTTTAGCTCACGTGATGGATGATGGTGAACTTCAGCCGCCGCTAAAGCCATCGCGCGACGAACATTGTCCACGCGCAACCAGGCGCCGTCGAAATCCGCTGGTCTATCGAGTTCTGAGATCACGCCGAGCGCGCCCTGGGCAATCACCTGCGGAATGAACTTGTGAGCATCGAACAGTCCGCCGCGAACGGCCACAAACAAACTTCCGGGACCAGCGCGGCGGGAATCGTGGCTGACGTCTGTTACAACAGCGTTCTCGTCGCCCCACAACTTTCCACGCGTCGCTTCGGAGATTCGCTTTAGTGTTACTGGTTGTTTAGTCACGGCGTTGGATTCTACGCAGGATCACGGCGGGGGTAAACCACCCTTCCCAACCATGAGATCTCGATCGGTACTTTGCTTATTGTTGCTGGAAAGTCTATCAAGCTGGTTTTGAGGTTCAACTCCATGCAACTCAGGGTTGGGAAGGGTGGTTTACCCCTGCTCTTAACCCCTGGAAATCTAGACATTCTGGATGCTAATCATTACGATTCAGCGCTCCACTCAATCCAACATCAGGTGAAATAATGCTGATCAGAGTTTCACTTTCCATCATTCTGGCGACCATGCTTCTTTTCTCCTTCGTCCCAAACTCTAAGACGGCTTCAACACCGCAATACGATCTTCTAATCAGGAATGGAGTCGTGATGGATGGCTCCGGTCGGCCCGGATACGCGGCCGATATCGCGATCAGGGGCGATCGTATTGTGCGCATCGGCAAGCTAAAGAATCCCGGCGGGGCTCGTGAAATTGACGCAGCCGGAATGGTGGTGGCGCCCGGCTTCATCGACATGCTGGGCCAATCCGAGACGTATCTATTGATCGATCCTCGCGCCATGAGCAAGGTGATGATGGGCGTGACCACCGAGATCACCGGCGAAGGCGAATCGATTGCGCCCGTTAACGAGAGGCTTATCAAGGAGCAGGAAGAGTTCAACCGTCGTTACAAACTGACCATTGATTGGCGCACGCTCGGCGAGTACTTCAGCCGGCTCGAAAAGCAGGGGTCGGGAGTCAATCTGGCTACGTTCGTCGGCGCCACACAGGTGCGGGAGTATGTTCTGGGTTTTGACAATCGCCCACCCAGCCCAGCCGAGCTGGAACAAATGAAGCAGTTGGTAGCCGGCGCGATGCGTGACGGCGCGCTCGGTTTGTCAACTTCCTTGCAATATGTGCCAGCGCGCTTTGCGAAAACGGATGAGATCGTGGAGTTAGCGAAAGTCGCGCGGCAGTACGGTGGAATCTACGCGACGCATCAACGCAGCGAAGCCAACGCACTTGATGAATCTCTCGCTGAAGTCTTTGAGATCGCGCGCCGCGCGCAAATCCCGGTTGAGATCTGGCACCTGAAGACTGCTTACCGGAAGAACTGGGGCCGCATGCCTGAGGTGCTGGCGAAGATCACACGTGCCCGAGCCCAGGGTCTTGACGTCACTGCTGATATCTACCCATACATCGCAGGTAGCACGGCGCTCAGCGCTTGCCTGCCCCCATGGGCACTCGAAGGTGGAACTGAGAAAATGCTGGCGCGTCTGCGCGACCTGAACATCCGCCGGCAACTCAAGCAGGAAATAACAACTGACTCGAAAGAATGGGAAAACATTTACCTCGGTAGTGGCGGCCCATCCGGGGTTTTGATCGGCTCAGTGATTAATCGTGATCTTGAAACGATACAGGGCAAACGCCTTTCGCAGATCGCGGAAGAACAGGGAAAAGATCCTCTTGATGCGTTGTTTGATCTGATACTCGCCGACCACGGTCAGACCGGCGCGATCTATTTCATGATGAGTGAGGACGACATGCGTGCGGCGATGCGGGCGCCTTTCGTCAGCTTCTGCACTGACAGCGGTGCGCGCGCAAACGACGGACCGCTGGCGGGCTCCAAATCGCATCCTCGTGGCTGGGGAAGTTACCCGAGAATCCTGGGTCGTTACGTGCGCGACGAGCGGATCCTGACTCTGGCGCAGGCCGTTCACAAGATGACGGGTCTTCCCGCCGCGCGCGTTGGTCTGCGTGATCGTGGGTTGCTGCGCCCGGGGTTTTACGCTGACCTGACAATCTTCGATCCGAAACGCGTCTTGGATCGCGCGACCTTCGAGATGCCAAACCAGCACCCCGAAGGCATCAAGTATGTGATCGTCAATGGTCAGGTTAGCGTGGACGATGGGCAACGAACACCGGCGCTGGCAGGGCGAGTGTTGCGCGGCCCTGGCTATCGTAAGTAAGAAGAAACCAAATCCGCAGATTTCGCCGATCACGTAGAAAATCCACAAGGCATGAGAGACTCTACTGGTAACTTTTTACATCTGCGTAATCTGTGCAGTCTGCGGATAAGCATTTGGACTCTTTTACAAGGACCCTAAGATCCTGCGAAACTCAGCTTCGGTCCAGGCCTTCAGCGTTTCGGTTTGTACGTTCCCCTGAGAACCGAGTGAGAGCAGCGCTCCGGCAACAGTTTCATCATTGGGGCCCTCGATCACACAGACGAGATCGTAACGACCCATGGTCAGGTAAGTGTCTTTTATTTCCACACCCAGCTTCCGGAAAGCTTCGCGGCCCGCGTCCAGACGTTTGGGACTGTCCTTAACGTTTGCGGCGCCTTGTTGAGTCCACTTAAGTAGCGCGATGTAAGTTGGCATTTTGAGATACTCCTTTCGAGTTCTGAATCGAAGCAGCGGCACGTTGCCCCCTGGAAATCGCGACCGAACCCGTTATAGGTATCGGGGCAAGCAGGAGCCACGGACGAACTACAGCGCTTCGTGTTAGAGTGTGCGGCATTGAAGAATGAAAATGCCGGAGCTGAAATTGGGCAAGAACCGTACGAGTATTTAACCGAAATCGATGGCGAATACAATGCCGCGGCTCTAAGTAGGACAGTCATTCATGCCTGTCCGGGTTGAGAGAATCCTTGCCTTGCGAAGAAAGAGAGATTTTCCATTTCTCATTTTCCATTTCTCATTTTTCATTGAGACCAAGCGCGGGTGGCTTAGGAGCGGCTAACCAGTGGTTCCGAACTGGATGAAGTTAGCCGGCCGGTAACATATCAGTGCCGGCGCTGACAATAAAAAATGAGAAATCGAAAATGAGAAATGGAAAATCTGAGTTTGTCACACGGGGTATTGTGAGGGTAAGGGAAAGCCGACAGACGGAAATGTCTGTCCTACTGCAGAGGATCATCTCTTGTCGTTGATGCTTCGGGAAATCGCTGAGCAGCCTGAGGCGCTTGAGCGCACCATTCACGGCGAACGCGCGAAGATCTCACGATTGGGAAACTTCCTTCAGGCGCGTGAGATCGATCTGATCGTGCTCGTAGCCCGGGGCAGTTCCGATAACGCCGCGCTTTTTGGTCGCTATCTCCTGGAAATTACAACCGGCATTCCTGTCTCGCTTTCGGCTCCATCGGTCCATACCCTCTACGGCGCGAAGCTCAATCTGCGGCACGCGCTGGTCGTAGGCGTTTCGCAGTCTGGTGAGGGTGAAGACATAAATCAGGTGCTGGAAAATGCGCGCGCCTGCGGAGCGCATACGGTTGGAATAACGAATGAGCCGTCGTCGGCGATGGTGAGCTTTGTCGATGAGACACTATTGATGCATGGTGGCCGCGAGCGTTCAGTTGCGGCAACCAAGACTTTCACCGGCCAGATGATGCTTTTTTACATGCTTGCGTCGGAACTCGCCACAAGCACGCCCGCCTGGTCTTACGAAGCGATTCCCGGATTCGCAGCCAGTGCTCTCGAGCAACATGCTGCAATACTGGAGCTCGTCCAGCGTTATGTGTTCATGGAAAACTGCGTCGTGGTCGGACGTGGACTTGCTTATGCAAACGCGTATGAGATGGCGCTAAAGCTAATGGAAACCTGCTACGTGGTGGCTGAACGTTTTTCTTCGGCAGACTTTCTCCATGGTCCGTTGGCAATGGTGGAGCGCCATTTTCCGGTGATTCTTTTCGCGCCTCCCGGAGTAATGTTGCGGGACGTAAAAAGTCTCATCTCCCGGTTGCGAGAATTGCATGCGGACACTTTGGTCATAACAAGCGATCTCGCGGCTGCGGCAGATTGTTCTCGTGCAATCATAATGCCGAAAGAGATTGATGAATTTGTCGCGCCGATTCCCTATATAATTCCCGGCCAGCTATTCGCAGCATTGTTGGCCGACGCCAAAGGGTTGGACGCAGACCAACCGCGGTCGCTTTCAAAGGTGACCAGAACACTATGAGAACTCTGATCTGAGATCTCAGATTTGAGATCTGAGATTTGATTAGTCGATATAGAGACGCAAGTATGAACATCACAATTCAGGAATTGTCCAAGGGTCCCGTATACCAGCAGGTGCGCGATCAGATTGAAGCGCAGATCACTAATAAGCAGGTGGCATCTGGAGAGGCGCTTCCTTCCACAGCCGCGCTGGCAAAAAAACTATCCGTCGATAAAGGTGAGATTCAACGCGCCTATTTTGAACTGGAACGCTCCGGCCTTATTAAGAAGGAGAGCGGCAAAGACTTCCTCGGTCACGCCAAGACAACCTACCGCGTTGCATAGTCCCTCATCAGTATCACTCAATGCTTAATAAGAAACGCGCGTTTATCTCTCTCGGGGCAGCTATCCTCATTTTTGTGATCGCGTCGTTTGTAATATTGCTTATCTGGAAGATCCTGAAAAGCCCGGAGTGGATGTCGACCTTGATGGTTTGGATCATTGCTTGGCCAATACTGCTGTTAGCAAAAGTCATCAGTATTCCCTACCCCGGCAGAGCGGGATTAGTATTCGCGATTTCTATCACCATCACAATCGACGTTGCAGTCCTTTCCGGACTAGTTTACGCCGCGCTATCTCTGCTCAATGGAAAGCCGCAACGGGTATCTCCTCCACCGCCCCCATTTCCCTTCCAGTAAGCGCCACTGGCGGTTCGACTACCGCATCGTCGAGGACCGTTTGTGACTTAATCACGTCTCGCGTGATATTCTTTTTCGCTCCTTGAATCTACGGTCGTGAGTGCGACAGCGCGAAAGTGGCGGAATTGGCAGACGCGCCAGACTTAGGATCTGGTACCGAAAGGTGTGGGGGTTCGAGTCCCCCCTTTCGCACCATTACGAGCAAACAGTAAACAGTAAACAGCAGACAGCAATCGGCAATTAGCAGTCAGTAATCAGCCGGAATAAAGTACCGCTTCCTATCCGCAGCCGATGATTGGCCTGGACGACAAAATTAAACCGCGCTCTTTTTGCTGATTGCTGTTTGCTGTTTGCTCTTGCCTATCTTGAAAAGGAAGGGATGCCCGTTGGATGTTGAAACGTCACAACGGGCTTAGCATTTAATGAAGACAGAGTTTGTAGATGTCTCCCCAACGCGCAAGGAGATCAAAATCGAAATTGACCCGGCGACTGTGCGCCAGACCTACGATCGTATCAGCGATCGCTATGCGAAGCAGGCGAGTGTGCCGGGATTTCGTCCCGGCCACGCGCCGCGTGCGGTGGTGCGCTCACGATTCAAAAATGAGATCCGTGGCCAGGCTCTCCAGGAACTGGTTCCGGACGCAGTGAACGAGGCAATAGAAAAACACGAACTCAACGCCCTCGGCGAACCTGACGTCCAGCTCGACAACACAGAAGCGCTTGAGAAATTCGGCGAGGAGCCGCTGCTGGTGAACGTCAAAGTCGAAGTTCTACCCAAAGTTGAACTGCATGACTACAAAGGCATCGAAGCGATCCGCAAAACCCGACCGATAACGGATGCAAGTGTTGATGAAATGATCGAGGCTTTAAGAGAGACTTCGGGAGCGATGCAGCCGGTAGAGGACCGCGGGGCTGCGCTCGGAGATACAGTTACGGTCAATGTTGAAGGAAAATTTCTCGGCGACAAGATCGATGGATCCGAAGCGGAGAACATTAAGAAAGACGATGTCGAGGTAACGCTTGGCGGCAAGGGAGTTCAGCAGGAGTTTACAGATAACTTGACCGGCGCAAAGCCTGACGATGAAAAGACTTTTGTGGTTGATTATCCTGGAGATTTCTCATCCAAAGGACTTGCCGGCAGGAAAGTTGAATACACCGCGAGGGTCACGGCGGTGCGAGTCAAAGAACTTCCGGAAGTTGACGACGAGTGGGCCAGAAGTTTGGGTGAAGAATTCGATTCCGTTGCCACCTTGCGCACCAGGATTCGCCAGAACATGGAGAACCAGGCTGGGCAGGAAGCCGATCATCGTCTCCGCGCGGATTTGATGCAAAAACTTGTCGCACGACATCAGTTTGAAGTGCCTCAAAGTTTGATCGATCACCAGACCAGCTACCGGCTGGAGAGCGTGGTGCGCGACATGATCAGCAGAGGGGTTGATCCACGCAACGAGAACGTGAACTGGGAGGGCGCGAGAGAAGAGTTGAAGGTGCAGGCCGAGGAAGATGTGCGAAGCTCGCTGCTGCTTGAGCGCATAGCTGAAGAAGAGAAAATTGAAGTTTCAAATGAAGAAATCGAAGCCGAGATCCAAGCGATCGCCAGGAGCTCGAAACAACCGGTAGAGCAGGTGCGCAGCGTCTTGACAAAGGAAGGGGGCGAACGTAGCATCGCGAACAGGTTGCGCAATCGCAAAGCGCTCGAACTTTTAGTTGAAAGCGCCCAGGTAGCAGACGAAGAATGGCGCGAAGAAAGGATGAAGGATGAGGGATGAAGGATGAATAAGGGAAGAGGCCGACTCTAAACTTTTTTCATCCTTCATAATTCATCCTTCATCCTTTTGTCTTGGGCAGGTTAAGAGAGGTTAACTAGCATATGGCTCTGGTACCAATGGTCGTCGAGCAAACGTCACGGGGTGAACGCGCTTTCGATATTTTCTCGCGCCTCCTGAAAGACAATATTATTTTTCTCGGCACCCCCATCGACGATCAGATTGCTAATTTGATTGTGGCACAACTTCTCTTTCTAGAGGCCGAGGATCCGGAGAAAGATATCAACATTTATATCAACTCGCCCGGAGGTTCCATTACCGCAGGCATGGCCATATACGACACCATGCAGTTTATTCGACCGGACGTAACCACAATCTGCGTCGGTCAGTGTGCGTCCATGGGCGCGCTACTGTTGACTGCCGGAGCCAAAGGCAAGCGTTTCGCTCTGCCAAACTCGCGAATACTCATTCACCAGCCCACCGGCGGCTCCCAGGGCCAGGCAACTGATATTCGGATTCAAGCCGAAGAGATCCTGCGGATGCGCGAACTTACTTCCCAGATTATCGCCAAACATACCGGCCAGTCGTATGAGACTGTCGAGCGCGACGTTGAGCGCGACAAAATTATGTCTGCCGCACAAGCCAAGGAATATGGTTTAATAGACGAGGTGATCGCGCACCGCGAATAGTGCCCCCACCCCGGAGGAGCTAAAATGATTGCGAAAATGAAAGCGGGAGGATTTTGCTGCTCTTTTTGCGGGCGCTCGAAGGGCGAGGTTGCAAACATCGTAACCGGTACTCCGCAACGCGCACCCGGAGTTCCCAAACAAATGATCGGCAAGAGTGCCTTCATTTGTAACGAATGCGTTGAGCGCTATCGCGAAATGGTCATGAACCCGGAACACCCCCGGCACTCCGCGGTTATAACTAAGTAAACTGGTTCGCTCGAAGCTCGAAGGAGTCTCCAACACATATGGTCAGACGAACCGACGACACGCTGCGCTGTTCATTCTGCGGTAAGTCGCAGAATGAGGTAAAGAAACTCATTGCCGGTCCAACCGTCTACATCTGCAACGAGTGCATTGACATCTGCAATGAGATCATCACCGACGACCAGCAAGCTGAATCTGTGGCGACGCGGCCGCCGCTGCCCAAGCCCGGCGAGATCAAAACCTTTCTTGACGAATATGTGATCGGACAGGACGAGACCAAGAAGCGCCTGGCCGTCGCCGTCTACCAGCACTACAAACGCATCGAGCTGGGACGCAGACGTTCCGACATTGAGATTCAAAAAGCTAATATTCTGCTAATTGGGCCGACCGGCACCGGCAAGACCCTGCTCGCGCAGACGCTGGCGCGCATGCTCAGCGTGCCGTTTACGATTGTTGATGCCACCACGCTCACCGAAGCCGGTTACGTGGGCGAAGACGTTGAAAACATCATCCTGAAACTCCTGCAGTCGGCGAACGGAGATGTCGAACGCGCCCAGCAAGGTATTATCTACATCGACGAAGTCGACAAGATTTGCCGCAAAGATGAGAACCCTTCGATTACGCGCGACGTCTCTGGTGAAGGCGTGCAGCAGGCATTATTGAAGATTCTCGAAGGAACAATTGCAAACGTGCCGCCACAGGGTGGACGAAAACATCCGCATCAGGAATTCTTCCCCATCGACACGTCGAACATTCTTTTTATTTGCGGTGGTGCTTTCGTTGGTCTTGAGAAAGTGATCGAGCGACGGTTGCGCAATAAGTCGTTGGGATTTCAGGCGGAAGTTAAGAGCGGACGTCATCGTCATGCGGAAGCGCTGGCGGCGGTGCAGCCGGAAGATCTTATTCGCTTTGGCTTGATTCCAGAGTTTGTGGGACGCCTACCTGTTTGTGGTGTGCTCCACGAACTCGACGAGGGCGCACTGATCAAGATTCTTACAGAGCCGAAGAATGCGCTCGTCAAGCAGTATCAAAAGAAGTTTGACTTTGATAACGTGAAATTGAAGTTCACTGAAGATTCTTTGAAGTCGGTCGCCAAACAGGCCGTCGAACGGAAGGTTGGCGCTCGCGGGCTGATGATGATCCTTGAAGAGTTGCTCTTGGACGCCATGTATACGTTGCCGTCGCAGAAGCGTGTAAAGGAGTTTGTGATCACGAGCGAAATGGTCGAACGAAGACGTGCTATCCCGGGTGAGGGCTTGACGGGCATCGATGGTGCGGCAGCTTAGGGTGTCCAACCGGGTTTTTCGTCATCTGCTCCACGCTGTTTCTCCATTGCTCGGAACGAAAAACTGAAGTTTGCCGTACAAATACCCCAAAGTGGCGTACACTTGGGAAATGATTTACAATTGGACGTGTTAATCAGGGCGAGACGGCAGTTTGAGCGGCTCGCCCTTCTTGCAAAAATAGCCGGTTAAAAGCGTTCGACCGCACTATTTTCCTGGCTACTCAGCATGACGCCACCATTGACGAACCCTCACCCGATCAGATTTACGACGTCGGTACGCTGGGACGCATACTGCAATCACAAAAACAGGACAACGGTCAAATCAAAGTGGTCGTGGAAGGGCGCGAACGCGCCACCACTGTGCGTGTGGAAAACACGGACGGCGCTTTCATGGCGCTCGTGAAGCGCGCGCCAGTCGTTAACGAAGAGGGTACTCGCCTCGATGCCCTGGTGCAGAAGATTGCGCAGCTCGTAGAACAACACCTGCGCCTGGCGCCCGAAAGCCAGACCGATGCTTTGCAGACAGCGCTGCGAAATCAGAATCCTTCACACCTTGCCGACGCGCTCGCGTCTCAGTTGCGCATTTCGGTCGAGGACAAGCAGGGACTGCTCGAATTGTTTTCTTCTCAAGCGCGATTGCAACGGTTGATTGAATTGTTGGAGCTTGAAATCGAAAAGCGGCAACTTGATCGTTCAATTCAAACACGCGTGAAACGCCAGATGGAGAAGGCCCAAAAAGAGTATTACCTTAACGAACAGATCAAGGCGATTCACAAAGAACTGGGGCGTAAGGACGAAAAGGCCGAGCTTGAGGATTTGAAGAAAAAGATCGAAGAGGTCGGCATGACCGAAGAAGCCAAATCGAAAGCGATGCAGGAATTGCATCGTCTCGAGGCCATGCCGCCGATGTCGGCCGAAGGAACTGTGTCGCGCACCTACATCGACTGGCTGGTCAGCGTGCCCTGGAAACAGAAGAGCAAAGAAATTAAAGATCTGACTAAGGCGGAAGAAGTCCTCAACGAAGACCATTTCGGCCTGGAAAAGATCAAGGAACGCATTCTCGAGTATTTGGCCGTTCGTCAACTCGTAAAAAATCCCAAGGGTTCGATTCTCTGCTTCGTTGGCCCTCCAGGAGTCGGCAAGACAAGCCTCGGTAAATCCATAGCCCGGGCCACTGGCCGCAAGTTTGTTCGCCTATCACTCGGCGGTGTTCGCGATGAAGCTGAAATTCGTGGCCATCGTCGGACCTATATTGGAGCGCTGCCCGGCCAGATAATTCAGATGATGAAAAAGGCGGGAACGATTAATCCCGTTCTGCTACTCGACGAAGTGGACAAGCTCGGCGCCGACTTTCGCGGCGACCCAAGTTCGGCGCTGTTGGAAGTTCTCGATCCAGAACAAAACCACACGTTCCAGGACCACTACCTGGACGTCGAATACGATCTATCGAAGGTGTTCTTCATAGCCACGTCGAACGTGCTTCATACAATTCCGCCGGCGCTGCAGGACCGGCTGGAGATATTGCGTCTTTCGGGTTACACCGAACGTGAGAAGTTGGAGATCGCCAAACGCCATTTGGTGCCGAAGCAGGCTGAAAGCAACGGTTTGAAGCCCGAACAACTCGAGTTTACCGACGAAGGCTTGCTCGAAATTATTCGCCACTACACTCGAGAAGCCGGCGTGCGCAATCTGGAACGCGAGATCGGATCCTGTTGTCGCAAGCTGGCACGTCGCTTCGTTTCACAAAATGTCGCGGAAGACTTCAAAGACATCATTGACGCCGAGCGCGTGTGCGGAATGCTCGGGCCCATCAAGTTTCGCCAGCAAGGTGTGGCAGCGGAAAGCGAAGTGGGACTGGCGACGGGACTCGCCTGGACGGAAATTGGCGGCGAGGTGTTGCAGATCGAAGCTACCCTTACCAAAGGCCGCGGCGGTGTAATGCTCACCGGCAAACTTGGTGACGTGATGCAGGAATCAGCGCAGGCGGCACTTACTTGCATAAAAGCGCGGGCCGAACGCCTGGGTATGAGTATTGACATCGTCCGTAAACGCGATCTTCATATTCACATTCCCGAAGGCGCGATTCCCAAAGATGGCCCCTCGGCCGGCATCACCATGGCTACTGCAATGGCCTCGGCTCTGACTCGAGCTCCGATCCGCAAGAACGTCGCGATGACCGGCGAGATTACACTGCGGGGCCGCGTGCTGCCGATTGGCGGCGTGAAAGAGAAGTTGCTTGCCGCTCATCGTTTTGGAATTGATACAATCATTTTGCCTAAGGACAACGAGAAGGATCTGCCGGAGGTTCCTGAGGAAGTTCGCAATGCGCTCTGCATCAATCTGGTCGAAACGATTGATGAAGTGCTGGCGCTTGCCCTCGAGGACGCATGTCCCACTGATGCCGCGGCCACAGACGAGGCGAAGGCGCCGCCGCTCTGGACGACCGAGCAACCTTCACAAGGCATTCAGACAAGTTAACAGCTTCCAGCTAACTTCCAGCGGTACAGCGTTCAAGCTTTCGCTGCGGTGGTTTCAGCCGCAGCGAAAAGTTGGACTCCAAACTTCGTTTTTCCAGTCTGAAACCTTTAACCAAATTACCCTAGAGGAGACCCCAATGAGTAAACAACAAGATGCTGATTTGATTCTGAAGCTTTATGACTTGAGACGGGAAGCAACCATGCGCGAAGCGCGCAACTGGCTCTTCACCTTTAATCCAACGAGCGTGCAGGACATTATCGAGGTGCTCATCGGCGAGCATAGCGGCCACTATCGCATGGTTATTTCCTATTGGGACATGGCTGCTGCGTTGGTGAATAACGGAGCAATCGATGAGCAGTTGTTCAATGAGACCAACGGCGAGCACCTCTTCGTCTACTCCAAGATTCAGCCGGTCATCGAGGAGGTCCGGGCGCTGTTTGGCAATCCCGATTTCCTGCGCAATCTGGAGACGTTGGTGAAGCGTATCCCGGACAGCGAAGCAAAAATCACCACCATGAGAGAGCGCATGAAGAAATTCGGCGAGATGCGTGCAGAGCGAGAGGCGGCGAAGGCACAGGCGGTGGGGCAGTCCTAAGACCAACCGGGAACGCAGTTCCCCCAGGAAAGGGTTAGGGAGAGTTGCACCAGCTAGTAGCCTCACCTAACCCCTCTCCGCAGGCGCAGAGAGGAATCCAGAACCGCAATTCTCTGGCTCTCGTTGCAGAATGAAGATCACGAGCGCCGAATTTCTGAAAAGCAGCTTCCAGGCAGCCGACTGGCCGAGTGGGGCGTTGCCCGAAATCGCTTTTATGGGGCGCTCGAATGTGGGAAAGTCGAGCTTAATTAATTCCCTGCTCGCAGCCCGTGGCCTGGCGCGCACTTCTTCTACCCCTGGCCGAACACAGTCACTGAACTTTTTTCTGATTAATAAGCGGTTTAGGTTTGTCGATCTTCCCGGCTTCGGTTATGCTCGCGTACCGAAAGCCATAAAATCCAGTTGGGGTGAGATGGTCAGCGGCTACCTTGCAAAGCGGGAGCAGCTTGTGCTATCAATTCAGATCGTAGATTCGCGCCACGAACCCACAAAATTGGATTTGCAGCTTCACGACTGGCTTGAGCACAGCGCCAAGCCGCGATTAATAGTTGCCACGAAATCCGATAAGCTATCTAACAACGAGCTGAAAGAGAGTTTAGGACGCGTCAAACGCGTGTTCAGCAAGGATAGCGTAGTTAGCTATTCCGCTAAGACCGGACGCGGCGGCAGCGATGTTTGGCGGGCAATCGAGAGCGCATTAGCTGATTTCAATCTCCCGGCCCTTGCTTAGACAGGTTCGGAAAAGAAGACAGGCTTCCGAAATTAAAGTCGAGCGTCGAATCACAAATTCTCAAAGCCCCTTTTGTTAATCTGAGCGCATCCAGGCAGTGCTTGTGACCCACTCGACATCGAGGTAAATTGCATAACATTTTTGAAGTGAATCGTGTTGCGGCTTCGCGGATGACGCACGGGCTTCCCGAGCTTGTTACAGTTAGTTTCTTAGCTCGACCTTTTCCACTTTCTGAACTCCACTAACCCAAAACCAACTCGGCCGCCAGTATCGCCGGCCATGAATATTTTTGGAACGAATTGATAGGAATGAATTGATATGGCACAGAGAACACGTTCACGCGCCTCAGGTGCTTCAGGTGCGAACAACGACGACAACAACGAAGAGAACGGCGGCACCATAGCAACCGCCGAGGCTCCGGAAAAAGACAGGAGCGATGGCAGAGACTTTGGCGCTGAAGGTTTTCTAAACCTGGCCGACCTCAAGGAAATGTCCATCTCAAAGCTGACAAGTATCGCCAAGGGCATGGATGTCCCGGGCGCCACTGGAATGCGCAAGCAGGAGCTGATTTTCAAAGTGCTTGCCGCCCAGACGGAGAAGAGCGGCCTAATTTTCTCTGAAGGTGTGCTCGAGACACTGCCGGACGGGTTCGGTTTCCTCCGAGCACCCGAATACAACTATCTTCCGGGGCCGGATGATATTTATGTTTCGCCATCACAGATAAGGAAATTTGATCTGCGCACCGGCGACACCGTCAGCGGGCAGATACGTCCGCCCAAGGAAGGCGAACGCTATTTCGCGCTAA
>WNGI01020050.1_pt1 | contig 15417 bp, 16 predicted proteins | sample 5400621 | NCBI WGS metagenome assembly WNGI01 (sample SAMN13153374, study PRJNA577476) | soil metagenome | isolation source: 20 cm soil or saprolite under Garry oak tree replicate 1 | place: USA:California | collected 2016-06-15 | reverse complement strand
ATAATCGTACCCATCAGACCGCCTAGAGTGATTGTGACACCGTAGGATGACGTGTAAAACAGCCCTCCGCCCATCTCACCTAATCGCGCCAGATAGATGAGTATCCCTGCAAGAAAGGTAAACATCGCGCCCCAGCGGAACCACCATAGAGCGCGCGGAACGAGCTTCTGTATCGCTCCGCTGCGGACCGGCGCTTCGGTCTCCGCAAAAAAGGGCGTTTGAACAAAATTGAAATAATAGAGAAGTCCGATCCAAGTAATGCCAGCCAAAAAATGAATCCAGCGCAGGAAAAATAGAGTAACTTCCATAACTCGCCCCTCCTTCTACCCTTGACCCGAAGATCGACTAATACTTCCGAGTGCTTGTATAGTAGGCGAGGCTCATTTTTGTCAAGAAGAAAACCGGGAATTTCCTGGAGGAAATGGAAGTAAAATACTTTGGGCAGCACACCGCGAGGTTCTCCCTCCCTAAGAATCCAGGTTGAAATCGGCTAATTACCAAAGCGCGGTAATGCTGCTTGACCTGGCCACTGAACTATGCCATTTTTCAACCAACTTTTCGCCGTGCGGGGCTTTCTGATTCAAGAAACAAAACCGAAGCTATTGAAGGCGATTTCCGCGATCGCACCCGGCATCGAACGCAAGATTCCCTCGCTTCAGGGGGCTGGCGATCCATTCAGCTATGTGAGCGAGGAACTCGAGCTCGTCGAAGACAATCTCAAACGCGCCATCCGTTCCCGCGAGCAGATTTTGACGGACATTGCTGCCCATCTGATTTACGGCGGTGGCAAGAGGGTTCGACCGATGGTCACCCTCTTGGCGTTCCTGGCTTTTGGCGGCAAGCGGACAAAGGACATCGTCGACATCGCCACGGCGATCGAATTGATCCATACCGCAACTTTGCTCCATGACGATATTATCGATGGAGCAGAGATCCGGCGTGGCAAAGAGTCCGCCTATAAAAAATTCGGCCTGAAGTCCACTTTGGTGACGGGGGATTTTCTCTTTATAAAAGCTTTTGAGTTTGCCGGAAAATTCGACGAGACCATCGTTCAATGGACGGCGGATGCATGTGCCCTTTTGACCGAAGGCGAAATGTTGCAGGGATTCTTTAACCGAAACCGCGCGGTGACCCTGGACGACTATGTCGAAATCGTTAAACGGAAAACCGCTTCATTGTTTCAAACCGGGGCAAAAATCGGCGCTTACCTTGCCGGGGCCAACACCACACTGGTGGATGAAACCGAGCGCTACGGATTGAATATGGGCATCGCTTTTCAGATGGTGGACGATATCCTTGACGTTGTGGGTCATTCCGAACTTTTAGGAAAACCGACGGGGATGGATTTGCGGGATGGCAACCCGGCCTTGCCAATCATTTTGGCCCTTAACGAAAGCCAACCGGCCGTGTGTGAGGCGTTCGAACGCTCGCGTCCGACGGATAATCAGATTACCATCGCTCTGGATGCAATAAAGGCAGGATCGGCGATCCAACAGGCAAAGTCTTTGTCCAAAAGCTATGCCGAAGAAGCTCTCAAATCCGTCAAGAAGCTGCCCCCTTCCCTTTACCGCAACGGCCTCAAAACTCTGGTACAACTGATTATCGAAAGAGACTTCTAGACCTCAAAACCGATCGTCATCCTGTTTGGATGAGGTCTGTCAGTTACGATTCCTACTAATGCTGGCCTTCGATCATTCGCGCGACCGCGCCGTTCAAAACATGTTCGACCGAATCGCGCGGCGTTATGACCTGCTCAACCGGGTCATTAGCTTTCGTCTCGATTCAAGGTGGAGGAACCAAGCCATTAAAGCAGTTTTGACGGTTCCAAACCCGCTGATTTTAGACCTCGGGGCGGGGACCGGCGACTTGACTTTCGCCGCCGCCAAAGCCGCGCAAGGAAATGGGCGAATCGTAGGTTTAGACTTCTCACTGCAAATGCTGAGACTCGCTCAGGAAAAAAAATCCCGCGCGCCGCAGAGGGACAACACTTTTTTTGTATTAGGCAGTGCCTTGTTGGCTCCCTTTAAAGATGCCGTGTTCGATGGCGTCATGACGGCATTTGTCCTGCGCAATGTTTCGGACCTCTCTCTGCTCTTCGCTCACGCGTTTCGAGTCCTGAAACCGGGCGGCAGGTTCGTTTCATTGGATATGTTCCCGCCGTCAAAGGGTTGGTTTTCGATCCTCTACGGTTTCTATTTTTATCGCTTGTCCCCTGGCTCGGCGGCTTGCTAGCCGGTGATCGTGACGCCTACAAGTATCTATCAGAATCGGTCCGACAGTTTCATCCTCCCGAGACCATTGCGACGGCAATCGAACAAGCTGGATTTGAACGCGTTACGATTCAGAGATTTCTCAGCGGCGCAGTGTGCATGCACGTGGGTGAAAAGTCGATTCATTCCGCGCGCAATGCTTAGAGTCATGCAAGGCTTTTCCAGTAGTTTTCTTATTTTCTTCTATCAAGTGGCATTAGGCGGACTGTTCGCGTTGGCAGTTACGCCCTTTCACGAACTCGAAAGGGCTTTTTATAAATCGACCGGCGGGGTTCTTTTTGCTATCGGCCTGCTCGGCTTATGGGGCAAAAGCCCGCTTTACTGGGATAGGGTCACTCACGATTTTACTTGGCTTGCGGCCGCAGAGATTTTGTTTCACTTTTTCTTCACACTCTCTTTTGCCTGTTACCTATTTTCTCTATGGGGCGAAAGGCAAAGATTCAGAGCGCGAAGTTTTTCCACCAGCATTCTTACGGGTCTCACCGGTCTGCTGCTAAGCGCGCATAGTTTTTACCGCGCGCCACTCGTCTCTTTTGAGACCTTGATCTATCCGGTGAGCTTTCTGTTATCATCTTTGCTGCTCGGAAGCGTTACGGTGGGCATGCTCATCGGTCATTGGTATCTAATCGACACCGGTCAAAGCCTTGACCCTTTCATCCGCATTTATAAGTTTTTTGTCGTTGCGTTGATTGTCCAAAGTGTATTTTTGATCCTGTCTTCAATTCTACTGCATTTTCTAGGTTCGAGCGGCAGCGCGGCAAACATGCAGCGCCTCTGGTCAAACCATTCTAGTTTACTGGTGATCCGATTGCTGGTCGGACAAGTCGCGCCTTTGATCTTATCCTATATGATATGGCGAACTTTGCTGATTCCGCATACCATGGCTGCGACGGGGCTTTTTTACATCGCGCTGTTGGGAGTTTTTGTCGGAGAGATCTTGGGCAGACAGATTCTCGCGCTAACCTTTCTCCCGTTCTAGGTTTGCCTGAATGGATTCATTGGAAGCTTGGGGATACGTCTTTATCTTAGTAACCCGTAGGCCGTTCGAGGTCCAGCCGATGTCATAGCCTACTCGCTCTCCTTCTCTCAAATCCTGGACTGACTTTGCCTCGCCGCAGAGAACCACGAGTTCAAATGAAAAAGGCACTTCTCGACCACTTTCCGTCCGTACAATTCCCATATTATTGGATGGGAAGAGCTTTGTGATCACTCCGTGGTGAAAGAGGTCGTCAGTCCCGCGAGAAATCTGATTTTCGTCTGGTACGCTCATGATCCTTGCTTATGCGGCCAACAAGCGGTGGCTCGTGGAGAAAGCACGGTGAAACTCGAACTCTTAACAAAATGGAAATTTTATTTCAGCGGCTGCTTTTGACTTGCTATCTTGCCCTGGAGTTCCATTAAGCCGTCAAGTACCGCCTCCGGGCGAGGAGGACAACCGGGAACGTAAACATCGACGGGAATAATTCGATCGATGCCTTGCACTGTCGCGTAATTATCGTAAAATCCGCCGCTCGCCGCGCAGGCCCCGAAGGCCATCACCCACTTAGGCTCGGACATCTGTTCGTAGACCCGTTTTAACACAGGCGACAGTTTGTGATTTACCGTACCGATTACCATCAATAAGTCCGCCTGTCTGGGGCTAAAACGCGGCAACAAAGCACCGAAGCGGTCGATGTCGTACGGTGACATCGACAGGGACATATACTCCATGGCGCAGCAGGCCGTCGCGAAAGGATATGGGAACAAAGAATACTTGCGAGCCCACCCTACCGCCTTGTCCAAACGCGTAAGGACAACGGTTTCAGCCAATAGATTTTCCTGGCCAAATTTCGAGTTGCTCGCAAAATTATTTGGTACCATCCTGCGGTTGTTTCCTAAACATAAAACTACTATTTTTCCGTAGAACACTCAAATCAATTCACAGCGGGGCCACGGGGATCGGGATAAAAGTCGGCCGTGACGAATTTTCACACATCCGGTAAGAAAGGAAGAACAGTCTCTGAACGTATACACGGAGTCGCTGTCTAAAAAAAGTGGCAAGCCCCAAGGTTATTTCGCCGGTTGGTTCTTGCCACTTATAAGGTATGTTAGAGTTTCACAACGTTGATGGCCTGGGGACCTTTTTCTCCTTGTGCGATTTCAAATTCAACGGCCTGGCCTTCATTTAACGTCTTGAAGCCATCACCCTGAATTGCTGAATAGTGGACAAAAACGTCGCCTCCACCTTCTTTCTCGATAAAACCATACCCCTTGGAATTGTTGAACCATTTCACCTTTCCGGTTGCCATCCGTAAACCTCCCTGTCCGCGCGTACTTTATTTAACCGCATGCGGACATTAAATCATATGGCTCCCCAAGCCATTTCCAAAACTTTACCTTGTCTTGTCTTTACCTGTAATTCCGGTCACGGCCGGGGGGACTCAAGCTGTGATCCAGTTACGGAAGAGAAGACGCCCCGCGTTCTTGGGGTGCGACATTAGATAAACAGGACTATGGTTGTCAAGAAAAAAAATTTGCTACCGCGAATGCTAAAATGATAGAAGGAAAGAAATTCTTCAAGTCATGGGCCTTGGTAGCTCAGCGGCTAACTAGTATTCAGGAAGGCCTCTGCGAGGACCGTGCCCCTGGCTTAAAATGAATAAATTTGACCTCTCGTATCGCTTTAAGTACACTGATAAAGGAATCAATCTTAATAGAGAAAACAATCTTATATTGACTTTCGTCGAGTTTCCCATTATATATAGCATAGTTAGCCCTAATAATAGATGATCTTGGTTCAATGGTGGTTGATTGGGGATTACGCGAGCCTGGCGATAGAAAGAAAATGAATGGCCATTTATTCGGTACTCAACAAGAAAGAAATCGCTAAACTCGCAGACGAGTTCGCACTTGGCGACGTGATCTCTTATTCCGGCATCAGAAACGGCTCAGTAAACACCCACTATCTTATCGAAACCAAGCGAGGGCGCTATTTCGCCAAGATCGATGAAGTCAAAAGCGAGCTTGAAGTAAAGCAGGAACTCGACCTCCTTCTTCACCTTAAGAAGCAAGGCTTCCCCTGTCTCCAGCCGCTTAAGAGCAAAACTGGCAGATATTATTGGGATGTCCAAGGTAAGTGCATCACACTAAGTCGTTATCTAGACGGAGTCGAGTTACCCGTCGAGTCTCTGACGACGACACACCTTGAAACCTTGGGGCACACTTTGGCTGATCTTCATTTGATTGGAAGGAGCTACAAGAAAGGTATTGATAATCGCTTTGGGTTTAACAGAATCGTTGCCATTTATCGCGAAGTTCGGCGCCAACTGCCTTCTCATCTTAAAAACATAGTTCGAGTCCTAGACGACGAATTTTCCTACCTGGAAAACTATTTGGATAATAATCTTCCCAAAGGGATCATCCATGGAGACTTGTTTCCTGACAATGTAAAGCTTAAAGGTAACCGGCTCGTAGGCATTATGGATTTCGAGGCGGCTTGTCGCGGAAAGCTCATCTACGATCTCGCCACTGCCGTTAACGCACTATGTTTTATCGATGATCGCTATCGAATCGACCGCTTCGAAGCCCTGATTTCGGGCTATGAAAGCTTGCGGCCTCTTTCGCTTCCGGAATGGGACTCGTTTCCCAATGAACTGCGTTTTTCCGCATTACGATTCACCGTCACACGGATCAAGGATTTCTACTTGAGAAAAGTTGAGGACAACCAAAGAATATACAAAGACTACAAGGAATTTTACGACCGACTTTTGATTCTGCGACGGGAAAAAAGCGGTGGCATGGAAGACATTTTACTGGCCATGGCGACCGGCTACGATTATCGCAAATATCAAAAATCAAAACCTTCCAAATGATTTTTAGCCGGAGTTTCCCCTCATTGCTACAAAATATCCTTCCCGGCCAACCCCTCTAGCCGCCGTATCTTGAACTGCGTATACAACATAGAAAAAGTTTAGTTTGACCCTCGCGGCATTGTATTTTTCCCGGTTCTCATTGATCCGCCGGAGTACTTCTTCATTCTTTTGATGATCCAGCTCCTGAAAACTTCGGTAAGTTTCCTCTAAGCCAGTTTGAGCCGTTTTATGCAATAGGTTCTGATATTTGGTCGTTTCCACGGCTCCGACAATCCAATTTCCAATCCCCAGTACCAAACACATGGCCCCAACAATTAACAGATAACTGGAATAGATATCACGTGCTTTCATATTGATTGTTCATTTAACAGAACCAGACCTTACGGTCAATTTCTCGGCCGCGAAATCTGGGCCTCGCGCCGTTTGCTTGTTTGCACTCGCCACCCGACTAGCTTACCATGACAATTATGCGGTCTTATGTCATCGGAGATATTCATGGGTGTCCCGATGAACTGGTTTACTTAGTTCAGGCTCTTCCCCTCGAGAGCGGCGACCGTTTGGTCTTCCTGGGCGATTATATCGACCGAGGTCCCGATTCCAGCGGAGTCATATCGTTTTTACTAGAACTTCAGAAGGACCGCGGTGCCTACGAATTCGTATTTCTGAAGGGAAACCACGAAGACATGCTATTGTCCTACCTGGGCTTAGCCGGACAACACGGGGATATGTTTCTATTCAATGGAGGCAAGGCAACACTGGCAAGCTATGGTTTTTCTAAGGCGGAGATCCCATCAGATGAAGCGCTTTCACTGATTCCATCAACCCACATGGATTTTTATAGAAATCTTTTGACCTACTACGTCATGGAACCCTTTTTATGCGTCCACGCGGGCATCCATCCGTTAAAGCCGTTGAAGGACCAAAGGGAATCTGAATTGTTCTGGATTCGGGATCAATTTATCTATAGTCCCCACACGCTTGCCCATACGGTGTTGTTCGGACACACGCCTCAACATGACGTTTTCTACGATCTTCCCTATAAAGTCGGCCTTGATACGGGTCTGGTCTATGGTAACAAGCTAACCTGCTTGGAAACGACCGAAAAAGTCCTTTACCAGATTCAACGTGGCAAAAGAGCCGTGAAACGAGTCTCTATAGAATCAAGGTGGCCTACCTGACTTGCATCTTGATGCCTTGATCTTTTCCCTAAGCCATCATACTTTAAAAACGGTAAGTGGCGGTGTAGCTCAGTTGGTCAGAGCACGCGGCTCATATCCGCGGCGTCGGTGGTTCGACTCCACTCACCGCCACCAGATTTCTGCTGAGTCGCAGTTTCCAGCGCTGCCAGTGTTTCCAAAGCCACAATCAGCCGTCCTTCCAAAGCGCGAGAACCTAATACCTACTATTCCAGTCACTGCGGGAATAACGGTTTATTAACAGCTCCTCCATTCGTTCATGAGGAAAATCGCGTAGCTCGTCATTGGCTTTCCATTCTATTCTAAGAGCTTTTCGAACCTGCATAGAATCTATCAAGAGGTTCCTTAAAAACGACTTGTGTGAACGGCTTTGCCGATAGGTGGGTTGCCTTGAAGGCATACGGAGGCAAGCTTCAACGAGCGACAAATCGAAACCCAAAAGGAATGTTCCGTGAACTAGGCTGTAGACTCGTTTTCTATGTTGCGCGTTACCGGAAAACTTTTGCCCGGCAATGGCGAGATCGCTACTGCCCTCGATGTGAACGGCTCTTGATGTCAATGCCGTAAAAACTTTTCGGTGAGGCTCCAAGACTCGTTTATACGCCTTCGCTATATCGCCGACGTATCCCTCCCGCTCATTCTTGATAACCAGCGTATAGTTCAAGCAGCCGCCTCCCTGGAGGACCGCGCCACCTCCACTGCACCGCCTAAGAATCGGAATGGCCCTCGCTCTACAGGCTTCGACATCAACTTCCAGAGAAATCTTGTTTGAATAGCCGAGGACGACGAAGTAGTTGGTCGGCTCCCATACTCTCAAGACCTCTTCGCCACCCGCATTGGCTTCGCAAAAGTCGATCAGAGCTTCATCACAGGCGAGATTGGGCGCCGGATCCGCAAATGTCAAATCGAGGTATTTCATGAAATTCTATTGATTTTAGTCGTATTTTGTTGTGAGGTAACAGTTTAAGGAGAGCTCCATGGAAGCTGATAAGAAGGACACGTCGAACGGTGCCGTCGGTAACGGCCCGCGCGAAAATTCCAAAGGACTCCGAAACGACAGACATAGATGGATCGCTTCTTTGGAATATATTCTCGAGTATATTCTCAAGAACGAGGAATCGGAACAAGCTATTTTTCTCCTTGAGGAGCTAATCGAGAGACTCAGAGAGTCAGGCCTCAAGGTCCCTTACGCCGTCAATACCCCCTATATCAATACGATCCCTGCGGAAAAACAGCCGCCCTATCCCGGCAATCGAGAGATCGAGCGACGCATCAAAAGCTACGTGCGCTGGAACGCTATGGCGATGGTTGTGAAAGCCAATCGCCTGCATCCCGATATCGGCGGCCATATATCCACTTACGCTTCGTCCGCGACTTTGTACGAGGTCGGTTTCAATCATTTCTTTCGTGGAGGCGACGACAATCGACTCGCAGATATGGTTTATTTCCAAGGCCACGCATCGCCCGGATCTTATTCGAGAGCTTATATCGAATGGCGCATCAATGCGCCGCGGTTGCACCATTTTCGCCAAGAGCTTTCTCCCGCGGGCGGCCTTCCCTCCTACCCCCATCCTTACTTAATGCCCGACTTCTGGCAGTTTCCTTCCGTCTCCATGGGGCTTGCACCGATTATGTCCATCTATCAGGCCCGTTTCCTTCGCTATCAGCAAAGCCGTGGCCTGCTTTCGAACGAGGAACCTAAAGTCTGGTGCTTCGTTGGTGATGGAGAAATGGATGAGCCGGAATCCTCCGGCGCGCTTTCCTTAGCCGGCCGCGAGAACCTCGACAACTTGATTTGGGTCGTCAACTGCAATTTACAGCGTCTCGACGGTCCAGTTAGAGGTAACGGCAAGATCATTCAGGAACTGGAGGCGACGTTTCGAGGAGCCGGTTGGAACGTCATCAAGGTTATCTGGGGCTCCGATTGGGACCCGCTGCTCGCCGCTGACGACAAGGGTCTACTCGTCAAACGCATGGAGGAAGCGGTCGACGGCGACTATCAGAAATATTCCGTGGAACCCGGAAGCTATACGAGAAAACATTTTTTCGGCAAATATCCGGAACTGCTCGATATGGTCAACCATCTAACCGACGATCAAATTCACAAGCTCCTGCGGGGCGGTCATGATCCACAAAAGGTCTACGCTGCTTACAAGGCCGCCGTCGACCACAAGGGATCCCCGACCGTCATATTGGCAAAGACCGTTAAGGGTTACGGCCTCGGCGAAGGCGGTGAAGGACGCAATGTTACTCATCAGCAGAAAAAGCTCAACGAACGCGAGCTGCGGGAGTTTCGCGCCCGTTTCGATATTCCGCTGGCCGACGAGGAAGTCGTTGAGACTCCCTTTTATCGCCCCCCTCTCGACAGCCCGGAGACCCAGTATGTATTGGGGCGGAGAAAGCAGCTCGGCGGATTTATACCCCAACGAAACGTGAAAGTACCCGCCCTCAAATTGCCTGACGCGAGCGACTACTCCGAACTTCTCAAGGGCTCCGGTCAACATACCATGTCTACAACGATGGCCATGGTCCGTCTGTTAAGCAAACTCTTGCGGCACGAGGGAATTGGAAGACGCATTGTACCCATCATTCCCGACGAAGCGCGGACCTTCGGAATGGATGCTTTGTTCCGACAAATCGGGATCTATTCCCCCAAGGGACAACTTTACGAACCCGTGGACCGCGAGACGTTGCTCTACTACAACGAAGTCAAAGACGGGCAAATCCTCGAAGAAGGTATTACCGAAGCGGGAGCCATGTCTTCTTTCATCGCCGCCGGCACGGCCTACGCTAACCTCGGGATCAACATGATCCCCTTTTATTTCTATTATTCGATGTTCGGCTTCCAACGGATCGGCGACTTGATGTGGGCCGCGGGTGACAGCAAAGCCAAAGGGTTTCTGTTCGGAGCGACTGCCGGCCGTACAACGTTGAACGGCGAGGGGCTGCAGCACCAAGACGGCCACAGCCATATCCTGGCCAGTACGATCCCTACCCTGCTTACCTACGATCCGGGATTTGGTTATGAGCTCGCCGTTATCATTCGCGACGGCTTGCGGCGGCTTTATGCTGAAGGCGAGGAATACTTCTACTATCTGACGCTTTACAACGAGAACTACGAAATGCCGGAAATGCCCGAAGGCGTGGAAGAAGGAATACTGAAGGGGTTGTATAGATTGAAAGCGGCGCCGAAGGGAAAACGGCAAAAGGCTCACATTTTTGCGAGCGGCCCGCTCCTGCGCGAAGCTTTGCGCGCCCAGGAAATCCTGGCCGAGCAGTTCGATGTATCAGCGGATGTATGGAGCGCGACCAGCTATAAGCTCTTGCGGGGCGATGCGTTGCGCGTCAAGCGCTGGAACATGCTTCACCCAACGGCGCCGAAGAAACAGTCCTATTTGGAATCTACCTTGCAAAACGAAGAAGGCGTTTTTGTCGCGGTTTCCGACTACATGAAGATGGTTCCTGATCAGGTCGCGCCCTGGATACCGGGCGGGCTGACTAGCTTGGGCACGGATGGTTTCGGTCGCAGCGATACGCGTGCTAATCTCAGACGTTTTTTTGAAGTGGATGCTGAACTCGCAGTCATCGCGACTTTGTCTGCACTCTATCAAAAGGGTTCGTTAGCGGGCGAGACCGTGGAGGCAGCGATCAAAAAGCTCGGCATCGACCCGGAAAAATCATTTCCCTTCTATTTATAAGTTATAAGCCGCAGGGCAATCCCGCTTACCTTAACGTTCAGAGTCGCTAAGCTATGGATGTCAGACTTCCTCAACTAGCCGAAGGTGTAGAATCCGGAACGGTCGTTAACATTTTGGTGTCCGAGGGACAAGAGATTCAGAAGGACCAAGCCTTCATGGAGCTTGAAACACAAAAAGCGGTTGGCTCCATCCCCTCGCCTGCATCCGGTACCGTATCAAAAGGGCTCCACCACAATGACCAGTTCGGCTGTGACGGCGACCGTGCAGCCGAAATCGCAAGAGGCGCCTCCCCCTCGACAGCGCCGGGAAACCGGTGATGGCGATCTTCGGATGATGGCTGATTACCGTTACGAATCTCAGGCGGGCGCTCCTCCTCCCGCTGCTCCTTCGGTTCGAAAGATTGCCCGGGAGCTCGGTATCGATCTGACTCGCGTCAAGGGAAGTGAAGCGGGCGGTAGAATCGCGCTCGGCGACTTGCGCGCTTACATTCAGCGGCTCCAACAGATCGCTTTCGAACAACGAGCGCCGATTGCCAAAGGCCCGGCGACGCCGACTCCCGCGGAAACGCGGCAAGCCGAAGCTGTGGACTTCTCTCACTGGGGACCTGTACGGCGAGAAAAAATGTCGGCCTTGCGGCGCACGGTCAGCCGCCGGATGGTTGAATCATGGACTACGATTCCAAAAATCAATCAATTTGATGAGGCCGATATCACGAGTCTTCTGGCTCTTCGCAAGACGCACGCCTCTGCATACGGGAAGAAGGGAGCGCATCTAACGCTCACTTCGTTTCTTCTCAAGGCGGTCGCGGCTGCGTTGCAAAAACACCCGCGCGCCAATGCGAGTGTAGACGAAACTACCCACGAGATCGTTTTTAAAGACTACTTCCACATCGGCGTGGCCGTGGACACAGAGGCCGGCCTGATCGTGCCTGTCATTCGCGATGTCGATAAAAGGAACCTGCTTCAATTATCTCAAGAACTGCACGAACTCACGGAAAAATCTCGGCAACGCAAAATATCATTGGAGGAACTGCAAGGCGGAACCTTCACGATATCCAATCAAGGCAGCATCGGCGGGAGTCATTTCACCCCGATCATCTATGCCCCCCAGGTGGCGATTTTGGGCGTAGGGCAAGGGCAGGCCAAGCCGGTTGTTATCGAGGGCAAAGTAGTCGTTCGCACCCTGCTTCCTCTTTGTCTCGCCTACGATCACCGCGTGCTCGATGGCGCGGATGCTGTGCGTTTCATGAAAGACATCATTGCCGGCATTGAATCTTTTGCCGACAGGGACGTAAAAATTAAGTAAATACAAAATGGAACCGATCAAAACTGAAATTCTCGTCCTCGGAGCCGGTCCCGGAGGTTATACCGCTGCGTTCTACGCCGCAGACAGAGGCCAAAAGGTCACGCTCGTCGAACAGAACCCTCGGCTCGGCGGCATCTGTCTCAATACGGGCTGTATCCCGTCCAAAGCGCTATTGCACGCAACCGAGATGCTCCGGGAAGCGAAAGAATCCGCCAAGCGCGGCATCGCCTTCGGCGAAGCCAAGATCGATCTTGACAAACTCCGCGCTTGGAAAGATTCGATTTTGGAGAAGTTGGGACAGGGAATCAAAGGACTGGCGCAGAAACGGGGCGTGCAAATAATTCATGGGCGCGGCCATTTCGAAGCTTCTCAAACTCTCAGAGTCGAAACGGCACAGGGGCAAAAATTCGTCAACTACGAGAAGGCGATCATCGCCGTCGGCTCGAAGCCGGCCATGCCGTCGGCGTTCGATCTCGGCAATAAACGCATCATGACTTCGACGGAGGCATTGGAAATCCGGGATATTCCAATGGATCTGCTCATCGTCGGCGGCGGCTATATTGGAATGGAATTAGGTACGGTCTACGCCACCCTCGGAAGCAACGTAGTTGTCCTCGAAGCTTTGCCGACCATCTTGACGGGAATTGACCCGGATCTTGTGCGCCCCGTCAGCCGCGCCGCACAGAAAGCGTTCAAGGAAATCCGTGTCAACACGAAAGTGTTAAAGATGGCAACGGCCGGTAGACAAATCAAAGTGACGATGCAGATCGATAAGGAGCAACGGGAAGAGCTTTACGATCGCGTGCTAGTGAGCGTCGGCCGCGTCCCGAACTACACTGATCTCGGATTGGAGGGCACGGGGGTCACCAAAGATGAAAAAGGCTTCATCAAAACCAACCCCCAGCAGCAAACTGACGATCGCCACATATATGCCATCGGCGACGTCAGCGGCGGGGTCCTGCTCGCCCATCGCGCGGCCAAACAAGCGAGAATCGCCGTGGAGTCTATCCTGGGAGAGGCCAGCGCCTTCGAAAATATCGTCATTCCCGCGGTAGTATACACGGACCCGGAGGTTGCTTGGTGTGGCCTGACCGAAACCGAAGCCAAACAGAAGGGAATTGAAATCAAGGTCGCTAAATTTTTGTGGGGAGCCTCCGGCAGAGCGCTAACCTTGGATCGGCCCGATGGCCTGACCAAATTAATCCTCGAGCCGGAAACCGAACGGGTCCTCGGCGTCGGCGTCGTCGGCGCCGGCGCGAGCGAACTGATCAGTGAGGGCGTGCTGGCCGTCGAAATGGCCGCGACGGCGAGAGATATAGCAGACTCGGTTCATCCGCATCCGACGCTATCAGAGACTCTGATGGAGGCGGCAGAAGTTTTCTACGGTACCGCAACGAATACCCTTACCCGGAAAGATTCATCACAGCATTGATGGTAGACGCTCAGCGCAATTGTCATTCACCGGAGATTCAGTCATTGAGCGAATGCGCTATGGCGTCGTTTCCCAGCAGCGTACAATGTGATCTCGGTTTTTTTCTTGGGGTCTCTGGGCCTTATTAAACAACTGAGATATTTTGGTCTCCCAAACTGTATAAGTTCTTTCGGTTCCGGTCGAGGAACCGACCCCGCTGTTTTTGGCTCTTCTTCCTGAAGCTTATTGGTGGTTCTTGCCTTCTCATTTTTTCGTTCCATCCGGCGGGCAGTCTTCTTCTGCTGTTTCTCTCTCTGGGCCGCTTCCTTCTGGCGTTTCTTAAATGTCTCACTTGCCATAAACTCTCCTTTTTGTTGTTAAGCGATCTGAGCGAGGTAATCGGCGAGTTTCTTTTCTTTGATGACAAGAAAGCGATCTTTATTCGTCTCAATCAGCCCAAGGTTATGAAATCTCTGCATAAACAAGCTGATCCTTGGTCGCGTCGTGCCCACCATCTCGGAGAGTTCTTCATGGGAAATCTTCAGCTCGATGCGAATGCTGCGCGGGTCCTTCTTGCCCATGGTGCGGGCCAACTGTAACAACGTCTGGCCCAGCCGCTGTTCGCTATCCACCGTCACTAGATTGGCGATGACCTGCTGTTGGTCGGCAATGCGCACGGCCAGGTAGCGCACGAAGCCCTCAAACAGCGAGTCACGGCTTAAACGCGCAAAGAACTGAGAGGAAGGTATTTGTTTCAAGGTCGTTGCTTTCATCGCCGTCGCCGTTTCCAGACGGGCGCCTAACCCGGATAAACACAGCTCACCGAAAATGTCTCCTCCACCATGGATGGCAAGGAGGCACTCCTTGCCATCGGCCGAGAGCATGAGGAGTTTGATCTGGCCGCTTTCAATAAAGTAGACCATCTCGTCGGTATCGCCACAACTATAGACGTTCGCGTGTCGCGCGATCTTGACGGCGCGAAAATTTTGCGTCTCGCGCTGCAACGAAGCACGCAATTGTTGTTTGAACTCGTCGGATTGAGGAGTCTGTTGAATCGTCATCATGTCTCCTTTCAATGCCCACGATGATTACAACAACGTCGACTTCCCTAGGGGGCTTGGTCGGTTATTGTTTGTTCGCGCGCGAAGCCTCGGAGGTTGACGCGCGCCAATGACTCTACCTCGTGGCGAACGCTGTGTCCAGATGGGATTGGCTCCAATGGCTAAGGCTTCATCCGTATGAACCGGGGCCTGCCGTGCTCGCTGAAAATGCCGACTAAGAAAGTCACGACAGTTTGAAACATTTCCCTTTTTGATCTTGATCGCTCCCTCTTAATTAAGCGAGGCATCGGGACAGAGCTGCGCGACCATCCACTAAGGACCTATCGTAGTAAGCGCGCCTGGCCACCTGACGTGGGTTTGCGTTGGTGGAAGGCTCGTTGTCTCGTTCCGGCCGATAAGTATTTGCGCAGAACCGCATGCAACGTTGCTAAGTTAAGGGGCTTATGCAAAATCCCTGCGGCACCTGCATCAAGAGCACGCCTTGTATCGACACAGGTAGTATAAGCCGTATTGATGAGCACCGGTATGTCCTTGGTGGACGGGCTCATCTTTAGGCGTGCCGTTGTTTCACCCCCATCCATTCCGGGCATGCGGAGATCCATCATGATTAAATCGGGATTTACGG
>WNGI01009552.1_pt1 | contig 15418 bp, 13 predicted proteins | sample 5400621 | NCBI WGS metagenome assembly WNGI01 (sample SAMN13153374, study PRJNA577476) | soil metagenome | isolation source: 20 cm soil or saprolite under Garry oak tree replicate 1 | place: USA:California | collected 2016-06-15 | reverse complement strand
GGGCACCACGGTCAACGTCCCGCTGCCGGCGGGCACCGGCGACGCGGTCTACCTGCAGGCGTTGGAGCACGTCGTCGTGCCCGCCCTTGCCGACTTCCGTCCCGACCTGATCTGGGTCTCGGCCGGGTACGACGCCCACATCCGGGACCCCCTGGCGATGATGCAGATGAGCACGGGGGGCTTCGGCGCGGTGACCTCGCTGCTCGTCGACGCTGCGGCGGACCTCTGCGGAGGCCGGCTCCTCGTGACCCTCGAGGGAGGGTACGATCTGGAGGCGCTGGGGGCGTCGGTGCTGGCCACGCTGGATGCGATGGCGGGCGTTGCCGGTTCGAACGAGCGAAGGCCACCGCCGCCGGATCCTCCCGCGGCCGTGGCGGCCCTCGAGCGGGCGGTCGCCTTTCACCGTCACGCCTGAAGCCCCGCTTGAAGCTTGAAGCCGCGCCGGAGCCCACGCTCCAGTCCACCTGACGAGGAAAACGAGCCACAGTGAACGATGCAATGAGTGCCATCAAGCATCCCCCCGCCCCCGGGCCGGTTCCGGCGGTCGCGCTCGACCTTGCCGAGGCGTTCAAGGCCGCGGGCTGGCCGCTCTACCTGGTTGGCGGGTGGGTGCGCGACGCCCTGCTCGGTGTGACCCCGCCGGACCTGGACTTCGCCACGCCGGCCCCCCCCGATCGCTCCCTCGAGGTCATGCAGCGATGGGCGAAGAAGGGCGGCAACCCCAGGGTGTGGACAACCGGCATCGAGTTCGGCACCGTGGCGGCCCAGCGCGGCGATACCCGGGTGGAGGTCACCACCTTCCGCACCGAGCGCTACGAACCCGGCTCCCGCAACCCGACCGTCGAGTTCGCCACCGACCTCGAGACCGACCTGTCCCGGCGGGACTTCACCGTCAACGCCATGGCGATCGAGCTGCCGGACGTCGCCCTGATCGACCCGTTCGGCGGCCTCGACGACCTCGCCCAGGGGCGCCTGCGGACGCCCCTTTCGCCGGAGGTGGCCTTCGGCGACGACCCGCTGCGGATGCTGCGCGCCCTCCGCTTCGCCTCGACCCTCGACTTCGCCATCGATCCCGGCGTGGTCGCCGCTATCCGGGAGTTGCACGGGGGCCTGGCGATCATCTCGGCGGAGCGCATCCGCGAGGAGCTCTCCAAGTTGCTGCTCGGCAGGTCGCCGTCCGCCGCACTGGCGCTGGCGACCGAGGTCGGGCTGGCGGCCGAGTTCATCCCCGAGCTCCCGCTGCTGCGGCTGGAGCAGGACCCCATCCACCGGCACAAGGACGTCTTCGCCCACACGCTCGCCGTCCTCGACAACGCCATCGCCCTGGAGCCGGAGGGTCCGGACCTGGTGCTGCGCCTCGCCGCCCTCCTGCACGACATCGGCAAGCCGAGGACCCGGGAGTTCACCCCCGAGGGCGTGACGTTCCACCACCATGAGGCGGTGGGGGCCGAGATGGCCGAGGCGCGCCTCAGGGCGCTGCGGTACCCGTCCCACACGATCGCGGAGGTCCGCCAGCTCGTGTACCTGCACCTGCGCCTGCACAGCTACCGCCTGGGCTGGACGGACAAGGCGGTCCGCCGCTACGTCAGGGATGCCGGGGCCCTCCTCGGCAGGCTCAACACGCTGGTGCGGTCGGACTGCACCACCCGCAACCCTCGCAAGGCCGCCCAGCTCTCGGCCCGCATCGACGAGCTCGAAGCCCGCATCCGGGAGCTTGCCGCCAAGGAGCAGCTGATGGCCCTCCGCCCGGCGCTCAACGGCAACCAGGTCATGGAGCATCTGGGGATCGGGCCGGGCCGGGACGTGGGCCGGGCGCTCGACCACCTGATGGAAATCCGTCTCGACGAAGGCGAGATCCCGGAGGAAGAAGCCTTCCGCCGCCTCGACCAGTGGTGGGCCGCGCGCCAGGAGGGCAGCGAGGGTAGCGAAGGCGGCGGGGGCAGGGGCTCGTGACCCAGATCCCGCCCGCACCCGACGACTGGTGGGTGCCCCTCGCCCGCCACCTCGGCGAGGCCTACCTCGAGTACGCCTTTACGATGGGCACGGCCCAGGAGGTCGAGTTCATCGCCGAGACGCTGGGGGCGACCGCCGGCGAGCGGCTGCTCGACGTCGGCTGCGGGCCGGGCCGGCATTCGCTGGAGTTCGCCAAGCGGGGTCTGCAGGTGCTGGGCATCGACATCTCGCCCGACTTCATCGCCATCGCCCACCGCCGCGCCGCCGAGGCGGGGCTGCAACCCTCGTTCTTCCCGATGGATGCGAGGGAACTGCCCTTCGATGGCGAGTTCGACGTGGTGATCTGCCTCTGCCAGGGGGCATTTGGGCTGGGGCTCCCCGATCTGCAGATTCTCCGGAACATCCGCAGGTCGATGAAGCCCGGCGGGCGGCTGGCGCTGGGAGCGGCGAATGTCTTCTACGCCCTCAACCACCTCGAGGGCCTCGGCGGTCCGGTGACGGGCGAGTTCGACCCGGTGAAGATGCTCTTCAAGGCCAGGGTCGAGGGGGTGATCGGGGCCGGCGGGGAGACCGCCGACTTCGAGATCTGGAACTCCTGCTACACCCCGCGGGAGCTGGAGTGGATCGCCAACGGAGCGGGCCTCAACCCGGAGGCGGTGTTGCGTCCAGGCTCCGAGGCGAGGCCGGCTGCCTCAGTGGTGGAAGCCGGTCCTCGGGGAGTCCGCCATCACCTGGGGCTGGCGCTCCAGGCGCTTGATCAAACGGCGGAGGTCCTCGACCAGGTCCTCGGCGAGGTCCCGGCTCATGTCGTCCCGGACCACGATGCGCAGGACCGCAATGTCCTCGAGGTTCGGAGGCAGGCGGTAGGCAGGGATGAGCCAGCCCCTCGTCCGGACCGCCTCGGATACGTCGTAGACCGTGTACGGCACACCCTCGTGCATCCGGAACGCGAACGCCGGGATGCCGTCGCCCTCGGAGACGAGCTCGAAGGGGCCGAGGTTGCCGATCTCGCGCGCCAGCCAGCGGGCGTTCTCTCGGCAGGCGCTCATCACCCGGCGGTACCCGTCGAAGCCGAGACGCAGGAAGTTGTAGTACTGGGCAGCGACCTGGGAGCCGGGCCGGGAGAAGTTGAGCGAGAACGTCGGCATCTCGCCACCGAGGTAGTCCACCTTGAACACCAGCTCGTCGGGCAGCCGGCTGGCGTCCCGCCAGACGACCCAGCCGATCCCCGGGTACACGAGGCCATATTTGTGCCCCGAGGCGTTGATGGAGACCACGCGGGGGATCCGGAAGTCCCAGAGGAGGTCGGGGTCGATGAAGGGGGCGACGAAGCCGCCCGACGCGGCGTCGACGTGGATGGGGACGTCCGGCCCCCCGCCCGCGGCGAGGGCGTCGAGGGCATTGGCGATGTCGAGCACCGGCTCGTAGGCGCCGTCGAAGGTGGAGCCCAGGATCGCCACGACGCCGATGGTGTTCTCGTCGCAGTGGGCGACGGCCGCCTCCGCGGTGAGGTGGGTGGCAGGGCCGACCGGCACGAGCCGGGCCTCGACGTCCCAGTACCGGCAGAACTTCTCCCACACGACCTGGACGTTGGTCCCCATCACCAGGTTGGGCCGGTCGGCCGGGGAGCCCGCGGCGATCCGGCGCTGTCGCCAGCTCCACTTGAGCGCCAGGCCGCCGAGCATGCAGGCCTCACTGGAGCCCGTCGTGGAGCAGCCGGTGGCCTCCTCGTCCCCCGAGGCGTTCCAGAGGCCGGAAAGGATGTTGACGCAGCGGTTCTCGATCTCGGCGATCTGGGGGTACTCGTCCTTGTCGATCACGTTCTTGGACGTACACTCGGCCATCAGGGCGTCGGCCTGGCGGTCCATCCACGTCGTGACGAAGGTGGCGAGGTTCAGCCGTGCATTGCCGTCGAGCAGGAGCTCGTCGTGGACCACCTGGTAGGCGACCCCGGGGGGGAGGCCCACGGGGCCGAGGCGGAGGCGGGGCACCTCGTCCACCTCGGCCGGAAGCTGGAACTCGGACTGCGGGCGCATGCCGAGCTTGGCCTGCCCGCCGGGGCCCGAGACGTGCCGGTGCAGCGCCATGGGCTCCCTCCTTTGATCGTCACCGTCTTGTCATGTCACCGCCCGCCGGCAGGCTACCCTGCCGGGAGCCGCACCTGCAGGCTCGCGGCCCAGCGTCCCGAGTCGCAGCACCTTCGAGCTTCTTTGTATAAAAAAGCATGAATATGATGGTTAATCATACAAAGAACTTCAGGAGTGGCGAGGGGGAAGCTGCTGCACGGACCACGCGTTGCCGTCCGGATCGCGGAAGTAGACGAACAAGCCCCAGGGCTGCACGTCGACCTCACTGACCTCCATGCCGCGCCCGGCGAGCTCCGCCCGGGCTTCCCCGATGTCGGTGACGACGAGCTGCAGGTTCCGCAGCGAGCCCGGTGCCATGTCGATGAACCCGACGCCGATGCAGATCGAGCATGCCGAGCCGGGAGGGGTGAGCTGGACGAAGCGCAGCCCCTCCCGCACCGTGACGTCGATATCGAGATGGAACCCCGCCTTCTCGGTGTAGAAGGCAATCGCCCGGTCGACGTCCGAGACCGGCACCCCGACGAGTTGGAGCTCGAAGTTCACCGGATCTCGTCGAGCTGCAGCGTCAGGTCGCCGTCGACGGCGGGCAGCCCCACCGAGCGGATGTACTCCTCGACCATCTGCCGAGCCACGTCGTCGGAGTACTGCACCGGCGGCGACTTCATGAAGTAGGCGGACGGGCCCAGCAGCGCCCCGCCGACGCCTGCATCGAGCGCCAGGCGCATGCAGCGGATGGCGTCGATGACCACACCCGCGGAGTTGGGCGAGTCCCAGACCTCCAGCTTCAGGTCGACGTTGATCGGCACATTGCCGAACTCCCGGCCCTCGATGCGGATGTGCGCCCACTTGCGGTCCTCAAGCCATGGGACATGGTCGGACGGACCGATGTGGATGTCCTCGGCGCTCATGCCACGGCGGAGCTGGGAGGTGACCGACTGGGTCTTCGAGATCTTCTTGGACGTGAGGCGCTCCCGCTCGAGCATGTTCATGAAGTCCATGTTGCCGCCGAAGTTGAGCTGGTAGGTGTGGTCGAGGTGCACGCCCCGGTCCTCGAAGAGCTTGGCGAGGACCCGGTGGATGATCGTCGAACCGACCTGGCTCTTGACGTCGTCGCCGATCAGCGGGGTGCCCCGCTCGGCGAAGCGGGCTGCCCAGGCGGGGTGCGAGGCAATGAACACCGGCATGCAGTTGACGAAGCCGACGCCGGCCTCGAGGGCCTGCTCGGCGTAGAACTTGGCGGCCCGCTCGGAGCCGACGGGCAGGTAGTTGACGAGGATCTGCGTCTTGGTGTCCCGCAGCACCTTGGCGACGTCGACGGGAGGCGCCGGCGACTCGACGATCTCCTGGCGGTAGTAGCGGCCGAGGCCGTCCAGCGTCGGCCCCCGGGACACGATGACGCCGGTCTCCGGCACCTCGGCGAACTGGATGGTGTTGTTGTGGCCGGCCCGCAGGGCCTTGGCCAGATCGGTGCCGACCTTTTCGGCGTCCACGTCGAAGGCGCAGGTGATGTCGATGTCCGAGACGTGATAGCCGCCGAGGCGCGCGTGCATCAACCCGGGGATGTCCGAGCCGTCGCCGGCGTCGCGGTAGAACTCCACCCCCTGGACGAGAGCAGAGGCGCAGTTCCCAGCTCCCACGATTCCCACCCGGATCCGCTCCATCATGTTCGTGCTCTCCTTCTTATCCGGCCCCTTGAGGGGGGCCTCTTGTTCTTATCCGGCCCCTTGAGGGGGGCCTCGGGGTGCGCTCTACGGCGTGGTCGGGGCCGGTCCGGCACCGGCCGCTTTTTCTTCTGCGATGAGTCGGTCGACCCATTCGATGTCCCTCGACGTGTTGTCGAGCCCGTGCTCCATCAGTCGGTAGGTGTAGGCGTCGATGCGCTCCCGGTAGGTCCGGAGCTGGCCCCGGATCTCGGCGACCTTGTCCGTGAGGTAGGCCCGCCGACGCTCCAGCACCTCCACCCGGGCATCGGGGTTGAGGTAGCGAAAGAAGGCAAGCTTCACGCCGAACCGGGCATCGTCGGAGACGGCGGAGGGCTCCCGGAGTGCCTCGGTGAACATCTCCTCGCCCTTGGCGGTGATGCGGTAGATGTTCTTGCGCCGCACGACGTCGGCCTTCGGAAAGATCCGCTCGACGGCCCCTTCCATCTCCAGGCGGCGAATGGTGGGGTAGAGACTCCCGTAGGAGACCTGCCAGAACTGCCCCAGCGTGGCGGTGAGCTCCTTCTTGAGCTCGTAGCCGTGCATGGTGCGGTCCTTCAACAGGCCCAGCACCGCCATCTCCAGCAAGAATCGCCTCCAGGAAGAAGCTACCTGCACCCTACGGTAGCTCGGGTGACTACGTATCAGTCCGATATATCGGGCCGATATATCTAACCGCGATTATGACGTACGGTCAACAAACCAAGGTTACGAAGCCCTGCCGGCGGCGGGCTTCGGATCGTCCGGGCGTGGGCTCACGCGCACCTGCCCGGTCTGCACGTGCTCGACGCTGCGGGAGGTCCGCTACGTCTTCGGCGACCAGCTCAAGGACCTGTCGGGCAGGGTGGTCTATCCCGACAACTGGGTGAGCGAGCTCGTGGACTCCTACGACGAGTTCCGCTGCTACGTCGTCGAGGTCTGCATCGAGTGTTCGTGGAACCACCTGGCCGCGTGCTACCTCCTCGGCCGCAGCTTCGCCGGCTGAGGCTCGGGTCCGCCCTTCTGGTCGTTGCCCCCCGTATGGTGGGGGAGTTGACCATCACCGGGCTGCGGAGCAACTTCCTGTAAATTCGCGTGAGTTTTCCGCGCACGCTCCGGGGCGCCGCCGTCCACCACCCGGGAGTCCCGAGCTGCGGACCCAAGGAGCCGGTTCATGCCAGTAGCGCGGCAATCCCGATCGGACCCCCCTCGCCGCAAGCCCGCGGCGGCGGCCAAGGCTGGCGGCCCGGCATCCGGCGGGCGGAAACCGGCCCGGCAGCCCCCGAGGACGCCCGCCCGGGAGCCGGCGAGGGCGCCGGTGAGGGCCAACCCGGGGAGGACAACGGCCAGGGCGCCGGTGGGCGCCAAACCGGCGAGCCAGACCAGATCGCCCGGCGCACGTGGCGGGGGGTCGGGAGCGGCCAGGCCGAGGGCGACAGCTTCGACAGCCCCGAGGGGCCAGCAGAGGACCAGGCCCCCCCAGGCCCCGGCACCGACCCCGCGGCAACGGCAGCGGCGGCGGGCGCAGCCCAAGACGCGGGGGGGCCGGATCATCATCTGGCTCTTCCGCCGGTGGTGGCTGTGGGCCGCGGCAGGCTTCGCCGCGGGGGCCGTCGCTGTCTTCGCCCTGTTCATCGGCAACGTCCCGTTACCGGCGGCCCTGCCCGCGGCCCAGTCCTCCACGGTGCTGTCCGCCGACGGGAGCGTCCTGGCCCTCTTCCACGGCACCGAGGACCGGGTCATCGTCCCGCTCAACCAGATCTCCCTGAACCTCCGCCAGGCGGTCGTGGCGGCGGAGGACCGCAACTTCTACAGCAACAGCGGCGTGAGCCTGCGCGGCACGCTGCGGGCGCTGTGGGTGGACATCGCCGGCGGCCAGATCGCGCAGGGGGGGTCGACCATCACCCAGCAGTACGTCCGCAACGCCCTCCCGGGCGTGGGCAAGCAGCGCTCGATCGTCCGGAAACTGCGGGAGGCGACGCTCGCCATCAAGTTCGAGCGCAAGTACTCGAAGGACAAGATCTTCGAGGACTACCTGAACACCGTCTACTTCGGGCGGGGAGCGTACGGGGCGGAGGCAGCGGCCAGGGCGTACTTCAACAAGCCGTCCAGGGCCCTCACCGTCTCGGAGGCCAGCTATCTCGCCGGGATCATCCGCGGGCCCGAGTACTACCAGCCCGACACCAACCCCCAGGGGGCCACGCAGATCCGCGACACCGTGCTCGGTGACATGGTGTCGGCCGGCTACGTGACCCCCCGCCAGGCTGACAGCGCCAGGGACCAGAAGCTCAACTTCCAGCGCGGGTCCGCCTCCTCCTCGGCCCGGGGCGCCTACTTCGTCGAATACGTGCGGCGGCTCCTCAAGGACACGTACCACCTCAACGACCAGCAGATCCTCACCGGAGGGCTCCGCATCTCCACGACGCTCGACCTTCGCCTGCAGGACGCGGCGGAGGCCGCGGTGTCGTCCACGCTGGACAGGGCCGACGACCCGCAGGCGGCCCTGGTGGCCATGGACACCGACGGGAGCATCCGGGCGATGGTCGGGGGCAGGGACACCGCGAGCCTCCAGGCGGCCCAGGGCTTCAATTACGCCACGCAGAGGTCCGGGGCGACCGGCGGCCGCCAGGCCGGATCGTCGTTCAAGCCGTTCACGCTGGCGGAGTTCATCGAGCGTGGCTACTCGATCGACTCGACGTTCCAGGGGCCGCCCGCGGTGCTCGTGACGTCGCGGCAGTGTCAGAACCTCGATGGCTCGAACTGGACGGTGAACAACTTCAAGAATGAGAGCTTCGGCGACGTCAGCGTCACCGAGGCGACTGCTCAGTCGGTGAACACCGTGTACGCCCAGATGGTCGACCGACTGGGGCCCGCCAACGTCCGCTCCCTGGCGCAGCGGGTGGGCGGCTGGACGAACCTTTCCCCGGTGTGCTCGATCGCGCTGGGCACCTCGGGGGTCACGCCCCTCGAGATGGCGAGGGCGTACGCGACCTTCGCCGCGCGCGGCCAGCGGCCCGACCCCCTCGCAGTGACGAAGGTCGTGACGGCGGACGGCAAGGTGCTCGTGGACCAGGCTCCCCGGACCGAGCACATCCTCGACCCGAACGTCGCCGACACCGTGAACCAGATCCTGACCCAGGTCCTCGACCACGGCACCGCCAAGGGCAAGGGCATCGGGCGGCCGGCAGCCGGCAAGACCGGGACCACCGACAAGCTCACGGACGCCTGGTTCGTCGGGTACACCCCAACCCTCTCGGCGGCGGTCTGGATGGGCTACCCGTTCGACGCCAAGGCGAATACCACGCCGCCGATGACCAACGTCCACGGCATCGAGGTGGCGGGCGGGACACTGCCGGCGACGATCTGGCAGAAGTTCATGAAGTCGGCCGAGGCCCCGTTCAAGGTGGCGACGTTCACGGCTCCGACGGTCCAGGGAAAGGTCATCGGACCCGCGGGAGCCCCGTGCGCCGACGGGGTGCAGCCAACCCCCGACAACCAGTGCGTGCCGCCAGGCTCGGCGTGCCCCGAGACACCCACCCCCACGGCCACCCCGGCGCCCACGGGGGCCCCGGCGGGGGCCGGAGCGACCCAGACCGCCACCCCGGCGCCCTGCCCGTCGCCGTCGGAGGAACTCCCGCCCGACATCGTCATCCCCTCGCCCAGTCCCAGTCCGGGTTCGTCGCCCGGTCCCCCCGGTGGGCACTGAGACCAGGGCCGCCGGCCAGCGGCTCGAAGGAGAGCCTCGCCGGAACTGGCTGGACAGGCCCGCCTCGCTCGGTCTCGCCTGCGCCCTGGCGGCGGTGGGCCTCCTGATCAGCTACCTCATGCGCAACCAGTGCGCCACCCACCCCTGGGCCGACGCCTTCCAGTACCGTCACCTCTGCTACAACGACATCCAGCCCCTGTTCCATGCCCGGAGCGTCGACAGGGGGCTGGTCCCGTACACGGACGTCCCCGTCGAGTACCCGGTGCTCATCGGGACGTTCATGTACGTCACCGGCCGGCTCCTGGCGTTCCTCACCCATGTGGGTTTGGCGGCCGGCTACACCGACCCCTCCTACTTCCAGCTCACCGCCCTGCTGCTGTGGCCGTTCTCCTTCGCGGTCACCCTGCTCCTGCGCCCCCGGGTCACCGCCGGGCGGCTGATGCTCTGGGCGATCGGGACCCCCACGATCTTTTACACCTTCCTCAACTGGGACATCCTCGCCGTGGCCCCGATGGTCTGGGGCCTCGTGGAGGTGGAGAAGCGGCGTTGGGGATGGGCCGGCTTCGCCTTCGCTCTCGGCGCCAGCGCCAAGCTGTTTCCGGCGTTCGTGCTCCCGGGCGCCTTTCTCGGTGCCCTGGCCGCCGGGGACCGCAAGGGAGCCGTCCGCCTCGTCAGTGGGTTCGGTCTCGGCGCGCTCGGTGCCAACGTTCCCTGGATGATCGCGTCGTTCTCCGGCTGGATGGGGGTGTGGAAGTTCCACGTGAACCGCTTCCCGGACCTTGGCACCGTCTGGTACTGGCTGGGGCAGGCGGGCAACACCGACGTGCACCCCTCGCCGTGGTGGAACTCCGTCAGCGGTGGTTGGAGCGGCCTCGTCGGCACCGCCGGGCTCGGTGTCTTCGGTCTCGTGTCGCTGCTGATCCTGTGGATCGGCTGGCAGCGACGCGAGGAGCCCGGCGGCTATCCGGTCGTTCCCACAGGTCTGGCGATCGTTGCCTCGTTCATGGTGCTGGCCAAGGTGCACTCGCCGCAGTACGCCCTCTGGATCATGCCGCTGATCACGATGGTGGACGTCCCCTGGCGCCAGGTCCTCGCCTACCTCGCCAGCGATGCCGTGCTCTACGTCTCGGGCTGGTACTGGTACGCGACCGCCCACCCCTTCACCCCTCCGGCGTCCGTGGCCGAGAAGACCTTCGTCCTGTCCGTGTTCGCCCGGTGCATCGTGCTGATCACCATCGCGAACTATGCCGCCCGCCGGGGCAGGCGGCGCTGGCCAGTGGTGCCGGACGCGGAAGCGACCCCCGTTTCACAAACATTTCTTCGCGGCCTGAAGAAAATGACCCGGATTCTGTCGGCACCCCTCCCTATAGTGGGCAGCAGATGGACGCCCAAGCCAAACCGAGGTTAAGATGCACGGCTGCCACACCTTGCTCCCCGCCCGGGAGCCTTCCGGTCCACCGGAAGTCCTTAAGGAGGCAATATGCGTGACTACGAAGCTGTGATCATTCTTGACCCGCGGCTGGACGAGGCGTCCTCGAAAGAGGCAATCGAGCGCTTCACCAAGCTCGTGCAGGCCAAGGGTGAGGTAACCAAGGTGGACTCGTGGGGCCGGCGCCGGCTCGCCTACGAGATCAACCACCTGAGCGAGGGCTTCTACCTCGTTGCCAAGTTCAAGGCCGACCCGACCGTGCTCGAAGAACTCGACCGCCTCTTCAAGATCGGCGAGGAATACGTCCGGGCGAAGATCGTCCGGATATCCTAGGGGCAAGGAAGGGGAGGTCCAGAGATGTCCAATCAGATCACGGTGGTCGGCAACCTGACCCGCGAGCCTGAGTTGCGCTACACGCCCACCGGGGCGGCGGTCGTGAAGATCGGGGTGGCGGTCAACCGCTTCTACACCAACCGCAACGGCGAGAAGGTCGAGCAGACCGATTTCTTCACCGTCAACGCCTGGCGTCAGCTCGCCGAGAACATCGCCGAGACCTGCAAGGTCGGCCAGCGCGTCATCGTCTCCGGCCGGCTGCAGTCCCGCACCTGGGAAACCGAGGAGGGCCAGAAGCGAACGGTCGTCGAGATCGAGGCCGACGAGGTGGGGCCGTCGCTGCGCTGGGCCACCGCCCAGGTCACCAAGGCAACCCGAGGCGGGCCCGGCGAGTGGGCCGCCGACACGACCTCGGAGACCGCTCCACAGGAGGTGCACGCTGCCACGTAAGGACACGCGCAAGGACGCGCGAGGCGGTTCCGCCAAGGACAACAAGAAGTCCGCTCGTCCCCAGCGCAAGAAGGTCTGTTATTTCTGCCGGGAGAAGGTCAGCTACGTCGACTTCAAGGACGTGGCACTGCTCCGCCGGTTCGTCTCCGACCGTGGGAAGATCCGGGCCCGGAGGGTGACAGGCACGTGCTCGCAGCACCAGCGCGACGTTGCCGCGGCGGTGAAGAGCGCCCGTGAGGTCGCCCTGCTGCCGTACGTGATCCGATGAAGGTCGTGCTCAACGCCGACATCGGAACGCTCGGCCACAAGGGTGACATCGTCGAGGTGGCGCCGGGCTACGCCCGGAACTACCTGCTGCCGCGGAACCTCGCGCTCTCCGCGAGCAAGGGAGCGGTCAAGCAGGCCGAGACCATGCGACGGTCCCGCACCGAGCGGGAGCGCCGCGAGCGAGCCCTCGCCGACGCCATGGCCGGCCGCATCGTGGGGGCCGCCCTTCGGATCCCCGCCCGAGCCGGCGAGGACGGGCAACTCTTCGGGTCGGTGACCAACGCCGACATCGCTGAGGCGCTGACCCGGGCTCTCGGTGAAGAGATCGATCGCCGCAAGATCAACCTGCCGGCGCCGATCCGTTCCCTGGGGACGCACGACTACTCGGTGCACATCAGCCCGGACGTCACCGCGGCCGGCACCGTCGAGGTCATCCCGCAGACCTGAAGGCGCCGGCGGGCTCCTGAAGCTCCTCGCCGCCGCTCGGTGGTTTCCCTCAAGGTTTGTCGGCTTTCGCGCGCCGGCGCGCGATCCGCACCCAACCTCGGGGCCTGGTGTGGATCAGCCGGAGGGCCGGGCGCGAACAAATCTGACTCCGAACCATTGACTCCCCCTGCCAGTCCCCATATCTTGGGCCATCGTAACTAGGCAACCACTACATCTTGTGGACAAGCCGGTGGAAAGGGAGTTGACGAGCTGTGGATGGCGGTTCGGGAGTTGTGGAAATCGTGCCTCCGTCTGCAGTAGGGTCGAACGCGTGTTCTAGAAAGGAGCGGGCATGGCAACCCGTCTGAGCAAGATCACCCCGGACGGGCCCGGCCTCAGTCGCGTCCCACCCCACAACCTCGAGGCCGAGGAGTCGGTGCTGGGAGCCTGCCTGCTGTCGAGGCAAGCCATCGCTACCGCGCTCGAGACGGTGGCGGCCGAGGACTTCTACAAGCCGGCGCACGCCGAGATGTTCAGGATCATGCTCGACCTCTACGCCCGGGGGGAGCCGGTCGACGCCGTGACCCTGGGCGAGGAGCTCCGGCGCGGAGGCCGCCTCGACGAGTTCGGCGGCAAGCCGTATCTCTTCACCCTGGTCAACTCGGTGCCAACGCCGGGGTCCGTGGGCCACTACGCCCGCATCGTCCAGGAGAACGCCACCCTGCGCCGGTTGATCGACGCCTCCCAGCAGATCTCCGATCTCGCCTTCGCCCTGCCCGACGACGTCGAGGAGGCGGTCGACCAGTCCGAGGACCTCATCTACCAGGTGACGAACCGGCGGGTGTCGGAGGACCTGGCCCACCTGAAGGACCTGCTGACCGAGAACATGGAGATGGTCGAGAAGCTCTACGAGCGGGGATCGGCCATCACCGGTGTCGCGACCGGGTTCAGCGACCTCGACGACCTGACCGCTGGCCTGCAGCCCTCCAACCTGATCATCGTGGCGGCGAGGCCCTCGATGGGAAAGGCCCTGGCGCTGGACACCCCGATCGCGACGCCGACGGGCTGGACCACGATGGGCGAGATCGAGGTCGGCGACGAGGTCTTCGACGACCGGGGCCGGGTGTGCCGCGTGGACCACGTCTCCCCGGTCTACACGGACCATGACTGCTACGAGGTGACCTTCGACGACGGAACGGTGATCGTCGCCGACGGGGGCCACGAATGGCCGGTGGTCGTGCGCGGCGAGGCAGCGGTCCTGACGACCTCCGACATGGCCGCATCGGCGCACAGCTCCGCGGCGGTGGGCGAGTCGGGCCGGCGGTGGCAGGTGCCGCTGGCCGAGGCCCTCGAGCTGGCCGAGGCCCCGCTGCCCGTCGACCCCTACGTGCTGGGCTGCTGGCTCGGGGGGGAGCACACCGGCAAGGCCGCGATGGCCATCGCCAAATCGGACCGGTCGCATTTCAGCTGGGAGTTCCAGCGGGCCGGGTACCGCGTGGACAAACCCGTGGCCTTGCCCCGGAAGGCACGCCAGCGGATCCCGGCGCCGTACCTGCGTGCGTCGTTCAAGCAGCGGCTGGCCCTGCTCCAGGGGATCATGGACACCGCGGGCCGGGTCCGCCACGGCCCGGGCGGTACCGTCGAGCTGTGCCTCCTGAACCGGGACGCGCTGGCGCAGGCCCGGGAGCTGGTGTGCTCGCTCGGCCACCGTCCCGGTCCAGTCCGCAAGCGCACGGTGGCGCTGAAGGGCGGCGGGACCACCAAGGGGCGCCGCTTCTCGTGGACCCCGCTCGACCCGGTGTTCCGGCTGCCCCGCAAGGCCGACCGGCTTGCCATGGCCATGGCGGCGAGCGACTCACCTCGGGTCTCGGAGACCCGGAGCGTGGTGTCGGTGGCGGCCGTCGCTTCGGTGCCGGTGCGCTGCATCCAGGTGGGATCGCCGAGCCATCTCTACCTGGCCGGGAGATCGCTGATCCCGACGCACAACAGCGCCCTGGCGCTCTCCATCGCCCAGCACGTCGCTGCGACCGACCACCGGCCGGTGGTGATCTTCTCCCTTGAGATGTCGAAGATGGAGCTCGTCCAGCGCCTCATGTGCTCGGAGGCCAGGGTGGACTCCAACCGTCTCCGGCGGGGGGCCCTGCAGGACTCCGACTGGCCGAAGCTCTCGCTCGCGCTCGGGCGCCTCGCCGAGGCCCCCATCTTCATCGACGACACGCCCAACGCCACCATCATGGAGATGCGGGCCAAGTGCCGGAGGGTTGCGTCCAAGAGCGGCCTGGGCCTGGTGATCATCGACTACCTGCAGCTCATGGCCCCCTTGCGCCGTACCGACAACCGGGTGCAGGAGGTGTCGGAGATCTCCCGGTCGCTCAAGATCCTGGCCCGTGAGCTCGACGTGCCGGTCATCGCCCTCTCGCAGCTCTCCCGCAACGTCGAGTACCGGGCCGACAAGCGCCCTCTGCTTGCGGACCTCAGGGAAAGCGGGAGCATCGAGCAAGATGCTGATGTTGTCATGTTCATCTACCGGGACGAGGTCTACCACCCGGACTCGCCGCAGCGCGGCATCGCCGAGATCCATATCTCCAAACACCGCAGCGGGCCGATCGGCAAGGTCGAGCTCACGTTCCTCGAGCACTACACCAAGTTCGCCAACCTGGCCCGGGGGATGTAGGGCTTCTGTAGGAATCCCAGTGGGGCCGAGTCAATCCGAACTAACCGGGGTGGCAGGGATCTTGCTCGGGTAGCGACTAATTTCCTTGCCACCTCAGCGTGGACCGAGAACCTGCGGCGCGGAGGTGGCAACCACTATGTCGAAATGGACCCTAACTCCGACCGGTCGAGGGCTCAGGATTCGACGTACGCCCCGGTGCTCGCGGGCGCCGGCACCACGTCGCCGTGGTCGCCGAGGCCCTCGATGTGGAAGGCGATCGCCTCCCGCATTTGTGCTTCACATTCCTCTCGGGTGGCCCCCGTTGCCACGACGCCGGGCAGGTCCGGCGAGTAGGCGGAGAAATTCGTAGCCTCGTCACCTTCGATCACAATCAGGTAGCGATCACTCATGCAGTCAATTCTCCTTCAGACCAGC
>WNGI01006609.1_pt1 | contig 15419 bp, 19 predicted proteins | sample 5400621 | NCBI WGS metagenome assembly WNGI01 (sample SAMN13153374, study PRJNA577476) | soil metagenome | isolation source: 20 cm soil or saprolite under Garry oak tree replicate 1 | place: USA:California | collected 2016-06-15 | reverse complement strand
GATTTACCACCCTGGCGCCGGTAGACGGCGTCGAACTCAACGGAGTAAGCGAGATGGGCGCACCAGCGGTTGCCGCCGTAATGAGAAGGAAAGAGCTTGAAGTCGTTGACGATTTCCGCGCGGCCGGTGCGCTCACTCCGGCGACAGCCCAATCCTATACGGCGATCGGACTGGGAGAATCTCTGGCGCTCAAGCGGCTGCGCAATCGTGCCGTCATCCGCGAAGCTTCGCCCGGGATCTACTACCTCGACGAGGAAGTGTGGGCGGCCGTGCGCAGGACCCGACGTCGCATTGCCACGACGATCCTCGCGATACTGGTCGTGCTGCTCCTCGGGCTCCTGATGGGGACCATCAAGTGATGAAGGCCGCGGTTGCTATTCAATCGCGTGACTCTATTTTTCGCCAAAGGAATCACCATAGCGCAGCGGCAAGGGCGCTACCGGGAAATAAATGCCTTACGTCATAACCGAAGCCTGCAAGAACACCAAGGACCGCGCCTGTGTCGACGTGTGCCCGGTCGATTGCATCTACGAGGGCGCGGACCAGCTCTACATCCATCCAGACGAATGCATTGATTGCGGCGCCTGCGAGCCAGAGTGCCCGGTGACGGCAATTTTTCCTGAAGAGGACGTGCCCGCGAATCTCAAGGAGTACGTCCAGATCAATCGCGAAGTATTCAAGAGCGAAACCCCTCCGGGACGGCCCAACCGGTAGCCATCCAGTGCGAGCAACTGGCGAAACAGACTGCTCGTCCATCAATATCTGATCCCATGAGCCCTCCCATCGTTCCCGGAAAGAACGGAATGTCTACCGTGCTGCTCTCGCATCCTTCGGGCAGCTCGGCCGACGTGTATCTGAACGGCGCTCATGTGACGTCCTGGATTCCAGCCGGCGGCAAGGAAGTGCTGTTCATGGGAAAGACGGCGACCTTTGCGCCGGGCGATCCGATTCGCGGCGGAATTCCGGTAGTGTGGCCGCAGTTCGCGAACATCGGGGCGCTGCCACAGCACGGGTTCGCGAGGAAAACTGAATGGCAGCTCGCGGAAAACGCCGACTCGTCGGACGATCCGTCATCGGTCAAGCTCCTTCTCACCGATGATCACAAGACGCGCGAGCTATGGCCGTATCACTTCCGGACTGAGCTCACGGTCACCATCGACGACAAATCACTCCAGGTGAAGCTCGACACGTTCAACACAGGCGATGAGTTGTTCACTTTCACGGCGGCGCTGCACACGTACATCGCGGTCGCCGACATCCGCGAATCGGCGCTGCGCGGCCTCAGCGGGAAGTGGTACCTCGACAAGACGCAGGGCGGCAACGAGACGAAAGACGAGGCCAAGAAGCTCGTGATTTCCGACGAGACCGATCGCGTCTATCTCAAGGCGCCCAGGAAGATCGAAGTCGAAGACCGCGGCAACGATCGCCGCATCGAAATCCGCGCGGCGGGATTCAAGGATGCGGTCGTCTGGAATCCGTGGGCCGAGAAGGTGACGGGATTCATCGGACTCGACACTGAGGACTACCTCAGGATGGTCTGCGTCGAGGCGGCGCAGATCGGATCACCGGTGGAGCTGAAGCCCGGCGCGACGTGGAGCGGCTCTCAAACCCTCGCGATCGTGTAAGTGCCGATCTTCCGTCAGTCCGCGTTCAGTTGGCAGTGCGACAAGTGCAAAGTGTTCTTCAAAGCCGGCAAGGGGGGCGTGTGCGCTTCGTGCAAGCGGGCGCTTTGCGATGCGCACTTGTACGGTTCGTTTGTCGAGAAGCTTAGAGCGCGGTTCTCGGGCGAGAAGGTTCTTTGTGTGGAGTGCAGGGCAAAGCGGTGATGGAACTGCAACTGCAATTGCAACTACGCTGCTACCCGCTGCCCGCTGAACGCTGATACGCTTCCCGCGAAAATCGTCGGGACCGTACGAGCGGCGCGAAGGTAAAAGCACTGCCCTTCCTTGGAATGCCACTATGACTGTCCCGACGTTTTTAGCGGGACGCTATGAGCGTGAAGCGGGCAGCGGGTAGCAGAATTTGTTCAGGTCTTTTTTGTTTTGGAGCTAGAACCGCCTGAGGAATCCCGTCGCCCACACTCCGCCGCTTCCTTCCATAACCTGACTCTTGATCCAGAACGCGAGTATCAGCACTGCGTACTGAAGGAACGTGCTGATCTCGCTTACGAATGCCTCGCCCCAGTGGTACTCCCCGGGTGATTGCTCACCCTTGGGCGGACGCGGAATCCAGCGCGGCGTCTCGTTCTTGTAGTCCAGATAATCGCGCCCGAAGGTCGACTCGAGCACTCCTTCCTCGTACCGGACTATCAGCTCGTACTCGACCGCAAAGAGCAGCACGGCAAACGGCAGGAACCACAATACTCCCGAGATGGTGACGAATCCCATCCAGATCAGAAAGTTTCCGATGTAGAGAGGATTCCTCGTCCAGGCGAAAATCCCGTAGGTAACAAGCCGCTCGACGTCGCGTGAGCGACGGCGCGTCACGGTGCCGGCCCCAGCTACGCCGGCGAGTCTTATCGCTTCACCGATGACGATCAGAGCGAGCCCGATCTCCCAGCGAAACGGAGATGTCGAGCCCGGCATCACCAGCGGAATTCCGAGGAAAAGGAGCGGAAGCCACCCGCGATGCCGGAAAAGCACGCCACCGATCTGCGCCTGAATGGACTGCTCGGCGACACTGATTCTGGGATTCGTGCGCGACATCTAACTGTGGCTGGCAGTAAGGCGCAGGTCGTTCATTTGCCCTTGTTCGACGCCGCAGTCTCTTCCCATGGGGAGAAGAGCGTCCGCCACTGATCGGGAACGGGGATTGGCTTGCCGTCGGTCGAGACCGTGACGTAGACGATCGACGCGTCGCACACCACCGTGTTGCGCTGGTTTCGGACTTCCTGTCTCACGATAAAGCTGGTGTTACCGACAGACATCATGCCCGTGCGAATGCTCAGATCGTCGCCCGGGAATGTCTGAGACTGGTACGAGGCTTCCACCTTTCGCACGACCGCCCACAGACTCGATTTCATGTAAGCATCGTACGACATTTGCCGCTCCAGAGCGGCCCACCGCGCGCGCTCGAGCAAAGTGAGCATGTGAGCGTGGTTCACGTGTCCAACGGAATCACAATCACTCGGATAAATATGAACCTTGAGGTCTTCGGTCATCGCATCATCGTGTGGAGTGGCCAACGCTAGCGACGAAAGTTAACGCTCACGGGGCGTCGCACCATTAAGCAGCTAGATTTCGATAATGCCGCCTGCCGACACCGACAGCGCGCTCTACCTCGACACGCCAGCGGCGGTAGACCGCTTCCTCAACGAAATATCGGACGCAAAGGAGATCGCTCTCGATACCGAGGGCGCGAGCTTCCATCGCTTTCTCGACCGCATCTATCTTCTCCAGATATCCACGCGCGACCGCAGCGCGATCATCGACCCGCTTCCCATCGGGTCGCCCGCCAAGCTCGGCGAGCTGCTGCAGAGCAACGGTGCGGAAGTCGTCTTCCATGACGCCGATTACGATCTGCGGCTGCTGCATCAGGATTACGGCTGGCACGTCACCAACATCTTCGACACACGAATTGCTTCGCAGCTGCTGGGGATCAAGTCGTTCGGACTCGCGGCCCTGCTGGAGCAGTTCTTCGACGTGAAACTCGACAAAAAGCACCAGCGCGCCGACTGGTCTATGCGCCCGCTGACCCCCGACATGCTCGAGTACGCCGCCCAGGACACGCGATACCTGCTTCCACTCAGGGATCAGATGAAGGGGGAGCTCGAGCGGCGCGGGCGACTCCACTGGGCCCAGGAGGAATTCGCGCGCCTCGAGGGAACCCGGTGGGAAGCCGAGGACAGCATGGAAGGCTTTCTCCGCCTGAAGGGAGCTCGTGATCTCTCCAGACGTGAATTGGCGGTCCTTCGTGAGGTCGCCAACTGGCGTGACACTGTTGCGGCGCAGCTCGATCGCGCCACCTTCCGGGTGATGGGCAACGAAACGCTGTTCGAGCTCGCTCGCCTTACGCCGAGAAGCGTATCCGAGCTGAGCGCGATCAAGGGAATGCCGAAAGGGATGATCGAGCGTGCTGGTGCCGACATTGTCGCGGCAGTGCGCCGTGGCATGGAGGCGCCGGAAGCGGAGCTGCCCAAGTTCCCCAGAGGCCTGCGCTGGAACAAGGATCGGGACTTCGACGACAGGGTTGCTCGACTCAAGTCTGTGCGCGACGCTGCGGCGACGCGGCTCGAGCTGGATCCGGGAGTTCTCTGCTCGCGCGAGAGACTGGAAAACATCGCGCGCAGCGGCGCGAAGAGCGTACAGGAACTTGCGGCAGTCCCCGACCTGCGTCGCTGGCAGATCGAGGAAATGGGCGCGGGATTTATCGGCGCGTTGACTATGAAAGCTGACTAGCTGCCCTAGAATCCTAAGTAGGCCCTCACCCGCGGCTCCATCTTCTCGGGCGTCCAGAAAGGCATCCACACGAGATTCACTTCCACCTTCTCCACGCCGGGGAGCGACTTCACTTCGCGCTCTGCATTCGTCATCAACTCAGGCCCCGACGGACAGGCGGGTGACGTGAGGGTCATGTCGATCCTGACCGTCGAGCCTTCGACTGCGATGCCGTAGACGAGTCCCAGATCGATGATGTTCAACTGAAGGTCGGGATCCTTGACCCGCCTGAGCGCGAGCTTCACCTGGTCCTCGGACACCACTCCATTTGCGGCACCATCGGCTGCCGACTCACTGGAGGTGTGTGTACTAACGGACTCGTCGCTCATATTGGCTCCCGCATTGATATCGAATAATCACCTGCGCGAGTGGTTCTAAACAAGAGCGGGCGCCTTCAGGGCGCCCGCTCGGTATTTCGCTGACTCGACGGCTAGCGGCCTTTCTTCTTCTTCACGGCCGGGCTCTTCTTGCTCGAGCTGCTCTTCCTTGAAACACTGCCCCTGCTCTTCGACGACGCGCTGGCGATCGTGTGGTGTCTGGAGGTGCGGTGACGCCGTCTCGACGCACGGCGCGGCGGAGGATTCCAGCCCACTTCGCGATCAGCACGGAAGCTTCTCGAGCCTGAGGCGAGTTTGGGTCCATCGAGTACAGAGAGCACCGCCGCATCCGAGAGATCGGCGCGAACGTCCGAGATCACCTTGGCCGGACGCAGTGCACGCGCGGCGTGTACGCGATTCGTGAGGAGGATCACGAACATCTCACGTTCGGGGTCGATCCACATCGATGTGCCGGTGAAGCCGGTGTGTCCGTAAGCGGTGGGTCCGAGGTACCGGCCCGAGCCGTAGTCGCCTTCGGCCGTGTCCCAGCCAAGCGCGCGGTGACCGAACGATCTGGAAGTGAACAGCTCCACGGTGGGCTTGCTGATGATCTGCACGCCGTTGTACTCGCCGCCATTCAGCATCATCTGGGCGAAGACGGAAAGGTCCGCGGCAGTGCTGAACAGGCCGGCATGTCCGGCGACGCCACCCAAAGCGTACGCATTCTCGTCGTGGACCTCGCCCCTGAGCGGATAACCGCGTGGAGGCGTTACTTCGGTCGGAGCGATGCGGTAGCGGAGCGAATCTGCGGGACGATAGAAGGTCTCGTTCATTCCCAGCGGCTCGAACACGCGGCGGGCCAGGAACTTGTCGAGCGGCTCGCCGGCGACGACCTCGATCAGGAGTCCAAGAACATCGGCTCCCAGATCGGAGTAGATGTACTGGGCGCCAGGACGGCCTTCGAGATTCGTGCTCAGGACCAGGGCCCGCGCTTCGAGTGGGGTCTGGGCGATGCGCCAGATATCCCGTCCTGCCGGCAATCCCGAGGTGTGAGTGAGGAGCTGGCGGATCGTGACTCTGTCCTTGTCACCGCCGCCGAATGTGGGGATGTAGTTCACGACCGGATCATCGAGTCCGATCTTCTTCTCGTCGTACAGAATCATGATCGCGGTCGTGGTGCCGACGACCTTGCTCAGGGATGCGACGTCGTAGATCGTGCGCTGCGCGTCAACCGGAGTGCTGTTCGGGCTCCATGAGAGCCTGCCGAAGCCTTTCTCGAACACCGCTGCGCCCTTTCTGCCCACGATGACCGAGGCGCCAGGATAACCGCCAGCCTTGATTCCGCGCTCGATAACGCGCTCGATAGCGCCAAGGCGGTCGCTGGACATACCGACCGAAGTCGGCGATTTGACCGGCAGGCCGTCGCCCGCGCGTGTCACCGTCAGTGCGGTGAGGATGACTCTGAGCAATGCTAACTCCTTGAACTACCTTAATTTATACAGAGCGGAAGAGCTTAAGTTCCAACCCGGCCGGGATGCGACCTGCCGCTCCGCGCTACGAGGGGTATACGGTTGCAAACGATTCCGCAGAGGGAAAGTCACCGGTTTTTTAGAGGAAACCAAGATAAATGGAATGACGGGAAAGTCACCGATTTTCTTCGAGGAAACTCAAGATCGCGCCACGGTGACTAACAAAATGTCCGAGATGCCAATCGACCAGCTCGACCTCAAGCGTGCGATGGCCGGCGATGAGAGGGCGATGCAGCGGCTGTGGTCGCAGCACGCGCCTCACATCGATGCGGTCGTCCGCAGGCTGTGCGACGATGCCGAGCTGGCCGCGGATATCTCGCAGGAGGTCTGGATGCAGATCTTCCGGGCGCTGCCGAGTTACAGGGGTGAGTCGCAGTTTGGCACGTGGGCCCACCGCATCGCCGTGAACCGCACACTCAACGCGTTACGCAAGATCAGGCGCATCGCGAAGCTGGAAGTAGATATCGAAGACGACTCCGCGATGACCGAGAACGACAGCGACCGGACGTTCCTGGCCGAATCGATCGAGCAAGCGATGACCAGGCTGTCGCCCGGAGCCAGAGCGGTGTTCGTGCTTCATGACATCGAAGGATACACGCACGGAGAAATAGGCGAGGAGCTCGGAATCACGGCGGGCGGATCGAAATCGCAATTGTTCAAGGCGCGCGCGAAGCTGCGGAAGCTGCTCGCGAATCTGATGGACGGATCAACAACTGTCGCAGGAAAGGGGAAGCCACATGTCGCACCTGTCTGAAGAAGAGCTGGACGAGCTCGTTGCCGCGGAGAGGGGACGCCAGCAGCCGCCGCTCAACGATTGGCGGACAATTGCCGCCAGGGCGAGAGAGGAAGGGCTCATTCGCGAATCATCGTCGCGTGGGTGGGTGTCTGACCAGCCGTGGATCCGCGCGGCAGCGGCCGTGCTGCTGCTCATTGGTGGAATCGCGATCGGCCGCGCGACCATCGCGCTTCCCAGCGGCACCGGCGATGCGGCCAGCTCGAATTCGACGGTCAGCGGGACGCCGACCTCTGGCCAAGCGGCTGCGCTGCCTGCGGGCGATGCAAGCTTTGCCTCGGTCGAAGAGGCGACCGCCAGCCTGGATCGCGCGGCACGCGACTACGAGCGCGCCTCGAGATTCCTCGCGGAGAACAACGCCGCGGGCGCGAACAAGGACAGCTCCGCGATTTACACGGCGCGGCTGGCCGCGCTCGACCAGGTGGTGAACGCGACCGAGAACGCGCTCCAGACCGCGCCCCACGATCCGGTCATCAACCAGTACTACCTGGCGACAATGGGCGCGCGCGTGGCGACGCAGCAGATGGTCGCGCGGCCAGTCGTTGGGCTCAAGGGCTTCTAGGTGACGAGGCGAGGAATGAAGATGCTGACGAACAGAGAGACCTCCGTTCTGGCGGCGGTTCTCATCGGCGTGCTGGCTTGGCCCCTTTCCATGCGCGCGCAGAACACACCAGCGGCGGCAGTCGAGCCGCCGTCAGGTTGGTTTGGCGTCACGATCTCGGACCAGGCAATGCTCGACGAGCGTGGCAATGCGTTCTTCGATTCCTACCCTGTCGTCACGACCGTCGCACCGGGCTCGCCGGCGGCAAAAGCCGGTGTCATCGCCGGGGATGTCCTGGTCTCCTTCAACTCTCACGACATGCGCGGCGGATCCCTCCAGATGCGCAAGTGGCTGCGGCCCGGCGCGCCATTCGTGCTCCGGCTTCGTCGGAACGACGAGATACGCGTCGTGCGCGGAACACTCGGGAAAGTGCCCGAGAACTGGGATAAGAGGATGGTGGTCGAGCTTTCAATGCCGGAACAGATGGAGATGCGTACGATGTCCCCAGCCCGGGAGCCGACCGCCTCCGCGGGGCTGCGGCGCGTTCGGATGCCTGCACCGCCGCCGTCCTCGGTCCTTCTGCCCGCCCTCGGATATGGTGGCGGGGTCTATCCTTTCGTCGGTGCGGAGTTCTGCGCGCTCAACGAAGACCTGAGTGATTTGCTCGGAGTCAAACCGGAGGGCGTGTTCGTCATGAACGTCGCAGAGGGCTCACCGGCGCGGATTTCCGGTCTGCGCGGCGGCGACGTCATTCTCAAGGCAGACAGCATCAAGATCGAGACCCCAATCGACCTCGTGCGCGCGATTCGCGCGGCGCGCCCCGACAACACCGTCAGCCTCCAGATAATCAGGAAGCACAAGCCGCAGACGCTCATCCTGCGCTGGTAGCGGTTGCTGTTAGTCGGGTAGCGTCCTGGCTTCTGGAATTAGCGAGGCGTGAAGGGCGATCGCGGCCACGGCACCGCTTGCCGCCGCGACGATCGCCAACTGTGGACCCGGGGCAATGTCACCCGCCGCATATACGTTCTTAACCGAAGTGTGATTCCTCTCGTCGATGACGAGTCGTCCCAGCTCGTCACGCTTGCACCCGAGTTGCGCCCCCAGATCATCGGCCGGATACTGGCCGATCGCGAAATAGAGGCGCTCGCAATCGAGTGACATTCCGCCCTCGAGATCAATGCCGATGATCTCGGTGGATTTGGAGACAACACCTTTGATGGGAGCCTCGAGGACAGGAATGTTCAGCGCCTTGAGCTTGTCGAGAAGCACCTGACTTATCTCCGGCTTCTCGCCGTTCGTGCAGATGACGATTTGTCTGGTCCACGTCCCGAGAGCGAACGCCATCCCAACGGCCTTCCGCCCTTTCCCGACGACGACGGTTTTCTTGTCCCGCGTCTCGTAACCATCGCAGTCGGGGCAGACGTGGATGGTCTCACCATAGCAGCGGTCGAGTCCGGGAATGTCGGGCCAGTAATCCTTGATTCCGATCGAGAGCAGGATTCTTTCGGCTTCGATCGTCATTCCGGCTCGAAGGCAGATCTCGAACCGCTCACCCGGCTCGTTCAGCGTCCGGTCGACGTAATCGTCAACGAAGTCAACTCCGAACTTGGCGCATTCTTCCCGCCCGAGAGCGCGCAACTCGGGCGAGCGAATCCCCTGGTGGCCCAGGTAGCCGTTGATGCCGCGGGTTTCCCAATTGCGGGGGTCGCCGGAATCGATGACTACGACTTTGTGGAGATAGCGGGCGAGCCAGAGCGCGGCGCATAGTCCCGCCGGCCCGCCACCGACTACCGCTACGTCATAGCGCGTTGCTGTCATGCCGGGCGCGGGTGCAAGTTCGATTCCCTGCGTCGACGCCCCGTCCCATGGCCTCGGGATTAATATTCGGCTATGAAGATTGCGATCCTCGATCCCGCCAGCGGCATCGCCGGCGACATGTTCCTCGGCGCTCTCGTCGATGTCGGACTGGATAAGGGATGGCTCGAAGGTCTGCCATCGACACTCGGCCTCAGCGGCGTCGGAGTTCGGATCGAGGACGTCAAACGTTCCGGAGTGCGGTGCGTCAAGGTCGACTTCGACATCCCGCCACAACCCCATGGACGGGCCATTTCAGAAATCCACCGGCTGATCGATGCGTTGAAGATTCCGGAAAAGGTCGCACGCTCCGCGCACGCGGCGTTCGAAGTGATCGCCGCTATCGAGGGCGAGATCCATGATGTTGCGCCGGAGGAACTGCATCTGCACGAGGTTGGAGCGGTCGACGCGATTCTGGACATCATTGGATCGATCTGGGGTGTCGAGCTGGTTGGTATCGAGCGCATCTACAACACCAGGGTTGCGCTCGGGGATGGCACCGTGAAAACCGCGCACGGCTTCCTGCCCGTGCCCGCACCCGCGACCATACGTCTGCTCGAAGGTTTCAACGTGCAGCACGGACCGCCGGCATCGGGAGAGCTCACGACGCCGACCGGGGCGGCGCTGCTGCGCGTTCTGTCCAAGGGCGCGCCACCCCAGGAGTACAGCCCGCTGCGCAGCGGCTACGGCGCCGGTACGCGTGACATTCACGGGCAGCTCAATGCGCTTCGCATCATCCTCGGCGAAGCCACGCTCGAGCGCGGAGATCAGGACCATTACCACCCCGAACACGTGCACACGGAACACCTGCACGTGTTGAGCGCGGACATCGATGACATGTCGCCGGAGGAGCTCGCAGGAGCAGCCGACGTACTGCGCGCCGAGGGAGCGCTGGATGTCGTGCTGTTGCACACGACGATGAAGAAGGGAAGACCCGGAACGCGCGTCGAGGCGCTGGTGCAGTCGTCAGATCTCGCCCGACTCGAGGAGAAAATCTTTCTCCACTTCACGACGCTCGGGGTGAAGACGTTCGACGTCGTGCGGAAAGCGTTGGCGCGTGAGTCGCGCCTCGTCCGCTTCGTCGGAGGGCAAAGCCGGAGTTCGACGATCTGCGACGCGTCGCGGAGGAAACGGCGCGACCTCTGGCGGAGATCCGCTCCGAGGTGATGAACACGCTCAACGAAGCCAATCTCGAGTCACCCGCAGCGCGGGGAAAATAAGGTGGATCTCGAGGCGAGACTCATTGCCGCAATTCGCGGGTCTGCTCGTGATCGCGTCGCCTATGTCTGCTACTCGGGCGGGGTCGATTCGACGCTCGTCGTGGCGGCGTCAGTGCGCGCGAATGTCGAGACGGTCGCTCTGCTCGGCGTAAGTCCTTCACTCGCGTCGGCGGAGCGAGAAGACGCGCATCGAATTGCGAAGGAGATTGGCGCCCGCGTCGAAGAAGTAGAGACGAACGAGATGGAGCTCGCCGGTTATCGTGCCAACGCCGGCGATCGCTGCTACCACTGCAAGAGCGCGCTATACGACACGGTACAGGCACTTGCGGCCACGAGAAATTCGGAGGAAGTGATCTTCGTCGGGACGCACGTGGATGATCTTGGCGAGCACCGGCCTGGACTCCAGGCGGCGATGGAGCGCGGAGTCGTTGCTCCTCTCGTGGATGCCGGATTCAACAAAGCAGACGTGCGCGCTCTTGCTCGCCGCTGGAATCTGTCAAACGCCGAGAAGCCGGCGGCTCCGTGCCTCGCCAGCAGAGTGCCGGTCGGAGTCGAAGTGACGCCGGAGCGACTGAGCCAGATCGAAGCGGTCGAGAGTTTTCTTCGACTGCACGACATCTGGCCAGCACGAGCGCGCTGGCACGAGAGCGTCGTCCGCCTCGAGATACCGCCCGAGCTGTTCGAGCGAGTGGTCACTGAGCCGTTGCGTGGAGAGCTGCGACTGGCATGCAGGAAGGCCGGATTCAAATTCGTCGCGCTCGATCTCGGCGGACTTCAAAGCGGAAGTCTTTCGCTTCCGCTCGTCGCGTCGTGACGCAAGTTCGCTGGGACCGCGATCGCGAATCGCGGACGGGAGTTCCCGAGGTCGTCTATGGTCCGGGGAAAACGAGTGCGCAACTGCGGCAGATATTCGAGGACGCGACTGAGCTACGCATCGCGTCGCGGTTGAGCGAGCAGCAGATGGCGGTGCTGGCCGATCTGGCAACCATCCATCCCGAAGCGCGAATGGCGGTGCGCAACGCACGAGCGAAGAGAAACATTCCGTTGGTTCCCGTCATCACCGCGGGCACGGCCGACATCCCGGTCGCGCTCGAAGCCGCCGTCACGCTCGATGCGATGGGTGTGCCGACCGCTACCCACTTCGACGTGGGGGTTGCCGGCATACACCGGCTTCAGTCGATCCTGCCGGAGCTGGCGGGGGCGCGCGTATGCATCGTCGCCGCGGGAATGGATGGCGCGCTGCCGGCGGTTGTCGCTGGTCTCGTACAAGCGCCTGTGATCGGCGTGCCCACATCCGTGGGAACCGGTGTGGCCCAGGGCGGAATGGTCGCGCTCAATACCATGCTCGCGAGCTGCAGTCCCGGTGTCGCGGTGGTGAATATCGACAACGGATTCGGCGCCGCTTGCCTCGCGCTCAAGATCATCGGAAGCGACAGACCAGACTAGAAACGGATGATGTCTGGGCGCTCGTCCAAGCAATTGGAATGGACGGTGCTGCATGAGGAGCCAACTTTGCCGAGAGGCTCCAGATGGCGCTCACATATACCGACCCCGACCTCCTGAGCATGGGTCTGCTCATCATTCGCCTGATCTTCGGATTAACGATGGCGGCGCACGGGGCGCAAAAACTGTTCGGCTGGTTCGGAGGTTATGGACTGGCAGGCACTGGCGGCTTCTTCGAGACGCTGGGTTTTCGCCCAGGCCGTACCTTCGCGACCATCGCCGCTCTCGGTGAGTTCATCGGCGGTCTCCTCCTCACGCTGGGCTTTCTGGGACCGCTTGGACCAATGGTCATAATCGCGGACATGCTGGTCGCCTCGATAAGTGTTCACTGGCGCAACGGTCTGTTTGCGACTACGAACGGAGTCGAAGTGCCGCTGCTCTACGCCGCCGCCGCAGTCGGTGTCGCTCTGATCGGATTCGGCAAATACTCACTCGATGACGCGCTTGGCCTGGCGACCATATGGACGCCCGGTCTGATCGCAACGGCGCTCGCAGTCGGAGTTCTGGGTGGCATCGCCAACCTGATGCTTCGACGTTCGCCCCCGACGACGCCTACGGTCTGAGAGAGCGAGCGCGAGGTTCATCGCACTCATCGCCAATATTGCTGAGAACCACTCGCGCGTTGCGGACGAGGCCGCGCCGCTTCGCGCGCTTCATGGGAGAATTCCTGAATGCGTCGCGAAAAGCGTCGTCGTCCATCGCGAGCAGCTCTTGGGCGAGAGACCGCGCATCCCGTTCTGCAATCAGTGATCGTGGAGCGAACGCGGGCTCTCGAAGCTCCTGGGCGAACTTGATGTTGTAGGGGCAAACATCCTGGCAGATGTCGCATCCGTAGATGTGCGTGCCTAGCTGCGGCCTCAAATCCTCGGGAATGGGGCCCTTGGACTCGATGGTGAGATACGAGATGCAGCGCGTGGCATCGAGCACTCTCGGCTCGACGAACGCAGTGGTCGGACATGCGTCGAGGCAGCGCGTGCAGGTCCCGCATCGGTCGGCTTCAAAGGGCGCATCGGGAGCGAGATCCAGATCCACGAGCAGCGCGCCGATGAAGAAGAAAGACCCGATGCGCGGGTTCACCAGGTTCGTGTTCTTTCCAAACCAGCCCAGCCCCGCTCGACGCGCCAGCTCGCGCTCGAGAATCGGACCGGTATCGACGTACGGCTTTCCTTTGACCGGCATTCCCAGCTCCGACTCGAGCCAGTCGTGCAGCTGCTCGAGTTTTCCGAGCATGACATCGTGGTAGTCGTCACCGCGCGCGTAGCGGGCGATTGGCCCGCTCGGCGCTCGGCCGCCGTAATCCAAACCGACGACGATCGCGCTGGTCGCTCCCGGAACAGGCAGTCGCGAGTCTCGGCGCTTTTCCGCGCCCCGCGCGAGATAATCCATCTCGCCGGCGTAGCCCCGGGCAACCCATGCATCAAAAGCGCTGGCCGTCTCCATCGGGCCGAGCGAGGTGATCCCGACCAGGTCGAAGCCAATCCCACAGGCCTGGGCCTTGAGCAGTTGCTCCAGGGGCAGCGCTTCAGTGGTGGCAGCGTTCACTGACTCGCACTGGCCCAACGGGCATAACGCTCGACTTCAGTGACCGAAGGCACCGCGTCGTAGTCCCCATAAGCGGTGTACATCCGCCAGCGGAGATACGTGGGATCGGGGAAGGGAAGGAACGGAAAGCGCCGGTACCACTCGTTCGCCCTGAATCGCCAGGTGATTCGGATCAGGTCGAGTGCGAGGCGTGGACGACGAAATGCCCGCAACGTCAGACGCAGCGCGAGTTGTAACCATGGCATGACGACTTCTAATATATAGAAGTGCCCAAGTCAGCCTCCAATGCGCGCGTGGTGGGATTGATCTCCGACACGCACGGGCTACTTCGGCCCGGCGTGCACGAGGCATTGACGGGGGTCGAGCTCATTCTTCACTCCGGAGATGTCGGCGGCTCCGCTATTCTGGACGAGTTGCGCATGATTGCGCCGGTCAAAGCTGTGTTCGGCAACACCGATCCGCCGGGTGAGCCCGGCTTGAGCCAAGAAATCATCATTGAAATCAACGGTATCCGGGTGCACGTCAGCCACGGCCACGAAGTCGGCAGTCCAACTCCGATAAAACTTGCTGCTCGCTACGAAGCTGATATCGTCGTCTTTGGCCACACTCATCGCCCGCTCGTCTCCCGACTCGGGAAACAGCTTTTCGTAAATCCTGGGGCGGCAGGTCCGAAACGTTTCAATCTTGCTCCCAGCGTCGGAAGATTGACGATTGCGAACGGGAACGCAGAGGTGAAGATCGTTGACATCGTTTGAGTTGATGACGGACGAGGTGCAAGTGTGGGTGGCGACGCTCGAAGTCGCGGCTGCCCGGTACGCCCACCTCTCGCGAGCTCTTTCCCGGGAAGAGCAGGGCCGTGCCGATGGCATGGCTCCGGTGCCGGCGCGCCGCTTCGTTGTTGCGCGGGGGATTCTCCGGTCTCTGTTATCGGGCTTTACGGGCACCGCCGCCGATAAGCTGCGTTTCATGTACGGAGCTTCCGGGAAACCGTCGCTCGCTGATCACGATATTCATTTCAACGTCTCCCACTCCGGCGAGGTTGGATTGTTCGCATTCGCGCCTGACCGCGCTGTTGGGGTAGACGTTGAGAATGAGCGGCCGGTACGGCGGCTGCTCGACGTAGCCCATCGTTTCATGTCCGAGGATGAAATCCGGTCGCTGGCGGCGACTGCTCCTGAGGAACGCGACGCTGCGTTTCTCCGGTCCTGGGTCGTACGCGAGGCGCGTCTCAAGGCGGAAGGAAAAGGGGTTTGGTCAGCCTCCGAGGCAAAACCGGGCGGCAATCTCACCCACAAGCTCTTTTCTCCGCGGCCTGGGTATATCGCTGCCGTAGCTGCCGCGGATTCGGATTGGCGACTCTACACCTGCGCGATGAAGGACTAAGCCGCGAATATCGGGCGTTCACCGGAGAACAACTGTCGCCCGCGGTCGCACGGCATACGATTGCCGAGCCCATCTTTGCGCCTGTGGTGCACTGCCTGCTTATTTCACAATCTCGTGCCGGTCCAATGGCTACGATGTCGGCCCCCGACCGGTAGGCCGGATTCTGCTCGACGAGGAGGTAGGATGCGGAAAATATCTGGTTTGATTGGTGCCGTGACCCTGATGATGGCTATGACTTCGTGCGGTGGGTCTACCGCGCCGGGTGGTGGTGGCGGTGGCGGAGGCGGTGGCGGCGGAGGTG
>WNGI01002715.1_pt1 | contig 15419 bp, 23 predicted proteins | sample 5400621 | NCBI WGS metagenome assembly WNGI01 (sample SAMN13153374, study PRJNA577476) | soil metagenome | isolation source: 20 cm soil or saprolite under Garry oak tree replicate 1 | place: USA:California | collected 2016-06-15 | reverse complement strand
AGCATCGACTTCACCGCTGACTTCGCCACCCTCATCACCACGGAGCCCACCTATATTACCACTGACTCCACCGCTATCTCCCCTGCCGGAAAGACCCCAAGAAGTACGCTTCATTGCTTTTTTGACGCTGAATCGACTGAATCTCAAATTTAAATCCCACCAGTACGTAGAGTGGTGTGGAGAGCAATGCCGTGATTCGTACCCCAGTCCAGAACAAGAGTGTTTTTATGAGATGTGCAAAGGTGACTGCCTGCGTAGTGATCATTACTACAGTTACTGGCAGGGGGATAAAGGAAAACCACTGCGAGCCTCGAGCATCTGTAATGATGACAAGGGTGCCTGCTCCGCCCTATCATTAACACTGTGACGCGTGATCTGGCTGAAATTGAGCGTGTGAAGTGTGGAATGAGAAATTTCCGTCGTTCATGGGTGGAATTTATTAAGGTGGAATTAGGGGCGGAAATTTCATCTGTGTTTTTGTGCATCTGAGGGGTAGATTCGAAGTGATGAAAAAAGCAACGGCTATGAATCACAATTCAACCCTTTAAAGAAGTTATTTTAGAACCACTACAGTATAGATGGACAGTTTGTAGATATCAAATATCCCTTGTACCAGTCATGTGAACGATTATGCGGAGGTGGTGCTCTCTGAGCTAGAAGTAGCTTGACTCAAGTTTCCCCTGCGTGAGCAGTCCATGATCAATAACGCGCAACAAGTCTCGAGGATCCGTTCCAGTCTTCCCTGCCCGAGCAATTTCTCTCGCAGCTCTTCTCTGGTCTACCAAGTCTCGAGGATCCATTCCAGTTCCCTCCCGAGCAACTTCTCTGGCTGCTCTATCTACCGACGATAGCGCGCGCAACAAGTCTCGAGGATTCATTCCTGAAGTGAGCGCTGGTGGCGGCGGCAGAACCTGACTCGTGGACGATGACGATGGCATATCGTCCACCTCTTCGTACCCGGAGATGACGAACCCGGCTAGTGGTAATCACTGGGGGACGTACTTGGCGAGAAAACCGCCCAAGCTCGACGACGCGGAAGGGGTGCCTAGCTGTATGTTGACCCGCGATGCTAGATTGTGGTCTAGAATCTCAAACCACCGGTTGAGCGATTCTTCGGCATTTTTGACCATAGTCCGTGCTGCGTGCGCGCACGATAGGAGATAGTCGAGTTTAAAGTTGCATCCGTCTCTCGATCTCCTCGTCTAGTGCTTGTCCAATCAAGAGCTCGCCGTCGGGAACGGTTGGCATAGGAAGGGGAGTGTTGCTGTCCCTCTTCTGCCGTTTCTGTGGTGGTGATTTACCCGAGGTTGATGGAGGCTTCGGTTGTACGGATGCTATGAGGGCCTTGGCGATTGCGATGCCGCGCTCCATGTCTGGTGGCAAGTCGTGCACGTTGATGACTTTCCATGGGTCATCCATGCCCGTATCGCGTTGCTTGCTTTCGGCTTTGGCAGATGGCGTCATTGGTTGGGAATCATCGGGGGCGGGAGTTGATGATGGCGTCATACGGGCTATCCGTTTTGCAAGGCATTCTTGTTGAAGTTTTATGTATGCGTCGTAGTGGTAGCTGACACGCTTCCATGCTTCTTCCTCTTCCTGTGCCCTGGCGGAGTGGTAAGGACGAATCCGACGATGAAAGGTATTCAACGCACTGTTTAATGTGGTCTGCATACCGTATCTCCAACGTCCGATTAGTCACGTTCTGTTCGTTCGGCTTCAGCTGTTTCTGCCCTAGATCCGGTGATAGATCGATCTTCCGCTCCGCTAGCATGCGAATCACGTCCTCCTGTATGTTCTTCAACACTTCCTGCGCGCGCGCTGAAAGTGGAGGCAGTTCAGGTTCTGGAGGAATGTTATCCTTGTCGCCCGAACTCTCTTTGCCATTGTCGGATGTGGTTGAATTTGGCTTTGAGGGAGACGTGGATTTGGCAGCGGCTCGCGATGCACACCATATTAGGAGTATCCTCAGGCGTTCCGAGTCTGGTAAGTTGGTGTTGATGTGCTTATAGAAGCTGGCGGATGGTACTGAATGGTGCGGTTGCGCTACGATAAAAAGTTAGTATTGTATGTAAAAACTCGAGAGCACATGTAAGAATGACACGCACGTATGACACCAACCTCAAAGGAGGGGCTTATTCTCTTGCCTTGGCCACTTATTGAACTCCATGTTCTCCCATGGTAGTCATTGACCATATTTGGTTCGCATTCGCGTTCTCGACCACCATGGCTTGTCTCCGCTTGAGCGTCTTTTCCGTTTGTGGCCACTATTGCGTTCATGGCGCCCTCCCTAACTCGCTTATTGCGTTCGATGTGAGATGACTCGTCAAAAGGCATAGCCTGGACGGAGTCCTTAATGATACGGCTTCTACTTTTCGACCTCACCCTTTGTCCCAGATTGAATGTGACGTTGGTGGACGTACTTGACGACGAATCGGGCAAGTAAACTCGAGAACTCCATCGGAGATCTGCTTCTGCGTCCATGGCGTGTATGTAGTCCTCTATCCGCCCGTCCTCGTCGGTAACAGATTTGAAACCAGTTCTATGCCGCGTTGTCAGCCGACGATTTGCTGGTGGCAAGGGGCAAGCGCGCTGTAGTGGGTGTGGCTGGTCCGCCGGAGCGGGGCGTGTTGCGGATGACTTGGATTTGACGGACAAACTGGAGGGCATGGTGACTTGAAATCGGAAGGATTTGTCTGGACCTACGACAGGCACAGCACCCTCTTCCACCCTGTGCGTCCTCTGCTCGATTTCAAATCCAGTAAAAGTGAAGGATGGAAGGGCAACAAATGCCATGGCAAGCTTGAGAAGGCGAGTAAATGTCGAGGACATAAAAAGAGAGGAGAGTATATCGTAAGGGACCGTTGCAGTACAGTATTAGGACAGAAGAGTATGGAAGCGCCTATTTGATAACAGAGGAAGGGAAGGTCATAAAATGGGCGCAACATGGAAATTGTGGTACGTGTGTATGAATGGTGAAGGGAGAATTGGAATGAAGCAGTCACGCAATAGTTTCCTTGGAAAAGGAAACTGGCATGGCTTGAAAAAAAAAAGCGTCTGTATCAGGAGGAAAAAAGGAAGCCAACTGCAAGCCAATATGTTATGTGAGCCGTAGCATAGATGCATCACCTCCTATCTTCAGGATCGCAGCCTCCCATGCTCGGCGAACCCTTGTGCAACATAGGTTTTACGGATGGGACTTGCCAAACGGAGAACGGTACTTCAACCGAATGCGCAATCTTCGTCGACAGTTGCGAACCGGACGCGCATCCCAGCATATGTCGAAATCCAATGACCGAGCCATACTCCATAACCAATCCTAACTGCCTCTTCTCGGCCAACCTTGGTACGCTGCTACCAGAGACAAAAAAACCACAAGGTATCAAATGTCGGCCGCATCCTGCCCGCGGGCCACACGTTGCCGTCCAACGGCACCCGGTGCCTCTTGCTGGGCTTGGCATGAATGTGCACGTAACCGGTATGAAGGATACATTAGCCCAACGTTGGAAACGTGTGGGGTAACTAACGTCCTATCGCTTGCACGATGGTCTTCCACTTCTTGGACTGCCTTCTTGCGAGCGGAAGTCTTTGACCCAGATGGGTTGTTCGGGTCATCCTGCGCAGTGCGTTGCACACTCCAATCGAACATGTAGTCGTATTGGACCCCTTCACGGACAAACAAGTCGCGGAACAATTTGCGAAGGTAAGAATAATCGGGTTTGTCATCGAAACGGAGAGCGCGAGTATAATTTAAGAATATACCAAACTCGGACGGAAAGCCGAGGCAATGTAGATCGGTGGGAGTTGTCATTTTCTTTTCCATGATCCCGTCGTACTTCCGCTTCTTAGTATCAGCTTTCAGACCTTGCCACGGGAGCGCGCCACGAAGGAAGTACATCAGGACATAGGCCAGCAATTCGAGATCATCTCGGCGGGCTTGCTCTACGCCCAAGAGGGTATTGATAGACGTATACCGGGGCAGTGCCCGTAATATTCTTGTTCTCCCTGTAGGGGATGTGGAGGTGGGTCTTGGGATCACGGAATTTCTTTGCGAGGCCGAAATCGATAACGGTAACTTGGTTGCCGCGCTTACCGATGCCCATCAAGAAGTTGTCCAGTTTGATGTCGCGGTGAATAAAGTTTCGAGAGTGTATTCAATGTGAGAAATCTATTAGCGGTTGGGATGAGGAGAAAGAAGAAATAAAGAGTCTACGAACCAGCTGATCAGAAGTAGTAAGACGGTCTTAAGACGGTCTTGAGGCTGAATTTGGGGTTGAAAAGGTCCGGAACCATAGCGTTATAGTCGCATTCCGTGCCGTACCAGCGAATGATGGGTACGCCTATACCACCGGCGAGGGTCTTGTAGACCTTTGATCCATATTCGAGCTGGGGATTCTGGAATGTGTTTCGAAATGTAATATTATTTATTCGTAAGCTTCATTTTCTATATTGGGACGACGACGTGTTTAGCGTTCAGCGCTTTGTAATCAAGACTTTTGACTTACATCCAGTCCTCAACTCTACGTATCTTGTTGCATTGCCTGATAACCATTGATATACTTCACAGTCACTTAACGAAGCAGTGGTTGACAAGTGAGACATTTCCGATCGCGCGATCACGATTGATCAGGCAGCAGGTTTTGAAGAAATGTCCTTTCCTTTCAACGCGCGAGCATTGGTGGAACAGAGTAAGCCAGATGGTGAGCTTGGGTTACGTAGATGATTCTTTATGCTTACGGACTTAAGCTCCTTTGGGTCCATTTGATGGCAAGGCGGGCGCAGTACTAGGCGATTGGCTTATCACGACGCCTAATCAAGACACCATATGGTTACCTCCTTGGTCACGGCGTCGTGTTCGTCTGCGCGCAGATGTCAGATATGGCTTCGATGATCCGACATTATGGCCTCAATCATATGTTATTGAGTATCCACACCTTGGTGCCATCCCGCGAAAACCAGACGACCCCAATGATCCGCTCTCTATCATGTGGTGGAATCCATCAGAATTCGACTTCGTTCCATTGCCAAACAATCTTGTCAATGGCCTTGGCCAGCTTGCGCAAGACAAATGCAAGAAGTTTGACATCTGCAGGAGGGACTTGTTACGGAAGATAGACGAATATAAAGCAAAGGCAAACTCGCCAAATTATTATCTTCTCTCGATTACCAAAGCCATGAATCATGCCGGAATTCGTTTGGGATGTTTGCCCTCTTCGTTCCAAGAAATGAAGTTTGGTGTAACGGAATTCCAGCGTTATTATTTAGAGACACTTGGCCTTCACGATTATTTGGCAGTTTACAAGCCGCGTATAGATGGGTCAGCGGCTCGATCTAGTCTTGGTGCGGACCATTGCGTTGGCGTCTTTACGGGTAGTGCCAGAGTTGCACAGGAGTTTTATGAAGCTGGCCTGCCAGTCTGGTTCATCAGAGAGACAAGGAAGATCGCAGAAAACCCAGACAACGCACCAAATGTTCTGAAGCTTGTGGAAGTTAGGCAACCGGTGCAATATCTAACCTTAACCGACTGTAATCCACCGTTCCCCGATGTTTACGAGGGCTTTACGAATAAACCACAGAAATACGCAGCTATCCATGCATTCTCGAGGACTTGGATGGTTTATCGAGATCCATTTAGCGAGGAACGATCCCAAACCGCGGAAAACCCTGAAGACCCATTTTATTCGCACAAAAGACCTGCAGCATACTCTGTGACTATTCCCATGTCTGAGCTGACGAGAGAGCGCTTACCTAGCACTTGTAAGTCATCGTAAGGTCCACTCATTCTTCGCACTAAAAAATATTAGCCACTCAACTGCCCTCAGAGGGACGCCGTGTTCAAACCACTCGACCATACTCGGAGGGACGCCACGCTGAGCAAATACCAGCCGGTCAATTGCCCTCAGCAGGACGGGACAAGTTTGTAGATCCCGACAGTCCTCTCCTCCCACCTGCAGCAACCGTGTGGGCAAATGCATTGAAAAACGTGGACAAGTCCTCAGAGCGCATCGAAAAAGACGCGCCTAAGAACTTATATGCCCTTCCCGAGCCAGCGCTCTTTGTAACCCCTTCTAATGATCAAAAAAAGATTAGCTATCTGATGACGTGGCTGAAATCTCGACCTGCCTGGTTGTGGCATTTAGAGTCGCAGTCCAACACAGCGGTTTCGGCTCAAATGTGGCGGGACTTTCTTGGAATGAATTTCAATCAAGGTGCGAACAACCAGACGCTCGCTGGCAAGAGACGTGAGCAAATTCAAAAGATGATCGGGACGGGACTAGTAGACAAACCTGGGCTATCACATTCTTCAGCATCTGGTGGCGAACCTATACTCTGGCATGGAGTACAGCTCACTGGTGATGTGATGCCTCCGCTGCCAATTGTACATGCAATCCTTTGGGAGATTTACGAGCTAAACTTCCGCTGTGAATTGCTCGCATTGGATCGGCGGTTATCACGGGACCATGATCAACAGAGAATAGCTGCCTGTTTTTCCGAGTCCAGCGGTGGCCTAACCTTCGTCATGCCATCAGCAGAAGACGAGGGACTGGTTTCTAGTGATTGGCGTACTCGCCTTCATTACTTCCGTGCTCTCGTTCGAGTCATGCGTAATTGGAACGTTGAAGAGCTTCCCTCAGTCTTCGCGTTGGTAGAATCTAGATCAGAATCTATCACGAAGGAGCAAGCGTTTGAAATGGAATGTGCCGCTGCGAGTTTCTATGCACAACAATTCTTCGATCGCTTCGGACGCGCGCCTGCTGTTCCTCACCGTCTCCTCGATTGATTTTATGTATCTCAGTAGTATGGTTTTGAACACATAAATCAATATATTTGCTTTGATTTGTACTGTAAGCAGAGCTCAATCGTCAGATGGTGGGGCTCTATCGACTATAGCCCAGCGTCCACGGTCCTTGATTCTTCCAACGACGCATTCAACAGCATTGAGGTCTACAACGCACCGGGCTCCCATCCCTTTGTAAAATGTTATGTTGCAGGAGGGAGGTGTTCTCTCGACGACAATACTCTGAATGGTAGCCAGTAGTACGGTCTCAGTAATCTCGAGTGACTTTTGCACCTTGATAACAAGAATGGAGAGGAGTTGACCATAAAACGTGCGTTTCTCAAGCTGGACGGTCATTCGCCTGTGCCGTGTATTCTTGTCAACATATTGATAATACTGAAGTTCCTTGTCAGACGGCAAATGGAAACACAACGCGAACATACCCGAACGAACGAGGCATCCCTATCCTGTTCCCGGCACTTGACAAGTTCACGAGCGTGCATAGTGTCACCTCCACCAATGCGTGACACTTTTCCAAATTGAAGGACATCGGGGTTACCGGAAAACCACTTCTTCACGGTCGTAGTTGTGACATCGTAGCGTGTTGCTAGTGCGGCCACAACCTTCTTGTACATGTCAGGCGAAAGTTGAGACGTCTTGCTCGGCGCCTTCAAAATAAACTGGTCGTCTTTTCCAATGTTACATCGGGGTTCTGAAGGATGGCTAAATACTTACATCCATCAAATCTATGTTCAGAGTGACCCGATTTCGAAACGAAAGACAATTCATTTTCCAGATTATAAAGAAGTTTGACTTGTGCCAAGTGAGCTGAAGCGGTCACAAAATTGTTGATGTTAATGTATGGATAGCGGCGATTCTTGACATGTCGTATGACTTCGCCGACGTAGCGTTCTAAAGGAAATGCCCAATATGTCCAAACTGGGCCGTTGGCTCTGATACTAGACCCGATGTGCAGGAGCGCATGTATTGTCAATGGACAAGTTGACAATCGCGAAACGTCAAATTGATAATAAAGGCTGTGTCCACGGTGGTAATTAGCTCATCCGCTTTATTCATCGACTTGATAACTCACCGCTCGTAATCCTTCACCCATTTGATAAAACCTTGCTTGATCTCCGCTACTTGTTCCATAGCCAATTCGTACTCGAGGCACATATTAAGAAGGCGAACCAGATCAAGAAAATGTCGGTAATATTTTTCTTCGATAAATCGCCCACGGAGCACAACTGGTGCGATAAACAATGTCCACATCGCTCGGCTCTCGGAGGTGAGTTGCCAGCGCTGAGTTGACATGTCGGGAACACGACAGCCAAACGCGGCCGGAATTGTATTTCCAGCCATAGCAGAAATAGAACAAATCTCCTTCCAGACTGAGGTCTCTAAAACGTAACCCTTCCCCGAGTGAGGTATGTCCTTAAATTCTCCCGTCCAGAATGAGATGAGATTTGGGATAAGGTTTTCCCATATGAGATGCATGAAGTCGTAAGGGAATGAAGCGGGAAATGATAAAGAGCTGAGAGAACTGAGAAGTGGAATGCCATTAATACCAAATTCTTTTGCAAGATGCTCTGCAATAGTTTTATTTATGGCGAACTGCACTTCTTCGGCTTCATTCATAAAACCTTCTCGTGTCCGCATTGGGAGATTTGAGGGATTGTATGAAGCCGATGATTGCCGATAAAGGGGGACGTAATGGGTCGTGGACGGAGGTTCTCGAACACCAGTTATCTCACACATCCGGCAGGGCGAAAAAGCATTGTGTCCCTTCATGCGCATCAAAAGCGCGACAGCCGGGATGTCTCCAATGACAACGATGAGATAGGCATGGAGAATGAACAATGTTTTGGTGAGCGTGTCGAAAGCCTTAACACCAATTTCGAACTGAAGGAGCTCTTGAACCAGAGGATAGAGGAAAGAATCCATATCCGTTGGTTTCTTGGGCCCAGGAATGACACCGACGGGGATAAGATTCTTTTTGTGGAACCGGATGTCAGGAGGTAGGTTGTAATTGAATAGCACAATAGGCCAAGCAGTTTTGGAACGTTTCTTAAAGATGGCGACACCGTCTGTGGAAAGTCCGAGGGCTATACTGTATCTCGAGAATCTGGAAAGTGATAAAACGGGAGCTGTTCGCCAGCCACCGTGACAAACGAATTGAGGAGAGACCGATACAGCTCGCCGTCAAATATGTCCTGCATTTGGCCTTGATTACGGGTCCCCTCAAATTCACTTCGATAACGCATCGTCTCCGCCAATTGCGGATTAGCTGCCAATGCTCGGAGCCGAGGGATGATAGGGAGGTATTCAAAGTAACACCGCGGTTCAGTGCTGTTGGGCTTGAATCGTGCCGTTTTGCATTTGGGACAACTAACTTTCTTTTCGTGAGGTCCGGTATAGCATATGCAGGAATTGGGACAACAGTCATATCTAACAGGTCGAAAACCCGATAGAAACTGCACATGGCTGGAAGTGACTTTCCAACTGCTGACTCGGTCGTGGGGGAATACATGAGGAAAGGCGTTAAACGTCTCCTCTGTCAAGTTATGTTCCACTTTGAGCGCGAAGTGCCTCAAAGGTGCTAATTCGTGCTCTAGAAGGGTTCTTGCACCTAATTGACGCGTCAGTTAAGAGGTTCTCTTCCTTCGTGAAAAGATAACTTGCCTATTGACATCGCTTCTCCAATGAAGTGTTCGCCCATCAAATCCCAAAGCGAAATGCCTTCTTCGCCAGGTGGGGCACTCTCCATAAGCCCTTCCCCCTCGTCACAGCCCTGTTCAGACGGATCATCATCCGCTGTGGGCCCTTCGCCTTCCTCCTCCTCTTCCTCGTCTTCATCTTCTCCTTCATCTTCTCCTTCATCTTCGCCTTCAAAATCCTCCATGATGGGTTCAAGGCTGCGATTCCATCGTTCTTGTAATGTTTTTTCTCTCCAGGCAGCCACCCTTGCCGAGGCGTGAGTAGCCGAAAGCGCGCTCAACGGTGGATCATCCTCGGCCGGTACTTCGTTGTTGATCTCGTTTGCAAAAGGAGGGGCAGGAGCGTCCTGGGCAGTCGGAAGCGCGCCGAACGATAGATCATCCTCGGCCGGCACTGCACTGTTGATCTCGTCTACCAAAGGGGGGACAGGGGCATACTGAGCAATCGGAAGCGCGCCGAATGATGGATCATCCTCGGCCTGCATTTCACTGTTGACTTCATCTGCCAACGGGGGAGCAGGGGTGGCAATCCCAGAAAGAGGCCCGTGAATGGCAGACGCGCTAGGGATGTTCCTTCTGGTTCTGGTCTTTTTGAGGCGGCGGTTCTGCTCGAGAATATAACACGCTAGTCCCATGGGACCGCGACCGTCGAGATGTCTGTGTTCCGTGCCCCGAGCTACCTGCTTGCGGCAACCGCATCCACATAAAACTTTCCCTCGCGAAGTTTGAGATCGAGTTGGGGGCATTTAGACGCGGAGGAGGGGATTAAGGCAGTAAAAATTATGTATATGATATCAGGACAAAGTCCGTACACCAGTCCGACCTTCGTGGACCCTATTCGCTACAGCGCCAGCCTAAAACCCGTCCCTGAACACCAATATAATTGCTGCCACATCAACATCCGAGAAAGGTCCTGGAGAAATCTCATAAGCACCAGTTTAATTCAAATGTAAATTGCAGCACTTACCGGAATTCCATTGAAAGCTTGAAGGCGTTAGCAAACGCCGTCGACGACCCAAAGTCTTTCGACGATGCCAGATGAACCGACCCAAAGTCTTGTCCATCAAGCAACCTATAACCGACCCAAAGTCTTGTCATAGGGCGATGCAACCGTCAGCGCCGCGTTGGCGGCAGACGCTACGATATGTTAAAGTCCGTGCGACTGATTATGGTAAACGGAGTCACGTGGCATTGACAACAACCCCAAGCAATGCACCGCTGGCGGCTTCGTATACGACGTCGATATGCGCGCAAGGGCCAGAAAGACTTTGGGTCGTCTGGCTCGTCTGAGGACGAGACTTTGGGTCGGTCCAAGGGCAGGGCAAGACTATGGGTCGGCCCTGTGCTGAAACGCATGTCACAGCTGCGTGAGGGTGCCAGCTGGCAGGTCAGTTCCTTGCAACTTCTTCAAATGCTGACCCGGTCATGAGCAGTACCAATGATACTCAAAACTTTATTAAACGGCAGGAAGAAAGCATATCTATTAACTAGGATTCGAGAACTACTAGTCTAAAAATTCTTGAATGATTTTTTGTCGCTTTGCTGGCTCAACACTACCATCCATAAAAATATTAATAACCGTACGAAATCCATGTTGCGCAACATGCATGTGAACCTGGAGGTACATTAGCCTAATTATGTGTATGGCTTGTGTTGATACATACATTTGTCAAGGAAATATCCTCGCTGGCATCACGACTACGCTTCTTCAATTTTTCATTGGCTGAGTTGGTGACGAGACCAATAGGTGATTCTAGCGCTACGCTTTGCACAGGAATGTCTACGTCGGCTTCCTGTGAGTCATGTTTTTACCACAGCTTGATTATTACTTACTTCCTTGCTCAGCTTGCAAATTTAATACTTGTTCGCCTTGCTGATTGAACGGTTGTTCACCTTGCTGATTGACTGGTCCTTCTGCCTGATTTCCGGCTCCAACTGCCTCAAGCCAAGGGGGTGGCATCGGCGCCGGCGGTTCTGGTTCAAATCCTTCCGCAGCTCGTGAGTCATCCAATCTTCCTTGGCAAGTAAATGACTTACGGGCCCAGTAATCCGGGAGTCCCAGCTGGTTTTCTATTTGGAAGCCGTTTATAGTTGGAGGAGAAGAGCGTGAGTCCTGCGCAGGCTGGATCTCGGGGGACGAAGGGATCAGCACGACCTCAGCGCTGGACGATGTAACCTCGACTGAGCCATTTGAGCTGCTTCTTCTCGTCAACATTCCCCCTCCCTTTGCGCGACGGCGGAGAGGGGCGCGTGGCATACGTGGCATCGAGTTTGCAGTAGAGCGAGGAATGTGATGGTGCTGGAAGATGTGATACTGGACGTACGTTTATATATCTGTTCCACGAGTGCTATACTAACTTGGGATGAACATGACAGCACCGCCGATGAGTCCATTGAAGTCCGTGCACCAACAGAATAAGGAAAAGTGCGACGAAGCGATAAGGAAAAAATAGTGTTTATGGCATGGTGCTAATTAAGCGCCCCGAAAAATTCGGTTCCGCGTAGACCACGAACCATAACCCTAAACCAGTCTCAATTTGGAAATATTGCCAAGCCTGGCGATCGACACCGATCTCATACAATGTAACATCGCTCAAGAGTATAGGGATCCAGAGGAAGAAGGTTAGTAGCCCCTAACCACCGTTGTAACAACGGCCTTATATATTGTTAGATCTGCCTGTTGCAAATGCCTAATTGTCAACTGTACATTGTCAGTAGAGAAAGCGGGCATTCGCGCTAACTGGCCACCAACCCTAAAGGTAAATTTTTGTTTCCCCTGAAAGGACCGTATTTAGCACATTTTTCAGTACGCCAACAAATAAATCGATCTAGGGACATTTGAATGGGACGGAAGCGAAACGCCGCGCTCTTGTTCTTCAAACGCCCAATCGTCAATCGTACATGGTCAATGCAGAAAGTGGGTGCTTACGCTAACTGGCCACCAGCCCTAAAGACAAGTTTTTGCGTTCCCTGAACAGATCGTATTTAGCCCATTTTTTAGTACACCAACAAACATTGATCTAGGGACATTTGAATGAGACGGAAGCGAAACGCCGCGCTCTTGTTCTGCAAACGCCCAATTGTCAATCGTACATGGTCGGTAAACAGCAGGTACTGGCGCCAACTGGCCACCAACCCTAACAGTAAGTTTTTCCTTTCCCTGAAGGGATTGTATTTAGCCGATTTTTCAGTACTAGTGGCACCAACAAAACAAACAAATCGATCTTGGGACATCTCAATGTCGAGACGGAAACGAAGTGCAGGTCTTGGCGTTGGCGAGACAGCAAGATAAAGTCGAGAGATATCCATGCTTACCTTCTATCCCTCCCCTCCCCCCAATGGGTCGCGCTCCGCGCAATAAACGAGGACCGCGAACTTCGAAGCAAAAGCCCACACAAGATCCAGGAGATGTTCGTACCCTTTGTCCCTCATGCTACTCCACGCTGATTTCACACATGCCCCCTGCAGAATGCTGATACCAGCGCTCGCGCTGGAGACCCGAGCGAGCCGCCGCTTCAGCAACAAGGTTCTTTGGTGCAGCATCGAACCTCGCAGCATCAAACCTCGCAACGTCAAACCTCGCAACGTCAAACCTCGCAACGTCAAACCTCGCAACGTCAAATCTCGCAACGTCAAACCTCGCAACGTCAAATCTCGCAACGTCAAACCTCGCAACGTCAAACCTCGCAACATCAACCACAGTATCACACCGAGGTTCGTACCTTTGACCCTCGTGTTGCTTTTATACTGACTTAATACATGCTCTCTGCAGAACACTGATGCCGATACCGGCGCTGGAGACCCGAGTGAACCGCCAGTTCAGCAACAGGGCCCTTTGGTGCAGGATCGAACCTCACAGCGTCGAACTTCGCAGCGTCAAACATCGCAGCATCAAACTGAGGTTCGGATCCTTGACTCTTGCGTTGCTTCTCTGCTGACTTCATCCCTGCCCTCTGCAGAACACTGATGCCGATACCAGCGCTGGAGACCCGAACGAGCCCCCAGTTCAGCAACAGGGCCCTTTGGTGCAGCATCAAACCTCACAGCGTCGAACTTCGCGGCGCCAAACCTCGCAGCATCAAACTGAGGTTCGGATCCTTGACCCTTGCGTTGCTTCTCTGCTGACTTCTCCCATGCTCTCTGCAGAACACTAATGCCCGCGCTCACGCTGGAGACCCGAGCGAGCCGCCAGTTCAGCAACAGGGCCCTTTGGTGCAGGATCGAACCTCACAGCGTCGAACTTCGCAGCATCAAACTGAGGTTTGGATCTTTGGCCCTTGCGTTGCTTCTCTGCTGACTTCATCCATGCTCTCTGCAGAACACTAATGCCTGCGCTCGCGCTGGAGACCCGAGCGGGCCCCCGGTTCAGCAACAGGGTCCTTTGGTTCGGCGTGAAGAGGTCGCGCGTGTGGTACAGCGTCAAACTTCGCCCTGGGTTTCACCGGCGACTCCAGCTGAGGTTTGCATTATTACATGTTTATTACTGACTTTATATATATTATCTTCAGAATGATGACATTGGCAACCGCACTAGAGATCAGAATGAACCGCCGTTTCAGCAACAGGGTCCCTTAGTGCAGCGTGAAGAAGAGGTTATGCGTGTCATACAGGGTCCAGTCTCATCTCGGCAGCGTCAAACCCCGCGCCGGGCTCTAATGGGTACCACCTCATCAGTTGGCTCACGCAGTACACCTGAGTTAAGTCACGGGTCTACTATGTTGGTATCTACCGACGAATGGAGGAGAGTTCAAAGTAAGCATCCCCTCACTTAAATACAGTAATAAAACTAAGTATTCGACAGTGCAGCTTGATCAGCTTAGCATTGCTGTGACTGCACCTCGCAACCCACGTCGTGATGCAAATTTAATTCCTCGACCTCAACAACGAACAAACCTTCGCAATGCAATGAGGCTCGCGAACAATGCTGCACTCTATAGAGCTATTCGCGTAAGCTTGGAGATAATTCTGTAAACACACATAACTCACATGCCCTCAGCAAACCGTTCGGCGCCTTTTGATCACGTCCAACGTTGATTTCAGTAAAGCTTGGTACCAACAAGACAAGGAGACTATTGGTATGGTTATGCGAGTGGTAAATTATTGCCTCTTAATCATTTGCCTATTACTAAATAATTCTGTGCAGGCTCGTGAACGACATGCATATCTCCGGGATTTCGTGCACAACTGGGCAATTGAAGACATGATCAAGGCAATGCTCAAGAACAGGAGATCATACATGCGTCGCCAAGGCTTCTTCGAGCTCGAAGATAGCCGTATTAGCGGCGGTGATGGTGATTTGAGGAATATTGATAACTCAGGAATGGATGTGGATGGGGTCGGCGATGGATATGAAGGTGACGGAGGTGATGAGGAAAATCCCAGTGACGATGATGCAATGGAAGGTATACACTCCGTTTAATACTATTACAATACGCCTTTTAGTATTTACATTTTCTATAATTGATAGCGGAAATGTAATGAGATATAGTTGGTATTTTCCCCTCGAGAAAGAGTTGAAAAAGATGGCCTTTACCGTATATGAGAATAGATGACATGGATTAGGAATTCTCGACTGGGAAGATAAGAAAAGTCCTGACATCATATAATAAAGATGCTTGGTATTAAAGACCGTAATTTAGCACACAAAAAGGAGTCCTTTACAATGTTATGAGTAAGAGAAAATTGCCAATTAAGTACGAAAACTAGGGGTTGAGGTGTCTCAAAATTCGAAGGAATTTGATCGCCCGATTCAGCTGATTGTTTCATGAATTTCCGCACCTCAAAGGTACAGAAATACTAACATATGTCAAACTATTTAACACTCCCACTTGTGTGTTTTGCACCGAGTTTGTATGCTAAATTTCATGCAAAATACGCAGGCATTTTATGCCTTCTATATATGATTATTATAGGTATGAAATTCCCCC